>Ga0137397_10003663_pt1 | contig 10704 bp, 5 predicted proteins | sample czorhiz116metaG_FD_106658 | JGI IMG/M metagenome (GOLD analysis project Ga0137397, IMG submission 106658) | Vadose zone soil microbial communities from Angelo Coast Range Reserve, California, USA - czorhiz1.16 metaG | ecosystem: Environmental > Terrestrial > Soil > Vadose zone | place: USA...
CTCTTCGTGCCGATCAACCGAACGCCCAGCCAGTGGTTCTTCTGCGCGGCCGGCTCGGAGCCGCCCGCATTCCTGAAAAGCTGGGCATTCTCTCCATTGTTGCTGACAAGCAAATCGAGCCACCCGTCATTGTCGTAGTCGCCGACCGCCAAGCCGCGCCCGACGCGAGGCAAGCGAAACGCCGCATCCTGCGAACTCGTCACGTCGGCAAATTTCCCGTTTCCCAAATTTCGGTAGAGTTTCCGTTCTTCCGCATACGTCACGCCCGGGTGATAGCGCCCGATGTTGTCCAGAATATGCCCGTTCGTGACCACCAGGTCGCGCCAGCCGTCGTTGTCAAAATCTAAAAATCGCGCTCCAAAACTACTGTTCCGGTAGTTTGTCTGCGCCAGGCCTGAAGAAATCGTCGCATCCGTGAACGTGCCATCGCCGTTGTTCCTATAAAAACGGTTCAATTCGAAATCCAGATGGCTCACGTATAAATCATAGAGACGCATGTTTCGAACGTCCGCCGCGTCCGCGCTCATTCCCGCTTCCGGCTTGCCGTCCTCGCTGAATCCCGCGCCGCTCGTGTAGCTTACGTCCCGAAACGTCCCGTCACGACTGTTGAGATACAAGAAATTCCGCTGCGTATCGTTGGCGATAAAAATGTCCGGCCATCCGTCGTTGTTCAGGTCCACGAGCACGACCGCCAGGCTCTTCCCGTCGTTGTTCAAGAGCCCCGCACTTTTGGTCACGTCGGTAAAAGTTCCGTCCCCACTGTTGTGAAAAAGCCGCGGCGAATTTCCCGGAAAACTGTCTGGATGGCAATACGCGCGATAGCCCGGCTTGTTTTCGCCGCACGAAACCGGATGATCGGCGTCAAATTGCACGTAGTTGGTTACAAGAAGATCGAGCTGCCCGTCGCGGTCGAAATCGAACCATCCCGCCGCCGTTGCCCACGCGCCATCATTACTGACGCCGGCCTTCGCCGTCACATCAGTGAAAGTCCCATTGCCGTTGTTGTGATACAGCACGGAATGCCGGTAGCCGGTCATATAAATGTCAGGGAATCCGTCGTTATCAAAATCGCCGACGGCCACGCCAAGGAAAAACGTCCCGTCCGTTCGAATGCCCGCCTGTTCGGTCACGTCGGTGAACGTTCCATCGCCATTGTTGCGGTACAGCGCCGGCTGCGGCGCCTTCTCCGGATGAAAAAATGGCGTGAAGCCGCTATTCACGAAAAACGCGTCGAGCCAACCATCCTGGTTGTAATCCATCCACGCGACACCCGCCCCCATCGTCTCCGTGTAAAGCTTTTGCTCCGATGCTGCTCGTTCGTGATGAAAACGGATCCCCGCCGGCTCTGTCACATCCTGGAACTGCACGTTGTAGCGATTCGCGCCGGCCTTCTTGGACGATGCCTCCGCTGCAACGTTCCTTGTCCTTGTGCTTTTCGCATCCTGAGCCGCGCTTCCGGCAGATCCGAGGAGAAATCCAGCAGCCAGTGCAATCGTCACAATTTTCGCGGTCATTTTCCGTGCTGCTGTTTCATTCTGGAGCATCACAGAAAATAGTAGCATCTCTCTCTCGCGGAGCGGCCAGCCGCAATCCAGGCGCTACAATTTCCCGATTCTGCACTTCCGACAATCATGTGAAAAAGTTTTCCACCGCACTACAATTTCTGACACTACTTTTGTCTTGACACTTCCGTAACGTGAACGCTAGCCTACGCCCAATTCTGTCTGGGGGTTGTTTCTGGAGCGAAGCGCAGCATGCGGTTCTTGTAGCGGCGTGGCCGAATGGGAATCGGCCAGAATGGCTCGGTCATTTTCTCATCCTCGCTCCACTCGAGGTCGCACGTCCAGAGGCAGTTTGTCCGCTGCAGGCCGCAACTTCGGATTCCTCCTCGTTCTGCTCATTCTCTCCGTGATTCATGTTCCGCCTGCCGCCGCCTCCGGCAAGAAAATCATCTTTGACACCGATCCCGGCACCGATGACGCCATGGCCCTCATGTTGGCGCTCCATTCGCCGGAGCTGGATGTCCGCGCCATTATTGTCGTCCCCGGCAACACCACTGCCAGGCAAGGACTGGAAAACGCCCTGCGCATGGTTTCGCTCGCTAATCGTTGTGAAATCCCCGTAGCCGCCGGCGCACAACATCCGCTTTTCCAAAAACTCATCACCGCCGAGTTCTGGCACGGAAAAAACGGCCTCGCCAATATCGAGTTGCCGCCCAGCAAGTGCAAAGTGGACGCGCGCTTCGGCCCCGACCTGATCATCGAGCTCATCCGCGCCGCGCCGCACGAGATCACCCTCATTCCCGTCGGCCCCCTTACCAACATCGCGCTCGCGATCCAGAAAGATCCCGCCATCGTCCCGCTCGTCAAGGAAGTCATCCTGATGGGCGGCTCTATCAAAGGAGGAAACGTCAACGCCGCCGCGGAGGCGAACATCTATAATGATCCCGAAGCCGCCCAGATTGTCTTTCAAGCCGGCTGGCCGCTCACCATGGTCGGTCTCGACGTTGGAGATAAGACCCTCCTCGGCCGCAAGCACCTCGAGCAGCTTGCGCGCACTCACGGTCCGGTCAATGATTTCATCTACAGCGTCGCAAAGTTCCTCCTAGATCTCTCGGAAAAGTTCGGTGATGAGGGCACACCGATGTATGATCCTCTGGCCGTTGGCGTCGCCGTTGACGCAACTCTTGTGACCGCGCCGCCCATGCACGTGGACGTCGAAACGCGCGGCGAATTCACCCGCGGCGAAACCGTGGCCAACCGCCGCGGTGAAATCGAACGCAACGTGCTTCATGGCGACCGTTACATCATCGAAGGGCTCGACAAGGTCGAGCCCAATGCCAAAGTTTGTATCGACGTGCAAGCCGACCGCTTTTTGCAGCTTTTTGTTTCACGGATTCAAGGGAAGTAGCAAACGGGTGGGAATGCCCGGCACAAAAGGCCGGACGCAGTTTTCGAATCTCGGAGGGGAAAGCATGAAGCAAGCATTCAATAAAAACTCAATTCTCGCGCTGTTGGTTCTGCTGCTCGCCGCAATCGGTGCCTCCGCGCAAACTCTGGATCGCGGCGCGGTCCACGGTTTTGTCTACGACACGTCCGGTTCCGCTATTCCCGGCGTCAAAGTGGTGCTGACGAATCCGGCGACCGGCCTGAAGCGCGAGCTCACCACCAACGCCGAAGGCGGCTACGACTTCGAAGCCCTCACCCCCGGCCAATACACGCTCGTCTTCGAGTCCGGTAATTTCGCCACCTACACGGTCAAGGAAATCGTCGTCACCATCGGCTCGTCTATCGCCCTGGACGCCCACATGAAGCTCAAGACCGCCGAACAAAGCATTACGGTTACCGCGGAAGCCGCCGGCGCCATCGACACCACCACTGCGGGCATCACGCAGCTCCTCGATTCCAGGAGCCTGGATAATCTGCCGTTCCCCGGCCGCGATTATCGCGACCTCGCGCAACTGACGCCTTCTGCGCAGGTTGTTCCCGGACTCCGCGGTGCCATCCGGCTCGGCGGCCAGCAGAGCGATTACAATGGCCTCGTCATTGATGGGGGCGACACCACCAACAATTTCTTCGGCGAGAATTTCGGCTCTCTCGAAACGAAGAATTTCACGGTTCCAATCGAAGCCGTCCAGGAATTCCAGGTAGTCACGAACGGATTCGCTCCCGAGTTCGGCCGCGCCACCGGGGGCCTCCTCAATGTGATTACCAAATCCGGCACGAACGACCTCCACGGCGAAGCTCATGAATACTTCCGAGGCGGCGGCTTGACCAAGGATGATGCCCTCGGTAATCCCTCCAACATTGATAAGCAGAATCAGTTCGGCGGCTCCGTCGGTTTCCCCATCCACAGAGACCGGCAGTGGCTCTTCCTCTCTACGGATATTCAACGCAGCCACGGTCCGCTGACAACGAATCTCTGCGCTAAGAGCGATCTGGAATGTGAGAATGACGCTGGTCCCATCATTCAGGCACCGGCGAACAACACTGGCGAATTTCTCGGCCCATCTTGCAAGAACATCACGTTCGGTACGACTCGGCTGCTTCCCGGGTGCTACGGAGTTGACAACTTGCACGCTTTGGAAGGAGCCAGCACGCAATTCCAGAATCTCTTCGTCCTTCTCGGTCACTATGACTATCAAATTACGCCTGCAAACCACTTCAGCATCCGTGGCTTCGGCACCCGGAATCACACCCGTGGCTTCACCGGCGGCCACGGACAATCGGAAACCTTCGATGCTTTCGGTGATACCGAAGATTTTGTCAACCAGGGCATTAGCGGAGTTTTCTCGCTGACGACGGTCCTGGGCTCGAAAGTCAATGAACTCCGCGCCATGATTCAGGGCGAAACCCGCGTGCGCCATCCCATCTTCTCCGGCGCCCCCGAAATCTTCATTGGCGGGCTGGGTGAATTTGGCCAGCGCTTCTACCTGCCTGGCAACAACGACAACGGCAAGCTTCAGGTTCAGGACAATTTCTCTTACTCCTTCTCGAAGCACGACGTGAAATTTGGTGGCGACGTGAACTCTTTCGTGGACCGCAAGGACATATTCGCGGGGTGGAGCGCCGGCCGGTACAATTTCGGCTCCCTTTGCGATTTTGACCCCAGCCCGACCGCTGCGTATTGTGCTAACTACACTGCGAACACAGGAAATCCCATCCCGACGGCCAGCAATCCCAACTTCTACTTCCAGGGCTTCGGCTTGAACAACGTGGATGTCTTCAAAGCCAATTCGCTGGGGCCCGCGTACCAGACCGGCATCGGCCTCTATGCGCAGGACAAGTGGCAGGTTACGCCGCGCCTTACAGTCACCTACGGCGTTCGTTGGGACGGTACCAGGAATCCTCAACCGCAGTCTCCTATTCCCGGCAATCAGGTTTACGCGGGAGTGGGCGCGGGTAGCCATCTCATTCCTGTCCCGCAAACGGTTCCGAACGACTACGAACAATGGGGCCCTCGCATCGGAGCAGCCTGGAGGGTGGGAGGAACTTCGCATCCGACCACAGTTCGTGCTGCCTGGGGTCTCTACTACGCCCAGACTCCGACCATTTTTTTCCCGAGCCTCGGTAGTTCAAGGTCGCAGACGCTTTTCTGCCCGCCGCAATTTGGCTGCGCCCCGCCCAGTAGCGTACCCGGGCAAGTTGGTGTGCCTTTTACCTTTGCTACGACTTTGCCCGTGAGCGTCGATCAGATGTGCACGGGGAGCATCATCGGCTGCCCATCTATTACCTATGTGGATCCGGCATTCCGCAATCCGCGCGTTTCGAATCTCACTGTGGGGGTCGAACATCAGGTCGCCAACAATTGGACCGTCGCCGTCAACTATGCCTACATGCATTCCGCGCGGTTGAAGACTGGAGGATTCAGCACCTCCAACTGGCAAAGAAACTTCGTATCCGCCGGGACCGACCAGTTTGGCCGCACCATTCTGGCATCGGAGCCGGGAGGGTTTGGTATCTGCACTGATACCGGAGCGCCAGTCTTCGGAGCCCTCCCAGCAGACTGCACTATTTCCGTGTTTGGCGATGGTTCGCTCGCCAGCTTCAGCCACGGCAATTACCACTCACTCGTTGTGAGCGCCAACAGACGCTTCTTCAACCACTTCCAGTTCTTCGCCAACTACAGCTGGTCGCGCAACTTCAGCAACGACTCCAGCGAGCGCGACACCGATACTTTCTTTGGTGCGCAAGATCCTTTCAACATCGAGATCGACTACGGCCGCAACGGTCTTGATATCACCCACCAATTCAAGTCCGGTATCGTGGCCGAGCTTCCGCATGGTTTCAGTTGGAGCAGCAACTTCATCGCTCACAGCGGTCTTACCTACCCGGCCTATTCCACGACGGATGAAAACGGAGACGGGGTCATCAATCAGTTCTCGAACAACGACCGGCCGGTGGTCACGATTGGAAGCAAGTCGTTCTTGCTGACTCGCTACCCGGCTCGTCAACCCAATTTCTTCACGTGGGACATGCGCATCAGCAAGAACTTCAATCTCAGCGAACGCTACCAGATTCGCCTGATCGCGGACATCTACAATGTCACAAACCGCGGCAATCTCTACTCCAATCCAGATAACAGCGCATTCGTCCCCGCGGCGCTGACAGCGATACCCAAGCAAGGCGACGTCTTCAGTGGCATTACTTACGGGGCGCGCGATGAAATCTCGCCCGGCAGCACGCCCTTTGGCGCTCAATTCGGCGTTCGCTTCCAGTTCTAGCGTGACGCGATCATTGGCCAGGACCGGCGCTTTCTCCAACTCATCGGAGGGCGCCGGCCGCTGCCGGTTTCCTTAGGAAACCTCGCCCCGAATGTGTTTCGCCAGCTTCTCGATCTTCTTTAGATTATCGATCAACTCTTTCGGCAGCCGGCCGTTTCCAATTTGTTCCATCTGCGCCGGGAGCGCGTTGCTGAGATTCGTCAACTCCTTGGCTTCATTCTTCAGTTGGATAACGTCTACCATCCGTCTGCCGCCGGATTGTGGCCATTGACCCGGCTGTCCGGGCACGGTTTCCGGTGTGCGGACCTGCGCTGCGCTGGCGTTGAATCCCGCCTCGGCTGCCGCTGGGGCCGTTTGCAGGTCGCCTGCACTTGGCCGCAGGGGACGCGATTTCACGCTTTGCACTAATGCGCAACCAAAAATCGCGACACAGGATACAAACCGTTGGATTCTTCGCATGAGAACCTCCGGCAGGGAACTGCAGTCTGGCGCGATTCTACACCAGGAGTTGCGCCAGCAGTTCCCCTCACCCGGGTTCCGGCAAATCCTTCGCAATAATTAGGGTCTTCACCCGATTGTTCGCTCCCGATCCACCAACTATCGTCGGCCATAGACTGCGTGGGGTCGCGCCTTTTCTCAGCGGCCCGCCCAAGCCCGCAGGCACTGAGGAGATCTGTGGCAACCGCATTGGCAAAGCTGGCCTATTCCAGAAGAATGGCTTCTCGCATCGAGACCATGGGCGATGTTTGGGTGTGTTGGCGCTGTCAGGACATGGATGATGTTTCCCGCGTTTGCGACCTGAGCGTGGGTGGGTTGTTCCTATCCACGCCGATTCCGCCGCCTGTGGGCTCGAAAGCCGAGCTCGATTTTCTTGTTCAGGAAGGACAGATCAGGGCCCAAGCGGTCGTCCGCCATCATGGCCCTGGAGGCGGACTGGGCCTGAAATTCACAGCGATACCCGATAAAGACTGCCCGCAGCTGGTAGCGCTACTCAACAGGATTCGCACTTTGTCGTCTACTCCGAAGGTTCCTTCCTTCGCGGCGCAGTCGCAGTAGCGCGGCCCATGCGGCTAGCGGCTCTCAAGGCATAATATTGGTCCTGCGATTTTGCAGCACAAGGTGTCCGCCGATCACCACATAAGCGCAGTCGGGAGGGGAGGCGCTCGCCGCCGTTCGAGCTCTTCAGGGCCGGGGCTGCAGCCGTTTCTCTAGAAGCGTTGCAACCCGAAATGGATGCAGCATTTCTTGGGGGGAACATTCTGGTTGGAATTCCAACCAGAATGCAAGTTTCGCACGGGTGAGAGATTCTGCCCGAGCATTATTCAAAGGTCACAGGTACCCCGGCCAGGTTCAACCTGCGGATAGGCTGGGCCAAAACGGTCGCCACCGGGGCCGGGGTGCCTTGCGACGTCAGCCCAGGTGGGCACTTCTCAACCCTGCTTCACGCCCGGAATCCGCCTCCGGGCTGAATTCCGTCGATCGCAGCTGGAAGCCGTCTTAAAATTCTACTTCTTTGACTTCGGACGTCCCCGCCGGAACCGCGGGCCAACTCCTTGCAATAACTTCCCCGGCAGGAAGCACATGCATGGGCAGAAGCCTTTGACTTCACCTGGGGCTTGGCAGGAATACTTGAGTGCGACGTGACTGCTGGCGCGGTGTCCACAGGAGCAGAGTTCTCCTCCGCGCTCTTGAGAAGCGGCCGCCTCTCGGCTGGTTTCGTCAACCACAGGTTCCGTCCCTCCGGGTCTCCTACCGGTCATTGCGCCTCACGGGCCGCATAACGCGCAGGTAACCCCACCTTCCCCGCTGTGCAAGAGCGGGACCCCTCATTTTTTCTTTATTATCCCTCATCCTGCAGCGCCATCGCATAGTTTCCGACCGCGCTAGGGAATCACCTCCGGCCTGCAATCCCTTGCCATCGCTCAACTCCCCCGTGTCCCGCTTGGTTCTCTCTTCCCCTGCAACAGCTATACCTTTGCTTGCCACTTCTAGGAAAACTGCCGGGTGTGTACCCACAATTCCCATTTTGGAACTCGTTGCACTTCACTCCAGGCCGCTTTTCTTTCCCTCCCTTTTCATGCCCTTACAAATTGCCCCTTTCGCAACTCCTTTCCTTTGATATTCCTACAAAATGCCGGGGTGGGAGGGTGTGCCTCGCTGAATTCTCTTCCACTTCCGGGCCGCGAACCTTTAACCTCTGTGCTTGGTGTTTGGCACACATAGGAAAAACAGGGGGGTGGGGGGTGTTCGTCCTAGCTAAATTCGCGGTTCGATTCCGTGTCGGTCGGAACTGTCTCGTGCTTCTACTACTGGTGGCATTGCTCGCTCCCGCTGCGTTCGCACAGGCCAAGCACAAGGTCATCATCGATCAGGACGCCGCTGGTCCCGGTGGTACGGACATGCAAGCTATCCTCGCGCTGATCAATTCGCCTGATACGGAAGTTCTAGGCATCACCGTCCTCACGGGCGACGGCTGGCGCGACGAAGAAGTGCAGCATACCCTTCGCCTCTTGGAGATCATCGGCCGCACGGACCTTCCGGTGCTGCCCGGCGCCGCGTTCCCGCTCGTCAACAGCAAGGAGTACATCGCCAAGTGGGAAACGCTCTACGGCAAAGTTATTTACCAAGGCGCGTGGAATTACGCGAAGGGGCATGCTGTCCATGGACCGTACGAAATTCCTCCAATGCCGGAAGGCGCGTCCACGACCAAGGCTTCCACTGAAGACGCTGCTCATTTCCTTGTGCGCATGGTGAACAAGTATCCTCACGAAGTCACCGTCTACGCCGCCGGGCCGATGACCGACCTCGCCCTGGCCATCGCTCTCGATCCCCACTTCGCGGAATTCACAAAAGAACTGATCGTTATGGCCGGCAGCATCAATCCGCAAACCGACGATCCCGAATTTGCGCTCACGCCCAAGCGAGAATTCAACTTCTGGATGGACCCGGAAGCTTCCCGCGCCGTCCTCCACGCGCACTGGCCCCGTTTTGTCCTCACCACCGTGGACATTTCCGTGAAAACGCGCATGGAAAAATCATTGATCGAGCAGGTCCGGAGAAGCTCGGCGCCCGCCGCGCAATACGTCGCCAAGTACGCGGAAGCAAACTATCTCTGGGACGAACTCGCCGCCGTGGCCTGGCTGGATCCCTCCATCATCACGAAATCGCAAAAACTCTACATGGACGTCAACGTTGATCACGGCGCCGGGTACGGCGACACCCTCGCGTGGGCCCCCGGCCAGCAACCCGGCACGGGCGAACAATTGGTGGAAGTTCAGCAAGACCTCGACAAAGGAAAATTCTACAAGGAGTACGTCGAACTGCTCACTCGCCCAACTCCTGGCGCGCGCATTGAAAAAGGCAGACCCTAACGATGTCGCTGCTTCAATTCGGCAGTCCCTTTCTTCTCAGCGCCCTCTGCGTTAATTCTTTTTCCTGATCTCTTCCGGCGCGGATGTCTCAGCGACGGCGCGTTTGTAATCCGCGTCCCCCGGGTCCAGCTCGGAAGCCTTGCGAAATGCCGTCAGCGCTTTCGCGCGGTCTTTTCGTTGCATCCAGATGCGTCCAATCTCGAAATGCGCGTCCGCTTCCTTGGGATTTATCTGTGTTACTTTTTCAAACGCCGCCAGAGCTTCGTCCTGCTTTCCCTGCTGCGCGGCAATCACGCCCAACACGTACAGAAAATCAGGCTGGAAGGGCTGAAGCGCCAGCGCCTGCTGAATGGCCTGACGCGCCTCCTCAGGTCTGTGCATGGAGGAACATATTTTCGCCTTTTGCGAATACGCAAATCCGTTATTCGGATTCTTCTGCAGCGATTGTTTCAACAATTCAAGCGCATCGGGAAACTTATTCTGCCGCGCCAGCTCATTCGCCTGTTCCACAAGATGCTTCGATTGCGTCTCATCTTCCGCGCGTTTCCGATCGGCTTGCGAAGCCGCCGCAAACTCGTCTCGCACTCTTGCCGCAAGCTCGGTTTGCCCCGCGCATTCATAAGCGTTCCCCAAGAGATACAGCGATTGCGTGTCGAGCGCAGGCGGATTCGCCGCAGGCCGCAGCAATTCCGCCGCGGGCCCGCATTGCTTCAGCCGCACAAGGATTTTTGCCAGCAACGCACGCCCCGGCAAATATTCCGGCTTTGCGGACACAACTTGTTCCGCGTCCGCCAGCGCTTTTGCGTTTTGATCCGTGTCCGCAAGAATCTGCGCGCGCGAATAATGCGCCAGTTGGTTCGCCGGATCCCGCGCCAGCACTTTCTCGAATTGTGCCAGCGCCGCTGCCGAATCTCCCTTGCTCAGGTAGGCTGATCCGAGGAGATTTCTTAGCTTCACGTTATCAGGGGCAAGTACGACCGCGGACCGTAGCGCTTCAATCGCAGCGTCAAATGATTCTGCTTCGATTTCCAGGCTGCCCAACGCGCTGAGCACCGCGACGCTCTTGGGGTGCTGCCGCCGCGCACGTTGCAGAATGGATCGCCCTTCCTC
>Ga0137397_10003664_pt1 | contig 10703 bp, 10 predicted proteins | sample czorhiz116metaG_FD_106658 | JGI IMG/M metagenome (GOLD analysis project Ga0137397, IMG submission 106658) | Vadose zone soil microbial communities from Angelo Coast Range Reserve, California, USA - czorhiz1.16 metaG | ecosystem: Environmental > Terrestrial > Soil > Vadose zone | place: USA...
AGAAGCAAGCGTGCTTGATCCTGCCTTACTGCATAGTCGCTGACCTGAGTATCAGCGCTCCTGCCCGCGGGGTGCGCGACCGTCCAATAGAGGAACTGAATCAACCCGGCTTGCGCTGCTTCTATTCCGTTTTCGAGGCGCGCCCTGAAAGCTTCAACCAGAACGACGCGCTGCAGTTTCATTCCACGGTAGAAAGCTTCTTCCGGCAAACTGCGGTGATACCGTTCCGTTTTCCAACCATGCTTGAGTCTCTCGAGGAATTGCGGCAGTTTTTAGAGGAAAAATCGGAGCCGTATCGCGCTGCCCTTGAGAGGCTGCGAGCAGCAGTGCAAATGGAGTTGCGCGTCAAGTTGCGAAGCGAACCGGATTCGGGCACGGCCTCGGGCACGCAGTATCTGCAGGCACGTCTGGCCGGCAAGCGAGCGCTGGAATCGGCTGCTGCGGCGGCGCAGAAGACAGCCGGCGAACTCTGTCTCGGCTGGCGCCAGCGTGAGGCTGGCGACGGTCTGCGCTGCTATGCTTTGATTGAACGCAAACGCATCTCTGAGTTCCTCAGCAGGATCGAATCGCTAGCCGTGGCTAATGAAGTGGTGATGTTTGCGGGCGGGCCGTGGCCGGCGACGGAATTCATTGAGTAATTGGGTAATTTGTAATTGCGTAATTGAGACATCGCATCGAGACTCTTCCTGCTCACGTCTCTAGTCCAATTACCCGATTACGAAATTACTCAATTTTTCAATTCTCGAATCGGTCAATCACTCCAATGACTCGTGCTCCTCGCTCTCCGGCCGAAATTGAAGCCGCAGTAGCCGACTTGAAGCGGCAACTGGAGAACCTCGCCGACCGCAATCTCGAGCGGATTGACTGCAACTCTGAAACGATCGAACAGGGGCTGGCCAAACTGGTTCTGGGAATCATGGAACTGCTGCGGCGGTTGCTGGAGCGGCAGGCGGTTCGCCGCATGGAAGGCGGCAGCCTCTCTGACGAGCAGGTAGAGGCCATGGGTCAGGCACTGATGAAACTAGAGCAAAAAGTGCAAGAGCTTGCAGCCCAATTCGGCCTTAAACCCGAGGACCTGAACCTGGATTTGGGACCGGTGGGTAACCTGCTCGAATGAATGAAGATCTTGCAAGTACTTGATTGAGATTTCGTAGCTCAGTTCGGCCACATTCTTGCTCGCTGCCTTCGGTATGCAACCTGGCGAGCAGTTCTGGAATCTGAAATCTACAAGGTCAAGTCTGCATTTCCTCGATGGCGCAGATTGGCGTTACCTCTCCCCCACAATTGGCACATATTAGGTTCGTTGACAGTCCAAAATGTGACGAGTAGGATTTGACACTTGCGCGCAAGCAAGTTGGGTTGCCAGAGAAGAGGCTGCGCGCTGCTCTAGGCACGAACGGTGGCGGTGACACCGACTGCAAACCACCGCTCCGACCACACCATCCACAAGGAACCAATGGAACAGCGCTTACCGAGGGTTGCTGGCCCAACCAGCCTCATGGACATCCTGGATCGGGTCCTGGACAAGGGCTTGGTCATCGCCGGCGACGTTCGCATCTCCCTGGCGAATGTAGAGTTACTGACCATTCGCATTCGGCTGCTGGTGTGTTCCGTGGATAAGGCGGAGCAAATAGGTTTGAACTGGTGGAAAAACGACCCCAATCTAACGACACAGCGGTTGCCCGCACGCAGGGTGCTGCCCGGTCCCCCGCCGGGAGCGTTAGGAGTAAGACCACAGACGGTTAGCGCAAAGCGACAGAGGACGAGTCAGAAAAGCAAGAGCAGACGAAAGTAGCTGGCGTCTTTCGGGAGAAAATACCTGAGGCGGCCACTCGGAGGATCTGAATCATGGCTGTAGAACGAGTAGCAGGCGGCTCGAGTCTTATCGACGTACTTGACCGGGTACTCGACAAGGGCATCGTCATTGACGCTTGGGTACGCATTTCGCTGGTCGGCATCGACCTGATTACAGTCGAAGCTCGCGTGGTGGTGGCTTCCATCGATACCTACCTTAAGTATGCGGAGGCGGTCGGAGCATCCGGCCTGGTTTCGCGTCCATCCCTCGGCGAAGGTGAGGCGGAGACCGTGATTGAAACCCGGCCCCCGACCCGGCGCGTCGTCCGTCGTCGCTAGCGTCAGGTGTAACCTAAACGCGTGGCTAAGGGGACCCGATCCATGGCATCGCCGCAGATGCGTGCGCAGTCAGTGGAGATCATGCCGCAGGTGGAGCGCCGCTCTCAGCTAACGAGTGGCCGCGCCGCCTATCGCCTGATCGCGGCTGAAAGAGCCGATGAAATCTTCCCCATTCTGGTGGAGGAGATCGTGGGCCTGGGCTTTCCCCGAGCTTTGGTTGCGGCCGTGGACCTGGAGAGTGGCGAAATCCGCCCGGTCGCCGCGCTGAACTGTCCCAAGACTTACCAGCAACGCTTCAATACTGCACTGTGGCAGGGCGAAAACCCCATCGTTGGTGTGTTGCGCGCCATGCAGCCCGCGGTGTTGCCTAAACAGGCGCCGAGTGGACGTCCGATTTACTGCCATCCCATCGTTTACCGCAACCGCACCGTCTGCTGGGAAGCCGAGCGTGAGCGCCGCTTCGAGTGCCTGGCGGTAGCCAACTATCACGCGCCGCGCAGACTGGAATTGCAAGAACAGGTGTGCCGCACCTGCAGCATGCGTGCGTACGCGGCCGCGGTAGTCGTGGACCTGAATCCCAGGCCCACAGAGCGCCAACTCGAGCAACTACGGCAGCTCATCGAGCTCGCCAATCGTTACCTGGCCCGCCTCTTCAAAGTGGACCACTACTACAATCGCATGCGCGATATGGACGTCACCATCTCGCAGATGCAAACGGTCATGCAAAGCATGGCCGATCCGGTGATCCTCACCGACTCACAACACCGGGTTATCACCCAGAACAAGGCGGCGGAGCGCTTCTTCAAAGTTCCCGAGCAGGAGGTCACCGAAGGTGCGGTGCGGGCGGTGGAGTTGAACAATATGCTGTTTTCCGCGGCGCTCTCCTCGATGGCGGTTTCGGGTTCCTCCGACGCCTCACGCGACCTCACCCTGGTTGACGTGCTCGAGGGCGAGGAGGTGCTGTTTGAGGCGGTATCCGCTCCCAGCTATTCCAGCGACGGCATGCGCACCGGACTGGTAACAGTGATGCGCGACGTCACCGATCTACGCCGCGCGGACCAGGAAGTGCGCGCCAACCTTTCGCGGTTGCGCGAGGCAGAGGAACTCATCCGGCAGGATCGCGACCGCCTGAACATGGTGATCGAAAACGTCGGAGATCCAATCATCGTCGCCGACGGCGCCGCCCGCATCGTATTGCTCGACCCCTTAGGCCAGGAGCTGTTTGGCCGGGTGAACGAAAGCAAACCAGGAGACGGCAGCGGTCCGATTGCAGCAGAAGAACTGGATCCTAAGATCATCAAGAACCGCGTTGCCTTGACCTCTTACCTGACCAACTTCACCTTTTCATTTGTATCGAAGGACGCTGGTTCCATCCGGCTCTATCAGCCAGGGAGCAAGACTGAAGTTGAATATGACATCCGGTCAGGCAAGATTTTTGATGCTCGCGGTCAGGTAGCTTTTACGATTACAGTTTTGCGCGACCTTTCGGCGTTCCGCAAGCTGGAGCAACTGAAGCTCGAGCGGCGCATGCTGGAAATTGAGAAGTTTGCCGCGACCGGCCGGCTGGCGGGAACTATCGCGCACGAAGTCAACAATCCCATGGAGGCGATCAAGAATGCCATCCACCTCCTGCAAGGCCAGGTGAAACCAACCGGCGAGGCGGTTTACGACATCCTTAAAAAGGAGACCGAGCGTGTTGCGCGTATCGTCCGCCAGATGCTTGGGCTTTATCGTCACTCCGAGCAGGTTGGCACTTTCGATTTGAACACCGTGGTGGAGGATACGCTCACCTTGTTCAATCGCCAGCTTGAGCGGGCCGGTATTCACGTCGAGAGAGACCTGGGTAAGCTGCCGCCCATTGTGGGTTCAGCCGACCAGATCCGTCAGGTGCTCTCTAACCTGGTGGTGAACGCAAAAGACAGCATGGCCCCGCCGTCTACAAATGGAAGCGACGGCGGCGATCCCCATCATCCGGCGCGTACAGGTGGAAGATTGGTAGTTCGTAATCATCACCTCCCTGGGCCGGATGGAGTCCACGGTTGGGTGCGGCTGCTGGTCGCGGATACCGGCAGCGGAATGCCACGGGATTTCCTGAAGTCTGCATTCGAGCCCTTCGTTTCCACCAAAGGCGAGAAGGGAACCGGCCTGGGGTTGTGGATCGTTCGTGGCATCATTCAGAACCACGGAGGCAAGCTGCGAGTGCGCAGCAAGCTAGGCCAGGGAACCGTATTTATGATCGACTTGCCGGTGGTGAGGTAAGGTGGGCGAGCTGCGAACTATGCCAAGCCGAAAGCCCAAGGTCTTGATCGTTGACGACGAGGCTTCAGTGCTGGTTACTTACCGCATGATCCTGGAGCAGCAGGGGTATGAACCTACCGCGGTGCTCTCCTCGGCGGAAGCGCTAACCGCAGTGGAGAAGACCGATTTTGATCTCTTGATGTGCGACCTGTCGTTGGAAGAAAGCCACACCGGTTTTGAAATTTTTGAGGCGGCCCGCCGCCGCACTCCGGATGTGCCCTGCGTCCTGCTTACAGGATACGCCTCGCACGAAGCGGTACAGGAGGCGGAGTCCAACGGGATTGCAGTGTTGTTCAAACCGATCGATATTGAGGAGTTTCTTTCCACCATCGAAACTCTTGTGAGGTCTGGCCATGGCAAACAAAAAGCGAGCGGCGAGTAAGTCGGCAGCCGGGCGCAAGAAAGTTGGCGCCCAAAACCGGGGCTCACGGAAAGCCGCCGCCGAGTCTCAGAATAGTCCCGTGAGTGTGGCCACCATCGAATCACCTCGGGTGGCTACGGTGCGGGCTGAGCGCGAGTCTGATGAAGGCGTGCACACCATGGAACTGCTGGAATCCACCAGCGCAGTGCGAAGTGGCTCACCGGTAGCGGCGTCGGGCGAGGGGGGCCGTTACGTGTACGGCATCATTGAGGCGCCAGACCCGCTGATGTTCGGCAAAATGGGCATCGGCGCTCAGGGCGAGATGGTTTACACCGTCCACCACGGCGAGATTGCCGCCGTGGTCAGCAAAACCAATGTCTTCATCTTCGACCCTACGCGTGAAAACGCGCTGGCTCACGAGCACGTGATTGAATCCGTAATGAAGAGCCACACCGTGATCCCCATGGCTTTCGGTACCGTGTTCCGCACGGACGAGGACATGCGCCAGGTGCTCAAGAGCATTTACGCCTCGCTCAAAGACGTGCTCAAGCAGATGGAGGGGAAGGTCGAGTTTGGATTAAAAGTGGCGTGGGACCGCGAGCGCATCATCGACGAACTTAAGCGTGACGATGAAGAGATTCATCGCCTGCACGCCGAGCTCACCAAGAAGCACCTGCAATCCACCTACTTCGCCCGCATGCAACTCGGCCGCATGATCGATAAGTCGCTGGCGGAGCGCTCGGCGGAATTTGTGCGCGAGATTTATGATGGCCTGCGTTCCGCCTGCGTGGCTTCCCGCGACAACAAGCCCATCGGCGACAAAATGATCATGAACGCCGCCTTCCTCATCCGGCGCGATCGTGAGCCCGACTTTGAGGCGGCCGTGAACAAGGTAGCGCGCAAGTTTGGCGACCGGCTGAATTTCAAGCTGACCGGCCCCTGGCCGCCCTATAATTTTGTTAACATTCGCCTGAAGTTTGAGCGCGGAACCACCACATAGCAGTTTCGAGTTTCAAGTTTCTGGTTTCGAGATTCATAACGATGGCATTTGGATCTCCGCTCTGGCCATCGAAGCTGAAACGGACAACTTTGAAACTCGAAACCTGAAACTCGAAACTGGAAATTTGGAACTATGCTCTTAATTGACGATCTGCTACTTATGCCCTTCAGTGGTATGGGATTCGTGTTTCGCACTCTGGCCCGTGTCGCCGAGGAGCAATACACCGACGATGCGCCAGTTAAGCAACGGTTGCTGGAGTTGCAAGTGAAAATCGATTCGGGAGAGATTTCGGAAGAGCAATACGTGCAGCAGGAAGCGGAAATTCTTCGTGAGCTGCGCGAAATCCAAAATCGCAAGCTGAAGATGGCGGGGGTTGATCCCGCCGAACTGCAGGGGCCGCTAACCGGGAGTATTGCTGAAGGTTCCACTGTTTCTGTGAGCTTTGAACCCGAGGAAGAAGAGGCAGCGGTTCAGCCTCCGCCAAAGCGCCGCCGCGCACGATGAGCTTTAAAGCGCATCAAATTTCCGGATAAAAATCAAAGAACGCCTCCAGGCTGGTCCGCAACTGCTTCTCAATTTCATCTTTGCTGCCTTCGAGCACGTGCATTGTGACGTGCGCCGTGCGTCCATTCTTCAACTTTACGGGGGCTTCGCCCACTTCCACGACTTCATCGGCGGGCAGCAGTCGCATGCCGTACACCAACGTCAGATTTGCCATAATGCTTTATTGTAGAGCCCACAACCGTGTCCGCAGGGCTGGCCAATCGTTCTCATGCCGCATACAATCTGCTGGTGCCGCGGCACCTCTGCCAAGCTGTCCTTGGGCTATTTGCATTGCTCTCTCCTCATTCGTTTCTTGCCCAGCAGCAGAGTTCCCCAGCCAGCAAACCACAAGTGAGGATCAATTACCTGAACGTGTGCACGCCGGCTGATCCCGAAAAACAGGAACTAGCTGCGGCATTAGCCCGCATTCCACTCAAGCCGAAGTTCACCGAGGACTTTGAAATTTCCCGTGGTCGCTCCAGCGCCAACGAGCCGCCCGTGGCTATTGCTGAAGCTGGGCTTCCGGGCGCCATGACCGATAGCGGCAGCACTTCGAATTGGGTCCGAGTGCGGCGGGAATTTCCCGCAGAGTCGCCATTCATCAGCGTGCAATACACACTCTCCAGTGATGGCCGCGGCGCGGCTGAGACTCTGGTATTCCGCGCCCGCGACACCAAAGACATTCTCCAGGTTTTGATGGAAGCAAAGGCCAGCGCCGGCGATCCGAGTACCGTGCTAAAGACCGATACACCGGCCGAGCGCATTCGCCTGGAACGCTTCGGGAAAGGATCGGTGGCGCTGGCACGCTGTGCCACAGCAGATCAGTCGGGTTACGAAAGTGTTTTTCGCGAGGGTTCTGTCTTGCTGGCGCGCTACCGCACCGCCTTACAGGTGCGAGAGATTGTCCCTGGCGATTTCCGCCGGTTGGGAGCCATTAAGGCCAAGATGCCTGCCACGGGCGCTAAGTCTGACAAGGCAAAATCCACAACCGGAGCCAGCAAGCAGTGACGGGGACCTCGTGGCCGGCCTGAATCCAACTGTGACCTGCTGAATCCATTTAATTGGCTATGTCTGATTTCGTTCACAATACCGTGATTCTCGGCTCCGGATGTTCCGGCCTTACGGCAGCAATCTATGCCGGGCGCGCCAACCTGAAGCCTTTGGTGTTAGAAGGCCACGAACCCGGCGGACAGCTCTCACTCACCACCCTGGTGGAAAATTTCCCCGGGTTTCCTGACGGCATTCAGGGGCCCGAGCTGATCGAGCACATGAAGAAGCAGGCCCGCCGTTTCGGCGCGCAAATCGAAGTGAAACACGCGGTGAGTGCCGATCTTAGCCAGCGTCCTTTCATAATCGGCGTTGGAAAGGAAGCAATAAAGACTCGCACTTTAATCATTGCCAGCGGCGCCAGCGCGCGTTGGCTTGGATTGAAGAATGAGCAGGCGCTCATCGGGTACGGGGTTTCATCGTGCGCAACCTGTGACGGGTTCTTTTTCGGCGGCAAAGAAGTAGCAGTGGTCGGCGGCGGCGACTCGGCCATGGAAGAAGCCATGTTCTTGACTCGTTTTGCTAGCAAGGTCTCCATCATTCACCGGCGGGATCAGTTCCGCGCTTCCAAGATCATGCTCGAGCGCGCACGCAACAACGACAAGATCAAGTTCATTACCGACACAGTAGTCGAAGATATTGACGATCCCAGCAAAAAAGAGGTCACTGCCCTGAAGTTACGCAATCTCAAGACCAATAAGGTTAGTGAGTTACGTATCAATGCCATGTTCCTGGGCATTGGGCATATCCCGAACGCGAAGTTATTCGAAGGCCAGCTCGATATGGACGAGGATGGTTATCTGATTACCCGCGACTACGTCCACACGCGCGTCCCTGGGGTGTACGCTTCCGGCGACGTCCAGGATCGCCGCTATCGCCAAGCCGTCACCGCTGCCGGCACCGGTTGTATGGCGGCAATGGAGGCGGAGAAATTCCTGGAGGCCGAGGGCCACTGAGCAGCGAGTCCCCTGCGCTAACAATTCCGGCAGCAGGCTCCTTCCGCACCGCGAGATCACGCCTGCCAGGAGCCACCGAACTCAGTGAATAACCTTAGGGAGTAACCTCGGTGCTTCCCGCCACACTGGACATTCAGACATTTCGACATACAATCTAGCCCACCCCCAGCAACCGAGGGCTTTTAATGACAGTTCAGGGCGGCACTGTGCTGGTGCTTGTCTGCCCGGAGTGTGGCAAGCGCTACAAAGGCGACTCAGGCAAGCCTGATGCACGCTACCAGTGTCCGGCGGATCAGTCCACGCTGATCAGGCTGGATTCTGCCGCTGAACGCGCGCTGCGAAAAGTGCAGCAAGAGCAGCAGGCGGATGGCATCCGAGACAGGTACTCGTCTACGGATGAAAACTCAGATTCGGCGCTGCCAATCCCGGCACCCTCGCCCGGAGCCCCGCCCGAAGACTTAGTCACACGCGTATCACACGGGAGCGATCGTTCCCGCAATTCCGGCGCCGCCGCTGCAGCCGCCCCGGCGCAAGATGCCGGTTCGCTCACCCAGGTTCCGATCGGCGTGAGCGAAGACGGCCTGGTAAAGGGTTACGGCGAGCGCCGCTCCGTGGTCGCGAGCATCGAGTGGCCCACGGGCAATGATCCCGAGGGCGGCCCCATCCGCAAGTACGAGAAAAAGACAACCATCGGCCAGGGCGGAATGGGCGAGGTTTTGAAAGTTCTCGACCGCGACCTGCGCCGTGAAGTTGCGATGAAGATGTTGCGGCCGCAACGCGAAGGCGGGGTTTCTGCGGAAGACGTTTTTCGCTTTATGAAGGAAGCCCAGGCCACCGGGCGGCTGGAGCACCCCAACATCATCCCGGTTCACGACTTGGGTGTGGATGGCCAGGGCCGAATTTATTTCACGCTGAAGTACGTGCAGGGCGTTTCGCTGAAAGAGGTAGTAAAGGGCCGCTCGGAAAACGGAACCCTGGAAGATGGCCGCCGGTTCCGCGAAGTATTCGGCGCCCGGCACATGATTGAAATGTTCATCAGCGTGTGCCAGGGCGTAGCGTACGCACACAGCAAGAACATCATCCACCGCGACCTCAAACCCGAGAACATCATGATAGGGAAGTTCGGCGAGGTACTGGTGATGGACTGGGGGCTGGCCAAAATCCTGTACAAGGGCAAGCCTTCGCAGTCGCAGTCGGGCGGCGAAGCGGCCCTTGACCTCAACCTTCGCCCCACGCTCGATAGTTCGATGACGCTCGAGGGCGATATTGCCGGCACACCTTCTTATATGTCGCCGGAGCAGGCAGCGGGCAAAAACAGTGAGCTCGATCAGCGCACGGACGTGTACTCGCTGGGAGCCATGCTGTACGAGATCCTGGGCGGAGAGCCGCCCTACACCGGCACTAGCGCGCTGGAGGTCATTCAGAAAGTCAGCGAAGGCACGCCACCGGCGCCGGTCAGCGGAGCCTGCGATTTTCGCCCGGTACCGCGCGAGCTACGCGCCATCTGCGAGAAGGCGATGCAGCGCGAGCCCGCCAGGCGTTATCCCTCGGTCGAAGCGCTGCGCGACGACCTGCAAGCCTATCTGGAGAGCCGGCCCGTTTCGTCGTGTCCCGATACCCTGGTACAGAAGACGTTCAAGTTCATCAAGCGCAACCGCCATCGCGTGACCAGCGTGGCCGCAGCCGCGGCCCTGCTACTAGCGTTTATCTTCGGAAGCTGGTTCGTTTACTGGCAGATTACCGCCCACAAGCTGCTCACCCGCGCCGATTCGGATGTCGCCTTGGGCAAGAGTTATTACGTTGCCTTCCAAGCTGGGAAACTCAAGATCAACGAAGAAGATCCGCTGCAAGCCACTATCCTTGCCACCGCCGGCGGCGACTATGCCGATTTTTACCGGCAAAAACTGAATAGCGGTATAGATCATGCGCGGGAGGTCCTCGAGATCTTTCCTCACCACGAACGCGCTCGCCGCTTCCTCGCAGAAAGCTACATGGAACTTTGGCGCATGGCGCGCGATCACAACAACCCGGTCATGATGTCGGTGACGCGCGGCGAGGTGGAGCGCTATGTGTCGGGGGACAACGACCTCATTGCCGAATTGAACGGCTATGGCAAGCTCGAGATCACCATCAGCCCTCCCGAGGCAGATGCGTATTTGTTTTCGTTCGAGACCATCCATGGCTTCGACAAAAACGGCAATCCGCTTCCCGAACGGCTAGTACCAGTGCCCTACGATCCGGTGAAGCGGCAGCCAGATGCGGTTTTTCTTGCGGCCGAACGCAAGCGCAGCCGCGACGGTGAACCACTGGCCGCCGACGCGCGTTCGGTGTTCCATCTCGACCCCACGCCGGCATCGCGACTGGG
>Ga0137397_10003667_pt1 | contig 10699 bp, 8 predicted proteins | sample czorhiz116metaG_FD_106658 | JGI IMG/M metagenome (GOLD analysis project Ga0137397, IMG submission 106658) | Vadose zone soil microbial communities from Angelo Coast Range Reserve, California, USA - czorhiz1.16 metaG | ecosystem: Environmental > Terrestrial > Soil > Vadose zone | place: USA...
CCTGGTGTTCTTCCTGCACATCACCACCGGCCCGGACAACACCAACAACGTGCTGGCGCTCGCGTTCGGCATCCTCATCGTGTTCCTCGTGGTTGCCGGTTCGCTGTGGATCATGACGAATCTGAACGACAGCATGATGCCGCCGCCCGAGCTGATGAATTTGCACATGCAGCACTGAGCGGCCTTACAAGCAGCGTCCGGGATCAGGAGCGCCTAAGTGCTATGCATGCGCAACTCGGCGCACGGATGAAAGCCGCTGTCGTGAGCGTGCGGTTGCCCGGCTGGCTCTTAAAGAAGCCGGAGTGGCTCAATCATCAGACTGCGGTCGGACTGACCTTTGCGGTCAAGACGTTTGCGGCATCGCTGCTCGCACTTTATATCGCATTCTGGGCTGGCCTCGACGATCCACGATGGGCGTTTCTGACCGTTTTCGTCGTATCGCAATCGGACAGCGGACTCGTGCTCGCCAAGGGCTTCTATCGTATCCTCGGTACCATCGCCGGGGTCCTTGTTTCAATCGCGCTGGTATTTGGCTTGGCCCAATACGGCGAGGTCTTCGTGGCCGCGCTGGCCGTATGGATCTGTTTCTGCAACTTTGCCGCCCGTGCGGTACGCAATTTCGCATCATATGGCTTCCAGCTCGCAGGCTACACGGTCGCAATCATCGGCATCCCCGCCGCCCTCAACCCCGCTGGAGCCTATCCTTTGGTGGTGGCGCGCTTCACGGAGATCTTGCTTGGTATCATCTGTGCGGCGCTCGTCAGTCGTTTGATCCTGATGCGCGAGCTCTCGCCAAGGCTCGTCGAGCTCGTGCGCGCTCTGACTCGCCGCGCCGATAGCTTCGCAACACTCCTGCTCGACCCCGATGCCGACCGCGAGCGTGTCACCGCCGAGCGGACCGAGCTCGCCAAGGCTTATCTTGATGTCCAGGCCATGCAGCATTCGACGTATTTCGAAAGCGTCGAGGCGCGCATTCTCGAGCAGCCGCTGCGTCGATTGACCCAGGCCGCGGTAGAGCTTTGCACCGCGGCGGAAGCAGCTGCGAGCCATCGTGGCGGTTCGCTACCGGAGTCAGCGAAAATCCCATCGCTCGGCATCGGGGTCTCCCATACGAACGAGTCCGCCACTGGAGACGGTCCGATCGTATCTGCTCTGGTACGTGCAGAGGATAAGCGTGACCTGGGGCTTGCGCGTTCGCAGCTTCGGGCGTGCATCGAAGCCTTCGACCGGGGCGAGGAATCGCCTCAGCAGAATATCGGGTTTAGGCCTTGGTCGGACCCTGTGCCCGCGCTTTTGATCGGGATCCGCTCCGCGTTGGCGGTAGGGATCACCTCCACAATTTGGTTCGCGACGGCCTGGCCGAGCGGCCCCGCCGCGGTCGTCGTCGCCGCGGTCGTGTGCAGCCTGCTCGCCTCGTTGGAACAACCGGACAAGATCAGCATGGCCGCCGCAGCGACCGTGCTCGTCACGGCGGTTCCGGTTTTCGCGACCCAGTTCTACCTGATGCCGCTCGCCGTCGACTTTCCTTCGATGGCCGTAGCGCTTGCGCCGCTGATACTGAGTTGCGGTTTCATCATGGCGCAGCCGCAAATCGGCCCGCTCGGCCTCTTGTCTGCCGTGTACTTCGCCTTCGCGTCGAACATCGACAATGTCATGACCTATGATGCCGCGGCGTTTCTCAACTCGTCGCTTGCCATCCTCATAGGAATAGCGATCGCGGTGGTGCTGTTTGCGACCTTCTTCCCCGAGACCCCGGCCTACGCTGGTCGTCGTTTCCTCAGGCAGCTCGCTGTCCACCTGAGCTACCTCGCCAGCGCTCGTCTTTGCTCCCCTGCTCTTCGAGGTTACCAGCGCGCCTTGTTCGAACAGCTCGGGACCACGCTTGCGCGCGTTAAAGATGAACCAAAGGTCGCGCATGAATGCTTGACGAGCGCGGTGACTGCGCTGTCAACCGCGCAGGCAATCGGTCGTCTGAAAAGCTCCCTCGATGGAAGGGTGTTGCCGCCCGGGATCGCCGCCAAGGGCTCGCGTCTGCTCGTCCGGCTGTCGCAGACGCTGCGCAATCCATCTGACTGGAAATTCAGCAGGAGGGCAGTAGAGGCGCGCGCGCTCAGTCTCCATGCCCTCGCAACCGACCCAGGCTCAGCCGAACCGGAGGAAACCCTAGCACTGAGGGGGGTCATCGTCGCGTCTGCAACGCTTGGGTCCGATCTCATGCGGGCGCGCAGGATCATGCAAGGACAATCGAATGCAATCCCAATTTGATCTCCTAGGCGCGTTTGTGCCGACGATCGCTGCCTGGTTCGTGGTCGCGCTGGCAGTATTTGTTCCAGCCGACGCATTGCTGACCTGGCGCGGCTTTTATCGGCTGTTCTGGCATGCACCGCTCGCCCGCTTCGCCCTTTTTGTTTGTCTCTTTTGCGGCGGCGCGCTGGTCGTGACAAACCACTGAAGGGAGATAACGATGCAGGCTGTCGTACGTGTGTTGCTTACTCTCATCCTAGTCATTGCGGCTGGTCTGCTTGGCTACGATGTGGCGCGATATTATCTCTATTCGCCCTGGACTCGAGACGCCCGGATCCGCGCCAATGTTGTCGCAGTCGCGCCCGATGTTTCCGGTTACGTCGATGATATTCGCGTGCAGAATGATCAATTCGTGCACAAGGGCGACGTGCTTTTCACAATCGACCAGGAGCGTTTTAGGCTCGCGCTCGCAGACGCCGAAGCTGCGCTCGCGGCGCGGCACGCCCAATCTCTCATGGCTCTCGAGCAATTCCAGCGGCGCTCCAAGCTGTCCCCCGGGGACACTATCACTATCGAAAACCTCGACAACGCGCGTCGACAGTCGGAAACAGCAGCCGCAAACTACCAGCAGGCAATTGCCTCGCGCGACACCGCTGCTCTGAATCTCAAGCGAACTGAAGTGCGCGCATCAGTCAATGGTTTCATCACCAATCTCAATCTTGCAAAAGGCACCTTTGCCTCGCAGGGGAAGCCGGTGATGGCCCTGATCGACAGCGATTCATATCGGGTCGAGGCGTATTTCGAGGAAACCAAGATCCCACATATCAGGCCCGACGCGATCGCCGAGATTCATCTCATGGACGGATCTCCTCCTCTGCAAGGAACCGTCTTAGGCATATCTAGAGGCATCACCGATCAGGATAACAAGGATGGTCCAGAGCTCCTTTCTTCCATCAATCCCACATTCACGTGGGTCCGACTGGCCCAGCGTGTCCCTGTCCGCATCCGCCTGACACACGTACCGCCCGGGGTGCTGATCAGCGCCGGGATGACCTGCACAGTCGTGATAAAGGAAGGGGCGACGCCTGGAACCGGGGTCGCATCAAGAAAGTCATGACAGCAAGCCAGGGAGACCTGAAACGCCGAGCCTTGAGCGCAGTCAGCGTCGCTATCGGAGGCCCTCCTTGCGATAGGGGCCGAGTTGCTGCAGTGCCGCCTCTACAAACGAGTGGTCGACGATCTGCTCGACCTTCACATCAGCCTCGACCAGGCCCTGCTCTTTGTAAAACGCAAGGTCGGCCGCGAGGCTTTCGACGTTCACCTTGCCGTCCGGATTCATCCCGGTTGGCGTAATGGACTTGTAAATCGCAGGATCTTTGATCGACGTCGTTTGAGAAAGAATTGCAATCACTTCATCCGCGTTGGGGCCGATCATCCGGCCGTCCTTCAAGGCACTATTGTAGAAGCGCACGGCCCGCAGATAAGCGCGCATGAAGGCCCGCGCAGCATCGGAACGCCTTGTCACGAAGTTTTCCGAGTAGAGCAGCACTGCGATCTGGTGGTTCGGCAGGATCTCATCATCTGCTTTGACCAGAACGGCAAATCCGTTTTTGATCGCGATGGTGGCCGCGGGCTCCACCGAGGCGGAGGCATCGACCGCCTTGTTGCCGAGCGCAGCGACATGATCCGGCAGCGGCATGTTGACGGTCTCGACGTCCGAGTAGCGCAGCCCAGCCACTTTCAAGATCGCATTCAGGGTCGCGGTGTTGCTGACACCCGGCGCGTTCATGGCGAATTTCATGCCCTTGAAATCCGCGGGCGTTTTATAGCGGCCACTGTCGATGTGGTCCTTGCGGATCAATATCTTGGTCGCCCCATAGCCTGACGGCGAAGACGCCTTGTCGGCCACGATCTTGATCTTGATGCCGCGCGCCACTGCGTTGTAGAGGCCGGCCGAGGCGGAGCCTGCGCCGGCATCGAGCGTGCCGGTGCCCAAATGGGGCACCATGTCGGACGCTGAGCGGAAATTCTCTACTTTGACCGCAAGGCCTTCATCGCGGAAATAGCCCTTCTTGTCGGCGATGTAGATCGGAGCATCGCTGGTGACGCTCGCGGCGCCCACTGTCACCGCAATCGGGCTCTGCGCATTCGCCGGGCCGATGCTTGCGAGAACCACCGCCATCACCAGACCATGTGAAGTGACAATCCTTGCCACCGTGTTTCTCCCTGCATCGGGTCAGTAGTCTCAATCTCCGCAAGATCATACGGAGGCGGTGATGATCCACAAGGTCTGACACAACGATGTCACGAGCACCCATCTGGCGCCCTAACGTCCTTTAAGTGTTGTATATCGTCGAGCCCTGATCTCCGTATCCACTGATCCCCAGAGACAATCAGATGGCAGTTCGTAATGGATCGATGCGCGACCGCCTCGGCATGTACAACGCGAATACGCTCAAGGTCGGGGTGTTCGGAGCCAATTGTTCCTCCGGCCGTTCAGCCACCAAGGTGCCGGAACGCTGGTCCGCAAGTTGGGCGGATTGTTTGCGCCTCGCCCGCATGGCCGATGAGGCCGGCATCGATTTCATCCTGCCGATAGGCCGCTGGAAGGGTTATGGCGGCGATACCGATTTCCATGGCGAGACCCTCGAGACCAAGACCTGGGCGGCAGGTCTGCTAGCCGCGACCAAGCGCATCACCGTATTCGGTACCGTCCATGCCCCACTGTTCAATCCCATTATCGCCGCCAAGGAATCCGTCACCTGCGACCAGATCGGCGAAGGTCGCTTCGGGCTCAACATCGTTGCCGGCTGGAATGAAGGCGAGTTCGAGATGTTCGGGGTCAAGCAGCGCGATCATGAAACGCGCTACGCATTCGCGCAGGAATGGGTCGACGTCGTCAAGCGGGCCTGGTCGGAAGGAGAAGATTTCGACTTCGATGGACAATTCTTCAAGCTTGCTGGCATTCGCGCCAAACCAAAACCCTATGGTGGCACGCGACCGATCATCATGAATGCCGGCTCGTCCGGCACCGGCCAGGCGTTCGCATTGCGAAATTGCGATGCCTTCTTCACGGCCACCAACGCGTCGCGAAAGTCGATCGAAGGAACCGCAAAGAAGGTCGCAGAGGTGAAGGCGCAGGCGCGCACATTCGACCGCGACATCGAGGTCTACACCGTGGGGCACGTGATCTGCCGCCCCACCCAGCAGGAGGCGGACGAATATTACCGACACGCGTTCATTGACAACGCCGATTGGGGCGCGGTTGAGCGCATAATGGCTCTGCGCAATATCAAGCGGGATTCCCTCACGGCGGACGAATACGCGGCCAAGCGCCACTATTTCGCCGCCAATGCGATCGGCGGTTATCCCTTCGTCGGCACGCCTGACAAAGTCGTCGACGAGCTTGCCAATCTGAGTCGCGCCGGTGTGCGCGGCATCGCATTTTCGCTGGTGAACTATGTCGATGAGTTGCCGTATGTCTGCGAGGAGGTCTTGCCGCGGCTGGCGCGGCTGGGGCTCAGGCAGTTGCCGTGATCGCTCCCGCGCTCACCATTCGTAATCGTCTGGCGCGATCAGGTGGCTAATGGCTGGCGTGGCGCCGGGAACAAGCAAAGCGGCTACACGTTCTTGGTGGCGGCGGTCAGCCTCTGTGACACGTTCATGTTGGCGCAGATGTTCTAGCCATGACGTGAGATGAAATGTCTCAACGAAGCGCTCGGGCTCTGCCGCGTCCTGGTAGATGCCCCACTGGTACGCACCGTCGCGTCGCCGCTGTCGCCTAAGCTCTGTCATCGCGTCCAGAAACAGCCGCTGGTTCTGCGCTGGCACGCGGTACTCGACGGTAACAACGACAGGCCCGCGGTCGGCTGCGACGTCGCCGCTCAGCACTGGCGCGGGCCAGTGAAGCGACGGCGACATATCCACGCCTGCGCCGGTCTGGAGCTTCCAGCGCCAAAGCAGCGGCAGTGCTGCGAGCAGGGCTGCCGCAGCGATGAAATGCGCGACCGGAAGGCCGAACCAGGTGCCTACTTGGCCCCAAAGCGCGCTGCCCGCGCTCATCGAGCCAAACAGAACGATCGCAAACATTGCAAGGCCGCGTCCGCGCACCCAGGACGGCAGCGCCACCTGTGCCGACACGTTTAGCGTAGCGAGCACGGCGATCCAGGAAAGCCCGGCAAGCACGCTCGCGATCAGTGCAGTCGCAGGATCGCGCGCGAGGGCGAACAAAACCAGCGCGATCGCCGTTCCTAGTGTTCCACCTGCAACCAGCCGGTCTGCTCCGAGTTGCTTCTTGAGCTTGGGCAGGGCGAACGCGCCTGCAACCGCCCCAGCACCGATCGCGCCCAGCAAGACGCCGTAGAGCTGCGGGCCGCCCTGGACCTGCGCTCGCGCCACGAGCGGCAGCAATGCCCAGTAGGCGCTCGCGGAAATAAAGAATCCTGCCGCGCGCAGCAACGTGGCGCGCAGGTGCAAGTTATTAGCGGCGTGCCGCAAGCCTGTCCCGATCGCGCCGCTGATGTGTTCGGCTGGAAGACGCTTACCGTCAGCTGCTGGAGGCTTCCACCAAATCAGTGCACCGATGACCCCAAGATTGCTGACAGCATTCAGCCAAAACGGCGCAGCAAGCCCCGCTAAGCCGATAATGATGCCAGCAAGGGCTGGGCCGATCGCGCGGCTGATATTGATCCCGACGCTGTTGAGAGCGACGGCGTTAGGAAGATCTTCGCGCGGCACGAGCTGTGGCACGATGGCCTGCCAGGCAGGTGCAATGAGGGCAGCACCTGCGCCAAAAAGAAAGGTGAAGCCCAGGAGCAAGCTGGGCGTTACGAGATTGAGATCGACAATCAGGCCGAAGCCGGCCGTGAGCAGCGTGAGCGTGACTTGCACCGCGATCAAAAGCCGACGTCGGTCGAGAATATCTGCAAGCGCACCGGCGGGGAGTCCCAGCAGGAACATGGGCAAAGTGGTCGCTACCTGAACGAGGGCGACGATAAGAGGATCGGGATTGAGACCCGTCATCAGCCAGCCGGCTGCAGCATTTTGCATCCACGTGCCAATGTTGGACACCACGGCCGCCGCCCACAGGATGGCGAACACCCGGTACGAGAAGGGACTCAATGAAGAGCCCCCTCTAGGCGTGACGGTATTGATCTCTCCGGATTTGGTCGTTGGTCCGGCGGGCATGCGCGCTCCTAGATCGTGAAGCAGGAGCAGCCCAGGCTGCCCAAAAGGTCTTCAGGTCGGAGACCATTGCGGCACTCGTCCAGGCATTCTCCTGGCCGCCGAACATAGATAGTCCTGGCGTGGATGATGCCAAGCCCGTAGGCACCGCTGAGGCGATCTCGTCGCAGTGTGTCTCGAGCGCAAAATGATCGCAGCAATACGCTCCGGATGCCCAGGTTCTAAGCCATGGTTCAGCGCTGCGAAACCAAAGCGGCATCCCGCACGACCACCGTGCAATAGATCGCGGCCTTCCAAATCATCACAATGCCTCCAGGTCAGAAGGTCAAACCAATGCAATTGGTGACGCTACCCGCGTTGAAGTGTTCAGCGAGGTCGGCAGCTAATCCAACCCACAGATGACCTCTTAGGAATCGACATATGAAGCCAGTCTTGAGCATGCTGATAGCCCTCGGTACGCTGGTGGCAACCGAGGTATCGGCGCAAGTACCCACCTCCGTCGTTCAGGATGGCCGCGCCGTCCACCCCCCAAGCGAAGCCGGCAAGGCGTCCCGCGCCGCCCGTGCCCAGGCGCAGACGTCCCAGAAGCGCACCGCCCTCGACGCGCGCGCGGAACGCCATCCGGCCACCCCTGCGGCTTTCGATGGAAGCTGGAGCGTTGCCATCAATACACGGAGCGGTGCGTGCGAGCCGAACTATCGTTTCGGGGTGCAGATCATCAACGGCAATGTCGTCCACGAAGGTCGCGCCGCGGGACGAGTTTCGGCCAATGGCAGCGTCCAGGTGAGCATCTCGTCGGGAAGCCAGCAGGCTGCCGCTCAGGGCCGTCTATCGCGCAATTATGGCACCGGAGTCTGGCGCGGATATGGTTCCGCTGGCACCTGCGCCGGTACTTGGCAGGCCGGGCGCCGCGGTTAGTCCCAAAGCTTCACGCGCATCGTCAATGAGAACTTTGACGGTTGGGCGCCGACAGGGGGCCGGAGATCGGAAGAATGCAGAGCAAGGACGAAAGAGAATAACCGTTGCTAGGGTCCCCCTAAACTTAAGTATCGGCTGTCCTGACCTGCGTGCAATGGAGCGACCCAAGGTCGCATTCTAGACTCCTTCGCACCGGGAGACTGAACAATGTTTTTCCACCCAGATCGCCGTAGTATGCTCGCCGGGCTCGGCGCATTTACCGCCGGCCTTCGTGGAACAGCGGCTCAGGCTCAGGACGGCGCCGCGGATCTCGTTCTCTTCAACGGCAGGGTAACGACGCTCGACCGGCAGAATCCGGAGGCACAGGCGATTGCGATCCGCGCGGACCGGTTCCTCGCAGTGGGCACCGAGCAAGACATCATGCGTCTGGCCGGTCCCGGCACGCGGCGCATCGACCTCAAGGGGCGCCGCGTCATTCCCGGCCTGATCGACAGCCACATGCACATCATCCGTGGTGGGCTCAACTACAACATGGAACTGCGCTGGGATGGGGTGCGATCGCTTGCCGACGCGATGCGGATGCTCAAGGCGCAGGTTGCACGCACGCCTGCTCCGCAATGGGTCCGCGTCGTGGGCGGCTTCACTGCACACCAGTTTGCCGAGAAGCGCTTGCCGACACTGGACGAGGTGAATGCCGCTGCCCCGGACACGCCGGTGTTCCTGCTGCATCTCTACGACCGGGCGCTGCTGAACCGCGCTGCCGTTCGTGCCGTCGGCTATACCAAGGACACGCCGGACTTCCCGGGCGGAGAGATCGTGCGCGGCCCGAGCGGCGAACCGACCGGACTGCTGATCGCGAAGCCGAACGCGACCATCCTTTATGCCACGCTCGCCAAGGGGCCGACGTTGCCGCTCGATTACCAAAAGAACTCGACGCGCCATTTCATGCGCGAAGTAAACCGCCTGGGCGTGACCGGAGTGATCGACGCCGGCGGTGGTTTCCAGAACTACCCCGAGGACTATCAGATCGTCGAGGAGCTACATCGCGACGGCCAGCTCACCGTGCGCATTGCCTACAACCTGTTCACCCAGAAACCGAAGCAGGAGCTGCAGGACTTCGAGTCTTGGGCCAAGCAGGTGCGGCCGGGCCAGGGCGACGACACCTATCGCAACAACGGCGCCGGTGAGATGCTGGTCTACAGCGCGGCGGACTACGAGGACTTCCAGGTCGAACGCCCAGACATGCCTCCATCGATGGAGTCAGACCTCGAGCCGGTCATCAAGTTGTTGGCGACGAACCGCTGGCCGTGGCGTCTGCATGCCACCTACAACGAGACCATCACGCGAGCGTTGGACGTGTTCGAGAAGGTCAATCGTGACATTCCATTCAACGGGCTGCACTGGCTGTTCGACCATTGCGAGACCATCGACGACCGCAACATCGAACGGATCGCCAAGTTAGGCGGTGGCATCGCCATCCAGCACCGCATGGCCTACCAGGGCGAGTACTTCGTCGCGCGCTACGGTGCCCAGAAGGCCGAGCGGACGCCGCCCATTCGCCGAATGCTGGAGATGGGAGTTCCAGTCGGTGCTGGCACCGATGCAACGCGCGTCGCGTCTTACAATCCCTGGGTCTCGCTCTCTTGGCTAGTGACCGGCCGCACCCTCGGCGGCCTGCAGCTCTATCCGGCGGCGAACCAGCTCGATCGAGAAACGGCGCTGCGGCTCTGGACCGAGTCCAACACCTGGTTTTCGTCCGAAGTCGGCAAGAAGGGGCAGATCAAAGCCGGGCAACTCGCGGATCTCGCCGTTCTCTCCGACGACTATTTCTCGGTCCCCGGCGGGGCGATCCAGGACATCACTTCGGTGCTGACGCTCGTCGGCGGCAAGGCGGTCTACGGTGACGCCGACTTCAAGGACTTGGCGCCGCCACTGCCGCCTGCGATGCCGGACTGGTCCCCAGTTCGCACTTTCGGCGGCTACCACAAGCGTGCGGGCATCGACCAGCAGCGCAAGTACGCCTTCGCGGCCGCCTGCGGATGCGGCACCGCCTGCGGAGTGCATGGGCACGCGCATGCATGGGGATTGAACGTGCCGACCGACGACCAGTCGTTCTGGGGCGCGTTGGGCTGCTCCTGCTGGGCGGTGTGACATGAACGCCATCGAGAGTATCGCAGCGCGGTTCGCTACACCGCTGATTCATTGGATCGCACTGCTCGGCCTGTGTGCGGCCTATCTGCAAAGCGGGATCGTCAAGGCGACCGACTTCAGCGGCGCAATCGCAGAGATGCTGCACTTCGGCCTGGCCCCGGCCGCACCAATCGCCATCGCCGTGATCGCGCTGGAGTTGGGA
>Ga0137397_10003668_pt1 | contig 10698 bp, 15 predicted proteins | sample czorhiz116metaG_FD_106658 | JGI IMG/M metagenome (GOLD analysis project Ga0137397, IMG submission 106658) | Vadose zone soil microbial communities from Angelo Coast Range Reserve, California, USA - czorhiz1.16 metaG | ecosystem: Environmental > Terrestrial > Soil > Vadose zone | place: USA...
ACCTCCTCCCCGCTCTCTGAACCGTGCTTTTCCCCATCTCCATCTACGTCCGCCGTCGCGAAACTCCAGTCGCGTCGTATCGCGCAGTACAAGTCCACCGCGTCGACAACAACGACGCTTACGCGTCGCGTCTCGAGCGCGTATCGTTCGCGTCCAGCGGCGGCGGCGGTGACGCCGGATGAATCGCATTTTGGCGTCCGACTGTTTTCCCCGTCGGGGGGTGGTGGTGGTGGTGGTGTTGAAGTGGAGAATCCGCACAGCGCCCTTCTCCGCGATCGATTGAGGCAGCGCTGTGCTCATCGGGCACAACAAGCGCGTACGAAACGCGTCGAACGAGAGCGACGAAGAAATGCGTTGAGCAGCGATGGCGAGGATTTGAGCATGGGGAGCGACGAGGATGACGATGACGATCAAGAAGAGATCATGCTCAACGACGAGGTATGCTTTTGTGCTGCTTCGGACTCGGGGCTAGTGTGTCTGATACGAGTATTTATTCCACTTCCAGCTGTTTCGTAGAATTATGAACAGCGTGCAGCACAAACAGCGACACTCATATCGCCTTTCGTTTCAAAACGAGGTTGGCTCATCGCTTGACCCTGATATGGAGGACATTGCCGAGTGGGAACGTACTCTACAAGGTGAGTGACTCGCGACCGTGTTTTCTTCGGCTGCTTAATGCATGTCTTTAGAAGATGGGCCATCCCCTCCCGATGGACCCGATCTTGCTCCTTCCGAATATGATGAAGAAGATATAGCTAAGCTTGCCGCCGAAGCGGAAGAAGACGAGTTATGGGCGGAACTCGATGGCACTCCTATCATCTGCGATAAATCGCAGGCAACACCAGACGAGGATTTCGATATGGCTTGATCTTTGCATGCGACGTGGTATACCATATCTGTATATTATAGATTATTCGGAACATAGAAACTTTTACCAGCCGGCAAGTTCGAAGGTAGCAGCTATCTACGTGAAGCATACCGCCTCGACTGGAAACTATAATGGATGGGCCTCGTCAACTACCGCTCGTGTCTCTCTAGGCATGAGGATTATCGTGCCGTCGTCCGCGATTATCTTGAAACGCACTGCTTCGAAACATAAGTACCTGCATACAGAATGTATCCAAGCCGAAGGATAGGGAATCCGGGAGAGGGACAAAACGAAGGGATATGTAACACGCACATGTTGTAAAAGGTTCACCCCGCGCTCTACGGATACTCGTAAAGTAGACCGTGCCTGCGCCTTCCCATGGCCGGACGAATCAGGTTAGCAAACGAGGGACGGGCTCGAGGAAGGGTCTTGCGCGGGGCGTACCGTTGTGGCCTTTTATGCGGAAGCTGATATCAATGTTTCCCTGTAGCATCTTGACCTGGTAGGAAGATGAGGATCAATGCCTCGCTCGGGATGGGAGGGGCATGTAAAGCATCACACGTACCGAACCGTACACCCACGGACTGCCGTTGAGATACCACTTGGGCTCGGGGCGTACCGCATCGCCGAGGACGGCGCGCACATCCTCGCTCTCACGCAACTCGCCGAGTACGCGACGCATCGCAGAGCTCGAAACGCGCTCTAGGTTCGCGGCGTAGGCCAGGAATGCTGCCCACGCGCTGACGCCGCCGACGCAGATTGCGAGGATGCCGGGCCATGCGCGCTGCATATGGAGTCAATTAGTCAAAATAAAAGGGGAGCGCGGTTTTCTCAAAGCAATGAACTCACACGATAGGGAGGGAGGTCGCGTGGTTGAGGTCTGCTGTAGTATTGTCGCGGGCGTGAGGTTGAGGAAAAGGTTTCGGGCGGCGGAAGGGGTTTCGGAGGTGGGCGCGGGAGCTGGCTGGCGAATGAACGGGAGAGATTGAGGAGGGAGAGGTGTGTTGTGAGACTAGGCCTTGGGAGCATCAGAGTGAGCGTGGGCGTGGGCAGTTGTCACTCGCCCGACTTGGATCGTGACGCATCCCCGGTCTGGAGCGAGCGGCTACTCTCGGCCGATATCGGACTAGGATTGCGTCCAGTACTCGACACGGGCACAGGGAAGGCATGCCACGCGGTTTCGTCGTGTTTTCCACAATCGGTACCAGCGCTGCGGCGGCTGGACGTGAGTGGAACTGCGGACCCCCTCTTCGTGCACCTCTTCACCTTAAGGCCAAGACCAGCTCTCTCTCCTCGAGCTTACCTCGGCCACCTACAGGCAGCGGACATTCCAGACATCCCAAAGCTCGGTTCGTAGCTCTGTGGCGCTTCACATTCGCTCGTCCATGGCTGCATCCGAATTCTGCGACATTTGCCAGTGTGAGGTACCGGCAGGGGGGTGGGACTCCCATATCAGAGGAAAGGCCCACTGTCGCAAGGCCAGCTTGAGAACGTCATCCGTCCTCCAATCCGCTCACAGGGATAGGAATGGCGTTTCTGTTTCCTCACAAGAGGCCGGTCTGGACTTTGGAGTCGTCGAATCGAGTCGGGTTTCTCAAGTTGTCAAGTCCTTCACTCTCAAGGTAACGACCGCGACTGCCGAGTTTATGGTCTTGGACCCCCAGTGGACTTCGAGCTCGCGTTCAGTCGGCGCAGGAACTGCGTGCGTGAATTCCTGACTTGCCGCGGCCGCCACCTGACGGATTGTTGTTTCATCCCGCAGCTTTTCGTGCAGGCTAGAGGGTGATCCGGACCTCAGGCAAGGTCGCGACGTTCGGATCATTGTACGCTTGCGCGCCGCCGAAATTGGTAGCTATCAAGATACGTTGGAGATTAGATTCTCTCGTGTATCCAACGACCAGCTCTTCTCCGTCACTCGAACGGTCAAGGCCGTCGTCGGAGATGCAGCTGGCTATGCGCTCCTACAACCAACGGCTCCCTATGTTCCACGCCGGAGGTCCAACCGTCAGGAAATAGGCAGCGTCGTCGAGGGCATCCCCCCACCAAGACTACTTGCGATCGCCTGGCGGACCAAGCTTGGGAGGTATGAGATTCCCAAGACATTCCGACCCATTTTCTCCCTACAACCGAATCGCCCTGAAACCGACGATGAAGACATTGTCCCGTCACAAATAAGATCGCTCTTTGGGAAATCCCTACGTCTCTCGAATCACGCTCAGAAATTCTCCATGCTTCTATGGATAGAAGAAGTTTCCATGGAGTACGTCGATAACTTGACTCAATAATAACTCTCGGTCAATGCGCCTTCATTGTTAGAGACGCCTTGCGAATATACGATATGGAGTCCGTGACGCTGACAAGGCAGGGCGCTTGTTACAAGTGAGGCTGTTTTACGTAACTTCCGACTTATTGGTTGACCTGTGGTTGCTTACAGCTTGCCAGTCCCCGGCTTAGCAGAGAAACGACCGAGCGTCCTTGTTGGTAAATATCCCCACTGTACTAAGTACGCCATGTCACTAAGCTTCTTGGAATCGCAGGCGATACTGTCGTTGTACAAGTGAATGGAGCTGCGAACGACAAGTGGTATCAAGGCCATGTTCATTTTGTTCGCGAGACAGAGATCGCCCTACGTTTTCACGGGTCATTTTCGAAACGTGGGTCGGTTCAATGCGATGTGCGTTTTCAAGCGAACAGGCTCCCCCTGAGGCGACAACATCAAGCACTTTTTGCAAACCATTATGCGCCTCAATTAGTGTTCCCTCAAAAGCCTCACGTAGCCGCATCCACCACTACATCGCTCAAACCATCCGTCACTTTCTATGACCCAAAGATCGCACACAATTCTCGCCAGGTTCAGGCCATCAAGCATATCTTAGCTCTACCCTCAACTTCCCATCCTTTCATTATATTCGGGCCGTAAGATGTGTCATTGAATATCGTTTAATTCCTTTCCTCATTTTGTGCACAGCCCTGGCACAGGCAAGACGGTCACCATCGTGGAAGCGATAAAGCAAATACTACGTCGTAATCCCAGCGCACGCGTACTTGCCTGTGCACCGAGCAATTCCGCCGCCGATGTCCTTGCTTTGAGGCTGGCGGAACTCCTTAAACCGGATACCCTCTTCCGATTTTATGCTCCCAGTCGTGAAAGAGGAGCCGTTCCCCGTGACCTGCTACAATACACGTTTACAAACGCGAATGGGTCGTTTTCTCATCCGCCACTCACTACTGTGAAGACTTTCCGTGTGATTGTTTGCACCTGCATCTCGGCTGCATTCACCTTGGGCATCGGCGTTCAGCGTGGCCATTTTTCACATGTCTTCATCGACGAGGCTGCCCAAGCTACGGAATCTGAGGCCATGGTTGTTGTTAAGAACACAGCCCTAGGTTCAACCAAACTCATCCTCTCTGGAGACCCGAAGCAACTTCGGCCCATCGTTCACTCCGCCATCGCGAACGAGCTTGGGCTTAGTATCAGTTATATGGAACGTTTGATGGAGTGCAACGCATACAGCGGGCCACACGACGGGTGCTCTGGGTGAGCATTTTCTCTCTCACGTGACAGGCATGTGCGAGTCTGACTCGTCCGTCAGTGTCGTAAAGCTTTTGCATAACTACCGCTCGCACCCCGCCATCATCCGTTATCCTAGCGAGCGGTTCTATGAAGGCGAACTCGAGGCTCGTGGAGAGCCCTCCTCGATCAATTCGTGCCTCAATTTGAAGCCCCTCGTCCAGGGAGAGTTTCCCATCATATTCTGCGCGATGGAAGGACAGGATACGCGAGAGGCGTCTTCGCCTTCGTTCTTTAACCCTCAAGAAGTACTGCAGGTGAAAGCGTATGTGCAACAACTGCTAGGCGATGCACGCGCGGTTCCTCGAATCGGCAAGTCTTTTTGTTTTTCCGCTCTGTCTAAATGTGTATTCTCAACCGTCTTAAAGAGCCTGCGCATATCGGAATCATTGCACCGTACCGGGCACAATGCACGAAGCTTCGCAAAGCGCTGAAGCAAATCGCCCCTGAGATCAAGGTTGGGAGCGTAGAAGAGTATCAGGGCAACGTGAGTGGTTCCACTTGACGATCTTCGTTGTTAACGCGCGACACAGGAACGTCGGATCATCATCATCTCTACTGTCCGAAGTAGCCGTGATTACATCAACTACGACTTGAGGTATACACTCGGGTTCGTGGCGAACCCACGTCGCTTTAACGGTGCGCCAAGCATGCTACTTTACTTTTCCAAGAAGGCGTATCTCACACGCATGGGCGAACGTGTCTCTTCTTTACAGTCGCGGTCACTCGTGCGAAAGCGCTTTTGATCATAGTCGGAGATCCCTTGGTCTTGGGGCTCGATCCCCTGTGGCGTGAATACCTCAATGGCGTGCACGCTGGCGGTGGATGGCGAGGGCCGCCGATACCGTGGGATCCTCTAGAGTCGGTGAACCCGGACGGTGGGTATGACGCCGCTCTGCGCGTTCTTGCCCTCGGCGATGCGGACGCCTTGGCGCAGCGGCTCATGGATGAGGCGGACTTTGATGCACGCGAAGATCAACCGTTCCACGAGCCTGAAGAATGATTTTCTTGTTTGTTCTAAATGCTACAACGGGTTGATTGGTCGTCATTGACTGATGATCGCGTCGTCTCGACTTGTAATCTTTAGTTTTCTTGCACAATGCCAGATCTCCTTTGCACGTGTGTTCTCCTTAGGATGGGACGCCCCGTGCGAGGGTCTACGTTTCAAGAATGCGGCAGGGCGAGAGAGATGAACGTCAGTTATAGGCTCATGGCCGGGACGGTGCTGGGCTTCCTAGTAGAACTGGCGACACAGGAAAGGCGTCGCCGTGAGCAACAGCCATGAGAGACGTGGACGAAGGAACAAATTCGAATTGAACATGAACGCTGCTTTCGATTTTGGTCCGCATTTAACCCAGTCCTGCCTTCATGGGGCACACACGATGCTCAAGTCTGTCGGTCCTACGCCGCGATGATGGGAATGCGTGGTCAGATTCTCAAAATCAAAACGTCCGGATCTCTGTGTGCTCTGCGTTTTTTTTCCCCTTTGCCATGGTGTGAACTGTCAGGACGGTGCTTCAAGTTAACTGAACGCGCTGCGCAACAGGGTTACTCGTAGAAAGGCCCCTGGCACCGTGACCCTGACCTGTGTCGCCCGCGACAGCGCTGGTTCACTGCCGGTGTCTGCGGGCACTGTTCTCAGGCTGGAGGGACCAGTGGCCCCGAAGCCGAACTTGAACATGCTTGGTTGGTGGATTGATTTCTTTTTGAACACTCTCGACTCGGAGTTGCAGCAGTCCTGCTTAAAGTCGTTATAGCCGACCGTATGATGGCCCCGTTTCAGTCAAGAGTATTTATTCGCGACCTGCGTAGTTATGGATGAATAGAGAGAAATGGGAACATTCGGATTGAGTGACGCCGTAGACACCAACAGCCTGAGGGCGTCTCTTCGCATCAACATGTTGAACGTAGAGTGCTGGGGGTGCTGCAATCTCCGAATGATGGGGCACGTCCGGTCTCATGTGTTAAGTACCTCGGGATGGGCAATTTCTCCGTCGGCATGCAGAACTCCTCATTGATGGCTACTGGGGTGAGCCGACAACTCGTGCCAGATCCGTGGGCTCGAATAAGCCCTCCCCTCCCCTCGACGTCATGAGGAACAGCAATCGCCATTCAAGCCTTCCTCCCGCACGCGAACCGAGAATAAGCTTTGCCTCTGATCCTAATATTTCCACCTTTCTTTTTGTTCTTCAGCACCTCTAGTGGCTAGCGACTCTGGGGCGTGAAGTTGCATCAAAATTAGAGTTCCGGTACCCGCTTCCGGCACCTTATACTGAGATGATTGGCAAGCCTTGGGTTGTTCGATTTAACAAGTTGCTGCGCAGTTGGACCCGGCCAGAACAAGTCCGATGACTCTCCGCAGTTCCTTCACGAGCCATTTATACACCCCACCTCTCCACCCATCTCTTTCATCTGCTTTTTTGTTACCACAATGAGTGCCCCTCTCCCTCCCCAAGCATTGGACCCCTCCACCAACGAGAAGAAGGCGACCCCTCTGTTCGCAGGGCCACCCGGCTACGACGCTGCCGCATACGAGGGTTCTCCTCCTCCTCCGCCACATACAGAACCCGAGCAGCGCAGCCGCTGTCGCCGTCGCTGCCGCCGTTTCGGCTCTTTTCTCGTCGCTCTACTGCTCCTGTGGTTCGCAGCTCGCTACCTCGTCCGTTACTTTGGGATAAGCGGGCTTGGCGCTCAATACTCGGTCTGGGTACACTCTTCCGCAGTGCGCTGTCGGACAGTCTTGCTGACGTGGCCTTGCCTTCTTTAGGACCTTCCCGCTGAGCACTGCGGCGAGCATGATGGGCATCCGAAAGGTCCCCACCACCCCGATATCGATGTCTGTGTGGATTCCGCTGATTGGTCCGACTATGAGCCCGATCAAAGACATCATCACCATCGATTCGATTCGTGGCGGAAGACGGAATTCTCTCTCCCAAGCACCGCGGACGACATCTTCCTGGTCTCCAAGGGATTCAGCGCGATGGGTGTTTTGCATATTACTGAGGCCGCCGATCGTGACGATATTGGGGTCGAGGTGATCGTCGGATTCCATGAGAATAGTGATACGTTCGAGAAGATGCGCCTGTGCACGCTCCGTCGTGGAGACAAAGGTCACGGTGTCGGGATCCTCGTAAGTAGTCTCTCGATCCCGTTTCCTTCTCGATTTTGTGTTTCATATTACGGGACCAAAAAGATCCCTCGTTTCAGACACCGTTTCCACAGGCGAGGTTCGTTGTTCTTCAACATCACAGTCTCGCTTCCTGAGGGCAAGGACGTTACCACCATTCCCCATTTCGCGACCCACATGCCAATGTTCGGTCATATCATCGGGAAACTCCCGACGCATAAGTTCGATTCCGTCTCCTTCAATTCTGCTCGCAGTCCTATATACGTCGAGGTATGCGTTAACTCCGGCTTTTTGATGTTGTGATACCTAATCTCCCTCTACTAGGATCTCGTTGGGGATAAGATCCGCATCCACTCAAAGGGAGGCCCGATCGAGGGCACGTTCAACACCACATCTTCTCTCGACATCAGGACGTGTAACTCCCCCGTCGCGGTCGTGGTCAACGCTTTCAATCAGGACAATGCAGTCCCCACCAAAGTGCATATTAGATCCAACAACGCGTCAGCTCCTTCTCACCACTCCTAACGTATCTCGCGATCCTCATGATTCCTTTTTTTTTTTTTCCGCCCTTGACCCTTGTCGGTAACGCCTGCAGCCCGGTCGCAGCCGAACTCGCCCTGATCTCCACGCACGAGAACCAAACGAGCGGCTTCTTTGTCGTCCGCACGCATACGTCCAACGCGCCGATTGCGGTCAACTTTACGGAGCAGCCGCCCGACGCGGTCCTCAAGCTCGAGGCGCACACGTCCAACTCGCCCACCCGAGTTCAGCTGGACCCGTCCTTCGAGGGCGACTTCAAACTGCGCACCTCCATCTTGCCCGCCGTCGTCAACGTCGACGACGACGTGGAGGACCCCGCCGGCCGCGGCAGGAAGCGCGTCGTCGACGTCAAGACGGTCGGCCGCTTTGCCAGGGTCGTGCATGGGGACGTTGCGTGGGTTCCTCAGGATAAAGGATTGGCGCCTGCTGGAAAGGTGGAAGTTTCTACGAGTCATTCACCCTTGCGTCTCTTGCTTTAAGCGAATAGGAAAGCATCGCATGTACCTTCTCCTTCTCGGACTCTACTCTCACTCTTTCATTCTTTTGTTTTCATCCCCTCAAAGTAATCAGTTTGGTGCGGAGCTAACAAGTTGTCCCATCATCCCTGTACCATTCTACATGTCCCGCTGGATGACGAGGGGGTAATCATATTGACTCATCGATGTTATGGGTTCTCTCAAGTGGACGGATAGTATCGATAGTGTAATGTTGCCGGATCGCTATACAAAAAATGTCACAGATATCTCTAGTGCGGTTGCCCTTGACAAATGCTGTCCCCGCTTCTTCACTTTTATCTAATTCTACAGAAGCGGAACGAACGGAGGGCAGGCGAACAAAAGTGGTATCCATCGGATCAGAGTCAATGTGAAACGAAGTGGTATGTGTCTACGAGAGCGCAGCAAGCAAGAAACGCGATGTCCGTGGGTGTCTTGGGTACTCTACTTGTCGCCGCGGCCAATGGTTATTACCCTGAAGCCAATCTCGCGAAGCGCGTCACCGTCGAGGAGCATGCGCCCATCAAACACGAACGCGGGCTTGTTCATCGTCTCGTACACGGCGCGCCAGTCGATGTCACGGAATTCCGCCCATTCCGTTGCAACGACGACGGCCTCGCTGTTTTGCGCGGCCGAAAGCGCAGTTTGGGCGATGGTGACCTGTTTCTTGACTGGGGAAGAAGGTGCGTTAAATCAAGTGGTCCCAAGGAAAAGAAAAGGGAATGCGAACTCTGCTCGAGGGGAACGTCGGGGAGAGCCTCGGAGAGGTCGAACCAGATCTGAGACTCTTCGACTTGAGGATCAAAGATGGTGACGCGAGCGCGCTCGGAAAGGAAATCACGAATGAGGGTGATGGCCGCAGATTCGCGGGTGTCTCCGGTGTCAGCTTTGAAAGCAAAGCCGAGAACGGCGATGTTCTGACCAAAAGAGATTAGAAAGGAGCCATAAAAGGGAAGGGACATACCTTATTGGTGATGGTGTTGAAGAGGGAGTCCACGACACGCTTCGAGAAGCGACGCTTTTGGTATTCGTTCATGGTGACGACTTGACGCCAATAAGCGGCCACTTCGACAAGGTGGAGACTCTCGGAAAGGTAAACGAGGTTAAGGATGTCCTTTTGAAAGCACGACCCGCCAAACCCGACAGACGCGCGCAAAAACTTGGGCCCAATGCGAGTATCTTGGCCGACAGCATAGGCGACCTCCTGAATGTTCGCCCCCGTCGCCTCACAAATGGCAGAGAGCGCGTTAATGGACGAAATCCGCTGTGCCAGCATTGCGTTGGCGGCCAATTTTGATAGCTCCGACGACCAGAGGCCAACGGTCAAGATGCGATCAGTCCTGCATGAGGGCGTCAGGTCAGACACATATGAAGCATTGTGATGTGTTAAACTCACGGAACCCAGTGTGCGTAAACATTGGTCAGGGACTGACATGCACTTTTGCCCTCAGGCGTTTGCAGCGACCCAATCAACACCCGATCTGGGTTGAGCAGATCGGTGATAGCGGTGCCCTCCGCGAGGAACTCGGGGTTGGAAAGTATGTCAAAGCGGATGCCCGGCTTCGAGTTGGCCTCGAGAATGGTGCGCATAGACTCCGCCGTACGCATCGGTACCGTGGACTTCTCGACGACAATCTTGGAAGCAGTCGCGACGGCGGCGATGCGGCGTGTGGCAGATTCGACATAACTGGATATTATGATGGAAATGAATCAGTAATGTGTTATTGACGTAAATTCCATTTCACGCTAGGCCCTCAAAAGAAGCGTTTCATTTTTTTTTTCGCGCTGAAGTTGGGCTCCAGATAGGTGCATGTGTGGCAACTAGGAAAAATGATGCCACCGAAACGGGCAATGCAACCATGCGCGCAACGTCTTCTCAGCGCGCCAAGAAGAAAGCAACAAAAAAAAAAGCGTCCACGACGACGAGGAGAGAAAAGGAGCAAAACACGTACTTGAGGTCAGCAGCAAAGCCAGCACCAACACCAGTCTTCTTTGTAGGGGTGTTGACGCTGACGAAAATGAGGTCCGCCTCTTGGATGGCACGGTCTATGTCCGTGGAGAAAGACAGGTTGCGACCACGTGCTTGTTTGACAACATC
>Ga0137397_10003669_pt1 | contig 10696 bp, 6 predicted proteins | sample czorhiz116metaG_FD_106658 | JGI IMG/M metagenome (GOLD analysis project Ga0137397, IMG submission 106658) | Vadose zone soil microbial communities from Angelo Coast Range Reserve, California, USA - czorhiz1.16 metaG | ecosystem: Environmental > Terrestrial > Soil > Vadose zone | place: USA...
CCTTCGAAATCGGTAAAGCCAAACAGCACGGCGACGGACGCGACGCCGCCATCGTGGCCTGCGGCTTCGAAGTCGGCTTCGCTCTGCAGGCCCAGGCCGCTCTCGCCGAGGAAGGAATCAAAGTCCGCGTCCTCGACATGCACACCATCAAGCCCATCGACGAAGCCGCCATCGCCCAGGCCGCGAAAGAATGCGGCGCGATCGTTTCGGCCGAAGAACATCTGCTCGATGGCGGGCTGGGCTCTCAGGTAGCCCGAGCTGTCGCGAAGACCCATCCGGTACCGATGGAGTTCGTCGGAGTGCGGAATACTTACGCTGAGTCGGCTACGCCGGAACAACTGATGGAGAAGTATGAGCTGACCGCGCCGTTTATTGCTAATGCGGTGCGGGCTGTGCTGAAGAGAAAGTAAACCTAACCCCGCCAACCGCTTGTGCTTCGGTTTGTTATTCGCGTTCATTCGCGTAAATTCGCGGCCCATGCTTTTAGGGCTTGATCTCCACCATCGTCCCCAGCTTCACCATCGCCCAGATCTCTTCTATCTCCGCATTGGTAACGGCGATACACCCATCGGTCCAGTCCGTCTTTCGATGCAGCGCGCCCAGATAAGCGAACGCGGAAGGCAGACCGTGAATCATGATGGCTCCGCCGGGATCGACATGATGCAGCCGCGCCCATTCGCGGTCCTGCGCGTTCGGGTAGGAAACGCGCAGCGAGAGATGAAACTGGCTGTGCTGATTGCGGAGGTCGATCTTGTAGCTTCCCTCGGGTGTCCTGCGGTCTCCCTGCTGCTGTTTCGGACCGACCGGGTTCCCGCCTAATGCGACTTTATATTCCTTCACGAGCTTGTCGTGGGAGTAGAGCCTCATGGTCCTCTCAGACTTCAGAATGAGGATGCGATCCACCACCTGCTCAGGCGCCCTGCGAGCTGGAACTCCTGCCTGGGGAAAGGTCAGTACAACAAGAACGGCAATAAGAAATGCCCTCATGGCAGTCAATATCCACCATCCGGAGACAAAAATCAAAACCAAAACCTGAAACACGGAGGAAACGGAGGATAAAAAATCTGAGGGAACGGAGAAATTCGCGGGGGGCTTTCGGGCAAATCGAAGAGTCTTGTCACAGATGAAGATGTCAGGCCAACAATGTCGTCTTTAAAGAGTTCCTCCGTTCCCTCAGATTTTTCATCCTCCGTTTCCTCCGTGTTTCAGGTTTGTGGTTTTCCGCGCTTAGTTCATCTCCCGCAGTGTCTTGCGACTCATATACAGATAAAACGTCGCCCCCAGCGCCACCAGGGTCATGCCCGCAATGGCGTGGGCGGCTGTCATCAGGTGGGTGAGGAATCCGGCGAGAAGGCTGCCGATGGGCGGCAGGCCGAGGAAGGCCGTGGAGTAAATACTCATGGCGCGTCCGCGCATCTCGTCGTCGGCCAGGTGTTGCAGCAGGGTGTTGAGCGTGGCCGCCATAAGGATCAGACAGTAGCCCGCCAGCATCGAGAGCCCGGCTGAAAGATAGAAAGAGTGTGAGAAGGTGAAGGCGATAATCGCCGAATAGAAGCCCATGGCGGCGAAGGACACCTGCCTTCCGCGCCGGTGGGTCCGCGCCTGCCAGGCCATGGTCACCGCCGCTATAAACGACCCGATACCGGAGCAGGCCATCAGAACGCCGAGTCCGCGCTGGTCGGTGTGGAGCACATCGCGCGCAAAGTAGGGCACGAAGGTCAGATACGGCACGGCCAGAAGGCTGCCGATAGCGACCAGAATGACCAGCACCGACATTTCCTCGCGACCAAATACATAAACAAAACCCTGTTTCAACTTCCGCCAGAATGCCCCCTGCTCCATGGGCGCGCTTTTTCCGTAGCTGATACGGTTCAGCGCCACGATCACCGCCAGGAAGCTCAGGCCGTTCAGAAAGAAATTTCCTCCCGCCCCCACCAGCGCCATGGCCATGCCGCCCAGGGTGGGTCCGATGACGCGCGACATATTGAACTGCGCGGCGTTGAGCACGATCGCGTTGTTCAGGTCTTCGCGCGGCACCAGTTGCGGCACCAGCGCCTGATAACTCGGGGTGTTGAGCGACATGGCGATGCCCGTACCCATCGCCAGCAGGACGATCTCAACGACGTTGATGGAGTGTCGCCAGGTCAGCACCGCCATGGTGAAGGCAAAGATCATCATGGCCGACTGGGTGATCAGGAGCAGCCGGCGCTTATCCATGTGATCGGCGATCACACCGCCCACCAGCGCCAGAAAAAGAATAGGAATGCTTGAGGCGAAACCCACCACGCCCAGCCAAAACGGTGAATTCGTTATATCGAGCACCAGCCAGCCCAGGGCGATGTTCTGCATCCACGTGCCGATATTCGAGAGAAAGTTGCCGCTCCAGAACAGCCGGAAGTCGCGGTGGCGCAGGGCCGCCACCATGCGCGACATGCCCTCAGCGGGCGCGGTCCGCGAAACCGCCGGTTCCGCGGCCACATCCGCGACGGGAGGCACGCCGTCTTCGAAATCCGGTATTGGCGGCGCGGAGACCGCAGTGTTTTGGTTTATTTCGGAACTGTCGCTCAAGCAATTCGGCCCATTATGATGGTGGTGCGGTTTGTTGTTCGCGCGTGGCGCACGGGATGACGAAAGTGCATCCCGTCCCGCGGGAAGTCGAAACAACCCATGTAATAGTGTAAGCTTTTTCTTCCGTCCGGCACGGCGGTCCAGGAGAGAAAATTGCAGCGACTCAGAGCCATTCTTGCTTTCTCGTTGATCGTACTTTCCACCGCGGCCCAGCAGCCGGAAGGCAACCCCGCGCCCCAGTCCGCATCGCCGGTTTTCGGCTTTCGCGATTTCACTGCGCAGCATAAGTGGGACCAGAAGTTCATCGCCGTCCCCGATCCGGCGCGGGCGGAAGAGCACCTGCGTATTCTGACCGCCGAGCCGCACATCGCCGGCTCTCCTGAAGATAAGAAAACCGCCGACTACGTGGCCGCGAAATTCAGAGAGGCCGGCTTGCAGACGGAAATCGTCGAATACAAAGTCTGGATGAACCGTCCCGAGGAGATCAGCGTCAGCGTAACCGCGCCGCCCAACGTGAAGATGAACGGACCGACACGCGAGCATGTTTCGAGCGATCCCTTTCAGGACGATCCGCGCATCGTGCCCGCCTTCAACGGCTCTTCACCTTCCGGGGACGCGGAAGCCGACGTGGTCTACGCGAACTATGGCCGCCCCGAAGATTTCAAAAAACTGGAAGACATGAAGGTGGACGTGCGCGGAAAAATCGTGATCGTCCGCTATGGCGACAATTTTCGCGGCGTGAAGAGCTTTGTCGCGGAAGAACACGGCGCGGCCGCAGTCATCATCTATTCCGACCCGGCGGATGACGGCTACTTCCGCGGCGACGCTTACCCGAAAGGGCCGTGGCGTCCTGAAACCGGCGTGCAGCGCGGCTCCATTCAGTACATGTTCAAGTATCCGGGCGACCCGACCACGCCGGGGTTCGCCTCGCTGCCGGGACTTCCCGACTCGAAGCGCGTACCGCCGGACCACGCGGAGAACCTGGGAAAGATTCCCACGACCCCGCTTTCCTATGGCGATGCGTCGCCGATCATGCAGAACCTCGGCGGGCCGGAGTCGCCGCGCGAATGGCAGGGCGCGCTGCCCTTTACCTATCACGTGGGTCCCGGCCCGGCGCGCGTGAAGATGCACCTGAAACAGCATTACCAGTACTGGCCCATCTGGAACGTAATCGGAAAAATTCCGGGCACGAAACATCCGGATGAATGGGTCGTGGCCGGCAACCATCGCGACGCGTGGGTCTATGGCGCGGTGGACCCCAACAGCGGCACCGCCGCCATGCTCGAAACCGTACACGGTCTGGGTGAATTGCTGAAGCAGGGCTGGAAGCCGGACCGCACCATCGTCTTCGGAAGCTGGGACGCCGAGGAGCAGGGCCTGATCGGCAGCACCGAGTGGGGCGAGGAACATGAGCGCGACCTGACCAGTGCCGTCGCTTATTTCAATATTGATGTGGCCGTGACGGGACCTAACTTCGGCTCTTCGGCGGTGCCGAGCCTCAAGGGATTTGTCCGCGAGGTCACGAAGCAGGTGCCCAGCCCCAAAGGCGGCACGGTCTACGACGCATGGAAAGACAGGACGAAAGAGACTGCCCGGCAGTCGGACCGGCGCTCACCCAATGCCCGGGTTGACGGGGATGTCCCGGTCGGCGATCTGGGCAGCGGATCGGATTACAGCGTCTTTATCCAGCATCTGGGCGTGCCTTCCACCGACATGACTTCCAGCGGATCGTACGGCGTCTATCACTCGGCTTTCGACGACTTCGCCTGGTTCAAAAAATTCGGCGACCCCACCTTTGTTTACGAACAGCAGATGGCCCGCGTGCTGGGCGTGGAAACACTGCACATGGCCTCCGCTGATGTTTTACCCTACGACTACGAACTCTATGGCAAAGAGATTCAGGCCTACATTGAGCGCGCCCAGACCAAAGCCAGAGAGACACTGCCGGGAAACACCCTGGACTTCAGCCTGGCCGCGGAGGCCACCCGCCGCTTCACCCGCGCGGGAGCGCGGCTGCTGGCCATTCAAAAAGCTCCGCCGGAAAAAGACACCAACAAGCTGAACCAGACTCTGATCGCCACCGAGCGCGCATTGCTTACGGAAAAAGGCCTTCCCGGACGACCCTGGTTCCGGCATTCGATCTATGCTCCGGGACAATACACCGGCTATGCGGCCGTGGTGATTCCGGGTGTGAATGAAGCGCTCGACGCAAAAAATACGGCTGTCGCCACCGAACAGTTACAGGTGCTGACCGATGCCCTGAATCGCGCCACGGCGGTGATGGAAGGGTTTAAATAGCCGCTAATTAAGACAAGACCTTTGCACCACGGAGGCACGGAGACACGGAGAAAAACAAAAGATAAATGGGTCCTCTTCGGACCGCCGGCTCCTGGCGGTTTCATCCAGGGCAGAGTGTCGATATTTCGAACTTGTCTCCCCAGCAGAAAGATGAGGACACGGAAAAACAAAGGCGGAGAATTAGATTTTCGGGCAAAAATCTAATTCCTGCCTTTGCTTTTCCTGCGTATCTCTGCGCCCCCTGCGGTCTCTGCGGTGAGGGGTTTTGGTTGCGGTTCCGTCGCGCTGTGTTTCAAGGTTTGTTTTTGAGTTTTATTTTTCAGAGGTTGCCGATCAATGCGCGGAACGCAGGTTCCCTGCCGGCTTTACGGACGGCGTGGTAGCGGGCCCAAACTCCCCGTGCTCGGCAATGAACATGAAAGGCTCGGATTTGTAGTCGATTATGACTCCGGCAAGGTCAATCAGCGTTCCCCTGCCGGGAGGCGTCGACATGGGCGCATCCATCGAAATACGCAGATCCGGCTTATTAGCATTTTGGTTATCCTCGGTCAGCGCCACATCCAGAGTGTTGTCGCCGATGTCGATAACTTTGGCGCGAGTGAACTTCAGCTTGCCGGCGCCGGATTTTTCCCTTTGCTGAATTGCCGCCCATACTTTTTCAGCGGCGCTCCTGTTGCAGGACGAGGCATTGCGGTACCCCAGCACAGTTTCCCAGTCACTTAGAGACAGCGTGGCCGGATCTGTGTTTCCAACCATCCGGCAAACCAGCTCCTCCGGAGTCGGCTTGCGTGCAATGGCCTGGAGAAACGCGCGGGGAATACGGGTGTTCTGATTGGCCTTGCCATAGGAAAGCCCCACCCATTCTTCCGCTGAATTGCCATTTCTCCCCCGGTCTCTCGCAAAAGCACCGGCGATGCAGGAAGCGGCCTGGTCTTTGCGCGGATTCGTATCGCCGACCGGTGAAGTGACCGAAGCGGGCACGCCATGAGACCGTCCGTCGCTCGTGGGTGAGGCGACGGAAGCGGGTACACCATGGAAGCCACCGTTGCCGCCCGGCGACACCACGGAAGCGGAGACCCCGTGCAGCGAGCCGTTGGCGGGCGACGTGATGGAGGCGGGAATCCCGTGGAACAGAGTTGTGTCGACCATCCTGGCGGGCGGCTCACCGCAGGCATAAGCGCCCTTCATCAGTTCTTCCCAGCCATCTGTGCCGCCGTGATAGCGCTTGTATTTGCTTCGTCCATAGTCCTCGATAAACCGCGCGGACGACAGGTTGTTTTCATTCCGCGCAAGCTGCACGGCCTTGGCCAGATACCAGAAGCCGTGAACATCCATCGGCTCCATCTCCAGTTCGGTCATGGAGAGCTGGAAAGTGTCTTCAAGGACGGGGGCGATCTCATAGGCTTTCAGATAGAAGTCGCGCGCCTTCTGGTAATTCTTACTTTGAAGCGCGCTAAACCCCGCGGCCCCGTAAAAGACATGGGCGGCCCCGTTGCACATCCTCTCAAAATCTTCATTCCGCATCCCCTGCGACGGTCGCAGGTCCGCCAGGGCTTTCAATCCCCGCTCGGCATAGGCTCCCACGTCCACAGCCGAGCCGGATTTCCCTTCGGCAACTGCGCGCCGTGCGATAAATGCGAGGATCGCCAGCGCCCGGATATCGCCGGGATTGACACTGAGAATGCGCTTTGCCGTCTGTGCCGCCCGGGCGTTATCACCGCCGCGGAGATAGGCATCCAATGTCTTTTCCAGCGCACCGGCCCTCAAGACGCTCTCAGGATAGCGCCGCTGGAAATCTTCCAGCAATATGGCCTGCCGCGCCGGATCCTGTTCGTTGACCCCCGCCATGTAGTCGTTCCTCTCGAAGGGGTCGCTGACGGCCGGCAAGGCGGCTTCCGTTCGCGTCAGAGAATCAGGACTCCCGCAGACCGCGGGCAAGGCATAAATTCGAAAGCCCGCTCCGAAAACAAGAAAGAAAGCGACGAGAAGGATAATGCGCCTGGCCATCATTGGAACCTCTTTCCTCTCGGACAATCCAGATATTACCGCCACACCACGGCGAACGGCAATCGGTATTCCGAAAGGGATACCCCTGTATGGAGGAACGAAGAATCGGGAGATTCTTGCGAGACTTTTTCTTTTCGGCATTGAGAAACTCTGGAATAAATCCGCGCCTGAATGAGTTCTTACCGGCAGAAAGGATTTACCCATGAAAAAATCATTGCTGACCATCGCCCTCCTGCTGACGGCTGTATATCAGGCTCCGGCCAACGCACAAAGCATGGCCCCGCGCGAAGACAGCTCCAACGCCGCATCCAACTCCACCGGGAAGACGGACCCGGCGGCACAGAACGACAAGCAGGAATCCGGGAAACCGAAAAAGAAGGACAAAACCGCTCCCGCAAAAGAAAAGACAAAGAAGCCCTCTTCCGAGCAGGAAAAGCCGTATGATCCGACGGCGGGTATCTGGGGATAAGCCAGGGCCTGGAAACGCAGCGCGCCGAAGCCGCAACCAAAACAAAAACCTTTGCACCACGGAGGCACGAAGACACGGAGAACAGCAAAAAATAAATGGGTCCTTTCGGCCCGCCGGATCCTTGCGGTTTATCTTTTGCTTTCTCCGTGACTCCGTGGCTCCGTGGTGTGCTTTTGCTCTTAAAATCGTCAGGTAGACCCGCACCCTGGATTTGACTAAACTTCAGGTTATGTTTCGGGTATCCAAACTGCCGGCGGTCTTCTTTGGTTTCGCCTTTTCCTTCAGCATCACCATAGTTGCGCAGCAGCCTCTGCCTGCCGCCGGCCCGTGCGCGATGCCGGCGTTCTCGAAGGTCGTCGGCGAAGCGACTATGTTCAATGAACAGCAGGAAGAATGGCTGGGCGATATTCAGGCGCTTCAGTTCCAGAAGGAATTCCACGTCATCGCCGATCCCGAAGGCGACTACCTGCAAAAACTGGGCGAGCGTCTTCTGGCCCAGCTTCCCCCGACCCAGGTGCATTACCACTTCGTGATTACCGACTTCCCCGAAGCGGACGCGTTTGGCCTGGCCGGCGGGCACATTTATATATCGCGCAAGATTGTCGCTCTGGCCCGCAGTGAAGACGAACTCGCGGGACTTCTGGGGCACGAGATCGGCCACGTCATTACCCGTCAGCAGGCCATCGACATGACCCGGCTGTTTCAGGCCACCCTGAAAATCTCCTCCGTGGGAGACCGAAAGGACATTTACGATCGGTGGAACCAGGTGCTGGATATCGCGGCGAAATCCAATTACAAGCAAAGCAACAAACGCGAACATGAAGAACAGGTGATCGCCGATCGCATCGCCCTGTATGCCATGACCCGCGGCGGATATCAGACAGCTCGGTTCGCCGACTATTTTGACCGCATTGCCGAAACCAAAGGAAATAAAGGCGGGTTCTGGTCCGACCTGTTCGGCACGACCAGTTCGGAATCGAAACGACTGAAGGAACTGGTGCGCAACGCCGGCCCGATGCCCCCCGAGTGTGTCAGTCCGCTTCCGGCGGATGCGGCCGCGCATTTCACCCAATGGCAAAAGGCGGTCATCGAATCGAAGTTTGCCCGCGCGGCGACCGACGTTCCCGGACTGCTGAAGACCATCGATCTGAAGCCGCATCTGCGCGGCGACCTGAACACCCTGCAATTCAGCGCCGACGGCAATTATCTTCTGGCCCAGGACGGCACCAGCGTCTTCGTGCTATCGCATGAACCGCTCGCCAGCCTCTTCCGCATCGACGCGCCCGATTCCAATCCCGCCGGGTTTACTCCCGACTCCCATGCCGTTGTCTTCTATGACAAGGAAATGCGCGTGGAGACCTGGGACATTGCTTCACAACAGAGGACCTCGATCTTTCAACTCGCCACGCCCCGCCACTGCCTTCAGACCGAGTTGTCGCACTCAGGCAGAGTGCTGGCCTGCCTGACCTCGGAACTTGAGATGCAACTTGTGGAAGTGGCCACCGACAAAACATTTTTCAGCCAAAAGAAATTCTTCAAACTCAGCTTCACCGATGCCTTTCTCCTGGAGCTTTCGGAACTCTTAAAGACGCCCATCCCCCTGCTGCACCTTGCATTTTCGCCGGACGACCGCTATTTTGTGGCCGGCCATCAAGGCCTGGGCTTTTGCTACGAGCTCGCCGGACGGGCGGAAGTCAAACTGCCTCCCAAACTGAAGGAACTGCTGACCTCGAACTTTGCCTTTCTCGCCGCCGATGAAATCGCGGCCGCGGAGTTTGTCGTCCGGAAGCCGCCGCAGATCGTGCGGGCCCGTTTCCCTTCCGGCGAGGAACTTGAACGGATGCCAGGCCAATATACCGGCCAATTCGGCGCACCGGCCAAAGGCAAATACCTCATGATAGCGGGTGGCGGCGGAGCGTACTCCGTAGCGGCCTATGATCTCGAACAGAAAAAAATCGCTGTGGCCTCCAAAGCCGCGGGCTTCTCCATCTACGCTCCCTGGTTCGCCGGCGAAACCACCGGCGGCGAAGTGGGCATCTTCACTCTGGCCGACACCAAACTGATATCGAAGGTGCAACTGCCCGATAGTCCGCTGGGATATCCAAGGGCCAGCGCGATTTCGCCCGACGGAAAATGGCTGGCCGTCTCCGGATCCACGCGCGGCGCCGTGTGGGATCTGGAAACCGGAGAACGGGTCTTCTATATCCAGGGCTTTGACGGCGCCTATTTCGACCAGGGACAGCTCATCGCCAAACTTCCCCGCCATGATAAAACCCCTGCCCGAGTCTTCAGGTTCGACCCCGTGGCCAAAACCACCACGGCCCTGTACAACCTCGGCGCCGAGGGAGACGCCGAAGCGAAATCGGACCACACCACGACCATTCAGGCGGGAAATCTGCTGCTGCGCTGGTGGGTGGAAGACCCGAAGAAGGACGACCAGAAGAAACAGGGCGCCAAAAAGCTGGTGTTGGAAATCCATGATGTCCACGACAATAAAAAGCTGTGGGAGCGCACGCAACTCAACGAGGAGTTCAATATCTTCGCCTCCGGCGCCGGCCAGCCGCTGGTCCTGCTGATCAGCAATTACGAAAACATTCTGAAAGAAGCGAAGGAAGACCCCGTAGTCAATGCGCGTTTGAATGCCATTGAAGGAAAAAAGGGAAAGATAGATTCCTGTCTCCTGCGCATACTGGACGCCGCTACCGGCAAAAACCTGGGCTCGATTCTGGTGGATACCGGCAACCTGTCGTTCACGGTCAACTGGGCCCATGTAATCGGGGATACCGTGATGGTGGGCGATTCGAACCATCGCACTCTGGTTTACTCGCTGAAATCCGGCGAACAGAAGGGCAAGGTGCTCGGGCGGCCTGTAGCCATCACAAAGGCGGGCGACGCCATGCTGGTCGAAAACTCGCCCGGCGATGTGGATGTTTACAGCACCTCAACGCTGCAATCGCTGGCCCATTACAGCTTCTCTTCAAGGCTGGCCGTGGCTGAGTTTTCCGAAGATGAGAAGAGCATTTACATGCTGACGGCCGACCAGACGATGTACAACGTGAAGAACCCGGCGGGGCATTAGTGTGTGTGGTTTGGATTTCTACGTTACCCTAAAGTCCTTGTCATCCTGAGTGAGCGCGAACGTATGTGAGCGCGCAGCGAAGGATCCCCGGGCGGTGCCGGTCTGCATTACTCTGTCAGGGAAAAATTCCACGCGGGTCTGTGAGTTTCGATTGCGTCAGGCATCCTCTGGATCCTTCGCTGCGCGCTCACATGCGTTCGCGCGCACTCAGGATGACAAGGACTTTAGGGTAACGTAGAAATCCAAACCACACACACTAATGCCCCGCCGGGTTC
>Ga0137397_10003670_pt1 | contig 10696 bp, 6 predicted proteins | sample czorhiz116metaG_FD_106658 | JGI IMG/M metagenome (GOLD analysis project Ga0137397, IMG submission 106658) | Vadose zone soil microbial communities from Angelo Coast Range Reserve, California, USA - czorhiz1.16 metaG | ecosystem: Environmental > Terrestrial > Soil > Vadose zone | place: USA...
AAACAAATGCGAGTGGCGCAGCGGGTCCCAAACCTCTCGCGACCGTCGCTGGGATCACAAAAATTCCCGCACCGATGGTCGAGCTAACAATATTTGCAGTGAGCGCCGGAATTCCAATTCCGCGGACCAACTGATGATCGACACGCTCCGCTTGTTGGATCGACAGCGTCGATTCATCAGCCATTGGGGCATCCTGCGTGATTCAGTTGTCCAAGGCAAGAGTGCGAGCTAAGCTTCGCGACCCAAGAGGGCGTTTTTCGATGGCGGGTAATTGTAACGTGGCATGTGCGGAGGGACACCTCTCCTTGGCGAGGCAGAGGGCGAGGGTCGACCCCAAGACGCTGCTACTTGTCTCAATTCCTCCGCTTGATGCTCTCCTCTTATCCAAAGGGAGAGGCGCGAAGCGCAAGCGCCTGCATCAGTTCGACCTTACGCGACCAAGGACCCGTAGCTCCCAATCCCCAACATCCTGTGGCTGGCCAGGGTCGAAAGCCCTTCAAATTGTGTGTTTTTCGCTTGTCACCCTTACACGCCTGCTGTATTGACCTCCTCAGGCCCGAGGTTGGCCTACCATGCATTTAGAATCGCTCGAGCTTCTCGGCTTTAAGTCGTTCGCCGACAAAACGCTCCTGAATTTTCACGAAGGCACCACTGCTATCGTCGGGCCGAACGGTTGCGGAAAATCGAATGTGCTGGACGCGGTGCGCTGGGTACTCGGCGAGCAATCTGCAAAATCTTTGCGCGGCGAAGAGATGGCTGACGTGATCTTCGACGGCAGCGAGGCGCGCAAGCCGGTAGGATTCGCAGAGGTATCACTGACTCTCACCGATTGCGCTGACGAGCTCGGCATCGACTGGCATGACGTGCGCGTAACTCGCCGCGTCTATCGCGATGGCAACTCCGAATACCTGCTGAACAAAACGTCCTGTCGACTGCGCGACATCCAGAATCTCTTCGCCGACACGGGTATCGGGCGAGCTGCGTACTCAATGATGGAACAGGGCAAGATCGATATGATCCTTAGTTCGCGCCCCGAAGATCGACGCACAGTTTTTGAGGAAGCAGCAGGAGTCACAAAATACAAGACGCAAAAACGCGAGGCACTGCGCAAGCTGGACGCGACCGAGGCAAATCTACTGCGCCTCGGCGACATCATTAAAGAGGTAAAACGCCAAATCGGTTCGTTACAGCGGCAGGCGGGCAAAGCGCGGCGTTATCAGGCAATGCACGACGACCTTCGTGTCCTTGATACGCATTATTCTCGCAAGCAACTCGAAGCGCTCGAAGCTGACCTCGCCCATTGTCAGGCTGAGATTGCGCGCCTTGGCGAATCAGAAGATTCCACTCGCGCCAAAATCGACGCAGGCGAAAACGATTTGACCGAGCAGCGCCGCGCCTTGGAAGAAATCGATTCGCAGATTGCGAGCAGCCGCAGTGAACTTCAGCGTCTTGAAAGCGAAATTAACGCGCACCGAAATCGAATCCAATTCAATCGGCAGCGGGCAGAGGAATTGAACGAACTGGTTGAACGCTCTCGAAACGACATTGCTGCTGCCGAAACTAAACGCGCGCAGCAAGGCAAGGAAATTCAAGAGGCAAACGCGCTGATTGAAAAGACCAGAGAGGGCCTGCAGGCCAAGGAAGTAGAGCTAAAGAAATTTACAGACCGACTCTCGGAACTTCGCGGCGAGCGAGGCGCGCACGAATCGAAACTCGAGACGCTGCACAAAGCGGCGTCAGACGTCGAGAGCAGTATCGCTGAACTGCAGGAGCAGATTTCCGGTCTTAAAATCCGCCGTGAAACGACAGAGGAAAATCGGCGCGGTTTAGATACCGCAGTTTCCAACATGGAGGCCGCCCGCACACGACTCCAGGACGAGATCGCCGCCGTACGCACGACGGCGGAGAACCTGCAGAACAAACTCGATCATTGTCGAGCCGCTGTTCAGACTGGCGGCGAGAAGCTGCGACAGCACCAGCAACTTGTCGCAAGCATGGAGAAAGAACTCGCCGCAATTGAGCGTGGGCAGGCAGAGAAAGAATCGCGGCTTGAAATTCTGCGTCAGCTTAACGAGGAGGGCGAAGGTCTTGCGCAAGGGTCGCAGGCTGTGCTCAAAGGCCTGCATGACCGATCGCGAATCAAGCCCGCACTGGCCGGCGCTCTGGTAGCGAATCTCGATGTGGATCAAAATTTCATCCCCGCAATCGAAGCGGCATTGGGCCGAAACTTGCAGGCCATTGTCCTAAACGATGCGCAATTGGCGCCTGAAATTATTGCGGCTCTGAAGGAGAAGAAACTCGGCCAGGCGGCGTTGGTCGTTCCGCAACTCGCCAATGCTATAGCAAAAGAGCATGAAAGGCGCGCTCCTGAGAAATCGCTCGGGTGGGCAATCGACAAAGTGAAAGCGCCGGAGCCACTCGCACCGCTTGTTGCGCAATTGCTTCACAATATCGCAATCTTCCAGAACCTCGAGGACGCGCTGAATGCCAAGAAAAAACACAGCGAAATTGCAGCTGCTACGCTGGATGGTGAATTGATTTCGACCGAGGGAGTGGTGTTTGGTGGAAGCAGGGAAGCATCAGCAGATTCTCTACTCGAACGCAAAGCGCGAATGTCGACTCTGGACAGGGAATGTTCCGAGATCGGTAAACAACGCGACGCTCTGCTTAAAAAATGCAACGACGCCAGAGGAGCACTGGAAAAAGCGAGCAGCGAGCTGGAAGACGCCCGGCGTAGTTACGAAACCGCGGAACGCGAAAAATCCGATTGCGACAATCGAATTCACTTCCTCACGCGGGAACTCCAGGAAGGCGAACAGAAGCAGACCCAGGTTCGCTCTGAGCAAACTACGTTGGCCCGACAAATCCAGGCCGCAGACGAACGCATTGCAAAACTGGAAGACGAACTGGCTGCGGAACAAGCGACTTTGGAAGCGAACCAAGGGGAGCAAGAAGTACTTCAGGCCGCGCAGGATGACGTCGCGAAGCGCGAAGACGAGGCAACGGAGCAACTGAACGAATTGCGTCTCATCGTCGCCACAGAGCGACAGCGCTACGACCATCTTATCGCGCAGCGACAGCCAATGAGCGCTCGTGAAGCCGAGCTTGTAGAGGCAATCGCGGTGCGCCAGGCTGAGATCGCCAATTTTGAAAAGCGGCTGACCACACAGGCAGAGGAATCACGAACAGCCGAATCCGCTATCGAGCAACAAACCGGACAAACCGCAGACCTTCAGCGAACACTAGCCGCGCTCACCGAACAGCGCAGGGACCTCTGGACGACAATGAATCAAGCGGAGTCGAATCTGCGCACAATTCGAAACTTGTTAAACGACCTGCGCGATTCGCGTTCGAAAGAACAAGTGCGCCAGGCAGAGCTGCAGTTGAAGATCGACAATCTTACTGACCGCGTTTCGCGCCGGTATCAAATTAATCTGCGCGAATTTAGCCCTGACCAATGGGCGTTTCAAAAAACGTTGCGCACGCAGCTGAAGCGTAATGACAAAGTGGAGGGCGGAACTCCCGCAACGCCGGGCTTGCCGGAGCTCGCCCCTCCGCATGTCGAAGAGCTTGTTGCGGATCTTCGGACGCAGCTCGACAACATGGGCCCGGTAAATCTGGATGCTGTTCATGAGTACGACGAGCTGGAAGAGCGATACAAATTTCTCGAAGCGCAAAATAATGACCTCACTAATTCGCGTCGCGAATTGCTCGACGTGATTGCGCAGATCAACTCGACTACGAGGAAGCTGTTCAGCGAAACTTTTTCTCAGGTTCGGATCAACTTCCGTGAAATGTTCCTGGAGCTTTTCGGCGGCGGACGCGCGGACCTGTCCCTGCTCGATGAAAACGATCCGCTCAACTGCGGAATCGAAATCAGCGCCAAGCCCCCGGGGAAACAATTGCAAGCGGTTTCCCTGCTGAGTGGAGGCGAGCGCTCGATGGTGGCCGTGGCGTTGCTGTTCGCAATCTACATGGTGCGGCCAAGTCCGTTCTGCATTCTCGACGAAGTGGATGCGGCCATGGACGAGGGCAACATCAACCGGTTTATCCGTGTGCTGGACCGCTTTATAGAACAGAGTCAATTCATCATCATCACGCACAACAAACGCACCATCGCCAAGGCCGACGTGCTGTACGGCGTAACGATGGAAGAGCGCGGCGTGAGCAAGCTGGTGGGGATGAAGTTGACCGCGCCACACCAAGTCTCCACCGAAACGTTTGCGAACGCAGAACAGAAGCCGAGAGAACAACATCTCGCGCTTGCGACGCGGTAATTTTCTCTCTGGGGAGCGCAGGCCGCTACCCTGGTGTCGTCGGCAGCTTGCCGACGACTTTCGAGAACGTTATAGAATGGTTCGGCGTGGCACGGTCCGGCGAATTTTTCGGCAAGCTGCCGAAAAGCACAGCCTGGCAGCCTGTGCTCCCCAGAGCAGAAGTGGCCCTATAAAATTCTTTTGCGCGGGCTGCTCAATCTCGCGTAAAATTGCCAGATGCTTCAGACGGCGCAGCGCCAATCGAAAACCAAAAAGCCAAAGACAGCGCTGCCGCACGAGCGCTTCCTCGAAGCGTTTCGCTGGATGCTCCTGACGCGAACGCTGGAGGAAAAACTCGTTAGTCTCTATCGGGGCGGCCTGATCACCGGCGGCGTCTACATTGGGAAAGGTCAGGAAGCGGTGAGCGTGGCGTGCGGTTTGTTTTTGAAAAAGGGCGATGTCTTCGCGCCGTTGATTCGCGACCAGGCAGGACGATCCGCATTCGGCGAACCGCTGTTGGACGTCACGCGCACTTATCTAGGCTCGCGGCTTGGACCCATGCGCGGACGTGACGGCAACATCCATCGCGGTCGGCCACAGGAGAACCAGCTTGCCATGGTCAGCCATCTAGGCGCGATGATTTCGGTCACTGTCGGCGCGCTAATGTCCAAACGATTCAAGGGAGAGAAAGGGTTCGTCGGCCTGGCGTGCATCGGCGAAGGGGGGATGCAGGCCGGTGCCTTTCATGAGGGGATGAATATCGCCGCAGTGGAACAGGTGCCGCTGGTTATCGTCGCGACAAATAATCATTATGCCTATTCCACGCCGAATGATCGTGAGTTCGCGTGCCATGATCTGGTCGATCGCGCGATCGGTTATGGTTTTGAAGGTTACAGCCTTGATGGAACGGACCTCGGCGCGTGTCTCGAGGTAATCGGTGGCGCGGTTAAACGTGCGCGCGCAGGACGTCCGCCGCAGTTGGTTGTCGCTTCCGTGCTGCGGCTTTCCGGGCACGGCGAACACGACGATGCCAGTTACGTGACGGAGGAGATCAAGCGCGAACCGTTTGCACGCGACTGCTTAAAGGTCGCCGAGCAAACCATCGCTGATTTGAAATTGGTCGATGCCGAAACCCTGGTTGAATGGCGCAAAGAGGCTGCCACAAAAGTAGATGAGGCAATTGCCACCGCGCAGAAAGAAGCTCCGCCCGAAGGGGACAAAGAAGATTGGTGCGCGCTATCGATACGCGACCTTGTCGACGATGTGGGAACAATTGAATGAGATGAGAAACCGGCGTGAACCGTTGAATCGTGGCGTTAGATCGGTTTTCCGATTTAACGGTTTAACGGTTTAACGAATCAACGCTGCGAACCCATGAGCATCACGTATCTCGAAGCAATCCGCGAGGCGCAGGCGAAGCTGCTCCGTGACGACAAACGCGTGTTTATCTATGGGCAGGACGTCGGCGGCACGTTTGGCGGCGCTTTCAAAGCAACAAAAGGTCTCGCGAGGGAATTTCCGGGACGCGTACTGAACGCACCGATCAGCGAGGATGCGATCGTGGGGACTGCCATTGGGGCCGCGATTGAGGGAATGCGACCGATTGTCGAAATGCAGTTCGCTGATTTCTCCAGCATCGCGCTGAACCAAATCCTAAACAATGCCGGCACGCATTACTGGCGGACAAATGTGCCGGTTCCCATCACGGTTCGTCTGCCTTCCGGTGGAACGAAAGGCAGTGGGCCGTTCCACAGTCAATCGATGGAATCAATTTATGCGCATTATCCGGGGCTCATTGTCATGACGCCGGCGACAGTTGAAGACGCGTACACCATGCTCATTGAAGCGGTGGCCATCGATGATCCGGTTGTCTACTGCGAGCACAAATATCTTTATTATCATCTCAAGGCGGACAAGCTGCCAACCGAGGGTTTGCCCACAGGCAGGGCGCGTATCGCTCGGGAAGGACGCGATCTGACCATTGTGAGTTATAGCGCGATGGTGCACGAGGCGCTTGCAGTCGCCGAACAATTGGCTCCCGAAGGTTTTGAAATTGAAGTTGTCGATCTTCGCTCAGTTAAGCCGCTCGATACGAATACCGTGCTTGCTTCAGTTGCGCGCACCGGCCGCCTGCTATGTGTGGGAGAATCATTCCCATGGGGCGGCGTAACAGCCGAGGTGATTGCGCGAGTTACGGGCGAAGGTTTTCATCTGCTGGACGCAGCGCCGCAGCGGATTAATGCGAAAGACACACCGATCCCTTATCATCCAAACCTTTGGTCGACCCACAGACCCAACGCGAAAGAGATCGCGCGAAAAGCTCGCGCGCTGCTTCGAGAATAGAAATTTATGCCGCAAGTCCCAATCATCATGCCGCAGCTAGGCGAATCGATCGCCGAAGCCACAGTCGTCGATATTAAAGTGAAGCCGGGCGATGAAATTGCGGATGACCAGGAAATTATAGACGTCGAAACCAACAAAGCGGTGATGGGCGTGACGACGCCGTGCAAAGGCAAAATTGCACAAATCACGGTGCAATTGAAGGAGACTTACCCAGTGGGCGCGGTCCTCGGATATGTGGAAGCGAGCGAGGCAGACGCCGCGAGATTTGCCAAACAAGCGCCGGCTCCTACGCAGCGCGAAGTCGCCGAAGAAATTCCCGCGCGCGCTGACCAGGAGGTCACGCCCGCACGCCAGAAGAACATCGCAGGACGCGACGGCGCACGGAGCGGCGGATTGCCCGTTCCAGTCGCGGCGAAAGGCGCAACGTTCATGTCCCCGCGTGTTCGCGCACGGATGGCCGAGTTGCAGTTAACAACTGTCGATCTCGCAGGAATTATGGGCACCGGCACGGCCAACCGCGTTACAATCAAGGACCTCGAAAATTTCCTGCAGAAGATCGAGAACCAAACGGCGCACGAAGCTTCTGCTATCCGTGCAGGTGTGGCCGACGCGATGCGGCGAAGTTGGACACGACCGCTTTCAACAATTGGTTCGTCCGTGAATCTTGAGCCGGTGCTGCAGGATCGACAGTCGCGCGATCCCAAACCTGGTCCGGGCCTCTACTCATTGCGCGCGCTTGCGCTGGCCCTTGCAGAAACTCCGGGCGCAGCGGCGAAGTTGATCGGCAATCGCGTTGTGCAATCAAACTCCATTGATGTAGGCATCGCCGTTGAAGCTGAGGATGGAATCATGGTGCCTGTGATTCGGGCGGCCGACAAAACATCGCTTGCCGATCTCACCGCGAAATACAAGGAGCTCGTCGATCTCGGCCGACAGCGACGCATCTCGCCGGACATGCAAGCCGGCGGCGTTGCGACCGTATCGAACTTTGGGACTTTTGGAATGGAATGGGGTACGCCAATCCCACTGCCAGATCAGACATTGCTGCTTGGTCTGGGCGCCGGAAAAAAAGTTCCATCCTGGGATGAACAGAAAAAAGAATTTGTTCCCACGACCGAGGCGCAGATCACACTAAGCTTTGATCATCGCAGCATCGACGGCGGCGGAGCGGGCCGCCTCCTAAAACGGGTGATCGAACTGCTGGCGGCTCCCAAACAACTGTGATGCCTCGTCCGCTTCATGCGGAACGCTTTCTGGACTGCTGCGACGTGAAACGCATCATAATTCATGCGGGATTTGGGAAGTGCGGAAACGCGAGCATCCGAGCGGCGCTTTTTCAAAACTTCCGGAAATTACAAAAGCACAACGTTCTTATTTTCGATAAAGATCTGAGGATTGCGCGCAACGCTGCAGATCTCGTCGGCACACCGATATGGTCTGTCGAGCGCGCCCGGAAGAAAGCCGAAAACCTGACGCAAAAACTCGGCAGCGAGATTGCAGCCGTCTCCAGGCGAAAGGCAGATTACGTTGCCATCCTGAGCGCCGAAAACCTGTCCAATCCGGGAATGGCTGAGCTATTCACGGGGCTCGACAGTCAGTTTGAAGTCTGTGTCGTCTTCTACGTGCGGCCGCAACTTCAATGGATACCATCGGCATGGAAGCAATGGGGGCTCAAAACGGGTGTCCCGCTCGGCGATTTTGTTTCTCAGTGCGTCGAGGCCCATAGACCATCATTCAGGCTGGGTATCGAAAGTTGGGAAAGCGCGCTGCCCGGCACCAAGCTCCATGTCCGATTTCTTGTCCCGGAATTGCTGCGAGGCGGAAATCCCGCTCAGGATTTTTTTCATGTGATTGGGCTGTCGCAAGACGATTATGACGTCGAAAACGATCCTCGAAACCCCAGCCTCGACTTTTCGGTTCTTCATGTGCTCTCGAAAAATCCACAGCTTTTTTCTGACATTCACGACAACAGCCTGATGCTGGCGTTGACGCGCGCTCTGCCGAAAAAGTTTCGATCAACAAACATTCAAATGCTCTCTGCCAAGGAAGAAGCCAGAATCGAAGAATATTTTCGTCACGAAAACCTTTGGCTACTGAAGACTTATTGCTCAGAGACCGACGTAGATCGTATCTACCGGACGTATTTCATGCCGCAAAAAGCTGAAGCTAGATACTCCAGCATGTCGGATATCGATTTGATATACCGTTGTCTCGGAATCATCCTGGAATCGATCGCTTTTAGTGGCGAACATGTCCGTCTAGACGAAAGCAAGATTCCAGCGCCGAATCCTTTCGAGGCTAAAGAAGAGTAGCCGACCGCTGTCGTACCCGAGGCTCCACGCGCGCAGGCAAACGAGCCACCGGTTGCAGCACATTTCTGCATATAAGAATCTCAACGGAGAGCACCTTCTGGCCGCCGTTTTCCACCAGCGAAGAGATATTCTAGGGTTTTGGCCGACAAGATAGACAGGGAGACAATCGTTAGCTCCCACATTGGAAGGGTATAGCGCGGCTGGAATACATTCAGGAGACAGTTTGCGAGCATCATAAATAGCCCGACTAACGTCAACGCCGCAGCATACGAAGACACAGCATCGAACTCCTTCATCCGAACTTTGGCGACAACTCCAAGCAGGACAAGATTTATGCACCAGAGAAGCATAAACGCCCCGTAACCGAAGTTCTTCGCATGCTGGAAGTAAGAATGCTTCTTAAAAATAGCCATCACCTGGGCGGAGCTCGCGTCTCGGAATGTACGCAGCGATGCACAATCGGGCATGATTCCAGGATGCGAAAAGTAAAACGCCGTGGCGACAAAGAGTTGTCTTACGACACTCGGGATTGTCACCTCTTGGGATCTCTTAAAATCGCTCGCGACCGCGTTCAACAATATCTTCTCCGGTGGATAAAGAAAAACCTGCGCCGTGCGGTTGAGCACCACGTAAAACTGTTCTTCGGTCGTACCCGTTTGTGGTGAAAAAAGCGATTCCTGTGCCTTCTTCTTAAAACCTGACACATCCCAGCTCGGATTTTCCCCGCGGAACGAGTTCCGCAACAGGAAAATAAGCTTCTTAACCTCCGCGGAGTCGGTATTTTTGGTCACTTTCTCGAGTAACTGGTTTCGTTTCTCAACAGGAAGCCCCGCAAGAAATTTCAATCTGAACAGAAACGTAAAACCGACGGTGGAATGGTAAGGTGTTTTAGCGGCGTAACATAAACCCCGCAAAGAAACGTTCGCGAGGACGATGCAGCTAATGCCGACGGCGACAGCTAACGTCGCCTTTTGCAACCCTTGCTTCACCCGTAATCCTTGCCAGCGGCGAAGTAGCTGAGATCGAGCGAATTTGATCATGACTAACCGGCATGCGCTCAGCACGAGGAACGTAAGCGGCAGCAATCCAGCCAGAGTGGCATTAATGTGCCGGGTCAGAATACAGAGCCACAACAGAATACCGAAAAGAACCCATTCTTTCCAAGGAACCCTGCGGGAATATCGAATAATTCTCAGTCCCGTAGCCGCGATTAGGAGCACGAGAATCAAGCTGAGTGTCTCAGTGCCTATGCAATGGGCAAAGGTATAAAAAAGCGGATTGGACGCCCAAGCAACGGCTAGAACGAGACGAACCCAGAACAATCGACTCGTTACCGCGATCAAATGGAATACGGTAAAGCAAAGCGCGACATGTTGTGACAGGAGCAGCACGAGGACGCCCGAATCAGTCAGGATCGGATGAACAAAGAAGGAAGGTGTTGGAAGCGAAGCCCCGCCTGCTACACGATCTATGGCGTGTCCGAGGTAGAGCGGAATTCGTGCAATGAAACAATAGAGTGGGCCATACTGCAGGATGGTTCCCGGTCCAGGTGGCTGTGTCACTTGGACATAGGCGTCGATATCTCTCCAAAGCGGCGGGATCACGCTTAGCATCCAGATCGACGGTGTCACTAGGACAGCAAACAGAACGAATGACGCAAAGAATTTAAGCCGACCAGGTCTGGCGCTAATCCACGTTGTAAAACGACCGACTGCCCGAAGGCAGATCGAACTATTGGCCCGCTGAAGATCCTGCATCAGACTCTCTGCGCAGAGATGTCAGTTG
>Ga0137397_10003675_pt1 | contig 10690 bp, 10 predicted proteins | sample czorhiz116metaG_FD_106658 | JGI IMG/M metagenome (GOLD analysis project Ga0137397, IMG submission 106658) | Vadose zone soil microbial communities from Angelo Coast Range Reserve, California, USA - czorhiz1.16 metaG | ecosystem: Environmental > Terrestrial > Soil > Vadose zone | place: USA...
AAACCGCGCTTCCAGACAGTGCATCAGAAGTCAGTTCAATAAGAGCACTACACTGTGCGCCGGCTTTATGCATTTCTGCGCTCGATAAATTAGTATAGTATATGTTCTGACAATCACCGAAACCTCACTCTCCAAACATATATACGGTGGAGCTCCCTTAAGGTTGGCGAGATATTCTTGATTGAATACGCGATCGATCTCATGGTGGAGTTGTGCTTCTGCGTCACGATCCTGATCCTCCAGCCTCATCTCAGTGTCGCACCTAAACTGATCATACTTAGTGAAGACCGCTATCACAGGGACTTGAAAAATCCCTATCGTCAATGCAAGTTTCAGAAGATCGTATTTCGACATACCATTCTTATCCGGACAAATATTCTCAAGATGCTTCAAATCTAGCTTCGGCCGATCATTGTTTGCCATCGGAATGCAGAACCTGAAAAGCAACCTTGTGAACTTGCAAATGTAGATTCAAAGGTAGAAACGCAAACCATATTGCATGCAATCGATTCTTCAATCGCTTCTCCCGCGACTTACGGAGGACAAATTCGCGAATAATCTTCAGCTCGTCTTCGCTTCCATCCTCAAAACCGCGGGAGTCATGGAAAATGTAACGGTCGTGGTTGGCGAAGACGAGTTCGTCCTCGATGTTATGCAGGCCACGCTGCACGAAGGACGCCCACGATCAGTAATCACTTGCACCAATAAGAATGAACCTGCCCAACCTCCATTGTGGGGTGGAGTTCAACCTGGCTGGATAATGAGTTTGAACGTGCCACTGAGAATGAGGACGCACCCGTTCACGGTCTCCCTGTGGACCAAGCCTGAAAACCTCCGGACTCTTCGTGGAGTCACATGATATACGTTGTAAGATGGTGGTTTTTCCGGCGTTCGCTCTTCCAATAATGAGGATTCGAAACTTGATATCTTGGGGGACTCGGGGTAGAATCGTATCATTTCTACTAGTAGACTTGACCTGTCCCATCCTTTGCCGTTGCGAGAAGGAGACTTGTAAGGGGGCTGAACAGGTGAGTGACTGCTAGGAATGCGGTGTCAGACTCAGGGCTGAACCTATGCACCGGCCTGGTCCACCAGAAAACACCAGCCGACTACAGTAAGGTACGTAACTTGATGAATTTAACAGAATGCAGGAAGATTGCCACTACAGTAGTACTGATCAGGCTTGTGAAAGGAGTAATGGGCGCAACCCGGACGGCAAGGCTGGCTCTTAGCATTTGTGCTGTCAGAGACGCTCCCACGCGTGTCCAACCCCCACAACACGGTGTGACAGGTACGAGGGCCAAAGCTCCTTAGCTAAGCAGAGACTCGGACGGAGTTTGGAACGGGGTTTAGAAAGGGCGTATCACGCCTCATGGCATCGAAAGTACTGTACTGGGTGCTACCCCTCCCTCACGTCCTTTCTATGGCTGCTCGCCCTCACCAACCGTCGTCGTGATTTTCAAGTTACTGCTATGGCCCCTGCAGGACCCTTCCGCCCAGCCTACTCGCGCTGCCAGGCCCTACCGCTGACATCGACATCTCTTAGCGCACTTTGTCAATCTCGGCGATCTCGCACCTCGTGTCAAGAACGTCCTCATGGCTCGCTCTTCAGCTCGGATTATCTACAAAGTGTCCCTATTTCCTGCTCGGCTACATCCCACAGTCGACAGCTCTCAGGATCTATTCACTGCCTCGGCATTTCCCGGGAGTATCCCTCACATTTCCTCACTGCCTGTCGGCCATCTCCTCGTTACCAGATACTCAGATATCAAAGATATGGGAATTGCGCCAGCTTGAATGGGAGTGTTGGGGACCAGATATGGGGACAGTAGCCACCGCTCTTCTCCTCCCGTCATCGCATGCCGGTAATCTATCATAACGATATATACATTGTACTGTGCAGATTGCACCATATATATTCAAATCTCATGGCCTAGGCCCGAGTCCCAAATAGCAATGGTTATTTCGCTTTGAGACCCACCACCTGAGCCTATACAGTATAACGACCCCTTGTTGCGAACTACTCGCGACTGTGATCTCCTGTATTTGTGCGGGTGGATTGTCCGTGTCGACGCGTCCACCTTCTCCTCAAGCGTCTGATTGGCGAGTCGTGGACAGTACATTCTCCGGTAAGCAACTGCGCGACTTCCGGGTGACCTTCCTTCGATGCTAAGTCAGACGGCGCCTTGAGGCCCCTGTTCTTGACATGCTTCTTCGCGCCACCATCGAGAAGGAGCGCCGTAACCTCGAGACGGCCATAATATGCCGCGAGGTGTAACGCCGTCTCACCATACCCATCAAGAATTTCCAGGTCCGCGCCGCATTCGAGCAATAGCCGCACGATTTCCGAATTGCCTTCTTGTGACGCCATATGCAGCGCGGTCCGGCCCAAATTGTTCTGGGCCCCGACATAAGCTCCATGATCGAGAAGTAACTTTGCAACCGGGAACTTTCCGGTCTTCGACGCAAGGTGTAATGGGGTCCATAGATGTGCGTCCCTTGTGTTGACATCCGCGCCATTGTCGATCAACAACCGTGTGACGTCGGTGTGTCCTTTTTCGGAGGCCATATGCAGCGGCGACCTCTTCATCCAATCGACGCGATTCACATCTGCGTCCCGCGATAATAGAAGCCGGACGACCTCGAGTCTTCCATCTACCGATGCTAGGAACAGCGGTGTCTGCTGATCCTCGCTCTCCACGTTCACGTTCGGATTCTCGTCAATGTCGAGCAGGAGTCGCACGACTTCCAGGTGTCCAAACATTGATGCGAGATGCAACGGGATCACGCGTCTCTCGTCCCGTGGACAAGCACCTGAGTTTTTGTTCCGGGATTCTGGATCCGTGCCATCTTGTCCGAGAAGGGCTCCAGCAACTTGCACATGTCCCGCTCGTGCCGCCATATGCAATGGAGTCGAACCGTCCTTATCCTGCGCTCGGGTGTCCGCGCCGCGCTCAAGCAACAGGCGCACGACTTCTAAGTGTCCCCGAGACGACGCATGATGCAACGGCGTCAACTCATGCTCGTCTCGGGCAGTCGTATCCGCGCCGCCCTCAAGCAGACGTCGAGCATCTTCCGCATCTCCCATTTGCGAGGCATGATGCAGTTGAGCAGACCGATCTTCGGCTTTGGCTGCCGCATCTGCACCGTGCTGAGGAAGGGCCGTCGCATCCGTCCCGCCATCTTTGGCTTTGGTCACCGCATCTGCACCGTGCTGAGGAAGGACGCCTGTCCGCGAGGGCGTTCCGATCTTATGTTCCGTCTCGAGCCCTCGCGGACGCCCACATTTCATCAATTCACGAAACATCCTTTGAAAGTTATCCGGATCAAGAAACTGCTGATCCTGCTGGAACATCTCGCAAATGCGGAGATGAATCCGTTGGCGAGAGCCCAAGTCTTCGTATGCTTTGTATGCCCTTTTCAACGCCAGCCAGCTTGTCCTCTCTTGCAACTCCGAGTCGCTCTCCGATACTATGACGTCAAACAGTACCCTCAGCACTTCTGTGAGATCTGCGGCGTAAGTCACAACCAGACGCTGAGTTTGAGCTCTTCGCAGCGTTCGCGCCTTCCGTCAGTGATCGAACGAAAATCTGATAGGAAAAACGTACTCATTTGCCGAGGCATTGTCGGAGAGCAATTGTAGGAAAAAATCGGCCAACGCGAAGTTTTGTGCCATCACTGCCATGTGAGGGTCAGCGCCGGGGATTCGGCCCGAATCCTTTCGCTTGCTTTGCCTCTCTATTTCTGAGAAGTCCTCAGAAATCTGGTTAACTGCTTGGGAGCTAGGAAATAATTGTCACATCCTATTCAACCCCGTTCAAGTTATATCGGCACGTACGGCGGGCAGTGAGATTGATCTTGATTCCGCGATTCTTCAGCGTCTTGCACCAGGAGAAGAATGAATCTCTTGAACTCTTCGCTGCTGAGGATCTAACGGGGAACGTTGTTAGAGTATGGCGCATTACGCCCCAAAGGTATATTACGTTTTTCTCATCCATGAAATTCCAAAAAGTGATGATATCTTCATGGACTTTTCCAAGGAGATGGCGCAATGGCTGCGACTCTGAACTACCAGCAGTAGGACGTCCATAATCTGGGGTATAGTGAAGTGACTGACAGAGAGATGCTTGAGATACATACAGGCCGTGGATCCGCTTATCGAGATATAAGCAGCATAAATGATCAGCATAAACCAGGTGGATTAAGAAAGCTTACTACTCGAGCCAGGCGTCGATTTTGAGTTCGACACTCGAACGTTGTGCAATCGCCCATATTATCCATGCCTCACTTCCCGTGAGCATCTCACGAACCACATCACCAGTGAAATCGACGAGTTTTGAGATATCGGCGTCGTATCCCAACCGGGCTAGCGAGAAATCAACACTGATCAGAGAAAGAATGAGAAAGCATACTTGAAACATTTAAATGACGTATTCCGTTCATAGCTTCCTTGACGGACTCTGCGTTCACGAAAAATTCAAGCGCTTTCCTGGCCTCCTCTCTGCTCGGCTTGTCCAGTTCCTCTCCCCTCAGGTCATTGTGATCCTCTCTTAACTCGGCTTTCTTTGCCCTCACTAGCCTGTCATACTTTGTGAAAACAACGACGAGAGGAGCTGATTCCGTGAATATGAATACATCATGCCTTAAGCGCACAAGTGGAGTGGCAAACGCACTTTTGGTCTCACGGGCGAGCTGAAGCAATTTCTCGTCCTGCGTCTCAAATACACGCCCTCCCGCTCTCGGTGTCTCCGTACACAACCTAGTGGAAACTGAGCTCGGCCCGATGACGCCTCCAGAAAGATCCTCACCATATAGCGTGGAGCTGATCTTTGAGGGAGATGCCTTCCTTGCGCCGCTCCCTTATGAAGTTACTCACGATATCAAAGGTTGTGGTATCCCCCGGTTCGAAGCCTTTAGAATCGTGTAAAACGAGAAATGGATTCTCGCTTGAAGTGAACTCTGTTTCTATGTTTGCTTCTCCCACTTCATAGGCCGAAACGTACTACTCAACAGCCAACTCAGTCAGCCACAGATAATCTCTGGTCATGGCCGCTTACCGCGCTCTGAATATGGAATACGTGGTTGATCACAGATGACTTTCCAACGCCTGACTGCGAGAATAGATCAACATTTACAATTTGATGGTATCAGTGGATATGGTGTAAACGTACCCGACCCACACATAGGATACGGAAGCTGAGAAACGCGATTGAGAAAGGACTACTTGTTTTAAAGACCTTCTTCTCACCGCTTAACATCACCAACGATCTTTTCAGCAACCGTAAACTGCGTCGGCCCTATTTTCATGACAATCAAAATGAGGGTTAGACAGAATGGTCACAAAACCGTTGTCCTGTACATCTTATTAAGCACTACCCCGATAAGATTTGCGCCGCCGCTAAAGTCAATTCTTCAGGGGAGAAGTGCCATCAGAACCCTGAAAGGAGGTGAATTTACGATTATTATGTCATGGTCATGGGACACCTGGAAGCGGAGTTGGAAGCGGTTGGCTCGGAACCAGCCGTTCTACTTCAAACTCCCTTCATGCAGGAATGGGAAAGATGTCTGATAAATATTTTAATTTTATATCTAAATTTTCATTGTTTTTGTGTCCACTGGTATTTTTTTGTGTTGACCTTATAAATTTAATCAGACAGATTTTCCAATTATGGACAATGAAAAGATCTAATATCCATTTTGTCAATTACTCTTAGTTTTTGAATGTACAAACTGGGTAATGTTGACCGTGAGCTTGTAACTCCGTCGCCAAATGTGTGGCTGGGTGGCTGGGCCGTGCAATAATTAAACCTCAATCACTGGCAGAGTACTGGCAGTCCCAACACGTTCTACATTACAGTAATATTGTTGTGCATGCCTCCCAGCCAGACAATAGCAACACAAGTGCAGGACCCATCGTACCGTCAAATCTCAAGCCCGCCGTGTCTTTAGAGACGGGCATAGATGCCCTGCACTGCACGAGGCACAAAAGTGGCACAAATCGAGGAAGAGATGCGCCCACAGATTTCCTCTGGTGCGTTCTTGTTTATGAAGCTGTAAGACAGGCATGTGCTGTGGCTTCGGGAACAAGTACATCAGGCGCACCGTCCCCGCAGCACTGAGCCTGGGGCTATTTGCCTCCCCCTTCCCCCTTTTCTTTGCCGTCGTCCTTGCCATCAATACTCCCATTCCCTGTCATACGCGCAGGGCATCTCCCATTTCATCGTATACACTTTGTCTTTTCCTTGCCTTATCTCATTCAAGTTCGCGTCTATCACTATTCCCTCTCGCCCGTGCCTATGGCGGCCTATCTTGACCTCCTCGTCCGCCGACTCAACCGGCCCCGTCGTGATTCGGTGAGTACCTTACCCGTCGCGCTCGATCCCTGTCGACGCACACCTTTCACGATACCTCAGATTATTACCTCTCGCATTTGGGCAAGCGCCAACCGTGTATAGCAATAGCTGTCTCCCCTCTCCATTATACGCCTTCTCCTTTTGTTCTAACCTCCATATTCTCAATCATCACGCTCCCTTGCCACTCTGATGCCGTCGCACTCGCTGTTCTGGTTGCTGTGATACCTTTTATCTGATTTTTTCCCTCATTCCGTCGTCCCTCGCCACGCGGGTCTTGTTGCCGGCACGTTGCCCTTTGCTCAATTACCTCAGCCCTCTCTTCTGCTATGAATGATGACTAGATCTAGACTTGCGGTTCGTCGTATTTAGGCCATTCGCATTCGTCGTATTAAGATACGCAGGCCGACGTGACACCGTTGGCCTCCTCGTAAGCTAGCCATCAATGGTCGTTTCCCTCTTCATCTCTGTATGAATCCTATTCTCTCTTCCTCTTCGTCAGACGATCTTTCGACGAACCGAGTCGTCGTGTTGTCACTGCGAGTGAATTCACGGTGCCATTAACTAAGAGTAACTCTTTTTCAAAGGAAATCACCCCGATCCACAACAAACCAATCTCCAACAAATCAATCCGAGGTTTCTCCAGCAGTAGAATCCCCCCTTCCAGTGAGTATATTCTTTCGCTTAACAAGAACTAAATTCATCGCTCCCTCATCAAGGCGCGTCACTCAAGCAACAGACGAGGTCTCCCCCCCTATCGTTAGAGAAGCTGTACATCTGCCCGTCGAGGACGGACAAAGGACCCCCCGCTCTGCAACGAACGACCTTGTTGATGGACTTGTCACCCGAGTTTGGGCATCCCCCGGGGATGATGCGGTAGTATCAAGTTCGCCAAGTATTCGCTCATCTATCGGGGCAAGCACGTCGCCCGAGGATACTCACACCTCACGGGCAGACTCACCTACTCTGGCGCATGCTCGTCTAGTGGTACTACCGGGAAATTTTCAACTTTCCCGTACGATCATCTGTGCGATGACCGAGCTTGAACATTTGCTGAACATCCTGATAGGTGATACGCCAATATACTATTGTCATCTAACCAACCAGCGATTTCCCACGTGCCTGGACACCGCCGCCTCCGAATACCAGAGCACCGGCAGTAGCAGCAGCATTCTCGCGGCTCTCGGTGCCGCAACGCGTGGCATCTGGCATGTGCAGGTTGACGCACACATCGCACACGTCGGCGTTGGGGAGTGGAAAGGGGGTTGAGGAGGACTGGGCTTTATTTGGGGACCGTATATGCGATAACTCGTGCAAGCTTGATTTTCACAGTCGGATGCAGAACACGTAAGTAATAGGCGTTGATCACATCATCATAATACGTAATATGTTTTCCGGTATCCCGGCCCATGTGCATGTCGTCTGCCTGGCCTCTGGTCCGGGTGATTTGCGTAATTATAGTTCACGACCAAATCTTTGTGCTAGGGCGACAAGTTGTGAGTTATCACAAGTATGGCCTGGCAGTATAGCCCAACAACAGGGTCAAACCATGGAGGTCTTCGGCCGCGCTGGCCGTGAGTGACAGGTGCCAACAACCAAATCTGTCTTGCGTTCTATCCATTCCTTCCCTTCCCCTTGAACTTGAAACACGCACAATACTGTCATTGTCAATACACGCCACTCCTATTCTCGTGCGAGCTCATCCTCTGTGCACAGAGAAGAGGTGCATCGGCCCACGCGTCCAGACCTTCCCACTCTTCCCATCTATCCTTCAAACGCTCGGCCATGGTGAACATTGCGAGGTTTTTCAAGGCGTTTACTGATCTGGAGCAAGACACCAATAAATCAACGACTTATACAACCTCCAACGAAGACCAAATTTAACAGATTCTCACTATGCTCCCATTACAACCTATCAAACCCGTTAACATTGACTCTCAGAATTCAAAGATACAATACCATTGTTTGGGTGTTCTAGAAAAGCAGGGGTAGGTGGAGAAACGTGGACGCCCTGGTGCAGTTTTTCCAGAGCAGTGAGTCCTCGTCCAACGGAGAGTATGCGGCAATCTTATCCATGGACTGTACCTTTTCATTGTTACCAGATGCGCCAGGAGAGGTTGCCGTTGTGAAGACTGTGCTCATCCAGCACCTCGAACTAGACTCCGAGGTGATCCTCAGCATCCTTTGCCACCAGATCATACATCCAGGTGACCCCATGAAAGACGGGGATAAGGCGATTCGAGAGCGGCCACACGGGTTGGTAGTCGCGTTCCTCGCGGAAGACGCGCGGGAGCCCTTACTTGCGCAATTGCGAAGCCAAGATGACAGCGACGCGGCGCGGAGCGGAAGAGACACCGGCAGACACGCTACTCGAGGTGACGCGCGTTCCGTCATCGTCTTCCTCCCCCCCCCTTCGACAGCAACAACACACAACGATTACGGCTGTGCCCGCCCCAATCGACGGCGCGGTAACGAACTGTTGCGGACGTTGCTCGAGCGGGTAGCATCATCGCTCAAGGAGGACCTCGCGCCGGGGCCGAACCCAGCGAGCCTGGACACTCCCGTTTCTACCCCGAGTTGTCGGACTTCACGTACCGAGAGGGGGACGCGTCGGACCCTGAACAGCTCTTGCGCTTCTAGTGTACGTCGTTGCTCATGGGCGAGATGACGCCCGGGGAGCTGGCTGTCCGAGAACCCACGCCTCTTCATCATCCATCTTGCGCGCGCACTCTCTCCACTTGAGGTCGCCGGCCTTCGAGTCCGGACAGTTTAGAATCTCTGGCGCCCTCGCGTCGATGCAGCGTCAGGTCATAGACGCGTTGACGCTCATTAATTTGCGTGCGTATTCCTTTGCCAATTGTAGTCGTCTCTTTGTTTTTATCTTTCCGTTTTTACCGGTTTTCACTTGTAGTTTTTCGTCCCAATAGTGCCGTCGGACGTCCAATCATGGTGTCGTCCTAAAGGCTGTTGCAAACGTATCAGGTTGGTGGGCCGCGGTCCTTGCGAGAAAACTGACAGATGTGATCTTGTTTTTTTTCTCTTTTACGTTCGGCCGGTTTTTCCTTCAAGTTCTCGTACCTAGAGGTACGAATACAGACGAATTGGAACGTTCTGCCAAACCTCCACGCGGTTCAGGTTGAGATCACTCGTCTTGCAGATTAAAAACAGATACCCAGGTCCAGAAGCGTTGCAGATGTTAGTATGGTTCGTTTCTGGAGCCCCCCCTTTTTTCGGTATTTTTGTCCAATTCGACGGATACATTTGGTTCGTCTTTATCGGTCATTAACTTGCCTACCAGCCTTCTCTCACTTCCCGTAAGACTACTGATCAGTTCACGAACTGTGCAAGCTGCAGCTGATGAGCGCCATGACCGATGACTGAGCTCAAATTCTCTCTGGGCACTTTAATTTTCACGTTTCAAAGGCCAAGACAAACATGAGGGCGGCGGCAGTTGGGCTCGGACTTGGGCTTAACACAGTGCGGACAGAGTATACCTCCGTGTGTCGGAACAAACTCGAGACATGTTTATACAAAGATGAAACGATACCGTAAATAATAGCAAGCGGAGCAACTATGAGAGACGATGTCGAAGGATAAATTCAGTGAACTGTGAAATAGAATATTGTCGAGAGGGTACGGTAAATTGTTTTATGACTGCATCATGACTGTGAGAATGACTATATTCAGAGCATGCTCCATGCAAAGCTTCTTCGAGAGTTGGCCGAGATAATGAAGCATAGGAAATACAGGCATGATCCAGAATAAGAATCGTAACTATTTTAAGTGTTAGAACTCGCGGAGACACAAAGCAGGGATATACCAATCATCGCATAATGTGTATGACGGCTAGATATAGAGGGTCGCTGAAAATGCATCAGTAAGACCAAGGTAGAGCAGTAAAAAAAAAACAATACATTGGCAAAAAATTGTCGCAGGGTGGAGACTAATGTCTGCGGAGCGGATAAAGGGAGAAATGAGAACACGGAGAACATGTGAATTCAACAAATGAGCTCACTTTCTGGCATTTAAGAAGAGTGAGGGACAGGTCGGGAAAAGTGCGAACAAGTGAGGGGTAATCACCAACTAGGGGCGCAGAAAAAGAACCAGTCAGGATAACGAAAGCAAGTCTGCGAGCAAGGGGCACTCACGTCCTGTCGAGCGCAAAGGGAAAGGCAAGTCAAGTCAGCAAAGGAAACCGAATGAAAAAAGGAAAACTCACTCCCTGTGGAGCACAGAGAGAAGGACAAATCAGGATAGAAAGAAAGACTGCGAGCTAGGAATACTCACCAGCTGTTAAGCGAAGGCGGAGGAACAAGTCAGTAAGGCAAGACAAAAGCGGC
>Ga0137397_10003677_pt1 | contig 10688 bp, 6 predicted proteins | sample czorhiz116metaG_FD_106658 | JGI IMG/M metagenome (GOLD analysis project Ga0137397, IMG submission 106658) | Vadose zone soil microbial communities from Angelo Coast Range Reserve, California, USA - czorhiz1.16 metaG | ecosystem: Environmental > Terrestrial > Soil > Vadose zone | place: USA...
CGCAAGGGACGCCCGCACGCGCTCTGAGTGATCGGCCATATGGGGGCAGGTCTGTCAGACGAAGAATACAACTCGGCTGGAGCGCTAGCGAGAGAAGACTGATCCATCGCCGTGTTCTAGCGGATCGTCTATCTCGGAGTAGGTTCAGGCAGCCAGCGAACATTCTCTCGAGGTATCTATGGCGCTCCAGCTTGGCGATATCGCTCCCGATTTCGAGGCTCAGACGACTGAAGGCCGCATGCGCTTCCACGAATGGATCGGCGATTCGTGGGCCGTGCTGTTTTCCCACCCCAAGGACTTCACCCCGGTGTGCACCACCGAGCTCGGCTACATGGCCAAGCTCAAGCCCGAATTTGACAAGCGGCGCACGAAGGTCGTCGGCCTGAGCGTCGATCCCGTCGAGAATCACGCCCGCTGGTCGAACGACATCAAAGAAACACAGGGGCAGGCACCGAACTACCCGATGATCGGCGACACCGATCTCAAGGTCTCCAAGCTGTATGGGATGCTCCCGGCCAACCTCGAAGGCACGTGCGATGGCCGGACCGCGGCCGACAATCAGACGGTGCGCAACGTGTTCGTCATCGGACCCGACAAGAAGATCAAGCTCATCATCGTTTATCCCATGACGACGGGCCGCAACTTCGACGAAGTGCTGCGCGTGATCGACTCGCTGCAGCTGACGGCGAAGCACAAGGTCTCGACTCCGGTCAACTGGAAGCAGGGCGACGACGTCATCATCGCCGGCTCGGTGTCGGACGAGGACGCGAAGAAGACGTATCCGAAGGGCTGGAAGGCTCCCAAACCCTACCTGCGGATCGTCCCGCAGCCGAAGGGCTGACCGACGGCGCTCAGCGTCGGGCTCGTCGGTTTCGGCTTCGCGGGAAGGGTTTTCCACGCGCCCGTCATTCGCGCGGTGGACGGGCTGCGCCTCAGCGTGATCGTCCAGCGGCACGGCCCACCCGATCCGCGCTATTCCGACGTCGAGTTCGTGCACAGTCTCGACGATCTGCTCGGACGCAAGGTCGACCTCGTCGTCGTCGCGACGCCGAACACGTCCCATCATGCGATCGCCAAGCGGTCCCTGCTCGCCGGTCGTCACGTGGTCGTCGATAAGCCGTTCACCACGACGCTCAGCGAGGCGCAGGACCTGGTCCAGATCGCCAAACAGCAGCAGCGCATCGTGACTGTGTACCAGGATCGCCGCTACACCGGCGATTTCGCGACGGTGCAGGAGGTGGTCTCGGAGGGTGCGCTGGGTCGAGTCGTGCTGTTCGAATCGCATTTCGACCGGTTTCGGCCGGAACGGAAGCCGAACGCGTGGCGCGAAGAGACGCTGCCGGGATCGGGCGTCTGGTTCGACATCGGGCCGCACCTGTTCGATCAGGCGTTGCTGTTGTTCGGCATCCCGGACGCGATCGGCGGCGACATTCGCATCGAGCGCGAAGGCGCGGTCGTGGACGACGCCTTCGACGTCACGCTGTACTACCCACACATGCGAGCGCTCTTGCGCGCATCGATGCTGGCGCCTCCGGTGGCCCCGACCTGGATCGTGCATGGGATGAAGGGCTCTTTCATTAAATACGGCATGGACCCGCAGGAAGCGGCCTTGAAAGAGGGCCGTACGCCCGACGAGCCTGACTGGGACACGGAACCCCCGGAGCAGTACGGCAAACTCATCACGCCCGACGCAACGCGAACAGTGCCGACGCTGCGGTCCAGTTTCGCGCGGTATTATGAGAATGTGCGGGACGCGATGCTCGGAACGGCGGAGCTCGCCGTGACGCCGGAGTGGTCCCTCGACGTGATGCGCGGATTGGAATTGGCCGCCGCCAGCAGCCGAGCCGGTCGCGTGATACCATGGAGCGCATGAAGGCGCTTTTGCTGCACAAGGCGTCTGTATTGCTGTATCTTGTCCCGTTGGCATGAGCCCAAACCCACCTTCCTCCTGCTTGCGTTGCGGTGCGAGTCTCGGCACCGGGGCGTCGTTCTGTCCGCGCTGCGGCACCGGGATCCCCGTACAGCGACCCTGGTCGGGACCCACGCTCGCCACGCCGACCGGAGCCAGCACTGAAGTGCGCCCCGACGCGGCGGAGGCGCAGCTCGACGCGTTGCGGCGAGCGACTCTGGGAGGTTACGAGATCCTGGTGGAGATCGGGCGTGGGGGCATGGCGACGGTCTATCTCGCCCACGACCTGGCGCTCGACCGCAAGGTCGCCATCAAGGTGCTGGCGCCTGCCCTGCTGCTCATGGGAGAAGGGATGGTCGAGCGCTTCAAGCGCGAGGCACGTACCGCGGCGGCGCTCAGCCATCCGCATATCATCCCTATCTATGCGGTCAAGGAGAGCGATCAGGTTCTCTATTTCGTGATGAAGCATGTGCAGGGCCGATCGCTCGACCACGTCATCCGGGATGTCGGCCCACTGCCCATCGCGATGACCCAGGCTATCCTCGCGCAGGTGGGCGACGCGCTCGGCTACGCGCACCGCCATGGCGTTATCCACCGCGACATCAAATCCGCGAACATCATGTTGGACGAAGAAGGGTGGGCCGTCGTCACTGACTTCGGCATCGCGAAGGTGGTGCAGGCGCAGGGGCTCACCGTCACCGGCGTAACCGTGGGCACGCCGACGTACATGAGCCCCGAACAGTGCGCTACGGAAGAATTGACCGGCGCGTCGGACCAGTACTCCCTCGGCGTGGTGGCGTACGAGATGTTGACGGCGACGCTGCCGTTTCAGGACGACTCGATCATGTCCGTCATGTACGCGCACTTCAACCAGACGCCACGTCCCGTGACGGAGCTGCGCCCCGACTGTCCCCCCAATCTCGCGGCGGCGGTCATGCGGATGCTGGAAAAAGATCCGGCACGCCGCTGGGCCAGCATGGACGACGTCGTGGCGGTGTGCGGGCGCCCGTCGCTGCGACACGACGATCCGATCCGGCGCGAGATGATTACGCTGGCGCACGGCACCGCCCAGCAGACCGGGCCGAAGACGCCGACCAGCCCGATCGCCTTGTCGCGGATACGGACGCGACGGACCGTGCGCCGGCGACGCTGGATCTGGCCGAGCGTCGGCGCGGCAATTGCCGTACTCGGCTTCGCGCTCTGGCGGGTCGCACCATGGGCTCCGCCGCCTGCGGCCGTACGGGACTCCGTTCCTGCTGCCGCGGCGCGTCCCGACTCGACTCGCCAGGTGACGCCTCCTCCCCCCCGGGCGACTCCGCCACCCGCGCCACGTCGCGCGCCGGTCACAGCGGGACGGAATCTCGGGGCGCAACGCGACGACAGCCTCATTGGATCGCTGCGCGCGAGCGCGCTGAGGGCGGAACAGCGGGCGGCGTTGGCGGGGGCTTCACCCGCCGATCTCAGCGGGGGGCACGCGGCGTTTGCGAGCGCCGAGTCGCTGGCTTCGGCGCGACGTGTGTCGGAGGCGATGATGCAGTTCGCCACGGCGGCATCGCTGTGGACGGACGCCGAGCGCGGCGCGCGGTCGCGCGGCGCGCGCGACACGGAGCCGCGTCGCATCGCAGAGTCGCCGCCGCCGGCGCCTCCTCCCGCGCCACAGCCGGTCGCGCCTCCTGTCGCAGCGGACCCCCGACCGGATGCTGGGAAGATGATTGCCGATTACGCGGCCGCGCTCGAGTCGCGGGATATCGCGCGCGTACGACGCATTTATGTCGGTCTCTCGGCCGCGCAGGAGGGCAGTTGGCGGACATTTTTCGACCGCGTGCGGAATCTAAAGGTAAGTCTCAGCGTAGTCGGCTCGAGTGGCGCCGCCGCGTCAGCCAATGCGTTCGATGTGTACGTCGAGGGCGTCTACACATTCGACAACGTCAGCACGGGTCGCCCCGAGCGACGGCTGGTGACGTTTCAAGCGACGCTCGCGCGTGACGCGACCGGCTGGCACATCACCGCGATCCACTAACTCATTTGCGTCTAGACCTCTCGAGCTCTAGAAATTGTATTCCAGGCCGGCGGTCCAGAGCACGTTCGGCCGCAGCCCGCCCCGGTTCAAGGGCCAGAGCGTATTGGCTACGAGCGTGATGCCGCTGGGCGTCACGAACTTGAAGCCGAGCGATCCGTTGATGATATCGTCCCGTTCGTTGGGGATGTTCGTCGGCTCGACCGTGCGAAGGAACGGCCGGTCGTAGGTGACCGTGCCCGGCAGCCGCAGCTTGCTCTCACCGACCTGAAGCTCCGAAACCAGGTCGACCGCGATCGCCGCCCACGGCGCCATGACGTGATCGAACCCGATCGTCGCGAGCACCGCACTGTTCTGCGAGCTCCCGCCGCGAAACAGATATCCGATGTTGGCGTGCGGTGAGAATGCGCCGAATCGCGCTGACAGGATGCCGAGGCCGCGGGCCGCGATGTGACCCGCACCGAGCAGGTCATCCGCGCTGCCGGTGGGGAACCGCACGTCGCTCAAGACGGAGAAATTGGTACGCTCCGAACGCATCAGATTGATCTTGACCCGCGTGGCGATGTCGCCGACACCCGTGGCGGATCCTTCCACAAAGCGGGACGTGGACAGCTCGGGATTCGCGGGCGTGCCGCCGAAGAAGTGCTGCGCCGTCGTACCGCCGAACGGCACGATCTGGGCGTTGCTCGTGCCGCGCAGGGATGTGGAGACGATCGGGAGGACCACGCCGATGTCCACTCGGTCGAGCAGGCCGAAGGTCACGAAAAACGACGTGACGGTCATGTCGATGTCGAGCGCCAGGCGCAAGTCGATCACGTCGTTTTCGTGCGTCGGGACGCCGTAGGGCGTGCAGGACTGCCCCACAATGCTGTCACACGCAGGGCCGGTGACGTTCTCGTGCGTGAATGTCATCTCGATGTCGTGCAGGCTCACGCCGCGCAGCGTCTCGAAATGCAAGCGGTTGATATTGGCGCCGACGAACACGCGGCCGCGACCGAGGGTCGGGGCTCGCTCGCCGAACACGCCACCGGGCGACCCCGACGTGGGAACGGGAACGCCGGCTTCGAACCGGAAGGTCGAGCCACCGCTGGTCGCGCTGACGGGAAGGTTCCCGACGTTCTGGCTGATCGCAGAGCTGATGAACGAAATGAGTGAGCCGTTATCGGCATTGGCCGATGGAACGAAGTGATCGGCATGCAGCGCGGTCGCCGAATCGGAGCCGGCCGTCCCTCCCAGGAACAGCGGATCCTTCGCGTTCGTGAAGATGAAGAGCTGGGAGATCTTGTCGCGGAGCCCTCCCCCTTGGGCCGCCAGGGGGCTGACCACCAGCGCGAACGAGACGAGAGCCCACGAGGTGCGCCGCATCGATTCCTCCGAACCGCGGATGGGTGAAGGGACTGCGGCTTCGAAGAGACGGGATGCCGGGAAGCGCGTCAACCCCTGAGAGTGTAGTATCGGAGATTCAAATCGAACCGGATGGCCCGTGCCACGTCCTTACATGCTCGCTGAGCTGACCTGGAAAACCGTGCGCGACACGCGCTACGACGTCGCCGTGCTGCCGTGGGCCGCGACCGAGGCGCACAATCTCCACCTCCCGTACGCCACCGACAACATCCAGGCTGAAGAGCTTGCCGCGCGCGCCGCCGAGCGAGCGTGGCAGCGCGGCGCGAAGGTGATCGTGTTGCCGGGCGTGCCGTTTGGCGTGAATACCGGCCAACTCGATATTCCGCTTTGCATCAACATGAACCCGAGTACGCAGGCGCTTGTGTTGCGCGACGTGGCGATGTCACTCGCGGGGCAGGGGATTCCGAAGCTCGTGATCTTCAACGGGCACGGCGCGAACGACTTTCGGCAGATGATCCGCGAGCTCCAGCCCCAGGTCTCGCTGTTCCTCTGCGTCGTGAACTGGTACAAGGTCGTCGATCCGAAGCCGTTCTTTACCGATCTCGGCGACCATGCCGCTGAGCTCGAGACCAGCGTGATGCAGCACGTCGCGCCCGATCTGGTGCTGCCGCTGTCCGAGGCGGGCTCCGGCGCCGCCCGGAGGTTCAAGATCTCGGCCTTTCGCGAGGGATGGGCGTGGGCGCCGCGGAATTGGCGCCAGGTGACGGACGACACGGGGTCGGGGAATCCCGCGGCCGCGACTCCTGAGAAAGGAAAACGCTACGTCGAGGCTGTGACCGACAAGGTCGCGACCTTTCTCGTGGATCTTGCGAAAGCCGACAGCGCGAAGATGTACGAGTAGGTTTCGTAACCCCGGGCCGCCGGCCCGAGGTCAGCCGATCTCACTTCGACTCGGCTGTCCCCGGGGCGGTGCCCCGGGGTTACTGCCCTGTCGCCGCCGGCGCCCCCAGCCAGCGCAGGAACCACGCCGCGACTTCCTTATAGAAGAAGCGGCTGTCCTCGCCCTTGAGAATCCAGTGGTTCTCCTCCGGCCAGATGATGAGTCGCGAGGGAATCTGCTGGCGCTGCAGCGCGGTCCAGAACTCGAGCGCGTTGTTCATCGGCACCCGGAAATCGCGCTCCCCCACCGAGACGAGCACGGGCGTGTGCAGATGCGCCGCCCGCCGCATGGGGCTCTGCGTGCGCCAGATCGGATGATCTTCCCACGGCGGGCCGCCCACGTTGCGCTCGCGGTCGTAGTTGAAATCGCTGGTGGCCCACTGCGTCTCGAGATCCCATTCGCCGGCATGGCTCACCAGCGCGCGATAGCGCGTCGTCGTCACCGCGAGCCAGTTCGTGAGGTGGCCGCCGTAGCTCGCGCCCCCCGCGATTTGTTTCGACGCATCAACGAACCGAAACCGCTTGATCGCGGAGTCCGCGGCTTCGTTCAGCTCATTCGCCGGGCCTTCGAGTGGATCGAACTGGATATCCTGCGAGAACTTCTCGCCGTATCCGGTCGAGCCGGTGTAATCGGTCATGAGGACCACGTAGCCGGGCGCGCCAAGGAGATGGGGGTTCCAGCGCAGGCCAAAGTTGTCAGTCCACATGTTCGCGGCGCCGCCGTGGATCAGCACGAATAACGCGTAGCTGCGGGTCGAGTCGAACCCCGGCGGGAGCGCGTAGAAGCTGTGAATGCGTTTGCCGCGGCTCGAGGTGAACCAGAACTCGCGTAACGGCTGCCAGTCGATTGTGGTGGCGCGGTCGGTGCTGAACCTGGTGAGCGGTGTCCAGCGTCCGGTTCCCGCGTCGATCCGAACGATCTCCGGAGGATTTGTCGCGCTCTCCCACACTGCAGCGATTCGAGGTGCGGTCGGAGCGGTGGCTGAGGCAACCTGCAGGCCGCTAAACGTCCCGCTCGTCATCGCGCCGACTTCCTGCTCTTTTGCCCCGGGTGCCATGCGAAACAGACGCTGATGACCCGCATCCTCGGCCAGGAAAAACACCGTGCGGTTGTCCGGCGCCGGAGTGTACGTGCCGACGGAATGGTCCACGCCGCCGGTCACCACGCGCATCGCGGCGCCGCCGCTGAGTGGCCATGACGATGCCACCAGCCGGCGATTGTTGAACGTGTGCTCGTTCGTCGGCGTCATGACGGCATACAGGGTCTTCCCGTCCGGACTAAATTGCGGAGCGTCGTAGTCGTCCTTGCCCTGCGTGAGCCGTAGCGGTTCGCCCGCCGTCGCATTCACGACCCACAGCGCTTGCACCACGTCGCCATGAGTCCAGTCCCCACGATTCGTGGTAGCGGCGAAGACGACGAGATTGCCGTCTGGCGTCCATGCGGCAGCCAGGTCTTCGCCACTGTTGCCGAGCTGCCCGCCGAAGCCCGCGCCTTGCGCGAGCCGTGACCCGGCCAGGAGATCCCGAGGCAGCGCGTTCGGTTCGAGAGACTGCACAAACAGATGCGGCCGCCGGTCGTCGAGCCAGTGATCCCACAGCCGAATCGGCGAGGCGTCGTACACGCGCGCATTGTACTTGCGGGCGCGCCGCTCGGCGGCCGCGGCCCGATTCGCCGAATCGGTCGCCGCGCCCGGGTAGACCAGGCTCGAGAACAGGATCGCGCGTCCGTCGGGACGCCAGAGGGGACTTGAAGCGCCGGTGGAGATGTTCGTCACGCGCTGTGCCTCGCCGCCACCGTTCAGGTCGAGCACGTAGATCTGCGTGGCGTCGTCGCCTTCGCGCCTGGCGCTGAATGCGATCCTCCGGCTATCGGGACTCCAATCGACGCCGCCCTCGCCTCCTTTGGTATTCGTAAGACGCCGCGGCTCGGCGCTGCCGTCGCTGGGCACCAGCCAGAGGTCGCTGACCTGCTCGCCGTCCGTGTATGACGGCTCGGTGACGCTGCAGACGATCCAGCGTCCGTCCGGGCTGATCGCCGGGGAGCTGATCCGCTTCATGAGGAAGACGTCTTCATGAGTGATCGTGTGGCGTTGCTGTGCCGTCAGCGGCGAGCACAGCAGGACGATGGTGCAGGCAAGGAGCTGAAGTTGGCGCATGGTCATCTCAGGTAGGGGGCGGGTTCTCATTACGCCCTATAAATAACACCAAACATGAGGCCTACAGTCGGAACAGATAGCTCAGCTTCACGAACACCGCGTCATCGGTCCGCGTGAGCCCGCGAAAGCGGAACGCGTCGTCGTCCAACATGTTGCTGCCGTATCCCGCAAACACGACCGTCCCGGGGATCGGCTGATAGCTCAGCAGCGCATCGACGTGGAAGAGATTGGTGGCACTCGGGGCGGTACGAGTGGCGCTGCCGCCCGGCCCGGCAATCAGAATCGGGGCGCCCGTGCGGGAGTCATCGCGCAGCGAATCGGTCTGGTCCTGGATGTACTGGCCCACCAACCTGATGAACAGCGGCCGCGACAGCTGATACTCGACCTTGACCCGTGCGACGCGCCCGACATTGACGAGACTCCCGTCGGTGCGGCGGTTGACCTGCTGCCAGAAATAGCTGAGCGAGTTGCGCATCCGGTCCGTGGGCCGGTACGAGACATCGACGCTCAGCAGCAGCAAGTCGGCGGACGCCCACTCGAAGAAGTTCTCGTCATGGCCCTGCAGGAAGAAGCCGCCGCCGCTGAAATGCTTCCATTGGGGCGTGCCGATCTGAATGATGTACTCGCCGTTGCCGATCGTGGGCTGTCCCACGAATGGAATCGTGTCGAGGCCGCCGCCCGCCTTGGGGACCTCGAGCCGATAGCTCGCATACAGCGCCGAGTCGTAGCCGAATGACTCCACGAAGTACCCGCCGCCGATGTTCCAGCCGCCCCGCAGCGCCGCGTTGCCGTTGAAATGCAGCTTCTGGTCCTGGATGCGCCGGCCATGGATGAAGTTCTGATACTGCCAGATGCCGTCGACCACGATGTCACCCGTGAAGCGCTGCACGAAGGCGCCGGGCTTCCCATAGGTCGTGTAGCTCGGATCGACGTAGGAATGCACGATGCCGGCGCGCCCGATGAACCCGCTCGCCGAGCGGAAATCATCCGAGATGCCGGCGAACACGCTGCGCAGCCCCCAGATGCGATGTTGAATCGTGAACTGCCCGAGCCACAGAGGCGCGGTCGTGGTGACGCCACCCGCGCGCGTGCGGCTGCCGGCCACCTGCAGGTTCAGTCCATAGATGTCATTGAACACGAGCCGGCTATCCACTTCGGCAACGCGATTGTATTCGCCGCCCTCGATGCGGTCGGTGTACACCATGCCGATGCGCGATCCATGTCCCAGGCTGCGCTGCGCGCGCACGATGTTGAAGATCGGGTTATCGGCACCGCTCGCGGATGCGAACTTCTGATCGACGGCAGACAAGAACCCGATGTCGGTTCCGTAGGCGTTGCCGGTCAGCTTGACGGCCGCGACCGGCTGCACTATTCGCCTGGTATAGATCAGGTTCTGCGGCACCTGAAATAGCTCGCTGCCTTCGAGGAAGAACGGGCGTTTCTCGGAAAAGAAGAGCGCCTGGCGCGGATCGAACGCGAGCTGACCGGCGTCCGATTCGACCTGCGAGAAATCGGGCTTGATCGTGCCGTTCAGGTTGAGATTGTCGGAGACGCCCCACCGCACGTTCCCGCCGATCTGCGGATTCCCCGTGTCGTAGGTGTAGCCGGACGCGGTTGGGGTACCGGTGGCCTTGCCGGTCGCTTCGGGATTGATGTCGACGACCAGGCCACGGTGCATCCCCGAGAGGCCGATCAGATTTCCCGACTGCCCGATGAACGTCGCGTTTGCCCGGCGCGCCGGGAACCACGAATCCTCAAAACCCGAGTGCTTGATCTGGCGAACGACGTTGAGGCTCCAGTCCTGCGGCTGCTTCGGCTGGTAGCGGAGACTCTTGAACGGGATGCGCACCTCGACTTCGTAACCCCACGGCGTGACGCGCCCGCGCGACTGAAAGACGTAGTCCGGACTGAGGTCCGGCTGCTCCCGTCCAATGACCGCACCACCGATGAACCCGCTCGCCGAGATGTTCGCCCCCTCGATCAGCGCCCCGTCGCCCTGCACGCCCAGCGGGTTCACCGCGAACATCAGCGCCTTCTTGCCCTCGTGGAACGTGCCGAGCAGGACCTGCACGTTGTCGTCACCGAAGATCTGGTCGCGGTCGGCGAGTGTCGCCGTGGGCTGGCCGTGCAGCTCGTAGGCGCGGATCCCGAAGTAGATTGCGTTCGCGGAGTACCAGACGAGCACCTGGGTCGAGTCGACCGCGGAAACGCCGTCGTTCGGGGCGTATTGCGAGAAGCCCGTCAGCAGCGCGGCGCGCGCCCACGCCGAGTCGGACAGGTCGCCGTCGATCACGACGTCGGCGTCGAATCGCGGAATCCGCAC
>Ga0137397_10003678_pt1 | contig 10688 bp, 8 predicted proteins | sample czorhiz116metaG_FD_106658 | JGI IMG/M metagenome (GOLD analysis project Ga0137397, IMG submission 106658) | Vadose zone soil microbial communities from Angelo Coast Range Reserve, California, USA - czorhiz1.16 metaG | ecosystem: Environmental > Terrestrial > Soil > Vadose zone | place: USA...
GGTCGTATGCACGTGGATCGCGGGTGTCGTATAGACTCCGGCGATCCCGCCGACGTTGTTGGTGCCCGGGCCCGCGCTCCGCGGCGTGAGATAGGCACCGACGTTCAAGTCGATGGCCACGCGCAGCGCCAGGAACTTCCCATTGGCGTCGAGCGCCAGCTCGGCGGTCGAGACGTTGTCGCGTCCGTGCTCGTCGGTGATGAAGCCCTCACGTCGGTCGGACGTCCACTTGACCGGCCGCCCCAGTCGCTTCGCCGCCCAGAGCACCAGTACGGGCTCGGGATAGACGCCGCTCTTCATCCCGAAGCTTCCACCAACTTCGCCGGTGATCACCCGCAGATGGCTCTGCGGAACGCGGAACACCTGATCCGCGAGCAAGGTGCGCAGGCCGTGCGGCGCCTGGATGCCCGTGTGGAGCGTGTAGCGGCCGGTGCGCCGGTCCCACTCGCCGACCGCCCCGCGCGGCTCCAGCGGCGCGGCGGCCACGCGCGACACCACGAAGTCGAGCCGGGTGACGTGGGCCGCGCCCGCGAAGCCGCGCGTCACCGCGTCCTTGTTGCCGGCCTCCCAGACGAACGCCACGTTGTCCGGCGCCTCCGCCCACACCGCCGGAGCGCCCGCACGCACGGCGTCGGCCGTCGCGGCGACCGCCGGCAGCGCCTCGTACTCGACCGCCACCAGCTCGGCCGCATCGACCGCCTGCTCGACCGTCTCGGCGACCACGAGCGCCACCGGGTCGCCGACGTGGCGGGCGCGATCGCGGACCAGCGCCGGCCGCGGCGTCGCGAACGCCGGCGATCCGTCACGCCGCTTGCGCGTCTTGTCGGTCGGCACGTTCCCGAGCCCGTCCGCGGCCAGGTCGGCGCCCGTGAGGACGGCGAGGACGCCGCCGGCGCGGCGGGCCGCCGATGCGTCGATCGAGCGGATGGCCGCGTGCGCGTGGGGAGAACGGACCACGACGGCGTACGCCTGGCGGGGCAGGCTCACGTCGTCCGAGTAGCGCCCGAACCCCTGGAGGAGGCGCGGATCTTCGATGCGACGCACGGACTGCCCGACGGCGAATTTCTCGACGGTCACAGGATTGCTCATGATGGTGCGGCAGTATACGCGAGGTGACGAGCCGCGTGAAGTGGGGAGCCGCCGTCGAACCTTGCTCTCGCGGCCGAGAACTTGATACAAGGAGGCCCATGAACGACAAACGACGTCGGGCCCTCGGCTGCGTAGCTCTCGCGTTCGTCCTCCTCGCGGGCGGTCTCCTCGACCAGGCAGCCGCCCAGGCCAAGCCCGAAGGAGAGATGCGCTGGGCGCTCTACGTGACGCTCTCCCCGGTGTGGTTCGATCCGGGGGAAGTCATCGGCCAGCTCACGCCGTTCTGGGTGCTCTACGCGATGCACGATGCCCTCGTGAAGCCGATGCCCGGCAACCTCATGACGGCCAGCTTGGCCGAATCGTGGACGCTGAGCTCGGATCAGCGCGTCTACGAGTTCAAGCTGCGCGACGGCGTGAAATTTCACAACGGCGACCCCTTCACCGCCGAGGACGTGAAGTTCAGCTTCCAGCGCGCCAAGGGAGCCAAAGCCCTGAAGGAGAAGGTCCGGGACATCGAGGTCGTCGGCGCCAATCGCGTCCGCTTTCACCTCCACGAGCCGTTCCCTGATTTCATGGCGTTCTACGGAACGCTCGCGACCGGGGCCGGCTGGGTCGTGCCCAAGACCTACGTCGAGAAGGTGGGGGACGACGGCTTCAAGAAGAACCCGGTCGGGCTCGGGCCCTACCGGTTCGTGAGCCACACGCCCGGCGTGGAGCTGGTCATGGAGGCTCACGAGGGCTACTGGCGCAAGATGCCGTCGGTGAAGCGGCTCGTCTTCAAGGTCGTTCCGGAGCCGACGACGCGCATGGCCATGCTCAAGCGGGGAGAGGTCGACATCGCCTACCTGCTGGACGTCCCCCAGGCCCAGGAGGTGAAGAAAGATCCCACGCTCAAGCTGGCGTTCTCCGGGGGCATCGGGATCTTCTTCCTGGACTTCTTCGAGCAGTGGGATCCGAAGTCCCCCTGGGCCGACCAGCGGGTGCGGCTGGCCGCCAGCTTCGCCATCGATCGCCAGGCGCTGAGCGAGGCGGAAACGCTCGGCGCGTCGAAGCCGGCCGGGAACTTCATCCCGCGAAGCTTCGAGTTCGCGCTCCCAATCGAGCCCACCCCGTACAACCCGGCGCGGGCGAAGCAGCTTCTGGCCGAAGCCGGGTACCCCAATGGATTCGACGCCGGCGAGCTGCATCAGCTTCCGCCGTATTTCTCGCTGGGCGAGGCGATCGTGGGATATCTCGGGGGCGTCGGCATCAGGCTGAGGATGCGGCCGACGGAGCGTGCGGCCTACTTGTCGGCGGTGGCATCGAAGAAGCTCAAGGGGGTGTGCGTCTGCACGAGCGCGCTCTATGGCAACGCGGCCTCCCGGATGTCGGAAATCTATCCGAGCGATGGCGCGCTGGCCTACGGGGGCTACTCGGACGTCGACACGTTGTACAAGCAGCAGGCTCGGGAAGCCGACCGCAAGAAGCGTGCGGCGTTGCTGCACCAGATCCAGCAGATCATCTACGATCGGGTGAGGATTGCGCCCATCTACGAGTACATCTGGCCCAGCGGAATCGGGCCGCGGGTGGCAGAGCCGGCGCTGATGATGATCAACCCCTATCCGTGGTCGGCGCCGCTCGAAGAGGTGCGGCTCAAGAAGAATTGACGACGGCGACGATCTCGCTGGCGAACCGTTCGAGCTGCTCCAGATCGTAGTCGCAGGTGGCCAGGACCAGATCCTGGATCCCGGCGGCCTCCAGGTCGCGGACGCGCTCGACGATCTCGTGCGTCGTGCCCAGGAAGTAGGATTGCTGGAGGTTCGCGAACGTCCGATGGGTGCCCATCACCCGCTCGAAGATGGGCCGCTGGAGCCCGAGCGCCTTCTCCCGATCGGTCGTGTCAACGAGGTGAGCGAAGTTCAGGTGGCCGTAGCGTAGCGTGTCCGGGTCGCGCCCGACGTGCCTCAGGTGCGCACGGATCGCCTGGACATCGTCCTTGACCATCTGCTGGCTTCCGGCCGCGCGGGCGAGCCAGCCGTCGGCGCTCGCGATCCGAGCCAGCACGGCGGGGGCGATGTAGGGCTTGTCCGGGGAGAGCCCCGTCTGGATCTTCGAGCCCCCACCGACCCAGATCTCGGGGAACCGCGTCGGCAACGGCTCGATCGACACGTGCTCGAAGCGGTAGTAGCGCCCGGTGAAGCTCACGTCGCGTCTGGTCAGGAGCAGGCGCAGGGCCGCGAGCATCTCGTCGGTGCGGCGCCCGCGCTCGCCGAGCCGCATGCCGAGGGATTCGAACTCGTGCTGGTCCCAGCCCGGCCCGACGCCGAGCACGAAGCGCCCGCCCGACAGGTGCCAGAGCGTCTGGATCTCACGGGCCAGCGTGACCGGATGGTAATAGGGCAAGATCAAGAGCCCGGTGGCCAGGCGGATACGCGTGGTGACGCCGGCGGCGTGGGCCAGGCACAGGAGCGGCGACATCCACACCGTGCCATAGAGGCCCGGCGCCTCGAGGAAGTGCTCGGCCACCCAGAGCGCGTCGAAGCCGAGGTCCTCGGCCTTCCGAGCGAACGCTTTGACGCGCGCGGCCTGGTCGAAGCCGAGGTCTCGCCAGGCGAACGTCGGGAGGTACACGCCGAATCGCAATCGTTCTGCCTCGAGACCGCTGATACAGCGCCGGTCGCCCGGCCGTCAAGCAAGAATGTGGCGCGCTGGTTGACAACGCCGCGCCGTCCTCCTAAGGTCACCCCAGTGCTGGTCGCGCGACTCGTCCTGACCGTCGTCCTGCTGGTGCTGCTCCCGGCGTACGGCCAGACGCCGAAGCACGGCGGGATCCTCAACGCGATGCAGGCCGAGGACCTGCCCGCGGGCTTCTCGATTCACGAGACCTCCACGATCCTCGGCCTCTGGCCCGCGATGCCGTGCTACTCGAACCTGGTCCTGTTCGATCCCTTCAAGCCGCGCGAGAGCGCCGAGACGGTCCTGCCCGAGCTGGCGGAGAAGTGGTCGTGGCAGGACGACTACCGAAACCTCGTCTTCTTCCTCCGAAAGACGGTCCGCTGGCACGACGGCCATCCCTTCACCGCCCGCGACGTCAAGTACACGTTCGACGTCGTGCGCGAAGCCAGGGACGCGCCGGCCAGGCTTCGGCTCAACCCGCGCAAGGAGTGGTACGCCAACGTCGACGCGATCGAGACGCCCGACCCCTACACGGTGATCTTTCGCCTGCGGCGCCCCCAGCCCTCGCTCCTGATGATGCTCGCCTCCGGCTACTCGCCGGTCTATCCGGCCCACGTGCCCCTGGCCGCGCTGCGCGGCAAGTGCGTGGGCACGGGCCCGTTCCGGTTCAAGGAATACGTGCCCGGCCAGATCATCCAGCTCGAGCGAAACCCCGACTACTTCGTCAAGGACCGCCCCTATCTCGACGGCATCCGCTATCCGATCATCGGCGAGCGCAGCACGCGCATGGCCGCCCTCCAGGCCAGGCAGCTCGACGTCTCGCTGCCGACCGAGATCACCCCGGTGATGGTCGAGACGCTGAAGACGACCACGCCCGCGCTGGTGATCACCGAGACCAGTCACAGCGGCAGTGACACCGTGCTCCTCAACCACAAGCACGCGCCCTTCGACAACATCCAGGTGCGCCGGGCGATCAACCAGGCCCTCGACCGCCGCGCCTACGTCCGGGGCCTGCGCTACGGCGGCGCCGTCGCCAGCTCGGCGATGCCGCCGAGGCCGCAGGGCCTCTGGGGCCTCTCCGCCCCGGAGGTCGCCGCGCTCCCGGGCTTCCGCGATCCCGTGCGCGACCGCGCCGACGCCCGCCGCCTGCTCGCCGAGGCGGGCTTCGGGCCCGGCAAGCCGCTTCGCGTGGAGCTGGCCACCCGCACGTGGGCGCTCCAGGTGGATCTCGCCGTCTTCGTCCAGGAGCAACTCCGTCAGGTGGGCGTGGAGTCGACGCTCAAGCAGATGGAGTCCGGCGTGTGGTACCCGGCGCTCACCCGGCGCGACTACACGATCGCCGCGAATCTCACCGCGGTCGGCCTCGACGATCCCGACGCGTTCTTCTACGAGAACTACAAGTGCGGGTCCACGCGGAACTACAGCGAGTATTGCAGCCCCGAGGTGGACGACCTGATCGACCGGCAGTCGCGGGAGATCGACGGCGCCAAGCGCCTGGCGCTGGTCTTACAGATCCAGCGCCGCCTCGAGACCGACGTGGCCAAGCCCATCCTGGGCTGGCGCTTCGGCTACTTCGTCCAGTGGCCGCACGTCCGGAATCTCGTTCCCCACCACGTCATCTACAACTACGCGCGCATGCACGAGGTGTGGCTGGACCGGTAGGTCGTCGCGCACGGCGGCCAGGGAGGAGCGGCATGGAAGAGCGCGTCTCGTTCGTCTCCGGCGGCCTGAAGCTCGCGGGCGTGCTGCACGTGCCCGACGGACACGGTCAGCGCGAGCGCCGGCCGGCGTTCCTCGTCCTGCACGGGTTCGGCAGCAACAAGGACAGCGGCGGCAGCGTGGCGACCGCCAGGATGTTCGCGGACCTCGGCTACGCGGCGCTCCGGTTCGACATGCGCGGCTGCGGCCAGAGCGAGGGCGTGCGCGGTCGCGTGATCTGCCTCGAGCAGGTCGAGGACACGAAGAGCGCGCTCGGGTTCCTCGCGACGCGGCCCGAGATCGACCCCGACCGCATCGGGGTGATGGGCGCCAGCTTCGGCGCCGCGGTCGCCGTGTACGCCGCGGGCGTGGACCAGCGGGTCGCCGCGTGCGTCTCGGCCGGCGGCTGGGGCGACGGCGAGAAGAAGTTCCGCAAGCAGCACGAGGCGCCGGAAGCGTGGGCGCGCTTCACCGCCATGCTCGCGGAGGGCCGGCGCCGCCGCCAGCAGACGGGCGAGTCGATCATGGTGCCGCGCTACGACATCGTCCCGATCCCGCCGGCCCTGCGAAACAACGTGGCGTCCGGCTCCATCATGGAGTTCCCGTTCGAGGTCGTCGAGAGCATGTACGCCTTCCGGGCCAACGACGTCGTCGGCAAGATCTCGCCGCGGCCGCTCCTGCTCCTGCACCCCGCGAGCGACTCCGTCACGCCCACCGAGCAGTCGATCGATCTCTTCCGGCACGCGGGTCAGCCCACGGACCTGCACCTGGTCGCGGGCGTCGACCACTTCGTGCTCTCGGAGCGCAACACGCTGGTGGTGACGCTCGTCCGCAATTGGCTCGACAAATACTTTCCGGTCAGTCCCGGAGCGCGATGAGCGAATCGACTCGCGCCGAGGCGGCGGCCGTGGTGGTCACGGCGGCCGCCCTCACCCGCTTCACGCGCGACGTGTTCGTGCGGGCCGGGATGCCGGTGGTGGACGCCGCGATCGTCGCCGACGTGCTGGTCTGGGCCGACCTGCGCGGCGTGGACTCCCACGGCGTGTCGCGAGTCTCGATGTACATGCGGCTCATCGACGACGGCGATCTGAACCTGACGCCGACCATCGCGATCCGGACCGAGACCCCGGCCTCGGTCCTCGTCGACGCGGACCGAGCCGCCGGCCCGATCGCGATGACTAGGGCGATGGGGGCCGCGGTGCGCAAGGCCCGCGACGCCGGCGTCGGCCTCGCGCTGGTGCGGGCGACCACGCACACGGCGGCGCTCGGCTACTACACGCTGATGGCGGCCAACGAAGGGATGGCGGCGATCGCGCTGGCCGCGTCGACGCCGTTCATGGCGTATCACGGCACGCGAGCCGCCGGAGTCTCGACGAACCCGATCTCGATCGCGGTGCCCGGGGGCGCGCGCGGGCCGGTCGTCCTCGACATGGCGACGGGCGTCGTCGCCCGGGGGAAGCTCGTTCAGGCCCGGAAGACCGGCCAGCCGATTCCGGCGGGGTGGGCGCTGGACCGCAACGGCAACCCGACGACCGATTCCCAGGACGCGCAGATCCCGCTGCCGATGGGCGGCCCGAAGGGGTCGGGCCTCTCGCTGATGATCGAGCTCATCACGAGCCTCGTCGTCTCGAACCCGATCATCGCCGGGGCGCTCGAGGGCGCGGCCGGCGGAGGCCGCCACCGGCAGAACGGCCTGGCGCTGGCGATCAACCTGCGCCGGTTCGGCGATCCGGAGGCGTTCCGATCCGAGGTCGACCGCCTGATCGCGGCGCTGAAGGCCCTGCCTCTGGCTCCCGGCGTTCTCGAAATCCTCATGCCCGGCGAGCGCGGAAGCCGCACGCTCGCCGAGCGCACCCGCGACGGCATCCCGCTGCCCCGCGCGATCGTCGAGGAGCTCCGGGGCGTGGCCGCCCGGTTCGGCGTGACGATGTTCCCGTCAGCGCGCTAGCGCCTCCGGGTTCGCGACGTTGATCGGCTTGCCGCCCGCGAAGGCGAGGATCTGGTCGAAGATTCCGGTGAACATGTGCTCGAGCCCATCGCGCTCGACGTAGCCCAGATGCGGCGCGCAGATCACGTTGTCCATCCCCAGCAGCGGATGCCGGCCGCCGAGCAGCGGTTCCTCCTCGTAGACGTCGACGGCAGCCATGCCCGGCCGTCCGGCGCGGAGCGCCGCCTCGAGCGCCCCCGGCGCGATCAGCCCGGCCCGGCTGGTGTTGACGATGAGCGCCGTCGGCTTCATGCGCGCCAGATCGGGGGCCGTGACGATGCCGCGGGTCGCGTCGATCAGCCGCAGGTGCAGCGACACCACGTCCGAGTCCGCGAACAGAGCGTCCTTGCTCGCCGCCATGGTGAATCCGTCCTTGCGGGCCTGCGTGACCGAGTTCTCGCGACCCCACGCGAGCACGTTCATGCCGAAGGCCTTGCCGTAGCCGGCCACGACCGCGCCGATCTTGCCGTAGCCGTAGATGCCGAGCGTCTTGCCGCGAAGACCGATCCCGATGGGATAGGCCTGCCACTTACCGGCCTTGAGCGCCGCCATTTCCTGAGGGATCCGCCGGAAGGCGGCGATGACGAGTCCCCAGGTCAGCTCGGCAGTCGCGTACGACGGCCGGCCGGGACCCGTCTGCGACGACACCACCACGCCGCGCCGCGTGCAGGCCTCGACGTCGAGGTGCGGATAGACGCCCGCCTGACTGATCAGCCGGAGCTTGTCCAGGCGCTCGAGCAGCGGCGCGCGAATCGGCGTGCGCTCGCGGATCAGCACCAGCGCCTCGGTGTCCTTCAGCCGCCCGACGAGCGTGTCGACGTCCTTGGTGTGGTCGTTCCAGATCGTCACGCGGTGGCCGGCGACCTTGGAATAGCACGCCAGCGTGCGAATCGTGTCCTGGTAGTCGTCGAGGATCGTGATGTTCATGTCCGGTCGCTCCATCCCTGGTCGGCTTTGACGGCGAGAAACTCACCATTGCCCACGGGCACGAGACTCGTGGCGAACGCGACATCGGCGGAGACCAGCGCCACGAACGGCGCCATCTCGGCCGGGTGCGAGGTCGCGTTGTCGACCACCAGCAGGCCCCCGGGCCGGAGCGCGCGCCGGAGATTCGGCCACCAGCCCCCATACTCCGGGCGCTCCGAGTCGAGGAAGACGAGATCGAACGCGCCGTCCGGCGCGCGCCGCAGGACGCGGCCGGCGTCGTCGTGCACCAGCGACACGTAGGGGGCCAGGCCCGAGCGCGCGAACGTCGCCCTGGCGAGCCCGACCTTGTAGTCCGAAAGCTCCACCGTGGTCACCGTCCCGCCGATCGCCCGGGCGGCGCTCGCGAGCCACAACGTCGAGTACCCGTTGGACGTGCCGATCTCGAGGACCCGCCGGGCCAGGGTGGCTCTGACCAGGACCGCCAGGAGCTCGCCGGTATCCCGGGTGATGTTGAGCATCCGGCGCGGACGCTCGGTCGTCGAGCCGTCGTTGGTCCTGCCGAACTCCTCGAGCTCGGCCAGCAGCGCGTGCAGCGGATTCGTCACCGGCTTCTCCGACCCCCAGCGATCCGACAGCCTAGCACGTCGCGGTTCCCGGCAGAGTCGCGGGAAAACCGGCGACGGGCCTGCTACACTCCGCACGCGAGCATCAACGGCGACAGACGCGAAGGAGGCAGCCATGAACTACGGCGTCGTTCTCCCGATCTGGCAGCTGTCGGTCCGCGAGGCGGAAACGCTCGCCCTCAGGGCCGAGGACCTCGGCCTGGACGGAGTGTTCGTGCCCGATCACATCCTGGCGCCGCCCGCGACCACCCAGCATTACGGTCCGAACTGGCCCGATCCATTCTCGCTTCTGGCGTTCATCGCGGGCCGCACCCAGCGGATCCGGGTCGGCGCCAGCGTGATCGTGCTGCCGTACCGCAACCCGCTCGTGACGGCCAAGGCGGCGGCGACGGTCGACCAGGCCTCCGGCGGCCGCTTCATCTTCGGCATCGGCGTCGGCTGGGACGAAGAGGAGTTCCGCAACCTCGGGCTGCCGTTCCGCCAGCGCGGCGCCCAGACGGACGAGTACCTCCGGGTGATCAAGGCCGCGTGGAGCGCCGACCAGCCGAGCTTCGCCGGCAAGTTCATGAACTTCTCCGGCGCCACCTTCGCGCCGCGGCCGGCGCAGACGCCGCACCCGCCGATCTGGGTGGGCGGCTTGCCCGGCGCGATCTCGTCACCGGCGCTGCGGCGCGTCGCGTCGCTGGGCGATGCGTGGCATCCGCTGGCCTTGAGCCTGGACGACATCGAGAAGGGAATCGGCACGGTCCGTGAGATGGCTCGCAAGGCCGGCCGAACCGTCGGCTTTGCACCGCGGAACATGCTCGCCCTGACCGACCGATCGAAGGGCAGCGGCCGGAGCGCGTTCGAAGGCTCGATCGACGAGGTGGCCGGTGACGTCCGTCGGATCCGGTCGCTGGGCTGCGAGTGGATGACGTTCGACCTGCCGCGCGGCGACGTCGCCAGCATGACGCGGGCGATGGAGCGTCTGACGAAGGAGGTTCGCCCGGCCGTGTAGGTCAGGCCGGCCAGCGGGCATGCGCATCGCCAGCATCGAAGCGATTCCCATCGAAATTCCCCTCAAGAAGAATTTCGGCGGGAGCACCTACACCGTCCTCACGCGCTGCACCGTCGTCACCCGCATGCGCACCGACGGCGGGCTCGTCAGCGAGGTCTACAACGGGGACAACCGCGAGCGCGGCCGTGAAATCGCGCGGCTGATTCATGACGCGCTGACCCCGCTGGTCCGGGGCATGAGCCTCTTCGAGGGCGAGCGCATCTGGGAGGCGATGTTCACGCTCAGTCACACGAGCCGCGATCGGAAGGTGCTGCTCGAGGCGATCGCCTGCGTGGACTGCGCGCTCTGGGACCTGGTCGGCAAGGCGCTGGGCAAGAGCGTGTGCACGCTCCTCGGCGGCTACCGCCGGAGCCTGCCGATCATCTCCATCGGCGGCTACTACATGGAAGGCAAGACGCTCGCCGACATCGGCCGCGAGATGGAAGCCTATCGCCGGGCCGGTATGGCCGGGTGCAAGTTCAAGGTCGGCGGGCTCGATCCGGAGGAGGACGCCCGGCGGGTCGAGGCCGCGCGTACGGCGGCCGGTCCTGATTTCATCCTGGCGGTCGACGCCAACCGCGGCTGGTCGGCCGACGACGCCGTGCGGTTCGCGCGCCTGGTCGAGCCGCTCGACATCCGGTGGTTCGAGGAGCCGTGCCACTGGTACGACGAC
>Ga0137397_10003680_pt1 | contig 10684 bp, 10 predicted proteins | sample czorhiz116metaG_FD_106658 | JGI IMG/M metagenome (GOLD analysis project Ga0137397, IMG submission 106658) | Vadose zone soil microbial communities from Angelo Coast Range Reserve, California, USA - czorhiz1.16 metaG | ecosystem: Environmental > Terrestrial > Soil > Vadose zone | place: USA...
ATACTCGGAGGCTTAGTAAGTAAGGCCGAGAGTAAGCATAAGTACACAAATGACGATAGAACGTCATACAAAGAATGCCCAAAGGCGGGACACTGGAAACGGACTGATAAGATAGTCCAACACGTGGGAATCGGCCTTTGAAGTTAAATGTCGCGCCACTGTTTCTGAGCTCAATCTCACGTTTTAATATCTCCGCTACCTGTCGGACATCTTCAAAGTAACAGGATGTGGGATGAGGCTCACATCATCAAAATGGCACCAAAGTTAGCCTGCTATGTTCCCAACATTTGCTATCCTTGTCTGTCACCGCCTTCGCCGAGACAGCGACAACTCCCTGCCTTCTCACGCTGTCACAATCGAGCGCTGAGACTACCCAAATACCGCCCGATTTCGATCCTCCATCCGAACGTTGTATGAGCTTATGGGTGACGCCCTTGGAGACGTCTCTGTTTTTGTTAAGACGACCATACACATCAATATGGCCCCACATACCACACTATTAAACCCGCTACCACAACGACCAACATGGACCCACTACCCTCCGCCATAGCTATCTTCATTATTCTGCCGGGCACTCTCTTCCCCTCGTAACATGGCCACCCAGCTTGAGTCAACGGTCTTTGAATCGCTTCTCCAGTCTGCTCTGGCGGAGTATGAAAAGGAGACGGGGATACCCCTCGTTGAAAATCCACTCATGGCCCAACTCAACCACTGCGACTCTGTTGAGACCATCACTCAGGCTCTTCAAAAGCGGGCACAAGCTTTCCGAGAATTTCGAGGCGATCACGAGGTCATAACATTACTCAAGCGTACGGTCCAGGCTCTCCACAAGCTATCTGGCACCGCGTCTCTTGTCGAGTCTATCGGTCTCGTGTGTTGAAACGGTTTTGGGGGTTCTGGAATCGTTATTTCTGACACATGTTCTGCAGTCGGTCCCCATTGTGAATATGATACATACCTGTATCGGAGTATTCCTTAGCGTATGTATCCCACAGTTCTCCTGGGCGAGTCACTATGACATTCAAGTGTATAGGCGATCAACGATGTCAGCGCGAGCTACGACGCGCTCGTCGAGCTCTTCCAGAAAATGTCTAGCTTTCTCGAGCGCCTTGAAATTTATACCAAAATACCACTTTCAAAAACTATGGCCTTGGCAGAAATAATCGTCAAGATATTGGTAACGATGATCTCCACGCTGGCCGTGGCGACAAACGCGGTTAAGCAGGGACGGCTGAGTGAGTCCACCCTTCGGATAGCGCAGTCGATGGTAGACTCAATGGAGAACAGAGAAATTCGGGAAGAAGCTTTTCGGGGATAACGACGTCGAGGAAATGCTCCGTAGAATGGATAGGCTGACCGTTGAGGAGGGTCGCGCGGCCGCAGCACACACCCTCGAGGTTGTCTATGGGCTTGACGAGAATATGAGGGAAGTCATAAGCGGTGAGAAAAAAGCCCACTTTGTTAGCCACGTGCTCGTTACCAAATATTCTCCCAGATCGACAGGCGTTCACCCACGGCATTCAAAATAATCCAGGTCTGTTTTCTTCTGGCGAGAGAAAGCTAGCACGAGGCCTGACTCGATGGTAGAAATGATACAGCAACTTACGAGCGACGTAAACAAGTCAAGGCGTCAGTTTCTTCCTCATTCCTCCACTGATAACTTGAGATACTGAGGATGAGGTTGCTCTACAGGTGATCAGTTGCGACGGGATATCAAAGCGTGGCTCTCTCCCCCAGATACATGGAAAAATTACAACCTCGGACGAAAAGCTCACCATAAAGGAACAGCGAGTTGGTTCATCGGGGGCAAAACATTCGCGGAATGGAAATCATCACCCAGTTCTCTTTTGTGGATTCACGGAAAACGTATGCGGGTCAGACTCTTAAATAAGACTTACGCTGACATATGTGACCTCGATTTCGCAGCCGGATCAGGGAAGACCGTACTTTGGTACGATGGTTTTCCAATATTTTCACTTTTGGTATTCAATCATCGCTAAGTTCCTCGATCATCAAAGACATCGACTGCATGCGCAGGTCGGGATTAGCGTCACTAGCTTTCTACTATTTTGACTTCAGGGACCAAGGAAAGAAGGACACCTACGGGTTGCTGTCCTCTTTACTTTACCAGCTCTTTGATCAGTCCGATTCCTACTGCAACATTCTTTCCAGTGTATATTCCATGCACCGTGATGGCGCGCAAAGCCCCGAAGATAGCGCTCTTATAGAATGTCTAGAAGAGATGCTTTGTGCCCCGGATCAAGCTCCAGTTTACCTAGTACTGGATGCACTCGATGAGTGTCCGAACTCTTCTGGCACACCGTCACCTCGTGAAGAGGTCCTTATTCTTGTGGAGAATCTTGTTAATTTACACCTTCCCAATCTGCGTATATGCGTAACTAGCCGTCCCGAAGTTGACATTACAGCCATCCTTGAACCATTGGACTTCCGTTCCATTACCCTCCCCGAGGAAGAAGGACAAAGGCAGGACATACGCGACTATGTCAAGTCCATGGTTCAGAAAGACCCAAAGATGCGGAGATGGAAGGCAGAGGAGAAGGAGTTGGTCATAGATGTGCTCTCGCAAAAAGCTAACGGGATGTAAGCCGCTGATACCGCCATGCTCACTGCAGCTCAACGACTGTCGCTGACACCTGCATGCAGGTTTCAGTACGTATTTTGCCAGATTGACGTCGTCCGCCGTAGCCTCCCTGGACGTATTCAGCAAACCTTGGATGACTTACCGATTACCCTCGATGCCACGTACGAACGCACCTTGAAAGATATCGATTCGCAACATCAGGAATATGCGCAGCGTCTGTTTCAGTGCGTCGCAGTGGCTTTGCGTCCACTCCGTGTTGAGGAACTCGCCGAATTCTTTGCATTTGATTTCAAGGCAGGGCCCATTCCAAGATTTCACGAGGATTGGCGCGCGGAGGATCCAGTAGAGGCGGTACTGTCTACGTGCTCCACATTACTTGCCGTCGTCGATGTCGAAAACTCCCGGGTCATAGAATTTTCGCACTTCTCAGTCTTAGAATACTTGACGTCCTCCCGCCTTGCCGAACACAGTGACATCATTTCTTGCTCCTATCATATTTCCATACCATGCGCCCATACCTTCCTCACACAAACATGCCTGGGTATGCTTCTATACCTGGACAAAGGCATCAACCGAGACGGCCTGCAGAAATTTCCTCTGGCCGAATATGCCGCTAAACACTGGGTCAATCATGCGCGGTTTGAAAATGCGGCGGAAGATGCGGAAGATGCGATAAACCAGCTATTCGACTCGAGAAAACCACATTTCGCAATCTGGGTCTGGATATACGACGTACAACTGCCCTCCTGGAAGCGAACTGAACGAGTCGAAGTTCCACCTCCGCCCCGAGGAACGCCCTTGCATTATGCCGCTCTTTGCGGTTTACCAGCCATTCTCAAGTTCCTGGTCGGAGAGCGGCCACAGGACATACACTGTCCGAGCTTCGACGACATCTCGACGCCACTGCATGGGGCAGCATCTAATGGTCATGTAGAAGCCGCTCGCGCCCTTCTCAAGTGCGGCGCTGATGCAAAAGCCCAAACCAAGGATGGGTGGACCGCCCTGCATCTGGCGTCAGATGGGGGACATGTAGAACTCGCACGCATCCTTCTCGAGCGGGGCGCAGATGCAAGCGCCCATGACAAGGACGGATGGACTCCACTACATCGGGCGTCGTATGGGAGACGTGTGGAATTGGTCCGCGTCCTTCTCGATCATGGCGTCGACGCAACAGTTAAGGACAAGCGCGGGTCGTCTCCACTGCATTGGGTATCCTCCTGGGGAGATGTGGAGCTCGCACGTATCCTCCTCGAGCGCGGCGCTGATGCGATAGCCCAGGACGAGGACGGGTCGACTCCACTCCATCAGGCGTCGGAAGGGGGACACGAGGATCTTGCTCGCGTCCTGATCGAACATGGTGCAAATGCAACGGCCAAGAGGAAGGATGGGGCGACTCCCCTGTATCGGGCTTCGGACCGGGGATTTGTGGATTTTGCTCTTTTTCTTCTTGGGCGCGGCGTAGACGTGACAGCCCGGGACAAGGACGGATCCACTCCGCTGCATCGGGCGTCACAACTGGGGCATCTGAACTACGCGCGCATCCTTCTCGAGCACGGTGCAGTTGCAACAGCCCGAGACGAACATGGGTCGACTCCACTGCACCAGGCATCGGAAGGGGGACATCTAGAACTCGCGCGCATGCTCCTCAAGTACGGTGCGGACGTGACAGCCCAAAAGAAGGATGGGTCAACTTCGTTAGATCGCGCGCTGGTCCAGGAACACGTCGAAGTTGCCCTTTTCCTTCTCGAACGTGGCGCGGATACGACAGCACAGGACGACAGGGGGATGACTGCGCTGCATTGGGCATCATACGTGGGACTCGCGGAACTCGCGCGCGTCCTCCTCGAACACGGCGCAAATGTGGCGGCCCGAGACAAGCTTGGGAGGACTCCGCTGCATTGGGCGTCGCAGCGGGGACATGTGGACGTCGTAGTCGTCCTTCTCGACGGCGGCGCAGATATTATGGCGCAAAACGAGCGTGGATCGACGCCGCTGCATCGGGCGTCGTACGAGGGACAGATGGAGGTCTCCCGCGTCCTTCTCAAGCGCGGTGCGTATGTGACAGCCCCGGACAAGTTCGGGGACACCCCGCTGAATTTGGCTATGTCTATGGGACGTATGGAGCTCGCACGTATCCTCCTCGAGGGTGGCGTGGATGTACGAGCTTTTGTACAAGCTTTTTTAAACACCACAACTTCGGGTGGAGGAGAGGTGCCATTAGAAACATCAGACGGACGTGTCGAGGTTGCTTGTGTCTCTCGGAACAGCGCCGCTGGATTATAATGACATGGATAGGATACAGTGGCAATATCTAATTATTGTCAAACGGTGAAGAGCAATCATTACATTGGAATAATGTATTCAGAACAATAATATATCATTTGAAATTACTAAACGTAGACGAAGTAGTCAGAGAGAGGCAGTCAGCGAGAAGTCGTATAATCAAAGTCCCCAATCGCGAGAAATCAAGTCCCTCACAGCTTTCGAGCACTAACTGACAAGTATCCCAAGTCCACTTTACCTAGATATCGCACTTAAGTTCATCGCGCGCCAGCTAGGAAACACAAAATCACAAATTATCATTCAGTACAAAAAAAGGCAAAGGACGAACGGGTGGCTGTGGGAGAGAGGGGGGACTGCAGCTCGTCCTCGCCCGTGGCCGGAAGGTAACTTGGTCCTTAGGGGTCCACTGAAAAGGGGGAAAACAAACAAACGTTACTACGGGCTACAGGAAGCAGTGAAAGAGCGAAAAAGGCGGCCCGCAGCCCGGGTCCCTGCAGTGGTCGGGGGTTCGATTTCCACGTGCTCAGGGGGTTTTAGTGGGACAGCGGCGCGGCAGACTCTCTAGTCTTTCCACTCACACCCACTAGGGCGGTATATAGGTCTGCCCAATGCTATCACGTCTTCTCATGGCCTCTTACTACGTTGCGGCCACGTCGCCCCACGTCTCCCCCTTTACGAGTAGTACAGCAAATTGGCTGTCGCTTTGGTGGCCGCCCATCACAACCTGCTTACCATGATGTCTCCATTAGACCGGCTAGGCTCAGTCAACCTCACTTGTCTTCCGGTCAACATAACCCGAAATAACCAACGAAGGTTGAGCAGGCTTCCAACCGATTGCAAATACAGGACGCAAGTTGGAAGTTCTCACGTCATGTTACAACAAGGATCATATATCATATTCTCTGCATGTGGAATCCACCTTTTCAACTTGATTCGGACGGAAGGAGTGTCGACACGGAGCTACCCCGGACCACTGGCACCCAATTCAAGGGAAGAAAGATTGGACGTAAGATTTCATTCAGGCCGGTGTTTATGGTTGTAACGGAGAAGAGACTTTGTATTCTACATAGCCGTCAAATACGATTGTTGTACTCTTTGTATTTGGGATTAATTGAGAATTCGGGGTCATCAAGGGTATGGGCCTGGGACAAGCACTGATCTAAGTAAAACAAGCGTCCGTGGGAATCTGAGTCTGAACTCACCTCATCTTAGAAACCTTGAAAACTGAAAATGACCAATGAAACAGCGAGATGGTGCGTAAATAGTCATTGATGGCGTCAAAATCAGCTCTCTCTGCGCTCACCTACAGTAGTCTGTCCCACATTTGCCTAGACAATTCCTCTGCGTCGCGAGTCGTTACGGTCGAGCGCTACCTCAATGCTGACTGGTGCTTGTCTTCCATCCCCAAATGTATGTCCTTGTGGGCGACGTCCCTGGGCGACGTCGCTGCCTTGTTCGGGTGACAGTCGATATCATTAAGCGACGCGATACACATCCCCTATATTAAACTCGCTACCACAACAGCCCACAAGTTCAAACAATCCCCTCGTCATAGCCAACTCGATTTTGCTTTCCACTCGCAACATGGCTAGTCTCTCCGAAACGTGCATTCTCGAGTCGCTTTTTCAGTCAGCCTTGAAGGAGTATGAAAAGCAAACGGGGATAAATATCGTCGAACATCCACTCGCGGCCCAACTCGAGCACTGCGACAATGTCAAGTCCATCACTGAAGTGCTTCAAGTCCAAGCGGGGGATTTCCTTGAATTCCGAAAAAGCAGCAAAAGTGTCAGAAATTTGCTTAAGCCTACGGTCGAGGTTCTCCACAAGCTAACTGGCACCGCGTCTCTTGTGGAGTCCGTCGGTCTCGTACGTTGAAAAGTTTTTTGAGATTCTGGAATCGTCCTGTCTGATGCATCTTCTGCAGCCAGTCCCCTTCGTGAATACAATCCATACCTGCATCGGAATCCTTCTTGGTGTATGTATCTCTGAAGTTATCACGGGCGAATCCTGACTTGCAATCGAATAGGCGGCCAAAGGCGTCAGCTCGAGTTATGACGCGCTTCTCAAGATCCTGGAGGATATGTCTAGCTTTATCCAGCGCCTTGATATCTATATCACAATCCCTCCTACTACGCCCATGACTGAAGTACTTGTCAAGCGGTTAGTAGAGTTGCTCTCCATACTGGCTCTGGCGACAAAACAGGTCACACAGGGACGATGGAGTGAGTCCGCCCCTTTCAGATACATCACACGACTCAACAAGATCCAGAGAAATTTGGAAAGAAGCTTCTCGGAGATAATGACATCGAGGAAGTGCTCCAAAGGCTGGAAAGGCTGAGCGTTGAGGAGGCTCACATGGCTACAGCACTGACACTTCAGGCTACCTGTGGAAATTCAAAAGAAGCAATGAGCCGTGAGTGAATCATTCTCTATCGTCACGTACTTTCCGCCAAATCTCTACGTCTTAAGATGGACTATCTTCATTAGAGATGAGTCGGCCGCCTCTGAGTAACGAAGACAAGCGAAACCGTAAGGCTTTCCCTCGAGCTTGGATTGTTGATTCAATCTGCTGAGACTATTTTACAGGTGATCCGTTGCGACAGGAAATTCAAAAATGGCTCTCTCCCCCAGATCCGCGCACGAGATACAACATTGGACGAGAGGCTCACCACGAGGGAACAGGAATGTGGTTGATCGAAGGAGAAACCTTCGCAGAATGGAAGTCATCTTCCAATTCTCATTTGTGGATTCACGGAAAACGTATGCCCCTCTTTCTCTGAATCTCCTACCGAGAGATGACCTCGTTTTCCGTAGCCGGCTCCGGAAAGAGCACACTTTCGTAAGTCTATTTTTGGATGTTTTCATTTTGGGCCCTCAACTATCGCCCAGATCTACGATCATCGAGAACATCGAGTGCATGTGCGAGCAAGGTCTAGCCTCACTGGCTTTCTACTATTTCGATTTCTGCGATACCGAAAAGAACCACCTTCGCGGGTTGCTCTCCTCTTTGCTCCGGCAGCTTTGTGATCAGTCCGATTCCTTTTGCGACATCGTTTCCCAGCTCCATTCGACGCACCAGAACGGCAAGAAAATCCCGACTGACAGAGAACTTTCACTATGTCTCCGTGATATACTCTGTTCTCCAGGGCAGGCGCCAATTTACCTCGTTTTCGATGCTCTCGATGAATGTCCAAATGCCTCTGGTACACCATCAAATCGTGAAAATGTTCTAATGCTCGTCAAGGCTCTTGTTGATTTACGCATTTCGAATCTGCGCATATGTTTGACAAGTCGTCCCGAAGTCGACATTCAAACTGTCCTGGGTCGTCCGGAGTTTCGTTCAATTTCCCTTCATGATGAAAAAGGACAAAAGCAGGACATACTCGACTACATCATATCCATCGTCGACTTGGATCCAAGGACGCAAGGATGGAAAGCAGATATAAAGGAGCTTGTCATCGATGTGCTCTCACAGAATGCCAACGGAATGTGAGTCACGCATATCGGAATGCTTAACGACAGCAGCTGATGCTTGCGTGCAGGTTCCGTTGGGTATTTTGCCAATTTGATTTCCTCCGCCGTTGCCACCCCGAAACTATTCCGGACGTCTTGGACGAATTACCGGCTACCCTGGATGCTACGTACGACCGCACTCTACAAGATATCGAGGAGCAGAACTGGGAACATGCGCACCTACTCTTTCAGTGTGTCGCAGCGGCTTCGCGCCCACTCTATGTCGAGGAACTCGTGGGATTTCTCTCATTCGATTTCCAAGCGGGTCCGATTCCGAAATTTTACGAGAATCTGCGCAGGGAAGATCCGGTATACGCCGTCCTGTCGACTTGTTCCAGTCTATTTGCGCTCGTCAACACAGGAGATTCCCAGGTCATACAATTTTCTCACTTCTCTGTGAAGGAATATTTCATGTCTCCCCGCCTCGCCCGAGCAAGTAACATAACTTCTCGCCGATATTATATTTCGATGAAGCGCGCTCATGCCATCGCTGCGCGAGCCTGTCTGGGAATTCTGCTACACCTGGATGAGAACATCACCGCAGACACCCTACAGAGATTCCCTCTTGCCGAATATGCCGCGGAGTACTGGTTAAACCACGCGCGGTTCGAGGACGTGTCGGAGATCGTGGAAGATGGGATGAAACAACTGTTTGACCCGAGGAAATCACATCTTGCAATCTGGGTCTGGATACACGAACCAGATGTACCCCTATGGGACAGAGAAGACAGATGCAAAGAAGGGCCAATCCCACCGAGAGCAACTCCCTTGCATTACGCCGCTCTTTGTGGCTTTCACACCATCGTCAAGTTCTTAATAATTGAGCACCTACAAGACGTGCAGGTTCAGGGATTCAATGACGAGTCGACTCCATTGCACTCAGCTTCGTTCGGTGGACACGTCGAAGTCGCACTCACACTCCTAGAGAATGGTGCGAATGTGATAGCCGAGACTTTCGACCAGTTGACTCCGTTGCATGCAGCGTCGTCCATGGGCCATGCCAAACTCGCCTGGATCCTTCTAGAACACGGCGCAGACGTAACGGCCCGGAATGAGGACTGGGAGACTCCATTACATATGGCATCTCAACACGGACATGTGGAAGTCGTTGGTATCCTTCTCGAGTATGGAGCAGATCCACAAGCCAAGGGCGAAGACGGGAAGATTCCATTGATTCATGCATCGCGAAGTGGACATCAGGAAGTCCCTCGCATCCTTTTCTGCGCCATGGACAGTAATCACAGTATAAGCGACGGACCGCATTCAGCTCCAAAGGGTTGGACGCCATCCTTGGACGATGGAGATGAATCGGTTGTCGAGATGGATATTGATTAGAATTCCGTCCTGGGACACGTCAGCAGAGATATCTAGATCTTAGATGGTTACCGTCAAGCAACGAAACTTGCAGAATAACATCGTAATAAAGGATGCAATGTACCGTGTATACGAGACCTTGATGGCGAGATTCGATTCTGCGACCCAGAGCTCTTAATTTGGTCACAGCAGACTCCCCGTCCTGGCCTGAGGGACAAATCCTGCATTTAATGTATATATGATAGCTCCGACTTTGAACGATCATTGGCGTTGGAGACTCTCACTGGGCCATAAGGTGGCTGCTAGTGAATCAATCTTCAGCGTCTCGCTCTGTCTCCGAGATCTGAGGCCGATCCGGCTGCTGACAGCCTCGCGCCAACACTCGCGCCACACCAATCCTCCGAGTTGTCAAAGAAGTTGGACGAACAAAGTAATTCACTTCAAGACGAGAGGAAGTGCTTGAACATCCATGCGCTGTACAATGACGGTCTGATGCCACTCCAGGAAAACTGATGATGAAGGAGGACTGTCGGGGCACGTATCCCGGCCCGGGGACCGGAAGAGCGCGATGATCGGACCGCGGCCGGTCACGTGGACACGTTCGTTCAATTTTCTTTTTTGACGGTCGCGACCCTTTAGCCTCGCCAGCCAGGCGTTCGGAGACCTCCTTACCTAAGCAGAGGCTCGGACGGAGTTTAGAAACGGAGTTGGAAAGAGGAGGTCTCGGGAACGCCTGGGGAGATTCGGGCCACTTTTGGTGCGCCAGCCAAAAGGTTTGTGCGACTTGGTCAAATTTCGTGTTCACTCCAACTCACACATTCACGGTATGGCCACACACACTCTTTCCCTTTTCCAAATTTTGTAGATACTATTTACATGAAATCAGTATCACCATATTTTATGAATCTTCTCCATCGCTAAGCACAAGATATTCAATATCGCTATCTGGGTTTGGCTCGATATCAAGGTCGA
>Ga0137397_10003683_pt1 | contig 10680 bp, 9 predicted proteins | sample czorhiz116metaG_FD_106658 | JGI IMG/M metagenome (GOLD analysis project Ga0137397, IMG submission 106658) | Vadose zone soil microbial communities from Angelo Coast Range Reserve, California, USA - czorhiz1.16 metaG | ecosystem: Environmental > Terrestrial > Soil > Vadose zone | place: USA...
GATGAACGGCTCGATGAGACGTGCCGCGGCGGTGGACCGGACGCCGCGCCCAGCCCGCTCGAACAGCGACACGCCGAAGAACGCCTCGAGACCCCTCAGGTGCTCCGACACCGCGGGTTGGCTCAGGCGGCGAGCCTGCGCGGCGCGGCCGACCCCGCCCGCGTCCAGCACGGCGAGGAACAGCTCGAGACGATGCAGCGTGAGGCCAGGTTTTGGCATAGGGTTTAACCGATGTGATGTATTAAAACGTCGTATTTGTCCAATGTCGAGTGAGGAGCGAGCATGCGGTACCCAATCAACTGGAGACCATGATGTCGCTCCGCTCCCTCGTCGCGCTCGGTGGTCTGGCCATCGTTCCCGCGGCGCTCGCGGCCCAGACCAGGGCAACGCCCGCCCCGACTTCCCAGGTCATCGTCGCGCACGCGGCCACACTGGCGTGGGCCGCTGGACCACCGTCGTTACCAGCCGGCGCCGAGTTCGTGCTGCTCGAGGGCAATCCCGCCGAGGCGGTGCCGTTGACGTTCCGGCTCAAGTTTCCCGCCAACTATCGCATCCCGCCGCACTGGCATTCGGTCATCGAGCACGTGACGGTGCTCGCAGGGACGCTAAATGTCGGGATGGGCGAAGTCGCCACGTACACCGGCGGCACCGCACTGAACGCGGGCAGCTTCGCCGCGATGCCTGCGAAGATGGTGCACTCCGCGTGGGCCGGCCCCGAGGGTGTGACGTTCCAGCTGCACAGCGTCGGTCCGTGGAGCATCACCTATGTGAAAGCGACTGACGATCCGCGCACTCCAAAGCCCGCGGGCAATCGGTGAGCGATCTCGCGGCGCAGCAGTCCGTCGAGCAGGCCCCGCTGGAGGGCGTGATCAAGGGCGAGGTCCTGCGGATGTACCAGGAGGTTGCGGACCATCCCGAGCAGGAGTTCCACTTCTTCCATGGCCGGGAGGCCGCCGAGATGTTCGGCTACCAGCGCGACTGGCTCGAGCGGGCACCGGCCGGCGCGGTGGCGTCGTTCGCCGGCGTTGGCAACCCGCACCTGCGCAGCCGGTTGCAACCGGGCGAGACGGTGCTCGATCTCGGCAGTGGCGCGGGGCTCGACAGCATCATCGCGGGTTGGCAAGTGGGGGCCAGCGGCCACGTGCTAGGCGTCGATCTCAATCCCCACATGTGCGCCAAGGCCGAAGCCCATGCCGCGCTCGCGGGTGGTGCGATGGAATGCCGCAAAGGGACGATGGAGGATATCCCGCTGCCCGATGCAAGTGTGGACGTCATCATCTCCAACGGCGTCATCAATCTGTCGTTCCGCAAGCGGCGGGTCATCGGCGAGCTGTATCGCGTGCTCAAGCCGGGCGGCCGCATGTCGATCGCCGACATCGTCAGCGCCAAACAGCTGTCCCTGTCGATCGTCAATGATCCCAAGCTCTGGGCCAGCTGAATCGGCGGCGCTCTCCCGGAGGGAGAGATGTTCACGCTGTTCGACCACGCGGGGTTCAAGCGAGTGAAATCGGCGGTGGTGCCCGGTTTCCGGTTTCGGAAAGCGTCCACCCAAGACTCGGCCGAAGCCTACGGCGTTAAGGCCGTCATGATGACCGCGCAAAAGCCAGGCGGGGACTGAGCAGAATGGACCTCAAGGCTCACTGGGAAGGCATTTACCGCAACAAGCTCCCGACGCAGGTCAGCTGGTATCAGCTCCACGCCCGGCGCTCTCTGGACTTGATTCGCCGCGTGAGTCCGCCATTCGACGGAGCGATTATTGATGTGGGCGGCGGTGCATCAACCCTAGTCGATGATCTTCTACACGCAGGCTATGACAATCTCACGGTCCTCGATCTCTCGGGCGCCGCGCTCGCCGTAGCCCGTGCTCGTCTCGGCACGCGGGCCAATACCGTCCGGTGGGTCGAGGCTGATGTTCTGGACGCGTCGCTTCCGAAGACCGACTACTCCGTCTGGCATGACCGGGCTGCCTTCCACTTTCTCACTGCGCCGGCCGACCGAGCCCGCTATGTCGCGCAAGTGCGGCGGGCTGTTCGCCCAGGCGGGTTCGTCCTCGTGGCGACCTTCGCGGACGACGGCCCAACACGTTGCAGCGGGCTTGCGGTCGCTCGGTACTCCCCGGAGGCGTTGCACGCCGAATTCGGCACCCCCTTCCAGCTGATGGCCAGTGAACGTGAGGAGCACGTCACCCCTGCAGGAGTGCGCCAAGCGTTTGTTTATTGTTTGTGCCGCATGGACGAGCTGGATTAGGTACCCCGCTCACCCGATCGGGAGAATCAGATGGCCAGTTCCAAGCTCTTGTGCAGGAGCGACGGCGATAGTGCGACCGTCATCCATCATGTCTGATGGAGCTCACGAAACAACCACGCTTTCGCGAGCTGCCATTCCCGTTTCACGGTGCGCGGCGAGCGCCCGAGCACATGGGCGATCTCTTCGACCGTCAGACCTGCAAAGAAGCGCAGCTCGACAATACGTTGCTGCTCGGGATCGAGCTCGGCCAACCGGTCCAGGGCATCGTTCAGGGCCAATACTTCAGCGCTGCGTGAGCGGTCGGGCGCTTCCGCGGCGAGCTCGAGAGAGACGTGAACGGCCGAGCCGCGGCGCCGTTGTGCCAGGCGACTGCGGGCATAGTCGACTAGGATGCGGCGCATGAGCTGCGCGGCCACCCCGAAGAACTGCGCACGGTTGCTCCACGTGGCCCGCCGCTGATCGATCAGCTGCAGGTAGAGCTCGTGAACCAGTGCCGTCGGGCTGAGCGTATGGTCGGCGCGTTCCCGGCGCAGCTGCCGGTCGGCGATACGGCGGCACTGATCATAGACCAGCGGGAGGAGCTGCTCGAGCGCTTGCGCATCGCCCCGCGACCAGCGGAGCAGCAGTCCCGTTACGTCGGACGCGGTCGCCATCACCCTCCCGTTAGGGAAGTCCGGCCCGCGCGAGTAACTTCTGAAAGCGGGGATCATTCCGCATCATGGCATTGCCCGGATCGACGGCGAGATACGCGATCGCGTTGGAGCGCTCCTCAAAGGCGCGATTCATCCACGCTACAGCCTTTTCTCGGTCGCCCAGCTCGGCGAACACCTGCGCGATCGGGGCCGGCGGGACGTAGTTCGTCCGTCCCCGCTTCACCAACTCGTCAAGCAGCGCGCGCGCAGCCGCGCGCCGCCCGAGCTTTACGTCCGCACTCGCCAGGGCCATCACCATCGCGGGCGCCCGATGGGTTAGACGGACCAGTCGCTCCGCCTCGTCGTGGGCCTCGACGTAGCGTCCCGCGGCCATGAGGGCTCCCACGAGACGCACTCGCGCCTGCACGTAGGTGGAGTCCAGCCCCAAGGTCCATCGCAAGTGCCCGATGGCCTCCTCCGGCCGGCCCGCGTAGGCGAGGACCCAGCCGACGTTCGCGTTGACGATCAGCGAGAACGGATCGAGCGCGCGCGCCAGCTGCACCTCAGCGAGAGCTTCGTCCATGCGCCGGCGTGACATGAGCAGGTTCGCATACCAAACGTGCGCCATGGCATAGCTCGGGTTGAGCTCGATCGCCCGGCGGAGTTCCCGCTCTGCGTCGGCCCAGCGCAAGTCATAATGTTGCGCGTATCCGAGTGCCGCGTGCGCTTCCGCGGAATACGGATCAATCTGAAGCGCGCGGATCGCGGCGGCCGCCGCGAGAGGTCTGTACTGGCGGGGTGAGCCAGTGCCGACGAGCACGGTGCCGAACTGGTTATAGCAGTCCGCGAGCGCGGCATACGCCGGCGCGTACGTGGGATCGAGGGCGATCGCGGCCTTAAAATGTGCGAGCGCACGTTGCAGCGAGGCCTGCGTGCGTCGATTCCATTCGTACCGGCCCTTCAGGTAAGCCTCGTATGCCTGGGGACTGACGGCGCGCACCATGGCGAGTCGGTCGGCCGCGCCGGGCCGAACCGCGAGACGGACCGCGGCGGCGAGCGCACGGACCACGTCGGCCTGCAGCGCGAGTGTCTGATCGGCGGTTCGCTCGAACGTGTCGGACCATAGCACGCGCCCGCGCGCGCGCTCGATGAGCCGTGCATCCACCGCCACGCGGTCTCCGACGCGCCGCAATCGCCCGGACACGACCGCATCGGCGCCGAGGCGCTGGGCGACCTGCGCGAGCGTGTCCGTGGTGTGCGCGACGTGAGCCGCGGACGTCTGCGAGATCACGCGGACACCGGTCGCCTCGCCGAGCTGCGCGATGAGTCCCTCGGTGAGTCCCGCCGCATAGTAATTGAAAGCGGAGTCATCCGTCGCGTTCTCGAGCGACATGATCGCGAGCGTCGCAATCCTCGCGTTCGGCGCGCCCGCCAGTCGCCGCCACGCGCCCGGGCCGACGCTCGCCGCCAAAACCACCAGGACGGCGGCCGCTGCACTCACGTAGAGCGTGCGCCGCCGTGCCCTGACAAGGAGTCGTCCCACGAGCGGCCACGCGTGCCGGCGCCGGATCGCGTCAAGGGCGGCGCGCACGTCTGCCGCGCGCTGGTAACGGGAGTCGGGATCTTTGACCAGGCAGCGCTCGATCACCAGTCGCACGGCCAGCGGTACGGCTCTGGGCATGGGGTGGAGCGGCTCATTGAGAATCGCCGAGCTGGTCTCGAACGGCGTCCGGCCCGTGAAGGGCAAGGTGCCGGTAGTGAGCTCGTATAGGAGCACGCCCAGAGACCACACGTCGCTGCGGACATCCGCCGAGCCGCCCAACAGCACCTCCGGCGCCATGTGACTGAGCGTCCCGGCCAGTGCCCCCTGCCCCGTGACGGTCGAGTCGGCCGGCGCAGCCGCGTCGCCTTCTGGTAGCCGCTTGGCGAGCCCGAAATCCAGCACGATCGGTCGACCGTTCGTGTCGAGGACGACGTTCGAGCTCTTGAGGTCGCGATGGACTATTCCCTGTCGATGCGCGTGGTCCAGGGCGTCGGCGATTTGCACACCGTAGTCGAGCGCCTGATCCAGTGTGAGCAGGCGCGTGCGCACCACGTCGTTCAGGGACTGCCCAGCAACCAGCGCCATCACAATGAACGGCTTGCCGTCCGTTTCCCCGACTTCATAGATCGTGCAGATGTTGGCGTGGCTGAGCACCGCGGCGTGCCGCGCCTCGCGGATCAGGCGGCGCCGCGCGGCCGGGTCCGCGAGTGAAGGATTGAGGGTCTTGATGGCGACGGTCCGGCCGAGCACGGTGTGCCGGGCGCGATAGACCTCCCCCATGCCGCCGGCCGACAGGAACCCGCTCACCTCATAGACGCCAAGCCGCGTTCCCGGTTGGAGCCGCGAGCCGGAACGATCCGTTGGCGCCCCCATGCCGAGCAGGCCCGCCGCGGGCGTTTCGCCGAAGCCGGAGGCCGCCTTTTCACTCGCGAGGAGGGACAGGATCTCATCCCGCAACTCCGTATCTGCGCCGCACGATCGCTGCACGAAAGCGGCTCTCTCGGGGTCGGGCTGCTCGAGCGCTTCCAAAAACAGCGCTTTGACCCGGGGCCACGAAGCCGGGTCGCGGGCCGAGTTAGGCATGGGATAAGGAGATACGAGCGAGAGAGGGCGGCAGCAAGCGGACGCCGGTGGCCCCGTTTGTCTCCGGATTCCGCGTGTTCTAATAGGGGCGCTCGAACGGTCGGGAGCGCTGACGCCACCCATTCTTTTGGACGGAGGTGCCGAATGCTACGGCAGCGCTTCGCAGTTGCGGTCATCATCCCGCTGGTATGGCTCGCTTGTGACCTTCCAACGCCGAGCGAGCCCAGTTCGGTCGCCGCGCGGTCCGGCTGGGAACCCATGGCCGGGGAACCGCAGCTTTCGCTGCTGCCCAATGCCGCGCGCGGGCAACCGAGCTTCACCATCACGACGATCGATGTGCCCGGTGCCCTGTCCACGAGCGCACAGGGTATCGATGCGGGGGGTGTCATCTCGGGCACATACCGTGTCGCGAGCGGCTTCCACGGATTCATTCTCCAGGACGGCGTGTTCGAGACGGTGGATTACCCGGGCGCAGACAATACGGAAGTCCGCGGTATCGGCCCGGACGGCGCCGTGGTCGGCGATCACTGGAACAACGGTGACGAGGCGACTGCCGCGCACGGCTTCCGTCGCACAACGGACGGACAGTTCGAGACGGTACACTTCCCGGGTCACCTGTACGAATTCCCACAACGGATACTGCCTGACGGCACGATTCTGGGGTGCCGGCACGACCATGATCTGATGGCCAGCATGAGGGGCGTCCGCATGGGGCGGGACGGATCCACCGAGACCGACGAGTTTGCCTCCATGAACAACGGGGCCAGACCTGACGGACGACGGATCGTCGGGCTCTACACGAACGCGCTGGCGAACAATCGCACCGAGGCGTTCATCATCGACGACGGCGTCCTCACGCCATTCCTGGTTCCGGGCAGCAACTTGACGACGGCGTGGGACGTCAATCCACGGGGGGACGTGGTCGGCGTGTACCGCAACGCGTCGGGCGTTCACGGCTACGTGATGACGACGGAAGGTATCACGACGATTGACGTCCCGGGCGCCACCGCCACGCGTGCCTTCGGCATCAATGCGCGCGGAGACGTGATTGGCACGTATGTCGCCGGTGGCGTGACGCACAGCTTTCTCGCGACGCGCACTCGGTGATCTGTGGGTCTACGTTATGTCGTTGACCCCGTCTCGGGATGAATGGGGACGCCGGTGGTCAACCCTGGCAACCGGCTGGGAGAGATCACGCCGTTTGTATTTTCATGGATGATCTTCGATCGCCGATTCCACTTTGTGCTGAGGATGGAGGGCGTTCGTTGACTCAAGAGCTCCAAGCTTCTCCTTCGGTGCACGGCGCAACGCGACCGCACTCGATGTCGCGGTGCCAATAGTGGTGTCGGATATTCTGTTTCTCTCCAGCGCTGGCAATCAGTCAAATCGCCTAACCCGCTGAAACACAACGGCCAGCGCTGGGGTGCGCTGGCTGAACAGGATTACGAATCGAGAGCTCTACCACTGAGCTACGGTGGCGGCGGACCCAAAGTTAGCGAGTCCAGTAGGCCCACGGTACTCCACCGTCACCACGTCAGCTTTGCAGTCCAGATGTCGCTCTCGTATTCAGCCACCGTCAGATAGAGCCGGTCCCGTCCGATGGCGATCCCGCCTATAAAGGCAAAAGCTGAATCCTCGGCGGCGACGACTAGACGTGGCGGCCCATCACCCATCGGGACGGCCCAAACTCCGCTGCGACCCTTCCGGTCACCAACCAAATAAATGAGCCTGCCGTCTCGGGAGAATCGCGCCCAGGCAAACCCGGTCACACCAGACGCCGCTAGGTCGCGAGTCCAGAGCACCGTGCCCTGTGCTGACACCAAAAAAAGGTTCCAGGATTCTGAATCACCCAAGAGTACGCCTTTACCGTCCGGCGACCAGTCGTTCACCTGATCATGAGCGTCGCTCAAGAGAACCGCGTCATGCCAGGCGCCGCCCAGACTGTCGCGTGACAGTAACCATACCTGGCCGCGCCCGGTCCGAGTCGACCTGAAGGCGAGGTGAAGCCCATCCGGGGACCACGTAGGATATGCATTAAGCCCAGGAGCCCTCGTCAGGGTTTTCGGTGGACCTCCCCGACCCGGCACGACCATGAGGGAGCTGGTTCCCCCAGCGCCTTCAAAGACAGCATGGAAGGCTATATCCGTGCCATCGGGTGACCAGCGTGGAGCCTCCTCATCCCACGGCGCATCAGTCAGCGGGACTAACGCTCCGCCAGCCAGGGACGATAAGTAGATATCCGCGTTGCCCCGCCGATGGCTATCCAAGGCAAGCCACTTGCCATCTGGAGAGACATCGAGGAGTTCCACAATCTGGTTGCCGGCGGTGAACTTGGTGCCGTCTCTGATCGAGACGGGAGCGGTCCCTCGGAGCGCGTAGGACCAGACATTCTGCCATTGCGTGTACTTCGCCCACGCAAGCCGCTGCGCTCCGCTCGCATACGATATCGACTGCGGGTCGGCTATACCTGGTATTATCCGCGGCACGCCCCGCACGCCGTTGGGCCCGACCTCGACCACATAAACGCCGCGTGCCCCGTCTCGGTCGGACACGAATAGCAGGTGCCGATTGTCGAGCCAAACCGGATTGACGTTAAGGTGCTCCCCGTTGGTGACCTGCCTTGGCGTTCCCCCGGCAGCGTGGACGACCCAGATTGCTGCGCCCAAAGCATTGCCGACACTCGCCCATCCAGGATTACCGTTGACATACGCGATCAGCTTCCCGTCCGGGGACCAAGCGAACGAGTGCAGAGGATAGACTCGTCCTGGTTGAAGGGCGATGCGGCGCGGCGCTGCCGTGTCAGCAGTCGAAGATACGAACAGAGTGTCAGCGACAGCGTAGACGATGCTCCCACCATCTTGGGACCAGGCCAGGCCTGCGGACCACGCGAACCTCCCGGCGTACGAGGGCAAGTTAGCAGGACGACTGATTCCTCCCAGCTTCGCGATCTCGTACCAAGTACAGCTGTCCGCGTGGCAACCCAAGAAGCGCAGGCCGTGGCCGTCCGGAGTCCACGTTGGAAAGCGTTCCGCGGTGAATACCCCATGAGCCGGTCGAACCTCGCCACTGCCTGGTGTGTTGTCGGTTGTTCGGATGATGACGTGTGGGGTCCAGATGGGCCCGGCTGTGTAAGCAACTTCACTCCCGTCGGACGACATCGCCGGGAGGAACTCCAAGCCTGGATTGTCCGTCACCTGCGTCAGATCGGAGGCCGTGATGCGGAGCGACTTGGGCGCGAGCAGCTGGATCGCAAGCGCAACCCCGCCTACCAGGAGGACAAAACCCGCGATGGCGATCGCTGCCACAACGCCGCGCCGTGGCCGCGCCACGTCGCGCGGCGCGACCGGGGCTACCGGTCGCGGTACCTCGTAGTCCGCCTCCAGGACCTCGAGCCAAGCCCGCGTCTCGGGCGCGGGCTCGAGGTCTCTTTCCTGCTTGAGCCAAGCGGCGTACTCGTGGTACGCCCGCGCTGCGCCTGCCCGATCCCCTCCGGCGCTCAACAGCTCGATCAACCGCCGGACGCGCGTCTCATCGTCCGGCGCCAACCGCGCCGCCTCACGGCCAGCCTTTGCGGCTCCCGGCAGGTCGCACTTCGCCGCCAGCTCCTCGCTCTGTTTGCTAGCCGCCTCGGCCGCGAGCCGCCGGAGCCGCTCCCGCTCCCGGTCGAGCCAATGCTCTAGATCCGCCGCGCCGCCCGGACGCAGTCCGGGCAGCAACTCGCCCTGGTACAACCCCACCGCTTCGTCCCACCGGCGGGCCGCACACGCCGCTTCGAGTGCGATGGCATCGCAGCTGATGCATGCGGCATCGAGGGAAACATCCTCCCCACGTCGCAGCACCGCACCGTTCCCGAGGGCACCGCGCAAATAGTGCACTGACTGATTCAGCGCCCAGCGCGCGTGCTGTGAGTCCTGCTCGGGCCAAAAAAGCGCCAGCAGCGTGTCGCGATTCTGGAAGCCGCGTGGGCGCGCGAGTGTGAGGTAGGCAAGCAGGGCGACGCGCTTGGGCTGAGCAAGAAGAGCTGCGAGCCGCTCGGGGTCGCCGCCGGTCAGCCGCACACCGCCGAGCATCGCGAGTTCGATCATCAACGTGGCCAGATCACCGTTGGGTCACCACGAATCACCGCCCAGTCACCAGTGCTTCCTAACCTACGGGTCACGCGTCGGCACCTCAAGCACGAGGCGCACCGCGAAACTCGTGGAGCGGGAGTCACGATGAAATCGAGCTATCTGCCAGTGTGGGGCGCGACCGTATTCATGCTCGCGTGTGGCTCGGCCATCCAACGGTCACGGTCCACATCAGGCGGCACCGCGGTCATCGTATTGGACGATACGACCCTGGCCCAGCTTCCCGGGCGAACGGTGCTCGATGCCATAACGCTCCGCATGCCGCAAGTCCGCACCTTCCTCACAACAGGAGGCTGCCCCGGCGTGCTGTTGCGCGGGGCGGACCGCGTGATAGGTGCTTCAAACCCGGACGTCTACATCGATCACACGCACGTGCTCGACACATGTCCACTTGCGATGCTATCCGCGATCGATGTGCAGCGCATCGAGATCTATCCGCTCGGTGTCACGTCACGACCAGGGTACGACATTGCAGCGCACGGCTTGATCCTCATCTTCACTCGTGGCTCGCGGGCGAACTGAGCATACGTTGGGCCTAACGTGAGAACAGTGGTGCCAATAGTGGTGCCGAACATTTGGTCGCTACCGAGCGCCGGCAAGCAATCGCCTTGTCTAAAGCGCTAAAACACAACGGCCAGCGCTGGTGTGCGCTGGCCGTGCAGGCTTACGAATCGAGAGCTCTACCACTGAGCTACGGTGGCGGCGGACCCAAAGTTAGCAAGTCTCGGCGGCACAGGGTACTCCGCGACCTACCGCGTGGCATCGAGCGCGGCCCTCAACCCCCGCAGCACCTCGGGAAGCGGTCCATCCGCCCAGAAATGCAGGTAGTAAAGCCTCGGCTCTTCCCCGACCAAGTGACTGTGCAGCGCCGTCGCGGTGATGCCGTGCGTCGTCAGCGCCTCGAACACCGGCGCCACCTTCGCGGCGAGAATAGTGAAGTCTCCTGTGGCAACGGCTCGATCCGGACTCAGCATTTGGATATTGATCGGCGTCCCGTAACCGAGCGCGGGAGTGACGGTCCGACCGTGCAGCGTCACGGTCCCGGGAA
>Ga0137397_10003686_pt1 | contig 10680 bp, 9 predicted proteins | sample czorhiz116metaG_FD_106658 | JGI IMG/M metagenome (GOLD analysis project Ga0137397, IMG submission 106658) | Vadose zone soil microbial communities from Angelo Coast Range Reserve, California, USA - czorhiz1.16 metaG | ecosystem: Environmental > Terrestrial > Soil > Vadose zone | place: USA...
CAAGCCGCGGTCTCTCAAGGTTCACTATCGACGGCCTCATGTCGAAGATCAAGTCCTCGCTCGCGCGCCCGGCCGCTCGGTCTTCGGAACGAGGACAACTCAGCTCTCGGCTCAGGCAACCACACCTCGCGCCTCGCGTCCCCCTTTGGGATCTCGACTCGCCTCTGTTCTCGGTGCTCAAACTCACTGCTCGGTCCACCAACAACTAAGCCCTTACAAGCACCTTGGGGCTTCTGGGTACGCACGGTAAGCGCCGACTCGGAGCGGCTACTGGCAGTTTGTTACTAGTAAGCCTGAGATCTACTATCCGATCCGCGATCATACCGTGGCTGGATGCCAGTGACGAAAAGCATTGCTTCAGAGAGTATCAATAGCCACTACCAACTCGCGGCTGTAGTCAGATGGAATATTAATGTCACAAGGCCTCACTCGGCTGCAAGCGCGCACCGGCGTAGTAATAATAACATATAGCTGATGTTGCAAAATGATTGATCGTAGCCAGTGCCGATTTGGAGATAAGCGTCGGTTTCCGCGTCACCTGTTCCCGACTTTGCCTCAATTGAAGAAACTCTCTTGTAACGAGGGAAAAAGCTAATCATTGGCCCTGAATCGTTCGGAAAACGGAATAGGTAGCACTTTGGGGCTTCTGGGTACGTGCAGTGAGCAGCCGGTATTTTTAGATCTACCCGCGATGGACACCAGTTAGCAAAAGGCGTTGTTCCGTGTCACGGTCTCATATGGTTTTGCTATGAACTTGAATATGATGCCAATGGAGCCACAAGCGTAACTGCGCACATACATGCTGTGGCCCCAAACCCAAAGTCTCTCTATTATAAGTTTGTTGCCGTCCGTCCGTCAGGAAGGATTCCTCAGCTCCTCGCTCAGCATTCGTTTCTTTTCCAAGGCACTGGTTGGTGAGCACAGAGCATTGTCTTTCTCGTATGGCATGGCCATGATCTTGACTCCCCTCTGCAGCCCAACGTTCGCACGCTCAGGCTCATTGTATTCACGCCCACTCAGATCTTTTTCATCATACAAATATTTTCTAACATCACCATGCGCTCTTTCATGAATCTCACTGTCCTTGCTCTCGTTTCCTCTGCTCTGTCTGCCCCAATTTGGTAAGGAAATGTGCTTGTTGAGTCGAACGGCCCTTCGTGATAACTTGAATCTAGGGTCCCTAGGAGGATTGACACTGTGGTCCATCTCCCAAAACACCCCAAAGATCCAGATGTTTATGGTAGCCTCGGGCGCCCGCAAAATCGTCCTGGCAACCCCGGTCCTAACCCAACCCCTCCTCCTGCCCCCGCTCCCGCCGGTGGCAATGGCGGCCGTGACTCCCGCTCCTAGTAGTGCTGCCGGCCGGGAGAGCTAAGTCTACACTGTCCACGGGCCAGAGGGGTCGGGCTAGGTCCGGACTGGGCCAATGCCAATACACAAAGATGGGACACACCAGGGAGCGGCGTCAAGAGCAAGGAACCTAGGCTGTGCCGGGTTGTGTGGATGTGCATAGATACAAAGTGCACGAGCTTGGGTGGGCGGTGGTCTGGGAACTTGATGCATGGTGAGGTAGTGGGCATTCAAGTTGAGGCTGAATATAGTACGTCGACGATCGATCTCAGGCTGACACCTGTGCCACTCGTCCTGTTTGTGCGACAATGCGGGCACATCCATGTCGCCTTACACATGAGGCTCGCCCCGGCAGGGCAGCATCCCTGCTCTCCCCCGCACAGTCAACCTATGGCAATGAGATGAGGTAACTGGTAGTAGTATGAGTCAACGTGACAATACGTGACGCAACTCCCAATTTTTGGACTTGCACATCGGCTTTGTTCCGACACAACCACCTATCCACCTTACACCAAAGTAACACTTCAGGGGGCTAGTTCATATATTATCACATCAACTGCAAAAGTTATTTTGTTAAAAGGTGTTGCCGATGTCTTTCTATTCGAGATTTAGCAAAAGTTTTGCAACTCCCACTGGCAACACGCGATAGTACAGTACAGGTCCCTGACAACAAACTCGAACTTCCCTGGCCGCCGGCAGGCCATATATATGATGTATGCTAGTTACCGTCAAATACGACTAAACACTGACCTCTCTCAAGTCTCAACCTTGAGCTTAACTCTACGCCCCGTATTTTGCCCAGACTGACATGGATGTCCGGTCACAATCCTCTCGTTCTCGAATCCTTTTCGAATCCGCCTTACATGACTACCAAACGCAGACTGGCACGACGTTGGCCAGTCACCCTCTCGCCGAGAAACTCAAGAATTGCGACTCTGTCGAAACCGTTACGGCCATGCTTCAAGAGCAAGCACAAGCGTTCTGTAATATCCGAGGTGGAGATAGAAAAATCATAGAACTGCTCGGACGTATCGTGTCTGCTCTGCACACGCTCTCTGCTAGCGCCGCGCTTGGCGTGGTCACCGACTTGGTACGTTAGAAGACGTCGATTGGAGTTCCGCACGTATCTGATGTCTCCGATGTTTTATTTTACAGCCATTTTCACCCACAAAGGCCATATTTTCTGGCTTCGCCGTCCTGCTCGCCGTAGGATCAAAAGATGTCAGCGCCAGCTACGACATACTTGTCGACCTGCTCGAATCCATCGAACACTTCATGCATCGCCTTGATGTTTATAGCCGAATCCCTTCAACGACAACAATGGCTGAGAGTATCATGATGATTATGATGGAACTAATTTCGATCCTTGCCCTGGTTACGAAACAGGTGAAACAGAAGCGACCGGGTAAGTGGGTCCTCATCGATGTGCCGCTGGTGTGATGGTTTAAATGCGCCACAGTAAAAGTGGTGAAGAAGCTATTAGGAGAAAATGGGGTCGAGGCTGTCTTGCAGAGGTTAGATCGTCTCACTCTTGATGAGGCCCGGACGACTGCAGCACATACACTCGAAGTCGTCTATGGTCTCGTCCAGAATATGAGGGTGGTCATTGATGGTGAGCAAATGCACCTCGCTTGCTAGGTAATGGCTAATGAGTATCTTTCCCTCTAGATGGCAAAGCCTCGGTTGACAATGTCCGGAATGCTCTCGGTAGGTTTGTTGCGACCGTCAGTGGTGACTTGTCTGACTGGACGTTAGAAACAATACAGCAACTCGCGAGCGATATCAACAAGTCAAAACGTGAGTTATCTTCTCAAGTTTGCCGAGTAACGAAGCACCGAGCTTTGTCTGGTAGGTGACAAGATGCAAGGAGACGTTCGGAGTTGGCTCTCTCCGCCTGATCCTTGGACAAATCACAACGTCGCCTGTGGATCGCGGCATACTGGCACGGCGACTTGGTTTGTCCAAAGTGACGCCTTCTCAGAATGGAAGTCGTCGGGACCAAGTTCTCTTCTCTGGATTCATGGCAAACGTCAGTGGTCGCCCAGCCTGCCAGTGTGTCCATTCGCAGAGACTGATTGGTTTGCCCATTCATAGCGGGTGCGGGAAAGAGTGTCCTTTGGTACGTTAACATTTTGATATATCTTTCTTTGTACTCACGGTGTCGGACAGCTCTTCGATCATCGAAGATATCGATGCCATGCAGAAATCTGGGCTCGCATCATTGGCCTTCTTTTATTGCGATTTTAGAGAGGATCGAAAGAAGGACATTCGTGAGCTGCTCTCGTCTCTGCTAGTCCAACTTTGTCATCAGTCCGACTCCTACTGTGACGTCTTGTTAAACTTCTACTTGGAACATATCAATGGTTCGAAGCAACCCAGCGACGATGCACTTATTAAATGTCTAAAGGAAGCACTGAAACTCCCAGGGCAAGCACCCGTCTACCTGATTGTGGATGCCTTGGACGAATGCCCAATCATATTATCTTTGCCCTCTTCTCGCGATAAAGTTCTCACACTTGTGGAGGGGCTTATCGACTCACAACTTCCGAATCTGCGCATTTGCGTTACTAGCCGACTCGAGACGGACATCAAGGCTGTCCTCGAGCCTTTGACTTTCCGTTCGATTTCCCTACATGACCAGAGCGGACAAATGAAGGACATCGAGAACTATATCAAGTCGGTCGTTAACACGGATCGAATGATGCGAAGATGGAAAATGGCCGACAAGCAGCTCGTCATCGACGTGCTGACGCGTAAAGCGGATGGCATGTAAGCCGTTAGTGCTTCAGGCATTCATGGCTCTTGTTCACGTCCATTGCAGGTTCCGCTGGGCTTATTGCCAGCTGGTCTACCTTCGCCGCTGCCTCCCAGCACGAATCCCGCATGCTCTGGACGAGCTACCGGAGACGCTCGACGGGACATATGAGCGGGGATTGCGCGATATCGATAAGGGAAATCAGGAACTTGCCCACCGTCTTCTGCAATGTGTCGCAGTGGCTTCTCGGCCACTACGTGTGGAGGAACTCGCTGAGTTTCTTGGATTTGACTTCACGACAGGACCGATTCCGAAATTTGTACAAGGTTGGCTCCTGGAGGATCCGGTCGACGCAGTGCTGTCTACAACCTCGACTTTACTGGCCATTGTCAACCCCAATGGGTCACCAGTTATACAATTCTCTCATTTTTCTGTCAAGGAATTCCTGACGTCTTCCCGCCTTGCCGGAGCAAGTGACATCATTCTCCGCCAATATCACGTCTCTATGAGGCACGCTCATACCCTCGCGGCGCAAGCCTGTCTGGGTTTGCTGTTACATCTCGACAAAGACGTCACCAGACAAGACTTGGAAAAATTTCCCCTTGCAGAGTACGCTGCGAAGCACTGGGTGGACCATGCGCGGTTCGAGGACGTATCTCGAGATTTGGAAGATGGGATGAAACGGCTGTTTGATCCAAGCAATTTCCACTTTGCGACCTGGGTGTGGATATGGGATTTGGAAGACCGGTACTGGCGTCTGGAAGAGCGAGGCGAAATGCCATCACAGCCCCGTGGAAAACCGTTGCACTATGCGGCACTTTGCGGTTTCGACGCCATCGTACAATTCCTGATCATTGAACACTCGCAAGACGTGGACTCTCGAGGCTTTGACTATGAATCGACTGCATTGCATCTGGCGTCTAGAAGGGGACATGTAGCGGTTGCTAGTGTCCTTCTCGAAAATGGCGCGGATGCGCAAGCCCAGAACAAGAACATGTCAACTCCGTTGCACGTGGCGTCAAGAGGAGGACATGAAGAAGTTGTGCGCGTCCTTCTGGAGCGCGGCGTGGATGCAAGCGCCAAGGACCATCATAACTTCACTCCATCACAATTGGCGTTTCACGGGGGCCATATGAAAGCTACAAGCGTCTTTCTCGAGTTCGGTGCCAGTATAATACTTGAAAATACCAACGAGTGGACCCCGTTGCATCGCGCATTCTTCGATGGAAATGTCGAAGCCATGCGCATTCCACTGGAGCGTGGCAGAGATCCAACAGGCAAGGCTAGGGATGCGTGGAGCCTATCACTCGCAGCGATGTTAGGGGGACATGGGGAAGCCATACGAACCCTCTTCGAATGCGGCATCAAAGGCCCGGAAGAAAATGTCCGTTTGTACAGGCAGACTTTATTGCAAACCGCAACGCTGGGAGGACAAGCGGAAGTCGTACGCGTCCTTCTAGAGCACGGTGCCGATGCCACAGCCCCGCTTCATGGCGGATGGAGTGCAATGGAGCTGGCGTCGATGGGTGGACATGTAGAAGTCGCGCGCCTCCTTCTCGAGCATGGGGCCACCGCGACAACGCAGACGAAGGACGGCTCAACTCTGTTGCATTTGGCTTCGGCTTTACTTCATGGAAGTGCAGAATTCGCGCACCTTCTTCTGGATTATGGCGCGGATGTGACAGCCAGGGACAGGACTGAGTCAACCCCGTTGCACTGGGCCTCTGCGCAAGGACATGTGGGGCTTGTGTGCGCGCTTCTCGAACGCGGCGCGAATCTTGAAGCACGGCAAGAGCATGGGATGACACCATTATATGTGGCGGCAGGCCACGGAAAAGCGAATACTGTACGCGTCCTTCTCGAGCGTGGCGCCGACGCGACAGCCCAAGCCAACCACAGGCGGACCCCATTACACTTGGCATCGCGCAAGGGACATGTAGACGTCGTGCGTGTCCTTCTTGACTATGGTGTAGATGTGGCAGCCGAGCAAGATGCCGGGTGGACTGCATTGCATGCGGCAGCAGGCGAGGGACATGTGGAAGTTGCATGCCTCCTTCTCGAGCGGGGCGCCGACATAACGGTTCAAAACAAAGACGGTTCGACTCCATTATACATTGCGTCGCTACAGGGACATGTAAAACTCGCATGTGCCCTTCTCGAACATGATGCCAGCATCACGGCCCCGCAAGAGAACGGATTGACGCCACTGCATGGGGCAGCAGGCATGGGACATGTCGAAATGGCACGCGTCCTACTCGAGCACGGCGGGGATACGACCGCCCAAACCGACGACGGGCGGACTCCATTGCACGTGGCATCGCAAATGGGACGTTTAGGTGTCGTACGTGTCCTTCTGGAAGGTGGTGCGGATGCGACGGCCAAGATGCGGGCCGATATGACCCCATTGTTTGTGGCGGCTTCCGAGGGACATATGGAAGTTGCATGCGTCCTTCTCGAACACGGCGCGGACGCAATGGCCACTGACATAGATGGCAGGACTCCATTACATATGGTGGCACGCGCGGGAAACGTAAAGCTTGGACGTGTTCTTCTTGAACACGGCGCGAACGCGACAGCCAGCGACGTGCACCGGATGACTCCATTACACACAGTGGTAGGCGTGGGCAACGTAAAGTTTGTATGCGTCCTTCTCGAGCGTGGAGGTGATGTGACAGCCCAAGCCACTTGTGAGTGGACCCCACTACACGTGGCAGCGAAAATGGGACATGTCGACATCACACGTGTCCTTCTCGACTGTGGTGCGGATACGACAGCCAGCGCAAGGGACGGGTTGACTGCATTGCATGTGGCGGCAGACCAGGGATGTACTGAAGTCGCTCGCGCCCTTCTCGAGCGGGGCGCGGATGCGACAGCGCGGCAAGAGCAAGGATTAACACCATTACATGTGGCGGCGGGCCAGGAAAATGCAGGACTTGTACGCGTTCTTCTCGAGCACGGTGGGGACATGACGGCACGATCAAATGAAGGGTGGAGTCCACTGCACGTGGCATCATGCAAGGGGCATGTGGACGTCGTACGTGTCCTTCTCGATCGTGGTGCAGATGCGACAGCCAACTCGTGGAACTGGTCGACTCCATTACATGTGGCGGCAGCTAACGGACATGTGGAAGTCGCACGCCTGCTTCGGCAGCACGGCGGGGACCCAACGGACCATAACGACGACGGTTTGACCCCATCAGATCTGGCGTCGCGTGAGGGACATGAGGAAGTTGTGCGCGTCCTCGGGCGTGGGGAGAATATGATAGCTTAGGAAATGTGTAGGTGATTTACTGTTTGTTGCGCCTAGGATCACGAGGATATCGTCTTTCTGACCGCATCTTTCTCCAGGATCATGCACATCCGGGCGCACATAAACGATTCCTTCAAAGGCAGTACGTGTAAGAGGATATTGTCACGGTTGTATCACGAAACTACTGTTGATGTACGTGAGCTTGGGTCCTTGGGAGTAAGACCTATATTAGCTATTGTCTTAGCCTATTGAGTTGTTTGTATTCGTATTCGAGACCTAGTCGTGTATATGACAGAGGTACTCCTTAAAAACACTTCTTTCTCAACTGCGAAGGGATATGCGACAGTGGGAGGGATGTTGACTTGATGCGTTAAGGCGAGACGCCGCGAGAGAGGAGATGGAGACTCGGGCTATAGCATCGGTAGACTTGGTGTTCGGGGTTTGGGGACAACCCATGGGATGCGAATCCGCGATAGAGGAAAACTCAAGCCGATCCAGAGGTTTCAGCCACTGCCTTCATGGGCGTAGTGCCGTATACGACCAGCACATGGCAAGGACAGAACGAGCAATTTGGTGTTTGTTTGATTCCAGGAGATCGTAGAAGGGAAAAAGGTTGGAAACCGTGACGACAAATCAAGGTATCGGCGCTGACCCACTGGCACCACAACGTGGTCGCCGGCCTAACTAGTCAGTATCTACTTCTGCCCGTTCTGTCTCGAGGCACTGTTCCAATGAGTTGCTACAGTAGTGGGGCCCCAGAGATGGCAATTATTTATCCGATATTAAGGGGAATTACCTAGGCCGCGGACAGACGGCAAAGTCCGGGTCGGAGGCTGAAAGACACCGACTTCGCTACGGCCCGAATGAGGTTAGGGGAAGTGCTTCCCTCCCGCTATCGATCCATCGCTCGCCCACCCTTGTAGGCCCGCCTGATGCTTAGCTGGTAGCTGTCATAAACAGCTCTGGAAGGGTGGCAGTTTGGGTAGTGGTGAGCCCCCTGACAAGCGCTTTTGCAGGCTCAAAACTGCCACTACTGACTGCCCCCCTACCCCACCTCTGGCCCTAATGTGTCGGCCCCAATCTTGGAGATGGGTCAGGTAAGGATCCCAAGTGGGCATGTCGGCCCAGCTCCCCTTCTGTGCATGCCTAGGCTCTACACTGCGACACGCGCACGTGTCGCAGTCTCCCACCCAACCTCGAGATGATAACTGGCCGCCTGAGCGGGATACCAGTCGTGAGGTCCTGGGTTCGCGGGCCCCTTTCAGCCACTGCCGAGTCGGACCTAACTCCATGTTAATGTGACATTAGTTGTACCCCTTACAGAGTTCCATGACGTGAAATTAGTATTCTCACTGTATGGTGTCCATGGTGTCCACTGGAATCACCTTACGTACTTGGAAATGAGTTTTAAACTGAAGTCCTGGAGACGGACCACTGAGGATTTCGTCAATCGCTTCAATACCAACAAAACATTGCTATCCAAGGCTCAAAGTCTCGAGTCCACCAATGTATGGTAGAAGGTGAAACTTGGGGGCCCGGGTGGGAGTTACGAACAGCCTGAGGGCATGGCAGGGCATTGGCAGCTGACGCAACTCACGCAACTCGCCATCTCACACCTCCACCCCGTCTGGTGAGCACAGCAACGGGAAAATCACAGGTCCAAGCATGTTCGCGAGGCGCGCCCGCCCACGCCACTGTGACGCCAGCTTCTCCGAGATCTCCGCTCTCCTTGTTTGACATACAGTAATGCAGATCCATTGGGCCACAGTAAGTCCCTTCGAGGGGTTTATTAACTTTACTCATCCTCGGACAAAACACGCCGTGTATACGCGCTTGTCGTTGGGTTAAGTCGTGGCCTGAAATTTGCAATTCCTACAGCACAGTCATGGTGCCCCTCGCATTTAATTAAGGGGAGGGTGGAAGCCGTGCCAAGTGGAACCCATTCACCGTTGTCCGCAGACGGCATGATGTTTTTACGGCGATTGTGCGCATCTTCGGGAGCCACTGAGGCACTGCCGCACTGGCAGTCACTACCGAATACGAGCACGTCGCGTGTCCGACAACGCCGCATCAATTACAATTGAGGCGCCCCAGCTGCCTCGTGGCACGCTAATAATCCCACAGACGTCCATGCCAACGTTTCCCAAATTGTGGGATCCTCGTAGGCATGGCAACGTTACGGCACCGCACGAGCGACTGTCGCAGTGTGCAGCTGGCAGATGTGAATGATTGTTTGATGACGTTCACTGGCAAAGGCTGATGACGGACATGCAGCCCTGCTTGCCAACTCGCATGGCCCCCTCTCCAAGACAAGAATAAGCTTTGTGTCAGAGTTGCGTTCGACCATTGTCAATTTGTCCGCCATTCTTCTGAGCTTGGGATGCCATGGTACAGCCCTCATTCACCGTTTCCCTTCTCAAACGACGCAGACTTAAAAAAATAAGACAGCGCCATCGCACCCGCAGTTCAAGTTCGCCAGAGCCAATCGACCCACCTGTCTAACAAAGAAGACAACGCCCCACGCGGCCACGTCCCTTGTATTCGCTCGCACCTACAATGTCTTGCAGTCGATCTCCCATCAACCCATTCCGGGATCCAGATGATTCCTCGATGCCGCGTTCTGAGCGACGCGACGCTCTAAGTAGCTCTTCGCCCTGAAATGATCTGTCCCTCACCGCGACTCTGAAGCCCCCCCCGCCCCTCAATCACTGTGTCCATTTTTGCTCGCACCCCTGAAAGCTACGCCGCCTGGCACTCAGCTCAGGCGTAATGTGGCGCTTCGTCCCGATGCGCCACAGCGCGCGCGGAGCGAGGAAATGTCACGGGAGCTTGCAGCTCCCCTTTGCAGGTGTGTTTTTTGAGACGACTCCATCCGCACCTATCCAAGCTAAGCTAGCACCGTCATCCCGCCCGCCTCCGCGCCCGCCCACCCAGCGATCGGTCGATTGGTTGATTGATTGATTTTGATCTCGTCCATCGACCCGGGCAGAGTTCCAAGAGTCAACCCACTCAGGAAACGCTCGAGCGCTTCTGCGCGCTGCCGATGGAGCTTGCCGGTTGCCGGACACGCCGAACGGGTTGGAGCGACAACGCTGCCAGGACATGTGCACCGCCGACCTTCAAGCTGGCATCGAAAATTACCGCCGCCTCTTCGACGAGCACCTCAGACTCATCGACTTTGTCCACCACCAAGTCCTCTCTCTTCGGAAGCAGGCGGAACTCGAGAGAAGGAAACGTCTTTACGCAGAGGACGAGATTCTGAAAGTCGCACGTGAGATTCAACTTTGCAGAGATCGTGAGCGTGGTGGTGGTGCAAGTCACGGAG
>Ga0137397_10003687_pt1 | contig 10676 bp, 16 predicted proteins | sample czorhiz116metaG_FD_106658 | JGI IMG/M metagenome (GOLD analysis project Ga0137397, IMG submission 106658) | Vadose zone soil microbial communities from Angelo Coast Range Reserve, California, USA - czorhiz1.16 metaG | ecosystem: Environmental > Terrestrial > Soil > Vadose zone | place: USA...
CAAGGGACGACCTCCAATCAATAACGGAGGTTCACTGTTCTACTTCGTTAGGTGTTCCCAATGTAGCAGGAAGTTGGGGGTTCTCCCTGAAGTAGATGACGTCGCTGAAACCCGAAACGTGTATGATAGGCTTGCACGGGAGGATAAATGGCGCAAAGCGCAATCGCATTAGTTTCCGGCGGGCTCGACTCAGCTGTGTTATTATGGCATCTAAAGCCAAACGTCAAAGCGCTGCTATTCAACTACAACCAGCGACATCAAATCGAGCTTGACCATGCGATTGATATTTGCCGTCAAGGTAACATCCCCTTCGAGATAGCTGACCTACGAGGAATTACCCACCTAATCAAGAAAGGTAGTCAGAGCGGACCTGAACCACCCCCAGACGGGCATTACACCGAGCTTTCGATGAAAACCACGATCGTACCCAACCGCAATTCGATAATGTTATCCATTGCAGTTGGCCATGCTCTCTCACTTGACATCCAACACGTTTACTACGGAGCTCACGGAGGTGACCATGCGATATATCCTGATTGTCGTCCTGAATTCATCGAAGCATTTGATAGAGCTATACAGTTAGGGAACGCCTGGCAACCTATCCATATCCATGCACCGTTCATGTTCAAAACCAAAGCACAGGTTGTAGAACTCGGTAAAGAGCTTGGTGTACCGTTTCACTTAACCTATTCCTGTTACAAAGGTGCTGGGAAACACTGTGGGATGTGTGAGACATGTACAGAACGCAAGGAAGCTTTCGAGCTTGCAGGGATGGAGGACCCAACATTTTATGCCTAAATTCGCAACAATTGTGGTGGATTCAGTGCACGAATGGGCGAGGTTGACGTTCTCGCGTGATATGAAGAAACATGCGGGGGATTTCGAATCGATCAGGATGGTGAATAATTACCCGGGTGCTACCGAGCGAATCAACATGGTGGTCAGACGGTTTAAGGATTACCAGATCAAGGGAATCCAAGTCGTCATGACCGCTCACGAACAAATCGAAAAAATCTACGCCCGCGGCGGCATGATCTCGGGTAAAGGGCAAGCGCCACAGGAACCAATCGGCGTCAAGGGTTGGCCGAATTTACCTGGTACAACCTGCCCAACGGAAGTCATGGGTGCATGTGACAACGTGTTCCGTGTTAGGAGAGTGAACGGTGCAGTATCCTGGATTTGTCTACCTGAACCGCTTGGGGGAGGTGGAGATAACTGGGTCGCCAAGGATAGATTTAACGCTCCTGCACTCAACCCTGCGGGAGTCCTACCCGCTAACTATGACCTACTGGCAAAGCTTGCTTTGGCAAGCCCAAATTGTACTTGGACTCCTCCATACATCTGGTTGTTCTACGGAGAACCCGGTGTGGGTAAGACGAGATCCCTTCTCTCCTTTCCCCGACCAATGCATATATTTGACATTGATAGAGGGGCGTCGGTCTTAAAAGGTAAGGATGGTAAGTTACCCGACGGTATCACCACTAGTCAATACAACTCGGAAGAAGCAGATGACTATCCCAAATTCATCTCAGACCTAGAGGCGGCAAATTCATGAACCAAGCATTTGAAGTCACCATCATCGACCTTTGGCCAAACCTGAAAATCTTGGTCAAACAAGGGACGCGGGTACAGGACGTTGGGCCTGTGCAATACGACATCGCTCAGAGTCAATTCGTCCCCGCGGTGCAAGACGCGTTACGCAGAGCAGTTGAACAAATCATACAAGCCCGAAAGGGCGGGAGGTAGTTCGCATGACAATGCAAGCTGGCGTTGATATGACAAAAGTCGAGAAATGGGGAGACGTAGCGCCCGAAGGCTGGTACAAAGTCAGGGTGGAAAAAGTTGTGGATCGTGCCAAGTCCGGTGAAGGCCCGTTGCTTTCAGCCGAATCCAACGAACCCATCTGCATGCTATACATGAAAGTCCAAAACGAACCGCATGTGGGCAAGCTGTTGATGGATATCCCATCACTCCAACCCCACGCGTTGGCCAAGCTGAAAGCCTATTACGAAGCTATCAACTACATCCCCGGCCCCGAAGGCCACGATCCCGAACGCCTTGTCGGTGGCGAGCTCTTCGTCAAGTGGGAGCATGAAACATACAAAGGTGAAAAGCGAGGGAAAGTCGCCCCTTACAACATCAAATCGCTTAATGAGGGCCCGAAAGGCGCTCTGGCGGCGTAGAGGCCGTCTTGATCTACATAATCATTCCTCTTGTGTGGGGGCTGGTGGTTCTCGCCATCAGTTCCTACTTTGAGGGTAAGGTAAGGAGGAAGCCATGACCGAAAAACAAGCCAGCGCGGGGCGGGGAGAGGGACTAGCAGGGCTGGTGGCGAAGTGGCGCGAGGATATGCAGTACTGCCTGAAAAGGTCGGACGAACTGGCTAACCTGCACGAGGACAAACGTAGCGAAATATTTTTGACTCGCGGACGGACGAAGGAGATTTGCGCCTCGGAACTGGAAACCGCGCTGGAGGCTGCTGCCCCAGTAGGCACGGCGCCAGCATCGTTAGGTCAAATCCTCGGGCGCATCCATGAGCGATTCAATCATCGCGAACCACATATAGGCGCGTGGGACGCGCAGCGCATAGTTGTAGCTGAAGTGATACGGGCTGCGCTGGCGACCCCCTCTCCGCAAGCGCCGCAATGCTGCTGTAACGTTTCTTGGTTGGGCCTAGACCAGCGAGACTGTCCGATTCATGGCCCCGCCGCAACCCAGGAGCCTGCGGGGAGCGGGGCGCTGCGGGAGCGACTGTGCGAGAGAATTACTTCCTATTTGACGCTCGGTGGATTGTTCAATGCTGAACTGGCGAACCACGACGCAGTCAGAGAGTTGCTGATTGATTGCCGTATTGGCCTGTCTCTCTCCAGCCCAATAGAGCCGCCCGCAGCAGGCAAGGGACCTACAGAGACGTTGATTCGCATGTTCCTGTGGCAAGGGCACGGCCATGAAGGAATTTATGGTGATGACGGCGAGATGCAATGCGGCGAGTGCGGCGTGGATTACAAGCGTGATTCGCTGGACATTTGCGTAGAGAAGGCGAGAGTTGCGACGCTGCAAACTGGATTAGCGAAACTGGCACGCCCCACCTCGCAGGCATCCTCAGAGATACGGGAGGCGCAAACGTTCGAGCAATGGTGGCAAGCGGAAGGGGCGCACATGGTCAGAACTACCCACTGCACTCGATACGAAGTAATGAAAGAGGCTTGGAAGGCAGCGCTGGCTCCCTCGCGCCAAGGAGCAGGCGGCAGCACGAAGAGTTAAGGATATCAAACAATGCTTCTACGAAAAACGTTTAGGTTTGAAGCTAGTCATATCTTACCAAAACATCCTGGAAAATGCTCCAGGCTTCATGGTCATAGCTGGGTGCTCCACGTTGAGGTTGAAGGCCCTATAAACCCCTCCACAGGTTTCGTCATGGATTACGCGGATATGTCGTCTGCTGTCAAGCCTTTGATTGACAGACTTGATCACCGTCATCTCGGAACTTACGATGATTTCGACACCTTCCAGTGTGATCAATGGGGAGTTAGCGGTATGGGGAAAGTTTACCCTTCTAGCGAGAACCTTCTCCATTGGGTCGGTAAAGAACTTCCAACCCTTCCTTGGACGAAACTAGCTCTGGAAGAAACCTGTACAAGTTACGCTGAACTTTCCCGAGAGGAGTTCACACTTGCGTCAAGCTACAAAGGCTGAATTCCAAATGCTCCGTGAAGTCGCGTGGTTACTCCTTCCTCACTTCCGTTGCCCGTTCTGTAAAAACCATCTGCTTATCCGTCCTGCCGAAATAACCTTCGGTCATCGCAGACATTCATCTATCAATGTTAAAGTAACGGTTCATCATAGAAAACACGACCGAAACCTTAACCGGACCACCGCGATATTTGCTGAGGAAGTTCAGGGTGATGTCACCCTTGTACATAAAGCTTGTCATGAAAGATACCACGCGAATTTAAGGAGGACCCATGACGAACCCGAACTCGATGAATCTTCCGATAGCTGAGGAGTTTCACTCGTACCAAGGCGAGGGCGACTGGACGGGTACCCCTATGCACTTCATCCGAACCGCCGGTTGTAATGTAGGCCAACATCCGGAACACGTTACATGGGAGGTTGGTCAGGACAAGAACTTCCCCATCCTGAAAACAGGGTATCCCGCATACCGTTGTCACACCTACGATGGTCGCGGCTTCTGGTGTGATACCGACTTCCACAAAGGTGTGTTTATGTCGATTGATTCCTTGATTGAATCCACCTGGGAAAAACACATATGCATTACGGGGGGTGAACCACTCCTACACACCGAAAAGCTCGAAACCCTTATCAGTCAGGCTAACAATCTCGGTATTATGGCCCACATCGAAACCTCAGGCACAATCAACTGGTCCGGCATGGCCTGGATCACAGTGAGCCCGAAACAGGGTTACCTGTCTCCCATGATCCAGCGTGCTAACGAGGTCAAGTTGCTCATCGACCCCTCCTTCAAACTCGAAAACGTACCGGGCGATATCCTCGACCATGAAAACGTGTTTGTTCAGCCAATCAACACCGAGCTTGAGGTGGATTTCGACAATCTGCAGTTATGCTACAACCTTCTACGGGAGATGCCAAGATGGAGACTGTCCGTACAACTGCATAAGTTCTTGAAGGTGAGATAACCATGGGGACCTTGAGCGCTGTACAAGGGTTAGTGACCCTAGAACAACTCTGTCGAACCTCTCAAGGACTGCGACCGGTCCCCACCAATTTAGGAGATGCATAATGCTCCACCAAAACAACTGGTCTGAGGCTACCTTGTACCAAGGCGGCTGGCATGCGGTGAGAACGTTTGATTGTCAGTCCTGTGGCGAGGAAGTCACGGTGTATGAAAGCGATAAGACGAACAAAAAGCTGTTCTTAACATCAACCATGGAAGTTCATCCTTTACACTCAGGTGACAACGAATGACCCGTAACGGTAAATCACCAGAAGAACTCACCGTAATCGATGAAACCGTGAGTACCACGGGGAAATACGCGATCTGTCTCGGCAAGCACTTCCGCCCCATGGCTTGCTTCGACGTGGTAGCCATGAACCGTATGACCGGCCAAGTCAAACGCGTTCACTACGCAGATCGAGAAGAAATCGCTCGAATCGAATGGGACGAGTTCAAGAAGTCTATGACAGCGAAACGTACTGAAAGTGAGGAGGACGAACCGCATGGATTCAAAATCTTCGGACCTAACTAGTTTACCAGGGACGTATATCCTCAGACCCGACTCGGCGAAATTCATCCAGCTTTGCGAGCAGATGAAAGCTATACATATTAGGAAGGCGATGGATTACGGGAACGGGAGAGACCCCCTTGGCAACTTCGAACAAGCGCGGGATTGGGGGACTACACCTTTCCTCGGCGTCATGATCCGTATCGGTGACAAGATCGCCCGTTTGCAATCCTTCGTCATTAAAGGCAACCTGCAAAACAAATCCGTGCATGATACCCTCATCGACCTAGCAGCATACGCATTGCTAGCTGAAGTTATCCTGCAACGGGAGGTCGCCAGTGGATCTAAGTAAGATTGAAGCAGGCGTTTCACTCATTCTGAAAGGACTGGACGTCGACCCCCATGATCGTAATTACACCGATACCCCTGAACGTGTTGCGCGCTTTTACGCGGAAATGTTTAACCCTAAAGATCAAGAGTGGGCAACGTTTCCCGAAGATTTCACGGATTTTATCTTGTTACGAGGACACTCTCTTTTTACCCTTTGTCCTCACCACTTGCTTCCTGTTGAACTTATTGTTAATCTGGCTTACGTACCAGCGGGCAATGTTTTAGGGTTATCTAAGCTTGCTCGTGTCCTGGATGAATGTAACACTCGTCCTTTACTCCAGGAGAAGTTCACCAAGGATTGCCTCGCCGCTATCTACCGAATATGTCCTGATATCGAAGGAGCTGCTTGCCTCGTTAAAGGACGACATGACTGCACGAGAATTCGGGGAATACGTTCTGAAGCAGATGTTGTGACGTACAAACTGGAAGGGTGTTTTAAGGACCCGGATTTCGAATTCAGGTTTTTCGACCTGTGTAGGAGGTAGCGCAATGGATCTCATGGATTGCGTCAACGAAGCCGAATGGTTCCTCTACGGAGATAACTTCCTTGACGACTAGCAAACCCGGTCCGCTTTGCCACAAATGTCCGCTGGAGAAAGCAGCGGGGCCAGTCTGGGGCGAAGGCCCCTCAAATGCAAAACTCGTTGTGGTTGGACAGTGTCCCGGCCCGGATGAAATATCTCAGGGACGACCCTTTATGGGAGGCTCGGGAGGAATACTTGAGAGAAGTCTCGCTCGAGCTGGGGATGACAGGTCAAACATCTTTATCACCAACACCGTCAAATGTTTTGTTCCCCCCAAAACTCCCGTACCAGGTGGTGCAATGGCTTGCTGCCATCCACTCCTACAGCGAGAGCTTGACACGTTGGAGAGGATGACAACAATTTTAACACTTGGCCAGGAGGCGTTCAATGCGTTCACCGGCAAAAAAATGCTTACAGTTAGTCCCCCTAGAAGTACTAAAAAGCCGCCTAACCCTGACCATTGGCTTCGTGGATGTGTCTATCCCCTTGACTCACGAAGAGTTATCATCCCTGCTGCCCACCCTGCCTACGTGGCTTCAACAGGTTTTAGAGACGCCACTTGGTTCGACGCGGATGTCGCCAAAGCGGTTAGATTCGCAAAAGGACTAGGTCAAATCTACGAGGAACACTATGACTACAACCCGTCAACGCAAATCGTCAATGAATATATTTCCGAAATACTGGCCGCAGGTGACTTTGGTCTTGACTATGAGACTCCAGAGAAGAGTGCAGAAGAAGAAGAAGAAGAACTCCTCGGAAGCGGAACAACTGATATCCAAGTCGCTGGAATTTCTCATGCACCGGGCTGGTGTATTGGTGTGCCAGGAGATATGCTCGCACTCATCAAACCTCTCTTCACTCAAAAGAACAAACGAGTATTTTGCCGAGTATTCAACTGGGGTTTTGAAGGTTACCATACTCAGAGACAGTTTGGTGAATTATCTGTCACACCAATAGATCTAATGCTCCAGCTAAACAGGTGCTATAGTGACGCTAAACGCAAAGATCTCGGTACTGCGCTTTCCCTCTTCACCGACATGCCTTATACTAAAAACCTGTCCAAGACTGACCCTAACCGTTATAACGCTTGTGATACGTATGGGACCTTGGTTGGATCTCGTAATGCACAGACGTTTATGGAGCAGATGGGAATATGGAATGCATACCTTGACGCTGACGTGCCATTGTGGGACGCGGTGATTGAGATGAAAGTCGTTGGTACCAACTGTGACGTCCCCCACGCTAACAAACTCGAACTCATGATGCATAAGGCACTCGAGGCCTACACCAAATGGTGGGGGGCAAAACTCCCTCTGGTTGACTGGCAGAGCCCACAACAACTCATCGCGTTGTTTACAGCACAAGGCTTGCCTACTATTATGCGTAAGCGTATCGCCAAAGACAAATCCGTCAAAATGACTCCATCTTGCGATCAGGAGGTCCTCGAACTCTACCGTGATAAACACCAAAACCAGTTGGCTAGCCTGCTTCTCACAATGCGCTCGCTCAAAAAAGCCGGTGACTTTACTCACCCGTATTCATCCGATGGGAGAATCCATCCTTCGCATAAAATACACGGGCAGGTTGCCGGGCGGATCCAAGCACATGACCCTGACCTGCAAAACATCCCGGAAGAACTGGCAGGTATATACCCTCGGTCAGTTGTCATTCCTGATGACCCAACACAAGACGTTATCATTTCATCTGACTTTGAAGCAATCGAGTTCTACATTTACGGTTACGCGGCTCAGTGCAAGGCGATTCTCGAATGCCGCCATGAGGGCAAATACATCTACGGGATGTTCTACGAAGACATCTTCCACAAACCGTTTTTCGAACCTGGCAAGCCTCCAAAAAAGGCTTACCGCCTTAAAACTATCCCCCCATGGGAACTCCTTGTCGCCAAGTCTGGTCCTCTCGGAATGCTCTACGGGAGAGGCTCGAAGAGCCTGGAGGATGGTTTCGGAATTGCCAGATCGACCGCTTATAAAATCTATGACGATTTCTTCAAAAGGTATTGGGAGGTGGCGCGTTATCATCAGGCTTTGCGGAACGAAGTTGCCCGAAACGGGTTCCTGCGAAACTTCTTCAACAGGATCCGATGGTTCCCCAATGCTAAAGGATCCTTCCCTGAAATCGCAGCTTTCCCCGGACAGTCCAACGCCGCTGATATCTTGATCAGGAACGCGATCAACGGGACGAAAGGGATAGCTGATTTCGGTGGTCGGCGCCTGTTCCCGGTTCATGACTCAGTCCAATTCACCGTTCCCCGTAAATCCATGTACGGAGCCGTAACGTTCATCCGAGACGCTATGGAAGCTCCGGTGGTTGAAATGAACAATTTTTGGTTCACATGCAGCATCAAAGTCGGAACGCTAGAGACGTCGAAAACCGGCAAGCCAAACTGGAACGACACAATACCTTGGGAGGATTGGGTTCTGGACCATGCCAAGTACGTCGGAACAACTAGCAACGTTCAAGGATTTTCTGAAGGGTCGGTTGCTCAACCGTGAACACCCGTTATTCAGCTACGCGATTAACTGGGTGAGGAATTACCCGGGAGGGTTGACTGATAGGGACAAGACGGAGTTGCGTGGGATCATCTGCGCGACGTTCGGGTTGTCACTTGAAGACCTCCTTGTCGTTGTTGCCTCAAACGGCAACGTGGTGGAGGTCGATAAAGGCCAGGACGATCTTGACGCCAGGACGATCGAAACAAGTTTGAGGGGTCTTATACCAAAAGGAGGGTTTTATGACAGGTACTGCACCTTCACCGAACGTTCCGAGGCTCCCTTGGCTTATCATCTGTTCTGTGCTTTGGTTGCTATCGGAGCTACTGTTAACCGTAGGGTTTGGTTCGACATGGGAATATACCGTCTCTTCCCTAATCTTAGCGTTATCATCCTTGGCCCTAGTGGTATTAAGAAAACTTCAGCGGCTAACATCGCGCTGGGGCTTATTCAGCAATTGGATCTCGTCAAAGTTTACAGTGAAAAACTCACCCCGGAACAGCTTGTGGAGGCGATGAAAGAACATGCGCAAGGACTCATATACGCTCCTGAAATGGCGGCTTTTCTTGGCCGGCAGCGATACATGGAAGGAATCATCCCGCTTATTACCCGCCTTATGGATTGTCCTAACGTCTGGTCGTCCGAAACAATCGGTAGAGGTAAGACTACTCTCACAGACGTCGCAATATCAAGTCTTATGTGTTCTACCGTCGACTGGTTCGTTAACAACACGACTGAAGATATGCTCGGCGGTGGTTTTATCGCGCGCAACATACTCGTGGCTCAAGATGATAGCCCCAGAGATGAGGATATCCCTCGGGCGGAATTACCCACAGATAGAGAAAGATTAATGTATGACATATCCCAAGTCTTCCAAATCCAAGGACAAATGTCGTTTGAGCCAGGCGCGCGCGTCTACCACAAAGAATGGTATCATACCCACAAGCAAGCGAGCAAACACCCCGAGCACGAAATCCTCGCCACCTACTACCAACGCAAACCCGACCATGCAAAGCGCATCGCTATCTGCCTCCATCTTGCAGAACATGGTAACCTTACTCTCTGCCTCGATTGCTTTACTCGAAGTGTCGCGATCCTCGATTGGATTGAACGATTCATCCCTGGACTCCTTCGTCAAATGTTCAAAACAGCTAGTGGACATAACGCGGAGATCGTACTTGCTACCATCCGAACTCTTGGAGGTGTTGTCGACCACTCGGAGTTACTTAGACGCCTTCAGCATCGGTTTGACGGGTCGGAGGTCAAGCGAGTGTTGGGGAGTCTTAAAGATTCAGGGGTTATAGATGAACATGTGGATAAGTTACAACATGTTTACTACATCAAACGAAGAGAGGACAAAACACAATGAGGGATGGGTTAGGACAACCGTTAAAGGAAGGTAACCTTGTTCAGGTTATGTTGGGTCAGACACCTGTAAGAGGCTACATTCTCAAAATGAAGGAAGGTGGGGTATCGCTAGTGATGGGTAAAGGCCAACCGGGTCAACCCCAAGCTATGACCCCCGACGTGGTGATAATCCAAGTAGACGTTGCGCTCGCTGATGTCCAACCCGGGCAACCACACCCGACGGTGTTGAGGCTACCCGATCCAGGGAAGGAAGTTATCATGCCGGTAACGGTAAAGGACGTCATGTAATGGACGATCTAGAACCAATAGCTGGTTACCCCACCAAGCATGCTATGCTGACCGCGTTGTATGTTGAGGAGGGGTTGTCGATTCATCAAGTGGCGTCCCGTATAGGTGTCAGCACCGCAACGGTGGAGAGATGGCTCCGACTGCTCGAGATCCCTAAACGCTCACGGGGAGGTAGGAACAATTCCACTCGTATCGGTTGGACTCTGCACCGACTTGACCCCAGGTTGGTATTCACATTACCACTCAAAGACCTTGCCAGCATCGTCCAGGGTAGCGAATCACGATGTTACAAATACAGAGAGCAGGTGAAACGAACATGGAGTTCGCAATTATTACACCAACCGCAGGACTCGAACGCTACGCGGTCTTGAGCAAAACGCATTTGGTGCTCG
>Ga0137397_10003691_pt1 | contig 10672 bp, 11 predicted proteins | sample czorhiz116metaG_FD_106658 | JGI IMG/M metagenome (GOLD analysis project Ga0137397, IMG submission 106658) | Vadose zone soil microbial communities from Angelo Coast Range Reserve, California, USA - czorhiz1.16 metaG | ecosystem: Environmental > Terrestrial > Soil > Vadose zone | place: USA...
GGGCACTCCGATTTGGTCGCACGACGGCATCATCTGCACTGGCGAATCCTACAAGAATGTCGTGAAGCTTACCTTCTCCAAGGGCGCGTCTCTGAAGGATCCGGCCCGTCTCTTCAACTCGAGCCTCGACGGAAACGCACGCCGCGCGATCGACATCCACGAAGGAGAAGAAGTTGACGAGTCCGCCTTCAAGGCGCTCGTTCGCCAAACGGTCGCCCTCAACAGTTCTGGCAAGTCGAAATCTTCGAAGAAAGCGAAGTCCTAAGGGATTCCGCCCCTGAACAGGTCCGACCTCGGAGTGGCGGAGGTGTCGTTCCAGCCCGAGCGTCCCAGGTTGAAGATGCTCGGGCTCAAGCCGACGACCCTCGCCTATCGCATGACGAGCGGCCAGCCGAATTTCCGATCGTGCTCGCCACTCAGAACGCGCTACCTCTCCGAAGGCGCGGCCGCTCCGTTCGCCGCGCGACTTTCATTGATTAACGAAGCCACTTGCGGCGCGTGGTTCTACAACGGCGGCGCGCCAGCTGATCGGGTCCTGCAGGTCCAGTCATCGCCCCGACGTTCAGCGCGCCGCCGCGAGACTATTTCGTGGCAAAACAATAGAAGAGGCCGTTGCCGCCGGTGCTCTTGAGATCGTTCTGACTGCAGCCGCCGTCCGGCCCACGCGTGGGGTGCGAGGAGTTCCAGGACTTCGACGCGTCGTCGTCGCGCAAGCCCTGTCGATCGTGATGGCCGACCATCGCCGCGCCCTGGCCGCCCTTTGTCCAGTTGCCGCAGGTACGGTCGTCGCGGGGCGCGAACGCGGTGCCGTCAGGCTGCGAGCCGGTCAGGATGTCATGCATGTTGGGTGTGTCGCCACGGCCGTTGACCAGCTCCCCCTTCTCGTTCAGCGCCGTCTGCTTGGTGATGTTGTTGTTGGCGCTGTGTAGTTCAGTGAGATTGTTGGCGATGACGGTGCCCTTGGCGTTCTGCCACGGGCCGGAGCCGACGCGGTCGCGCGCGTTGACGGCACCGGCGCCTTGCGTACCGAGATAGGCGTGCCATGTCTTGCCACCCGCTCCGACTGCCTGCGCGAGCATCTGACAGTGCTTGTCCGCACCGGCAAGGCCGCCGAGGTCTCCGCCCTTTCCCGAGCCAGCACTGGTAATGAAGAACGTCATCTCGCTCTGCTGGGCATGCGTGATGGTGGCTCTCCCGAGCCCCAGCAGCATCACCAATCCCAGAATCGACCGACTCGCTCTGTTCATGTACATCCTCCCGTCTCTGCTCGCGGTCGCCGCCTGTCAGTGTGACGGCGATTGTCCGATCGTGGAAAAGGCGCTCGCTACCCCTGCGATTCGTTCTGCGACGCGAGAGACCATGCCGGCACGTTGGACGCCTGGCTCGTCCTGCGCCGTCGCTCCCAGAACCGCGCCCAGCTCGTGTACTGACAGACCAACCGAGCGCCGCCTGGGTGGGTCGCCGAAATGGAAAAACAAAGCCGGCGCCTGCCCGTCACAGTACCGTAATGTTTGACCCTTCCAGCCATGCGTGCCAGACTCCGCCGCACCGTAAGGCCCATGCTGGCAACCAGGAGACAACGAGGAGAGGCGATGAAGAGCAAGAGGATCCCGGCGGTTGTGATCGTTGTGCTGTCGCTCGCTCTCTCGGTGCTCGCCGTCCTGGGCAGCAGGGCCACTTCCGCGCAGGACACTGGCCAGGCCAAGTACACCGTGCGAGTGCCGAATGGGCTCGCGTTCTCTGAGTTCAGAGGATACGAAAGCTGGCAGACTGTCTCCATCAGTCAGAGCGAAAAGCTGATGGCTGTGATCCTCGCCGATCCCGTGATGATCAAGGCCTACCAGTCCGGCATTCCCGGCAACGGCAAGCCTTTCCCCGACGGCTCCAAGATGGCGAAGATCCATTGGAACCCGAAAAAGATGGAAACGTTCCCCACTGCGACGGTGCCGGCAAGCCTGCATGACGTCGACTTCATGGTGAAGGATAGCAAGAGGTTCGCGGACAGCGGCGGATGGGGATGGGCAGCGTTCAAGTATGACGCCGCGTCCGATACGTTCACGCCCGCCACCCTGGCTGACCAGCCGCCGCAGGGGAACGACGCCAAGTGCGGGCTCGCGTGCCACACGATCGTGAAGACAAGAGATTACGTTTTCACGGACTACGGGAAGCGGTGAACAAGGGGATTTGCATGACCGAGCGTTCAGATCCGCTTGTAGATCGATTCGCTGAAGCGTACATCGTGGAGAAGACTGTGGACCTTGTTCATGGCGACGACTCCTACCGCATCGAGATCGTGCGCGACCTTAAGCATAGGGGCGCTGCGAGGCCTCCGAGGGCGACAAGGCCGATCCCTGTTGGTTTGTTTCGGTCGGTTGACTTCATAGACGCTTCATAGCGGTTCGGATCATCGCTTCACGTTCTGGAATTTGAGTCCAGACAGGTTTGCCTGATTTCTGACTTCCGACTTGAGCGTGAGCCATGAGCAATCGGTGATCACTTACCAAGCCAACTTAAGGTTGCTAATCTTGGCGGCCGAGCACTTCGCCACGATGTCAGCTAGACCGTGGATTGAACTGAGAACAGAGCGCAAAAGTTTTCTCCAAGTGCTCAATGAAGATGCGGACTTTGGCGGGCATCCGACGACTCGCAGGCCGCACGGCAAGGATTGGCACTGTTCGTTCAAACGGAGTGAGGAGACGCACAACAGTACCTTCCCTGAGCTCTGCGGCGAAGAGCCATGCTGGCGCTTGGGCGATTCCCAGATGTTCAAGGACACCCATCCGCATCTGTTCGATATCGCTGGTTCGAAAGACTCCTTTGGGGATCACTCGTTTCGCGTCTGGTCCGATTCCAAAGCTCCACGGCTGCACGGCACCTCGCTCGACAAAGACGACCGCTTGAAAGCGGTGAAGATCGTCTGGCGATTCCGGCGCGCCATATCGTGTGAGGTACTGAGGAGTGGTGACGAGAATGGTCATCGTCTGCGCGAATCGTCGCGCAACCAGCGGGGAGTCCGGGAGATCCCCCGAGTGGATCGCCAGATCGAAGCCGTCCTCGATGATCGTCGTTGGGCTCTCGGATGCGGCCATCTCGACGGCCATGTCGGGGTAGGCCGCAAAAAACGCCGGCAGCTTCGACACCATATGAAGGCGGGCAAACGTGGGGGGGACGGTGACACGGATGACGCCCTTCGGCGCCGTCTGGCCTCGACCGATTTGTGAGGTCGCGCTTTCGAAGTCATCGAGAATGTGCAACGCAGATTCGTAAAAGGCGCGGCCCGCCTCCGTCGTTGCAATTGACCGAGAGGTGCGGTGAATGAGTTCGGTGCCGAGCGCCTCTTCAAGGGCTGAAATCTGCTTACTGACAGCGGGCTGACCAATCCCACGTTCTTTCGCGACAGCGGAGAAGCTCCCCTTTTCGACTACTCGGACGAATACCTCCATCGCATCGAATCTGTCCACATAGTCCCCCTATTCCTCTGAGGATTCCTGCAGCGCTTCCGGATTGAGTCCCTCTCAGCCAAGTGTATTCCGGTCTGGAATGGCTTGCATTCCTCAACCTGCCGTATCCGCTTGCGGGCATGGCACATCAGATATGGAGGCAGGAGGTCCGAGCGAGATCGCAGTCACATGAATCAGTGGAGTCGTGAATTGTTCACAGAAGGCCAAAGGAGATTTGAGGCAGGCTATGGGCACGTACTTCAGTGACCGGGAGTTCGCACAGGTCGAACCGGCGGAGAACGCGTTTCGTTCGCCGATTCCCACACAGGTCATCTCGAACGGGGAGTTCAATCCGCTGCCGCAGACGCCCCAGCAGAAGCTGGTCGAAGCCCGCATCAAGGAACTGGCCGACACCTACAGCGCGAAGGTGGGCATGGACCGGCGGCGGTTCCTGCGCACCAGTCTCGGCATGGCCGCAGCCTTCGTAGCCATGAACAACGTGTTCGGCAACCTGTTCGACGTCTCCGAGGCCGAGGCGGTCGACGCGACGCTGGCCGCGGAGCGGGCCGCGGCCCTGAACGGCCAGTTCATCTTCGATGTGCAGACCCACTTCGTGCGCGACGACTACAAGCAGGAAGGCTTCATCGACCTCCTGAAGTCCATGAACGCGTTGGAGAAGAGCGGGCTCGACCCGGACAGGATCAGTGTGTACAACGTCAAGTTCGAGAACTACGTCCGGCAGATCTTCCTCAACAGCGACACAGCGGTGGCGGTGCTGAGCGGCACACCCTTCGACGATGATTCGTGGACGTTTCTCAGCAACCAGGCGATCGCCGAAGCCGTCAAGATGGTCAACAAGATCGCAGGGAGCACGCGGATGCTGGGGCATGCCGTGATCACCCCGGGGCAGCCCGGCTGGATGGACGAGGTGGACCGGGCCCTGGCCGAGCGGCCCCCAGCCAGCTGGAAGCTCTACACCATCGGTACCCCGTTCTCGGCCAAGACCAAGTACCCGTTCAGGCTCGACGACGAGAAGCTGATGTACGGCTTCTACGAGAAGATCGCCAAGGCCGGGATCCGGAACATCTGCATTCACAAGGGGCTGATGCCGGCCGACTACGAGCAGAGCTGGGCCGGCGTCTGGAAGTACCAGACCGCCTGGGATCTCCCCAAGGTGGCGAAGGACTGGCCGCAGCTCAACTTCATCATCTATCACGGGTGCCTCCGCGCGTTCATGGACCCGCCCGGGGCGGCCCTGGCCGAGTTCGAGAAGACGGGCGACATCAAGTGGGCAACCGAGCTCTCCCGGGTTCCGGAGACGAGCGGCACCCAGAACGTCTATGCGGAGATGGGCACCAGCTTCGCCTCCACCGCGGTGATCGACCCGCGGTTCGCGGCAGCGGTGATCGGCACCTGGGTCAAGGGCCTGGGCGCCACCAACGTCGTCTGGGGCACCGACTCGCTCTTTCATGGCTCGCCGCAGTGGCAGATCGAGGCCCTGCGCCGACTCGAGATCCCAGAGGACATGCGGAAGAAGCACGGCTTTGCGCCGCTCGGCCCGGCCAACGGGGCCACGAAGAACCAGATCCTCGGGCTCAACTCCGCGCGGCTGTACAACCTTGGCCTGCGCGCCGACTATCGGCGGATGACCGAGGATAAGTTCGCGCAGATCAAGGAGGAGTATCGGATGGCGGGCACACTGGACACGCTGCGTGACAACGCCGCGTACGGATACATCGCGAAGCGGCCAGCGTAGACGACAGACGTCGCACGCTCCCTGCGCCGTGCCCACCATCGGCGGGGCGGGACGGGTGGGGAGCTCGACGTCGAGCCAAGCAGTGGCCGTGGGCCTGCTGTGTCATTCCACGGACGGCCACCGAGCAGGACATCGTCGTCTCTCACCTTCACGTCAGGGTAGGCCGCAAACAACGCAGGCAGCTTCGACACCACAGCGGGCTGATCAATTCCACGTTATTTCGCGACAGCGGAGAAGCTCCCTTTTCACCCAAATGTATTCCAATTGGGAATGGCTTGCATTCCTCAGCCCGCCGTACCCGCTTGCGAGCATGGCACATCGAATATGAGGACAGAAGGACAGACAAGATCGCAGTCAGGTGAAGCAGTGGAGTCGTGAATTGTTCGCCGAAAGCCAGAGGAGATTTTTATGTCTCAGTTAGTCAATAAAGTGGCGCTCGTTACCGGCGGTTCCCGGGGCATCGGTGCGGCGATCGCGAAGCGTCTGGCCGCGGATGGAGCGAGCGTGGCCATCACGTACGCGAAGGACTCAAGCGCGGCTTCCGCCGTGGTCAAGGCGATTGAACGCGATGGCGGAAAGGCTATCGCGATCCAGGCGGACGCTGCCGATACCGAATCGGTCAAGGGCGCGGTCGAAGAGACCGTCGCGACCTTCGGCCGACTCGATGTGCTTGTGAACAATGCCGGCACAGCCATTCCGAAAACGTTCGAGGAGACCACGTTCGACGAGATGGACCGCATGATCGACATCAACGTCCGCGGCACACTGGCCGCTACGCAGGCGGCGCTCAAGTACATGCAGAGCGGCGGTCGCATCATCATGATCGGCTCGGCCGCGGGCGAGCGTGTCGTGGTGCCCGGGCTGGTTGCCTATTCGGCCACGAAGGGCGCCGTAAAGATGTTTACGCAGGGGTTGTCCAGAGAGGTCGGCAGCCGGGGTATCACGGTCAACAACGTGCAGCCGGGTCCGATCGACACGGATTTGAATCCCGCGGCGGGCGAGTGGGCGGTACCTCAGAAGGCCGCCACCGCACTCGACCGTTATGGGCATGTCGATGAGGTCGCCGCGTTGGTGGCCTTCGTCGCCGGTCCAGACTCCTCCTACATCACCGGGGCCAATCTGACCGTTGATGGCGGAATGAATGCCTGAGCCAGGATCCGAGGCGGTCGACATGAACGTGGCCGTGCTGCTCGAGACCGCTCAGGGAGAGAAGCGGGTCGCCGCCGTTCCGGCCACCGTCGAGAAGATGGTCAAGGCGGGAATGCAGGTTTCGATCCAGTCGGGGGCCGGCCTCGGCTCCACGATCAGCGACGACGAATACGCGGCCGCGGGCGCGAGGATCGATCCGCGGCCCGAGGCGGTGCTCGAGGGCGCCGGCGCCGTCTTGCGCGTGCAGCGGCCCTCGGCCGCTGAGCTCGATCGGATGCCCGAGCGCGCCGCGGTCATCGCGTACACACTGCAAGCCAACAGCGATCCCGAGCTGCGCGAGGCGCTGAAGCGGCGCCGTCTGACCGCGCTCTCGCTCGACCTGGTGCCGCGCATCGCCCGGGCGCAGAACATGGACGTCCTCAGCTCGATGGCGAACATCGCCGGCTACAAGAGCGTGCTGCTGGCAGCCAACGCGCTGGGCAAGTTCTTCCCGATGCTGATGACGGCGGCGGGCACGGTGGTGCCGGCCAGAGTCCTGGTCCTCGGCGCCGGCGTGGCGGGCCTGCAGGCCGTGGCCACCGCCCGGCGCCTCGGCGCGGTGGTGAGCGCGTTCGACATCCGGCCGGTGGCCAAGGAGCAGGTGGAAAGCCTGGGCGCGCGCTTCGTCGGCTCGAGTCTGCACAAGGACGCCCAGGACGCGCGCGGATACGCGAAGGAGGTCTCGGCTGACGCCGCCCAGCGAGACCGCGACATGCTCCTACAAGAGATGACGACCGCCGACGTCTGCATCACCACCGCCCTGGTGCCCGGCACACGCGCGCCGATCCTGGTCACCGCGCCAATGGTAAAGGCGATGAAGATCGGCTCGGTGATCGTCGACCTCGCCGCCGAGCAAGGCGGCAACTGCGAGCTGACCGAGCCCGGCAAGGACGCGGTGAAACACGGCGTCACTATCATGGGGCCGCTGAACGTCGTCTCCGACATGGCGCCGCAAGCCTCGCAGCTCTATTCGCGCAACGTACTCAATTTCCTGCTGCACCTCTTCGACAAGAAGAGCTCTGCGCTGGCCCTGGATCGCGGCGACGAGATCACGAGATCGTGCCTCGTCTCCCTGGACGGCGAGGTCCTCCAATGATCGACATCGGCTTGATCGGCGATCTCTACGTGTTCGTGCTGGCGGGATTCCTCGGCTACCAGGTCATCTCGCGCGTCTCGCCGCTGCTGCATACGCCGCTCATGTCGGCGACCAACGCCATCTCGGGGATCTCGCTGGTGGGCTCGCTGGTGGTGGCCGGCGCCGGCCACAGCCAGGTCAGCACGGCACTCGGCGTCATCGCGGTCGTCGCCTCCACCATCAACGTGATGGGCGGATTCTTGATCACCGACCGGATTCTCAAGATGTTCAAGTCGAGGCGATAGCCATGGCGCGCGACGTATTGCAGCTCCTCTATTTGATCTCGGCCATCCTGTTCATCCTCGGCCTCCGCGGCCTGAGTCATCCGAAGAGCGCGCGGCGCGGCATGTTCCTCGCGGAAGCCGGAATGCTGCTGGCCATCATCGGCACGCTGCTGCACCACGAGATCATCGATTACAAATGGATCGCCGCGGGATTGGTCCTGGGAACGCTCATCGGCGTGCCGATGGCGATCTGCATTCCCATGACCGCGGTGCCGCAGCGGACGGCGCTGTCGCACTCGTTCGGCGCATTGGCCGCCTCGTTGGTCGGCATCTCCGAGTACTCCCGGCACGGCGCCGCGCTCGGCTCGGTGCGCGTGGGCGTCATCGGCATCGAGGTGATGCTGGGGTCGCTCACGTTCACCGGCAGCTTGATGGCCGCGGGGAAACTGCAGGGCTTGATCCGCGGATATCCCATTACCTATCGAGGCCAGAACCTCGCCAACCTGGGCCTTCTGGCCGGAACGCTCGCCCTCATCGTTGCGCTGATGTTCACTCCCGCGGCCTCGCCGCTGTTCTACACGATCGTGGGCCTGGCGTTCCTCTTCGGCGTGCTGCTCGTCCTGCCCATCGGCGCCGCCGACATGCCGGTGCTGATCGCATTGCTCAACTCGTATGCGGGGCTCGCCGACGCGGCCATGGGCTTCATGCTCGACAACAAGATCCAGATCATCACCGGCTCGCTCGACGGCTCGTCGGGGTTCATCCTGTCGATCTCGATGTGCCGGGCGATGAATCGATCGATCACCAACGTGCTCTTCGGCGCTTTCGGTCAGATCCAGGAACAGCCGGCGGGCGAGCTGGACGCAAAGAAGCCGGTCAAGCAGCTCTCCATCGATGAGGCCGCCGAGGTGCTGGGCACGGCGCGATCGGTCATCTTCGTGCCCGGCTATGGCATGGCCGTGTCGCAGGCCCAGCACCGCGTCCGCGAGCTGGCCGACGCGCTGAAGAACAAGGGCGCCGAGGTGCGGTACGGGATCCACGCCGTTGCCGGCCGCATGCCGGGCCACATGAACGTGCTGCTCGCCGAGGCGAACGTGCCGTACGACGAGCTATACGACATGGACCAGATCAATTCGTATTTCCCTGAGACCGACGTGGTGGTGGTGGTGGGCGCGAATGACGTCGTCAATCCCGCGGCCAAGCGGACGCCGGGGAGCCCCATCTACGGCATGCCGATCCTCGAGGTCGAGAAGGCGCGTGTGGTGATCGTGTGCAAGCGCAGCTTGGCGCCGGGGTTCGCCGGCATCGACAACGAGCTCTATTACGGCGACCACACATCGATGCTCTTCGGCGACGCGAAAGAGACGATGGTCAAGCTGGCGACGGCGCTGAAACAGTGACCGGGAATGAGAGTATCAGGGACCGCGAAACTCTAAAGGAGTAGCCGACATGAACACCACCGTTGTCTTGATCACCGGCGCGCTCACTGGAATCGGGCGTGCGACGGCGCTTGCCTTCGCGCGAGAAGGCCATCGCATCGTTGTCGCCGGTCGCCACGAGGAAGCCGGCCAGGAACTCGTGACTGAACTGCGTACGCTCGGCACCGAAGCCGAATTCGTCCGCGCGGATGTGCGCCACGAGGACGAGGTGCAGAACCTGGTCGATCGAACCGTCGCTCGCTTTGGTCGTCTGGATGCTGCCGTCAATTGCGCTGGAACGGAAGGCACACCCGGCCCGCTGACGAAACAGACTGCCGACACCTACGCCGCGACCTTCGACACAAACGTCCTGGGTACGCTCCTCAGCATGAAGCACGAATTGCGCGTCATGCTCGCCCAGGGAAGCGGCAGTATCGTGAACGTGTCGTCCACCTACGGACATACTGGGGCTCCTGGTGCGTCCATATACTCCGCGAGCAAGCATGCGGTCGAAGGACTGACCAAGTCGGCCGCACTCGAAGCCGCCTCTTCTGGCGTACGCGTCAACATCGTGGCCCCAGGTCCAATCGAGACTGGGATGCTGAACCGCTTCACTGGTACTGACGAAAGAAAGGCAGGTCTGGCGGCGACCGTGCCACTCAAACGAATAGGGAGACCCGAAGAGATCGCCCAGACCATCATGTTTCTCACGTCGGACAAGGCGTCGTTCATCACGGGTGCGTCGTACCTCGTGGACGGCGGCAAGACAGCCCAGTAATGTGCGTCGACACAGACACGGAGAACGCACTACCAACGTCAACATGGAGACACCAATGAAAGTCACACCTTTGGAAAAGCAGCACGTGAGCGGGCCTGCCGTTGCCTTTTATGAGGAGCTCGAACAGAAAGGTGGCAAGGTAATCAATTTCTTCAAGGTGCTGGCCTATAAGCCGGACATCCTGAAGAGCTTCATGGAGTTCTATCAGCAAGTCTGGCGCGAGGGTCGGATGCCGGCGGCTACCAAGGAACTTGCCTATCTGAGGACGTCGATTCTCAACGGTTGCGAATATTGAACGCGCGCACACACCGCTTCGGCGAAGCGGCGTGGCCTCTCCGACGATCAGATCGCGGCGTTGAAGGAGCCGGGCGGCTGGAAGGCTTCTGTGTTCACGCCCGACCAGCAGGCGGCAATCCATTTCGCGGAAAGACTGACAGGGTATCCGGGCGGAGTTGACGAGCACGATCTCGACGCTCTCGGCAAGCACTTCGATCAGGAACAAATCGTCGAGCTTGTCGCGACGATTGCCACAGCCAATCTCACCAACCGGATCAACGAGGGCGTCAAGACTCCGGTGGACGTGTGAAGTCCGCGCGGCACGATTCTTTAAAAAACGGCCTGTGCGTCTCACCATCCAGGCTCGAAGCCTGCGACGACTTGTGGTAGCGATGTGCTTCCTCGTGGAATCCCGATAACGTCTGCTCCTGCAGCTGCCGCACGGCCACCTGCAATA
>Ga0137397_10003692_pt1 | contig 10670 bp, 13 predicted proteins | sample czorhiz116metaG_FD_106658 | JGI IMG/M metagenome (GOLD analysis project Ga0137397, IMG submission 106658) | Vadose zone soil microbial communities from Angelo Coast Range Reserve, California, USA - czorhiz1.16 metaG | ecosystem: Environmental > Terrestrial > Soil > Vadose zone | place: USA...
GCCGAAGCTCGTCGCCGAGGGTGTGAAGAGCCGCGCGTTCCCCCATCCGACGCACACCTGCCTGCCGCTGCCGCAGAAGCTGAAAGGCCGCTCGGTGATGATCGTCGCCGACGAGGATGTGGCGAAGCGCTCGCCCGCCGCGCCGGCCTTCACCTGGGTCTACGACATCACCGACGAGCGTCATCCGATCCCCATCAGCACCTTCCAGGTGCCCGAGGCCGACCACGACGGCTCGCCGCAGCAGGCGATGACCGGGTGCCATCAGCCGTCCGAGCGGCTGAACGGCGACAACGTGATCCCGTTCGCCTGGTTCGCGCAGGGGCTGCGCCTGATCGACGTCTCGGATCCGTTCCGGCCCGCCGAGGTCGGCCACTACCTGCCCGATGTGCCGCCGAACTGCGAGCGCGTCTCGTCCAACGACGTCACCATCGACTCGCGCGGCCTTTTCTATCTCGTCGACCGCCAGCGCGGCATCGACATCGTGGAGCGGACATGACGCGCCAGACGTACGGTAAGAAAAACCCGAATCTGCCTTTCCACCCCGCGGTCCGCGCCGGCGATTTCATCTTCATCTCGGGCCAGGTGCCGAAAGACGAGAACGGCAACATGTTCTCGGGCACGATCGAGGAGGAGACCCGCTGGTGCATCGAGGCCGTGCGCCGCGCGCTGAAGGAGGCGGGCGCAGATCTGGAGGACGTGGTGAAGGCCACCGTGTACCTCGAGGACGCGCGCGACTTCGGTCGCTACAACGGCGTCTTCGCCAAGCATTTCCCCAACGCCGCGCTCGCGCGAACCACCGTGGAAGCGCGCGCCGTGATCAACACCAAGATCGAGATTGACGCGATCGCTTACAAACCGGAGAAGAAATGAAACTGCTGGGCAGGAAGACGTCGGGCAACGTGCAGAAGGTCCTCTTTCTCCTGGAGGAGCTGAAGCTGCCCTATGAGCGCGAGGATTACGGACGGCAATTCAACAACACGCAGACGCCGGAGTACCTCTCCCAGAACCCGAATGCCAAGGTGCCGACGCTGGTCGACGGAGAGGTCATCATCTGGGAGTCGAACACCATCCTGCGCTACCTGGCCAACAAGGCGAAGAGCGATCTCTATCCCACCGATCCGGCCCGGCGCACGCACGTCGAGCGCTGGATGGACTGGCAGCTCGCCTCGCTCAACAATCCCTACCTCGCGATGTTCCGCGAGGCGAAGCTCGAGCCGGCGAAACGCAGCGCCGACTTCGCCGCCCAGCAGAAGGACTTCGGCGCGCAGCTCTCCATATTGGATAAGGCGATGGGCAAGTGGGTGGCCGGCGACAAGATGACCATCGCCGACATCTGCCTCGGGCCGATCGCCTATCGCTGCCTGCGCTTCGGTGTCGAGCTGCCGCAGCTGCCCAATCTCAAGCGCTGGGACGAAGCCATCTCCTCGCGCGAGGCGTTCAAGAAAGCAACCGCCGCCTAGGAATTCGGGGTCAGGGTCGTAATTATTCTGCAGTGGATAGTTGAGCCACCCAGCGTACGACTATGTGGTCATCGGCGCCGGCTCGGCGGGCTGCGTGCTCGCCAGCCGGCTGACCGAGGATCCCGACGTGCGGGTGCTGCTGCTCGAGGCGGGCGGCTGGGATCGCGACCCCTGGCTGCGCATCCCGCTCGCGTGGGGGCGCCTTCTCACTCACCGGCTGCACGATTGGGGCTACTTCGCCGAGCCCGAGGCGAACGTCGGCGGCCGTGCGGTCGAGTGCGCGCGCGGCAAGGTGGTCGGCGGCTCTTCCTCCATCAACGCCATGGCCTACGTGCGCGGGCATCGCAGCGATTACGACCGCTGGGCGGCGGCGGGCCTGCGGAAATGGTCGTATGCGCACGCGCTGCCGTACTTCCGCAAGCAGGAGTCGTGGGAGGACGGCGCGAGTACGTACCGCGGCGGCGACGGGCCGCTCGGCGTGCAGCGCTCGCGCTACGTGGATCCGCTGTTCGATGCGTGGATGGAAGCGGGCCGCGCCGCGGGCCATCCGGTGACCGACGATTACAACGGCGCCGAGCAGCACGGCTTCGCGCAGATGCAATGCACGATCCGCGGCGGCCGGCGCTGCAGCGCGGCCGACGCCTATCTGCGGCCGGCGCTCGGCCGGCGGAATCTGCGCGTGGAGGTGAACGCGCTCGCGACGCGCATCGTGGTGGAGAACGGCCGCGCCGCGGGTGTGGAATACGTCGTGGCGGGAAAAAAGCAGCAGGCGCGCGCCGAGCGCGAGGTGCTGCTTGCGGGCGGCGTGATCAACTCGCCGCAGGTCCTCATGCTCTCGGGCATCGGCGACCCCGACCATCTCCGCGAGCACGGCATCAAGGTGCAGGCCGCCGCGCGCGGCGTCGGCCGGAACCTCCAGGACCACGTCATGGCGCCGCTCGCCTATCGACGCCGCGAGCCCGGGCCGTTCCACCATCACATGCGCCTCGATCGCATCGCGCTGGAGCTCGCGAAGTGCTACTTCCTCGGCAAGGGCTTCGCCACCGACCTGCCCGGGCCGATCGTCGCTTTCCTCAAGACCGATCCTTCATTGCCCGCGCCGGACATCCAGCTCCTCTTCCAGGGCGCGCCGCTCGCCGCCGGGCCTTATCTCACCAAGCCCTTCGTCGACGGCTTCGCCTGCGTCGTCGTGCTGCTGCGGCCGGAAAGCCGCGGCCGCGTCGAGCTCGCTTCCGCCGATCCGGCCGCCGCGCCGCGCATCCGCCAGAATTTTCTTTCCTCGCCGAACGACTGGGCCAAGCTCCGCGCGGGGGTGAGGCTCGCGCGCGCGGTGTCTCGTCAGGCTCAATTGGGCAAATACATTGCGCTGGAGCTCGGCGGTGCAAAGGAGTCCGACGCCGAGATCGACGCGCACGTGCGCGCCGCCTCGATCACGGTGCATCATCCGCTCGGGACCTGCCGGATGGGCGACGTGGTCGACGAGGAGCTGCGAGTGAAAGGCGTGCAGGCGCTGCGCGTGGTGGACGCATCGGCGATGCCCGACCTCGTCGGCGGCAACATCAACGCGCCGATCATGATGATCGCGGAGAAGGCCGCCGACCTGATCCGCGGCAGGGAGCCACTTGAACCGGTTCATTGACGCGCTCGAGAAGCTGCTCGGCGTGGCGCTGATCGCCGCCGTGGTATTCAACTTCGTCAACGTCGTGGGCCGCTACATCCTCGGCCAGACCTTCATCGCCGCCGACGAGGTCCAGATATACATAATGGTGTACATCGCCTTCCTCGGGGCGGCGGTGGCCACCTGGCGCAGGCTGCACCTGCGCATGGACGTGCTGGTGCAGCAGCTGCCACGCCGCATCCAGGCGGCGCTGGCCGTGGTCGAGCTCGTGCTGATCGTCGTCCTGGCGGCTTTCGTGCTCTACGTGTCGTCGGGGTATGTGAAGCAGATGGCGGGCCTCGACGCGCGCAGCCAGAACGCGGGCATCCCGATGTGGATCCCGCACAGCGCCATCGTGATGGGATTCGGGCTCATCGCCGTGCTGGCGGTGCTGCAGATCGTTCAACTGTTCAGAAAGGGAGACGCACCATGATTCGCCTGGCAGCTTTCGCGCTCGCGGCAGTAGTGGGTACGGCGAGCGCGCAGCAGTTCACCATGAAGCTCTCGACCTCCACGAGCGGCGATGCGCTCGTGGAGTGGCTCAATACCTTCAAGCAGGGCGTAGAGGCGAGCTCCGGAGGCAAGATCAAGGCCGAGGTCTATCCGGCGAGCCAGCTCGGCTCGATCCCGCGCACCATCGAGGGCGTGGCGCTCGGCACCATCGAAATGTCGTTCAACGCGTCGGGGTTCTATGAGCCCCTGGAGCCGCGCTTCGCGGTGCTCGCCGCGCCCGGCCTTTTCGATGGGCTCGAGCACGGCTTCAGGGTGCTGCACGACCCGGCGATCCAGCAGCGCATCGGCACGTTCGGCGCCGGCAAAGGCGTCGAGGCGCTCTCGATCGTCATTCCGAGCCAGTACGTGATCGTGTCGCACAAGCCGATCCACACGCTCGCCGACTTCAAGGGCCAGAAGATCCGCGTGCCGGGCTCGCCGCTGCAGATCGAGCCGCTCAAGCGCTTCGGCGCCTCGCCGCTGTCGATGCCGTTCGGCGAGGTGCTGCCGGCGCTGCAGAACCGCACGATCGACGGCGTCTGGGCCGGAACCACGCTCTTCACCGCGCTCAAGTTCTACGACATCGCCAAGACCATGACCTACCTGCCGTCGCACTGGGCGGCGACGGTGCCGCTGGTGAGCCGCAACTTCATCCAGTCGCTCGGCCCCGACCTCGAGAAGGTGGTGCGCAGCGAAGCGCGCAAGGCCGACGAGCACGTGCTGGGGTGGGCGGCCAAGGACATCAAGCGCTCGGAGAAGATCTGGGCCGAGAACGGGGGCAAGGAGATCCAGCTGCCGGCTGCTGAGCAGAAGCGCTTCCTCGACGAGTCGATCGCCGCGGCGACGCCGATCCTCACCGCGACGCCCCAGGGCAGGGAGGACTATGAGGCCTTCGCCGCGGCGGCGCGGAAATACCGCAAATAATGGAGAAGTTCCTGCGCGCGTTGCCGAAGGTGGAGCTGCATTGCCACCTGCTCGGCACCGTGCGCGCCGGCACGTTCATCGACTTCGCGCGCAAGGCGGGCGCGCCGATTCCGCGCGGGGACATCGAGGCGTTCTACATCCGCGGCGAGAAGCCGGTGGGCGTGCTGAAGGCGTTGCGGACGCTGGACCAGATCATCCAGCAGCCGGATGACCTTTACCGCATGACGCGCGAGTATCTCGAGGACGCCGCCGCGCACGGCGTGCGCTATGCCGAGTTCTTCTGGAACCCGACCGGCACGGCGCGCGTGTCGCGCATTCCGTACCCGAAGGCGCGCGATGCCATCGTGCGCGCGATCGGCGATGCGAAAGGGATCATCGGGCGGCTGATTCCGGCGATCGACCGCGAGGCGACGCCCGCGGACGCGGTGGAAATGATGCAGTGGGTCACCGCGCACCGGGCGCCGGAGGTCGTCGGCATCGGCATCGACTACAGCGAGGTGGACCGGCCGCCGGAGATGTTCGCGGACGCCTACCGGCTAGCCGCGAAAGCAGGGCTGAAGCGCACGGCGCACGCCGGCGAATTCGGCTGTCCGTGGACCAACGTGAAGAACGCGATCGAGGTGCTCGGCGTCGATCGCGTCGACCATGGCTACACGGTGCTCGACAATCCCGACTATGCGCGCCGCTGCGCCGAGTCCGGGATCGTGTTCACGGTGGTGCCGACCAATTCGTACTACCTGCGCACGCTGCCGAAGGAGCGGTGGGCGCTCGACCACCCGATCCGCCACATGCCGAAGCGCGGCATCCGCGTGCATCCGAACACCGATGACCCGACTTTCCACAACGTGACGCCGACGCTCGCCTGGCAGATGATGGTGCGCGACTTCGGCTTCGGCCTCGGCGACCTGCGCGCCTTCATGCTGAACGGGCTCGATGCGGCGTGGATCGACGACGCCACGCGGCGCCGCTGGCGGACCGAGTGGAGCGCGGAATTCGACACTTTGCGGAGGAACGTGCAATGACCCGTCGTCTGCTCATGACCCTCGCGCTGTGCGCGCCGTTGGTGGCGGGAGCACAGAGCTGGCCAACGGTTCGCCCCATCACGCTGATTGTGCCTTTTACACCGGGCGGCAACGTCGACTTCGCCGGGCGCGTGTTCGCGACGCGGCTGCAGGAGAAGCTCAAGCAGAGCGTGATCGTCGAGAACGTCGCCGGCGCGGGCGGCATCGTCGGCGTGCAGCGCGCGATCCAGGCGGCGGCGGACGGCTACACGCTGCTGGTCGGCGTCGACAGTCCGATCTCGATCGCGCGCTTCGTCACGCCCTCCGCGGTGCGCTACGACAGCCTGCGCGATCTCGCGCCGATCGGCATGCTGAACGCCGCGCCGATGATCATCGTCGCCCGCCCCGGCTTGCCCGCCGACAGCGTGGCCGATCTGCTGAAGCTCGCGCGTTCGCAGCCCGGCAAGCTGAGCTATGGCACCTCGGGCGTCGGCACGGTGCTGCATCTCGCGATGGAGCGCGTGAAGACGCTCGCCGGCATCGATATCCTGCACGTGCCGTACAAGGGCGGCGCGCCGATCATCACCGACCTGATCGGCAACCAGGTCGACCTGGCAATGCTCGTGACGGTGGCGACACTGCCGCAGGTGAAGTCCGGGAAGATCAAGGCCATCGCCGTCACCACGCCGCAGCGCGCGCCCTCGGCGCTCGAGATCGCGGCACTCGCGGAGTCGCCCGAGTTCAAGGGCTTCGACATGGTCGCGTGGACCGGACTCTTCGCGCCGGCGAAGACTCCGGCGGCGATCGTCGAGCGGCTGAACCGCGAGCTGAACGACGCGCTCGCTTCGCCCGACGTCGGCGGCAAGTTCGAGGAGCAGGGCGCGCTGCTGCGCAAGTTCTCGCCGGCGGAATTCGCGGAGTTCCTGCGCAAGGAGCAGGCCGACTACGCCGAGATCGTCAAGGCCGCTGGCATCAAGGAACAATAGCGGCGAGCGCGGCCAGCGCAGTGCGTGAAGCTGTCGTGCAGCGCGAGCACGCCCTGTGGTACGCGATGCGCCTCGAATAATTACGACCCTGACCCCGAATTGTGGAGGAACGCTGCTTGCTGGCGGTGGGCCGCATGGTTCATCAGCCAAGATGGGCAGAGATGTGCGCGCGCATCCTGCAGCAATGCGAGCACCTGCAGGGCGGCCGCGGCAACCTGGCCGCGTTTCTGGGCGTCCGGGAAGCCGAGCTCGCGGAATGGCTCGCGGCGCGCTCGGGTCCGCCGCGCGCGGTGTTCGAGCGCGCGATGGAGCTGATTCTCGCGGAGCACGACCGCCGCGCCGCGCGCGAGGCCGCCGGCGTGCCGAAGCGGCGCCGCACCGACCGCCCGACGGCCTGACAGGTCCATCCGGACGGGCCTGTCAGGCACGCCCCCTGCATACGTCCGGCATGGACCAGCGCACCCGCTACGCACAGGTGCTCTCGCAGGCGGAGGCGACCCTCGGCGGCCGCGCGCGGCTGGCCGCATTCCTCGACGTGCCGGCGGAAAAGATTGCCGCATGGCTTTCCGGCGAGGAAATGCCGCCCCTGGAGGTGTTCCTCGATTCGCTCGACGTGATCGCCGACGGTCCGTACGCGCCGGTCGCTCGCCCGATCCGCGTCGCCGCCATTAGGGGAAGATAAGCCCTAGTATCATCGGCGCATGACCAGCGCCGACGCTGTATCTCTTACCCGGTCGCTGCTCGCCTTCGACACGATCAACCCGCCCGGGCGCGAGAGCGACTGCGCGCGGCATGCGGGCGCGCTGCTCGAGCAGTGGGGCTTCCGCGTCGAGTACCACGACTACGAGCCGGGGCGCACCAGCTTGGTCGCGCGCGCCGGCGGCTCGGAGGCGAAGGCGCCGCTCTGCCTCACCGGCCACATGGATACGGTGGCGCTCGGCGCGCGGCCCTGGTCGAAGGATCCCTTTTCCGGCGAGGCCGAAGGCGACCGGCTCTACGGCCGCGGCACCTCGGACATGAAGGCCGGCGTCGCGGCGATCCTGATCGCGGCGCGGGCGTTTTCCAAGAAGTTCAATGGAACGCCAGGCGTGGTCATCGTCCTCACCGCGGCGGAGGAAGGCGGCTGCATCGGCTCGCAGCATCTCGCGCGCACGCAGCTCCTCGGCAAGGCGGGCGCGCTGCTGGTGGGCGAGCCGACGTCGAACTACCCGTACGTCGGGCACAAGGGCTCGGTGAAGTTCCACGCGAGCTTCAAGGGCGTGTCGGCGCACGGCTCGATGCCGCAGCTCGGCGACAACGCGATCTACAAAGCGGCGCGCGCCGTGAGCGCGCTCGAGACGTTCGACTTCGGCGCCGCGCCGCATCCGGTGATGGGCTCGCCGACCATGAACGTCGGCACCATGGCGGGCGGCAGCGGCGTGAACATGGTGCCCGACACCGCGACGATCGGCGTCGACATCCGCACCGTGCCGGAGATGGATCACGCCAGGCTGCTCGAGCGCCTGCGCGAGACGCTGGGCAAGGACGCGGAGATGGAGGTGTTCTCCAACCTGCCGCCGGTGTGGACGCCGCCGCAGCAGGAATGGGTCGAGCGTGTGTTCGACATCTGCAAGCAGCACCTGGGTACGCGGCCTGAGGCGAAGACGGCGACGTACATGACCGATGCGGCGAACCTGCTGAAGGTCTATGCCGGCGCGCCGACCATCGTCCTCGGTCCGGGCGAACCGCAGCTCGCGCACCAGACCGACGAGTGGTGCAGCATGGAGCGCATCCGGCAGGCGGTGGCGATGTACGAGGCGATCATCAAGGACTGGTGCCGCCTTTGAGGTGGTTCATCATCTTTGGCGCGCTGGTGGCGACGCTGGCGGGCGCGCAGCCGGTGACGCGCATCGTGGTGCCCTTCGCCGCCGGCGGCGTGCAGGACATCGTCGCGCGCTCGATCAACGCGGAGGTCGGCGCGGCGCTCGGGCGCAGCGTGATCGTCGAGAACCGCTCCGGCGCGGGCGGCACCATCGGCGCCGCCTTCGTCGCCAAGTCGCCCCCCGACGGGCAGACGCTGATCCTCGCCGGCGCGAGCCACACGATCGCCGGCTCGCTCTACGCCAAGCTGCCTTATCACCCGCTGCAGGACTTCACGCCCATGGCCCACATTGGGAACGTCGACTACGTGCTGCTGATCACTGCGGCGGTGCCGGCGAAAAGCGTGGGCGAGTTCGTGGCCTATGCGAAGGCGAATCCCGGGAAGATGAACTATGCGAGCGCGGGCGGCGGCTCGGCGACGCACCTGTCGATGGCGTACTTCGTCAGCCTCGCCGGCATCGACATGGTGCACGTGCCGTTCAAGGCGACCGGCGAGGCGGTGAACGAGGTGCTCGCGGGCCGCGCGCACGCCGTGATCGCGGCGAACATCGGCGCGCTGCCCTTCGTCCACGATCCGCGCGTGCGCGCGATCGGCTCGACCGGCACGAAGCGCTCGAAATTCCTGCCCGACCTCGCCACCATCGACGAGAGCGGCGTGCCTGGCTACGGCTTCGATTCCTGGATCGGCATCCTCGGCCCGGCGGGCATCCCGCGCGGCACGGTCGACGCGATCAACGCCGCCATGGGCAAGCTGCTGAAGGACCGGGTGATACTCGAGCGCCTGGACAAGCAGGGCGTGGTGCCGCAGGCGCTCAGCCCGGACGCCTTCGCCGAGCTGCTGCGCGCCGACTTCGCCAGGATGGCGCGCGTGGTGAAGATCTCCGGCGCGCGGATCGACTAGCGTGCTGATCGGCTGCCCGAAGTGCGCCACCCTGAACCGCGTTCCGCCGGAGCGGCTGGCCGACGGACCGGTCTGCGGCAAGTGCAAGGCGCCCCTGCTCGAGGGCAAGCCCGTGCCGGTGACCGATGCGACCTTCCAGGCCGCGGTCGAGCGCACCGAGCTGCCGGTGGTGGTCGATTTCTGGGCCGACTGGTGCGGGCCCTGCCATGCGATGGCCCCCGGCTTCGAGCGCGCCGCCGCCGAGATGAAGACCCGCGCGCGCTTCGCGAAGGTCGATACCGAGGCGGCGCCCGGCGTTGCCGGCCGCTTCGCCATCCGCTCGATCCCGACGCTGATCCTTTTCAAGCAAGGCAGGGAAGCGGCGCGCGTATCGGGGGCGATGGATGCGCGCCGCATCCAGGAGTGGGTGAATCAGGCCCTGGCCGCCTGAAGCGCTCGCATGACCCCGCCGTGCGCGACGAGCGCTTCCGGCCGGCGCTGCAGCAGGTCCGCGTAGTTGCGCTGAAACGGCGAGCCGGCCGCGTCGGGCTTGAGCAGGCGCCTGATCTCCGCGACGTACGCCTTGGGCAGCACGGGCTCTTCCACTTCCTCTAGGCGCACGATGAGCGCGGTGAGCGCGCCGAGCCAGGCGAACGCCGGATCGTCGATCAGTACCTTCAGGAATTCGCCGTCCGACAGGCGGCCGCGGCTGCGCTCGTAGCTCTCGCGCTCGGCGTCGACGAGCGCCTTGTGCAGATCGAGGAGCGGGCCGCGGATGTCGGCGAGCTTCATGCCGGCAGGTATTTCTCCGCGAACTCGCGGTAGTGCGCCTTGAGCGCTTCGTCGCGGCCGCGCAGGAGGGCGGAAAGCTTCTCGAGCACCTCTTCGAGGTAGAGCGTGCGCACGCGGCTGCGCAGCGCGCCCGCGGTGATTTCGGGCAGCACGTCCAGCGCCTTGCGCAGCGGCTCGTTCGCACGCGGCAGCACGATGAACAGCAGGCTCTCCGGCTTGTCGAGGTAGCACAGGCTGCGCAGGAGCTGGTAGCGCCGGAAGAAGGCGTCGGGCTCGAGCCATTTCGGCTCGACCAGCGCCGAAAGCCGCGGCGCGTACACCTTGGCCAGCTTCTCGCCGTGGCGCTCGTCGAGATCGGTCGCGCCGAAGCCGAGCTCGCAGAGCCTCGCCTCCAGGTAAACCCTGCCGCCGCGCTCTAGCTCGATGAAGAAATCGAAGTGCGTGCCTTCCTCCGGGTCCTCGGCATACTCGAAGGCGAGCGTGCGCGGCGCCGCGTCCTTCAGGCCGAGCACGCCCTGCAGAAAGGCGCGCGCCCAGTCGCGGTCGGCCACCAGCGGATAGAAGAGGTTGAAGCCCATCGCCTGCGACGAGGTGAGGTGCGCAAAATCGCGGTGCAGC
>Ga0137397_10003696_pt1 | contig 10668 bp, 7 predicted proteins | sample czorhiz116metaG_FD_106658 | JGI IMG/M metagenome (GOLD analysis project Ga0137397, IMG submission 106658) | Vadose zone soil microbial communities from Angelo Coast Range Reserve, California, USA - czorhiz1.16 metaG | ecosystem: Environmental > Terrestrial > Soil > Vadose zone | place: USA...
CGACTTTGCCGCATGCCAGACGCACCGTTCCCACGCATGACCCTCATACAAGGTGAGCACCATGGCCGGATGTGTGCGCCGGCAAAGCTCCAGCATCTGAGCGTGCAAATTGAGGTTGCTCAGCGTCGGGTGAGAAACCGCGTGATAACAGGCTTCGTGGGCCGCCCGGGTGCGCAAGGATGGTTTTGGTTCCTGCACGGCGCGCCCGAGCGTTCGGCAGGCACGCCAGCTTCGAAGAAGAAATGAAAACTGTTCTTTCAGGCTGGTAAGGTCGGGGAGCATCACGCGAGCACAAGGTCCGCTGCGTTTCGCCCGTTCGAACAGCGACGTTGTGGAATGGCCCGACTGATTCCGGAGAACCAGAAGGGAAGACAAGCCCCGGCTGGCCAGGCGCGCTTGAAGGTCTCCGAAGTAGAAGTCATCCTTCATTTCGAGATGGGTAACGTTTATCAGCCACGAGACAATCACCACGTCCACCGGCGCAAGATCTCCTGCTGTAAGTTCTGCGGGCTTGCCGGAGGTCACACTTTTGGCAAGGTCGATAAGCAGGGCGATTTGATGCCGCGTGACTCCTTTGGTGAGCGAAGCGAAGGGACGCCACGACTGACCACCCCGCCCTCGCCTCCAGCTCGGGCTCCCCTCCTTTTCAAGGAGGGGAATACTCTGATACTCGCGAGTCAGCATCGGATGCTGGGACAGGAAATGGAGCCAGGGAATCGCGATCCAATCAACCGTTGCCTCTGCAGCTCCCAAAACCTGATCGCAGGCTTCGGCAATCTCTCGGTAGCGTTCTGCCTGATCGGTCATACCTTGCGTAAAGCCAGCCGGACGAATGAACTCAAACGGTGGCGTTGCAGAAACTCCTGAAAATCGTGGAGAGCATCCGCATCGCGATTCATCACGAGGTAACGCACAAACCTGGCGCAGTTCAGGTCTGGATTGTTTGTAAGCGCTCGCCTCACGTTCTCGACGTCGAACATTCCCGGCGTGCTGAATTCCAGCAGTTGAAAACCATGACGTTGGACAGCCCCAACCAGACCCTCTGACGAAAAAAGATTGAGGCGGTCGGGGGGGTAGATGTTCGACGAATGCTCCCACAATACTTGAAGGTCGAAGCCGCTGATACTGAGGGCCGTCATCATTAATAAGCCACCCGGGACGAGGCTGGAGCGGGCGGACTGGAACACGGTGTCGGTATCCGAAATACAGTTGAGAATATCGATCGAGAGCATGACATCGGCCGGGCCAAACTGCGAAACCTGGGCCAACGGTGTCGGCCGGAGTTCGACGCCGCGCGACCGCAGATTGCGGCACTCGATGTCGGCCGCCGGATTTGTAACGAAGACTCTCTCGAAAGCCCATTTGGAGGAAAGTTCCTCGACCAGGAGCTGGCTGTGGTAGCCGACATCAATGGCCGTGCCGGCATCGGGATAGTGGCGATCGATTACTCCGCTGATCCATTCCGCCAGGGGACCGTAGATCTTCTTTCGACGTGTCTCGAGAGTTCGACTCGCCAGGGACTCGCGCCAGAAGCGGGCCGCGCGCGACTCTCGGTAGAATTCCGTAAGCAACGCGTCCGACGGACATGGAGAAACGAAAACGCTGCCGCAGGCCGCGCATTGCATGTAGTTCAGGCCGTACTTCTCAAACGCGAGCACGCTCTCGTTCCCTTTGCAGCCCGGGCATGGCCGTTCTGCCAGGGACTCGGGCCGTGTCAACCAGGATTGGATTTCCTCGGCTATGAGTCTCCGATACTCTTCGATGGCCGGCTGGGGCCTGATTTCCAGCTCCTCGAAGTCGCGGCTGTAGACGATGGTCTTCATGGAATTTCTTGGGCCACGCACTGTAGCGGCGCTCTATGAGCGCCGGTTTTTCCGGCGGTCATAGACCGCCGCTACAGTCTGCATAACTTCCATTCTGCGAATACACCTCTGCAATCAGCTCCATGACGCGAAGGGCATCAAGCGACGTACTGTCTGTCACGGGGTCATTATTCTGGATGCAGCGCACTAACTCTTTCACCTGAAGGTCCCACGACAGATCTCTGTCGAAATACACGATCTCTTCGTCACCTGTCGCCTTGCGCCCGATGATCAGCGTCTCGCGGCCATAACTGCCCGTCTTTGAAAGAAGACCCTGGGTGACCAGGTACCCGTTTGCGAGACCGATCTCGAGTCGAAAAGTATGTTTCCAGAGCGTGGCCGAGGAGTGCAGTTGGGCGATTTGTCCGGCAGCCGTCCTGAGCAGGACAAAAGCGTTGTCTTCGACACCGATGTTCCAGTAGCCCGTCGCGACTATTCCATGGACTTTCTCGAAGTCTCCGCAGAAGAAGCGAAAAAGGTCCAGCATGTGGATGCCCTGGTCCAGCAGTATGCCGCCGCCGGAAATCTCCGGGTCATTTCTCCATGAATGCTCGAATTCGGTACCTGAGCCTCCGGACTTCCCATACACACCGCGCAGCCAGATGATCCGTCCCATGCGCCCTGCGTCGACGAGCGACTTCGCCTCGAGAATTGCAGGATGATGCCGGTGATTGAAGCCGAACATTACTTTAAGGTCGGGGCGGGCGAGCTCGGCTTTGCGGATGCGATGCACATCGTCCAGGCTCCGTCCCGGCGGCTTTTCGCAGAACAGGTGGCAGCCGCTCTCGAGAGCGTAAACACATATGTCTGGGGAGTACTTGTTGGGTGTGCAGACAAAGACGATGTCGGGTTTGAGGGAGTCGATTGCGTCCCGATGGTCCGTGAAGATTGAACGCGGGCTAAAGCCCGCGACTACAGTCGCGACGGGATCACAGGGAACGGGATCACAGATACCGCAAAGGGTCAGTTCCGGCAAGGAATCTACAACGCGGCGGCGGATCTGCCCCATATAGCCATGGCCGACGATCAGTACCTTGAGAGGCTTAGTCAATCGCACGTTCCGGCAAGGTTCTTAGACTGCGCAGCGACTTGAGCAGTCGAGTAACTGCTGGCCGTACTCCGGGGATCAGCAACGGCGAAAAAGCCAGGACCGCGGGATAGAAAATCGCCGGCGGGAAGTGTTTCACTTTCGCCGCAAGTTTTACTCCGGGTCCCAGCCAGCGGTAGACCGTCCTGCGCATGCTGCTCAATTCATCCGAGCGAAGAGACAGTACGTCAGCGGAGTGGTTCAGGAGTTGATCGATAGACTCCAACACCGAGCCAATCTGTTCCTGTGTTAAAGCCCGGCTCCAAATGGTGCTTTCGATTCGCAGGACGGAGGCCAGCACCGCTATATCCTGGCGGCCGGAAAGCGCACGCACAAGCTTCTCATGCGCGCGAGCGGTGTCTTCCCAGTGCGCATGAGCTTTCATAGCGGATTGCCGCTTTCGGTGAGATCGATACATGATCAATTGCTCCGGGATTACTGCGGCCCGATGCTTAGCGAGTACGAGGTCGATCCACAATGCGTAATCGGACGCAAGGCCGAAAGAGGCATCATAACCACCGAGTCCCAAAGTGGTCTGCCGTCTGTAGGCGACTGAAGGGTGCAGCAGCGCGCACCTGCCAAGAACAAGCAATCCCACAAGTCTTCCGAAATCGTCAACGTTCCACTTCCAGATGGCCGTCTTCCTGCTCCGATCATCGATACTGTAGGCCCAGGTTCCCACGACCGAGATTTGAGGATTCGCCGTCAGGAATGCCACCTGCTTCTCGATTCGACCCGGCAGGCAAACGTCGTCCTGATCCAGCCGGACAATGAACTCACCGCGAGCTTCTGCCAGCCCTTTATTGAGCGATGCATTCTGGCCGATGTTGGTTACGTTTCTAAACAGCCGGATTCGATCGTCAGAATAAGACTCTACCGTTTGGGTGGATCGATCGGTGCTCGCGTCATCGACGATCAGGAATTCAAAATCCGTAAAGCTCTGATCGAGAACGCTGTCAATCGCTTCTCGAAGATAAGGCAGACCGTTGTAAACGGTCATCAATACCGTGACGCGGGGGATCATAGTTTCGTGGCAACTTTCGCGGAATCAGCGCGCAGCGGCCCGGACAACTCGCTCGCGACGTATTCCCGAAGAGCGTCCTCCCACGGACGCATCTGATCCAACTCCAGCAGTTGAAGCTTCAAATTGTGCAAGGCCTCCGAGCGCCCGCGCGGGGCGGGCAGTGGAAAGGATGCCGAAGACACAGGCACGATCGAGACTTCGGGTCTCCCCAGAGCTTCGCGCACGACCAGAGCAATCTCGTAACGGGATCCGGAGCCTCGATTCACCATGTGATATACGCCGTAATATCCTGTCTCAACGAGGGTCTTGATGCCCGCCAGCAAGTCCCGGGCATACGTCGGGCTGCCGATCTTATCGTCGACTACGGAGAGTTCCTCTCTGCCCTCAAAAATCAATCGCACAATCTTGCCTACAAATTTTTTGTCTTTCTGCACGCCGCCGCCGATCATCCATCCGGCACGTACGATGTAGTACTGCCGGAGCAAGGAGGCGATGATCTGCTCGCCACCGAGCTTGGAATGGCCGTAAACATTCGCGGGTTTCGGAAAGTCGAATTCGTTGTATGGCTCTTTTTTGTCACCTGAAAAAATGGCGGCCGTGCTGACGTAGATGAGCGGAATGGAACACCTCTGGCAGGCAAGAGCAATGTTCTGCGTGCCAATAGCATTGACATGAAACGCCCAATCGGGTTCCTGCTCACAGCGATCCACGTCTGTTGCGGCAGCCAGATGCAGAATTGCATCGGGACGAGATTCCTCGATAACGCTCTTCACCGCCTCAGGATCTCGAATGTCAAGGCGCACATGACAGCCGGCCAAATCCGTCAAAATCAGGTCCCATTCGTGAAAAGCACCGCGTGCGTAGCTTCCCACCATTCCGGCGGCGCCGGTTACCAACATGCGTCGTTTTGTACTCATGCCTTTGCGGCCCGGCGGTCTATGACCGCCGCTACAGCAGGAGTTCGAATCTTGTCGTATCCCCAACGCTCACCATAACGCTCGGCGGCCGCAGCGAGAACAGTGTCTCGGTCCACACCTTGTTTCAATCCATTGAGTATCCATTCCAGGTACTGTCCCATCCGCTGGGCGGCTCGTCCGTCACGAAAAGGATCGAGCCGATCGAGAATTGTGGACCAGTCGCCAAACCCGGGAATCTTGTGTTGGTTTCGGGCGTGACTTAAATACGTTTGCCACAGGTCCTCATAATTCTTGAACACAACGCGTCCGACACCCAGTTTATAGAGGGGGCTGAAGGGCCAGCCTTCGCGATCCATCAGAAGCGTTGGAACACCCGCAAGTGCCGCTTCGAAACCTGCAGTGGCTGCGCACAGATGGCCGTGAACAGCAACATCCGAAGCCAGTGCTGCGACAGCAGGTGGAAATTTCGGAAATAGCGACCCGCCTTCAAAGACGTAGCAGCGCCCGGTCCGAATCGCTCTTGAAAGTATCTCGGCGACAGGGCCCAGTCTTGCGCGAAGTGTTGCCGGCTGTTTCGGTTTCAAAACCAGCCCAAACCATCGATGTTCAAGAACCTTCTCGAGCAGAAAGGCGTAAGCCTCCTGCTGTAGATGATGTCCGGTATGCCAGCGCTCATCAGCGGATGAGTTCTCATCGAAGAAAGCCATGACATGCTCTGCGCCGCTCTTTTGAAGCTCGGCACGAACCTGAGCTGCGTAGTTTCGCAGCGGGGCAAGTCGATGATCACCCAGGTACCCGGTCACAACGGAATATCCGATTTGCGAACCGTTTCGCGCTTCACGTTCCACGGAGTCGTGTGAAAAACCGAAAAACAGGTCTGTGGCTATCGCCATTTCCGAGGACGAAACGAAATCCAGCGACCGCTGATAAATAGCGGAGACTCCACCCAATTCCTGCAGAGCGTCGGCAACCGCAACATGTTCCCCATCCACGTGGTACCAGGTGACATGAAGTCTAACGTTGGAGCGCTCGAAGAAATCCTTCCAGTACTGGCGGCGATCCTGGTAATTGAGAAGACGCTCCCGCAGCCATCTTTGCTCCTCGCTCGAACCATCGAACTTCAACGCCAGACGCTTGTAAATCCCATGGAGTATGCGGACTTTCGGAACGAAAACGGGAAGCTCCGGGAACTGTTTCGATCGCGGATCGAGCGCAACTCCCTTAATGTTGTGGCGGGATAATTGATCCCATGTATCACGATCGACCGGAACCTGCGGCAACCCCAAAAGCATCAGCAGATCTTTTCCGGCGATCCCGGAATTCTGCCAAAAGAACAGGTCGGAGTGGAACTCCGGTTGATCGACATTCAGGTGGCCATACTGCTGGACCGCGATGATCGGAGTTTCCGGAGGAACCACCCCGGCGCTTCGCGCCACCCCTCCTAACTTAGGAGGGGAGTTCGAGAACATGAAACGGATGCTTGCAATAGCACTCGGACTCAAACAGGAGAGAAGAAGGTTACGAAAACTGAAACTTCTGCCGGCGCTTTCCACAAGGACTTTGTGTCTCTTCGCGTAGCGTTCGATGTTTCGCAGCCACGGACGCCGTTCCAGGAACAACCTTTCCCATGGCTCGGAACCGTCTCTCTTCCGAAGCCAGAAACAAATCTGGATGAGCAGGAGAGCGCGGGTCAACGTGTGCCTGTCCAACAGATTTATCGTCGAGATGTTCTTCGCTAGATAGAACGGGAAGCGGTTCTGGCTGGTCGAGTTCTGGACAAACTGCCGGAAGGCTTCCTCGCTCAGGATTTCATCCTGGAGTTCGGTCAAATCGAAATAAGTCACCCGCAGCCGGATCAGCGTTCCGTGCTTGTCACGAACATCCATAATGCGGAAGTTCACGCGTCCGACGGTTGTGCCCGCGATCCAGCCCATACCGAACGCCAGGCCCAAGGCCCACCAGGAGGCATCAAAAACCTGACACCGCGGGACGGGCCGGCCGCCCAGACGTTCGCGCATGAGCCGGGGAAAGATATGAAAGAGCCAGGCCCGCACTGTCAGATTTTCGATGTACCACATTCCAGGTGTTCGCAATGAGTTTCAGCCGCGGATTACGCGAATTACGCGGATGGGCGCGCTATCACCGTGTATCCCAGTCATGTGAAGATCTTGCGCGCCCATCCGCGTAATTCGCGTAATCCGCGGCTGAAAGTCTTTTGTCGTTCCTGCCATACCTTGCTAGAAGACGCACTTCTTGAAGGCAGCGGCCGTGTGCTCGATCTGGCTATCCGTCAGCCCGGCGCCGGATGGCAAGCTTACGCCGCGTTCGTACAATCGGGTCGAGTGTTCGATGCGAAATGCCTGACAGCTGCGGTACGGAGGCAGGCTATGAATGGGATGCCAGAACGGACGCGCGCCGATCCCCATACCTTGCAGTCGCTCGATAACACGCTTTCTTTCCTCGAGCGAGATGCCCTCACGCAGTAGAACCGTATAAAGCCACCATGTTGGTTCGCAGCCGTCCGGCGTGGGCATGAGAGTGATGCCATCCAGCCCGCCAAGCAGCTTTTCGTATGAGTTCGCAATGAACCGCTTTCTAGCAATGAAGGCATCGATCTGCTCGAGCTGTGCAAGCCCGAGCGCCGCCTGCATATTCGTCAACCGGTAGTTATATCCGACCTCGCTGTGGATGTACTCGAGCTCGCCATCTTTGGCTTGCGTGGAAAGATAGTAAGCGCGCTGGGCAGCCTGACCATTACCTGTAACAATCATGCCGCCGCCACCACTTGTAACGATCTTGTTCGCGTTGAAGCTGAACACGCCTGCATCTCCGAAAGTCCCGGCGTGGCGTCCACGATATCGAACGCCCAGCGCTTCGGAGGCATCTTCAACAACCGCCAGCCGGAATTTATGCGCGAGCGGCAGTATCTCGTCCATCGGACAGGCCAGACCCAGAACGTGGACCGGCAGAAGTGCTCGCACGATACGCCCGCTGCCGCGGTTGTAGCAACTCTCCCCGCGTAATTCGCATTCCTCCGACAAGAATTGCTCCAGTTTGCGCGCGTCAATCTGCCAGCCTTGAGGATCCACATCCATGAGTACGGGATGAGCCTGGCAATAACGGATCGCGTTGACAGGAGCGACGAACGTCAGGTCCGGAACGATAACCTCGTCTCCTTCACGAACGCCGATGACTGTCAACGCAAGGTGCAGAGCCGCCGTTCCGTTAATCGTGGATACCGCGTGGGGAGAATCCACGTACGCGGCCAGTTCATGTTCGAAGCGTGTGACGAACGTGCCGGCCGATGAAATCCAGCCGGACTCGAGACACGCCTTCACATACTTCCACTCGTTACCCGCGAGCGTCGGCTCATGGATGGCGATGAATTCGTCCTTAATGAGGCTATTTTTCAAATCCACGAGAGGTGTTTGCAAATACGGTTTCAGAAATTAGCCGCCAATGACGCGAATGACGCCAACTGGGCGCGTCAAGAATTCTTTAATGCGCCCAGTTGGCGTCATTCGCGTCATTGGCGGCTAATTTCTGAAAATGTTTTGTTATCACGAATGGGCTTGCTGAAAACTGAGCTGTTTCTCGTCGGTTACCTGGTACAGTTTCGCGTACACACCCCTGGTTTGCATTAGTGAGTCGTGATTGCCTGTTTCAGCAATCCGTCCGGAATCGAGTACGAGAATCTGATCTGCCTCGCGCACCGTGCTCAAGCGGTGAGCTATGACGAGAACGATCGTATCTTGTCGAAGCTGGTTGATGGCCCCGTAGACCGCCAGTTCGGTCAGCGCATCGAGTGAACTCGTGGCTTCATCCAATATCAAAATTTCCGGCTTGCGTACGATGGCTCGCGCGATCGCAATGCGCTGGCATTGTCCTCCGGACAATTCAAGGCCCCTGTCTCCCACGGACGTTTCGTAGCCATCCGGAAGGCCGGCTATGAAACTCTGAAGCTGCGCCAGGTGCGCCGCCCGCCGAATTTCTTCTTCCGACACCTGATCATTCCAGAGTGCGATGTTTTCTCGCAGCGTTCCGTTAAACAGATAGATGTCCTGCGAAACGTATCCGATTTTTGCCCGCCATTCCCGAAGCTTCAACTGTCTCAGGTCTGTGTTGTTGACGAGAATCTCGCCCGATGTTGGTGTGTGCAGGCGTACAAGTAAATTCGCAATCGTGGTCTTGCCGGATCCCGTCGCACCAACGATGGCGGTAACAGTTCCCATTTTCATCGCAAAATCGAGGTTCGCCACTGCCTCTGAATCACGGCCATCGTAAGAAAAAGTTGTGTTGGCGAATCGAATCTCTTCGATACGAGCCACATCGCACGTTCCCGTTGGCTCGGGTTCCAAATCGGTAAGCACTTCATCGATCGCTTCGATATGGGGCCTCGAATTATTCAGCTCAACAATGCTGGAGTTAATACTCGCGACGGCCGGACTGCACCGGCGAATCGCCGCCAGGAAACCTACGAGTAAGGGAAAGCTCATTCCTATGGAAGGTCTAAAGGCGGCAATGGTTCCCAGAATGATGACGATCAGGCTGGCTGCCACCTCATAGATGAGAGTCGGAAGTTTCCGGAAGAGCGCCACGCGGAGCGTAGGACGAACCTCAGATGCCAGCAGTCCCTGCAACTGCGCACTCAATGCCGGCTCCGACCCATATGCCTTTACCATCTTAAGGCCATCGATTGCATCCACTTCGAGCTTTTGCTGCCGCGACTGGAGTTCATGGACTTTACGGCTATATGTCTGAGTTCGTTCATCCATGAGTTTTCGGAGACTGCGTATACCACCGATTGCCAGCACACCCACCAGCAGCGTCGCCCACCAGGACAGCCAGACCATCAGAGCAAGCAGAATGACACTATTGAAAATGCCGGTGATCAGCATCGCAAAGTAAGTAACACTGAGTGCCAGCGAGTTCGGTGGAACGTTCATGTCGTGCAAGATCGCACCGCGACCTCTATGGGAGACCCCTCCGTTTCTCGCATACATGAATCTTCGGAACAGATTGAACTTAACCTCTCTGCGAAGCCGATGCGCTATTGCGGCCGTGAGTTGCTGATGGATCAACGTGAATCCGCTCTGAGCGACAAAGAGAAAGCTGGCAAAGGCCAGCAAGGCAAGAACCACGACGTCACGTCTTACCGGAAAGTGTCCATAGCGGAGCACAGTGGCGACCGCAGCCAGTACGCGGCTGTTCTGCTCGTTGCCATCCACAACAGTCTCGAGAAGAGGAACCGCCGACGCGATCGTCAACATTTCAAAGACCGAACTTAGAATCATCAGGAGGAGAATAAGAAGAGACCGCCAACGGTACGGTTTTATGACGGTACGCCAGTAAAACGACAGTAACGGTGCGTTCTTATCCTTCTTCATTTGCTGACGCGCTTCATTTGCCTGACGCGCGGCGACTCGCAATTTCTTTGATATCCGCCTGGGCCCGCGCATAGTCGTCGTGCTGACCGACGTCGAGCCAGTATTCGAGGATCGGAAAGGCAACCACGTGCCGGTCATGCTCCAGCAGCGTTTCAATGAGGTCGGTCATGTCGAAATTGGTGCCGTTTGGAATGAACTGGTGGACGGTCGGCTCCAACAAATAGATACCGGCATTAACAAAGCACTCCAGGAGGGGTTTCTCCGTAAGTCCGCGAACAACGGCCCCCTCGCACTGAACCATTCCATAAGGGAGTTTAAAGTCGTACTTGCGCACTCCAACCGTCACATCGGCTGCGTGTTCACGATGATAGTCCAGCATGCTCCGGAAGTA
>Ga0137397_10003697_pt1 | contig 10667 bp, 7 predicted proteins | sample czorhiz116metaG_FD_106658 | JGI IMG/M metagenome (GOLD analysis project Ga0137397, IMG submission 106658) | Vadose zone soil microbial communities from Angelo Coast Range Reserve, California, USA - czorhiz1.16 metaG | ecosystem: Environmental > Terrestrial > Soil > Vadose zone | place: USA...
ATCTACTTGATTTAACTGAACGCGGACCTCCATTTGCGATGGATCCACCACCTGCAAGAACGGTACGCCGGGCCGCACCTGGTCGCCCTGTTGCACGGTGCCCATGCGGCCGCCGAGCCAGATGGTGTTGTAGACGACGACACCGGGCATGGGAGAGTGAACCACCATTTTTGCAGCGTTTCCCTGCGCGTAACGCATTGCTTGCAGCGCCCGGTCGCGCTGAATTTCCTGAATGCGAATAGTTGCGGCCGCCGCGGCGCGCTTCAGCTGATAGGTTTCTTTGAGCTGCTTGAGTGTGGCTTGAGCTTCTTCGAGAGCCTCCTGATTCTTCTCGGCATCGATGCGCGAGACGATCGCATTTCTCTGGAGCTCCAGTTGCGTGCGTTTGAGTTCGTCTTCCGCCTGCTTCATCGCCGTATCGTCTTTGGAGCTCGCGATGGCTTCTTCCGCTCCTTTCTGGGCCACCTGCCCGACAAGGCTTTCGTAGGCGCCTTTTTTTTCCAGGTAATCTTTCGTCTGGGCCTGCGGATCAAATTCAACCAGGAAGTCGCCTTTCTTTATGTGCGTGCCGGCGGGAGCCAGCTTGGTGATGACCATGGATCCCACTTGAGCTCCTTCGAGCTTGGGGGCCACAACAACAAAGGAACGCGAGGCTTGGGTGGTCCCATTGAGCCGCAGAGATTGCGCGAAGTCCCTTCTTTCCACGCGGATGACGGATTCCTCGAGATTCGTCGCCGCTCGCCCCGGCCGGAAATGAGCAAACAGGAAAGGAGTGGTCACAAGGAGCAGCAGGGCGGATGCACGAAGAGTGAATGTTTTGGCTCCGTTGCCGCGTTGAGAGGCTTGCTCCATCACGTCAAAACTACCCTGGGAAGATCAGACGCACCATGCTCAAACTGGGCTGTTGGATTTCAAATCGAGACAAATGGTTGCGTCCTTCGAATTCCGCCAATCCGCCCACTCGCAGTCCCAGAGTTTATCGCAGAAGTAAGACCAAGAATATAATCGAATTGAATGGGCCCACGCGCTCCGGCCGGTCGCACTTAATCGAGATCGAAGGTCTAACCGCTTCCACAAAACCGGCTCAATTGGACGCCATTAGACGGTTTCGCTAAACTGAGGAATTCAATTCGAATGGAAAGACGCAACAGGCGATGAGCGACGCAACCAGTAGGACTCAGGGAGTGAGAGTTCGTTTTGCGCCTTCCCCCACCGGCTATTTGCATGTCGGGGGAGCGCGAACGGCGCTCTTTAACTGGCTATTTGCGCGGGGCCAAGGCGGCACCATGATTCTGCGCGTCGAGGATACGGACGCGGAGCGCAACAAGCCCGAATTGGTGCAAGGAATCCTGGAGGGACTGCAGTGGCTGGGCGTGGATTGGGACGAAGGCCCATTCTACCAGTCCGGGAGAACCGCATTGTATCGCGCAGCGGCGAAGAAACTCTTGGCGAATGGCACGGCGTTTTTGTGCTATTGCCCCGCCGAGAAGTATGCGGGCGGGGACCACGCGGAACCCGGGCAAGACGAAGAGCCGAAGGGCGGCGGGCCGCGCCGCGTCACGCGTTGCTCTTGCCGTGACGGCAAGCCTTCGAATCCAGATGTGAAACCGGCTGTCCGCTTCAAGGTGCCGCTGGGTGGCACAACGAAATTCTTCGATGCAGTATTCGGCGAACGAGAATTCTCGAACGATGAGATCGAGGACTTCGTGTTGTTGCGTTCCGGCAAGGGCGAAGAAGAATTCGGCCAGTCCATGTACCAGCTGGGTGTGGTGGTCGATGACATCGACATGCGCATCACGCACGTGATTCGCGGCGCGGACCACATTTCAAACACGCCGAAGCAGGTCCTTTTGTACCGCGCGCTGGGCGCGGAGCAACCGGTGTTCGCGCACGTGCCGCTGATTCTCGGTGCGGACAAATCGCGCCTTTCGAAGCGGCACGGCGCGACCGACGTGAACATGTACCGCACGGAAGGATTCCTGCCCGAAGCGTTCCGGAATTTTCTTGCGCTGCTCGGATGGTCGCCGGGCGGCGATGAAGAATTCATTCGGACAAAAGACCTGATCGAAAAATTCTCGCTCGCCGGCGTGAGCCGCACGAACGCGGTTTTCGACCGGCCGAAACTGGAATGGTTCAACACGCAATATCTGCAGAAATTGCCGATCGAGGAATTGCTCCCCGAAGTCGAAAACGAATTGAAGCGCAGCGGCCTCTGGAAACCGGAGTGGGCCGCGGGGGCCGCACCGGGTCCCGATGGGCGCGACCACGCGTGGTTCGCGAAGACGGTGGATCTGCTGCGGCCACGGGTGCGGCTGTTGCCGGATTTTTCAACCTGGTCGCGCGCATTTTTCAGCGACGATTTCCCTCGCGATCCCGCGGCCATTGCCAAATTCTGGAACGACCCGAAAACGCCGGAACTCCTCGCGAAACTTGCGGATGCGCTGGAAACGCTCACCGAGTGGAACCACGACGCTTGCGACCGCGCATCGCGCGCCGTGGCGGAAGCGGGCGGCGTCAAGGCCGGCTTGCTGATTAATGCGACGCGCGTGGCGATCGTTGGTCAGGCGGTGGCGCCGCCGCTCTTCGATACGATGGTCGTTCTTGGCCAGCAGCGCGTCGTGCGCCGGCTGCGCGAGGCCGTGGCAACTTTTCCAAGGAGCTAAATCAAATCCTCCAAATCACCAAGTCTTACCGCTGCGCTCCAGCGATGCGGAATATCTCCGGATGCGCCGGCTTAGGAGCTGAGGCCGCGATGTTGACGGCGGCGTCCAAAGTCAATGTGACCGGAGGCAGGCAGATTTCGCTGCTGCAGGCCTGATATCGGAGTTTCAGCGGGATGTGTTGTTCGCCGAGCGGTGCGTTGGCGAGGGCGGTGACGGGCACAAATAGCGTTACGGTGTCCTGGTAGACGTTCAGCGGGATTTTGCTAAAGGCGAATTTCTCGAGTTTGCCTTTGGGATAGGCAACCTCACCAGATTTGAAGCCGGCGGGGAGTTCGGGCTTAAGGTCCGTGGCGATGAGGTAGTCCTCTGATTTTTCTCTAGCGTTGACATGAAAGCCGGGACGAATTTTCATCACGACGGCGATCCGGAAAGAGCTGCCGCGCGCGGCGGGATCGAGCGAAGCGTAAATTTCCGGTTTGACAACTTCGCGGCCGGAGGGAACCTGCGATTGCGCGGCGGGAGAGAGCGCGAGACCGAGTACCAACAGGGACACGACCAAACGGCAGGATGGTTGAAAGTCAGGAAAAGACTTAGCACCGAGCTCACGGAACCAACGGGAAAGTGAAACGCAGAGACACAGAGGGTGCAGAGTGTCCGAGAAGCGCAGAAATCCAGAGGGAATAGTCGGCAGACAAATCTCAGGTGCCGAAACGGAGTTGCGGTTGAGCATCACAGGGTCACCTGGGTGCCCAGCTGTTGGGAAACGACGCGGCTCATGACCACGTAGAGATCTTCTCCGGTTTTTTCATGGACGAAGGCGTTGCGCGGTCCGTTCCAGCCGAGCTTGAAGCTGGTGGAGAGCGCGGAGATCCAGATTTCGCGGACGGGCGTGTTGGGAGAAATCACGAACCTGGCCTCCTCGGGTTCTTCGAAAATAACTTCAAGCTTCCCGCTTTCGCCTTCGACGTCGAAGCCGTGTTGATCGCCAAGGACGAGCAGGCGCTTCTTGAGATCCTCGAAAGCGGTGTCCGCTTTTCGTTGAAAGTCTTTTTCGTCGAGCATGAGTTCAGCGTACACGAAGAGAGAGAGCCATGGGTAGTGGGGATAGCACTGGCGGGCGGGGGGCGTTGAGTTCCAGATTGGGAATTGTTGCTATCGACCGGCCACCGGCCGAGATTGTTCCTGGACGAAGGTGGACTTGGTTACGCCGTTGGTGGTGCGGGCACGGTGATCTTCCGCGGTGCGTCGTGGCGAGGAGAAATTGGTTGGCGAGAAAAGTGGAATCCAGGCTTTTTGGCCAGCGTACGGCGCCGGCGTCCACGACGAATCTTTGAGAACCCGTAGAATTTAGATTTGGTTTATACAGATACCAGTATGCTTTGCATCTAAAGTCAAGAACGGTTCCCGCAGAAGTCCCGCAACTTCTTCATCAAGCATTGATTAGAGTTGGTCGAAATGCGGAAGGCACATTGGCAGCACACTTGCCTCTGTTTTTCCTAAGGGCCATTCCTGCTTGATAAACAAATGAGGGAGCGTCCTTTCGCGTGTGAGCCGGGGAACACCAGACAGACATAGGTACTCGCGGAACCAGGCTTCCCTTTGACATGGCCTCAGGTCCACGCTGGCGCTGTCCAGCTGGGAAAACGGAGGGTAGGGAAATGAAGACTTGGAAGTGCGCGTTTGTGTGCATGTTGGCAATCTGCTTTATGTTGGCGACTGCCGAGCCCGGCTTTGCACAAAGTTTGACGGGGACGCTGAGGGGCGTCGTTCTTGATCAGCAAGGCAGAGTTGTACCGGATGCCAAGATAACGCTGACGAGCGACAATACCGGGACGTCAGTCACAACGACTTCTTCGTCGGCGGGAACCTACAGTATTCCTAATCTTCCTTCCGGCACGTACAAGATCAAAGTCGACGCCAACGGTTTCGCTTCCAATCTGCGAACCGGCATCCAGGTGCTTAGTTCCCAGGTCACAGAGGTGTCGGTGAACCTGGAGGTAGCAAGCGCCACAGCGACGGTGCTCGTCGAGTCCGGCGCGAACGTATTGCAGACCGAGAGCTCGCAGATTAGCGGAACATTTGAAGGCAAATCCATCTCGGACATCCCCGTTCAGGGCGGAGCGTTTCTATCCGTCCTCAATCTTGCCATTTTCCTGCCGAATACCACGACACAGATTGGCGGAACTTCCGGGACCGGAGGTTCGGTCGGGGGCCTACGCGGACGTCAAAACAGCTTCAGCATCGACGGAACGGACAACAACGACCCGACGGTGACAGCTTCCACGCAACAGGTCATTCCGGACGCAGTACAGGAACTTACCGTAAATCAAAACATTTACAGCGCCGAGTATGGCCGCGGAGCCGGCGGACAATTCAACGTGATCACCAAGACGGGAACGAATCAGGTGCACTTCGGGCTGTGGGGCTACAACACCAATCGTGCGTATGATGCTTTCAGCAATCAAGAGGGACAGATCCGCCAAAAGCGCCGCTACGATGCCAATCGCGTCGGCGGCGATGTTGGCGGCTCGATCATCAAGAATAAACTCTTCTATTACGGCGCCTATGAGTTTAACAATCTCGGCCTGCAGCCGAGCGCGCCTGCTCCTCTGGCGCCCACTTCAGCGGGCATGACTCAGCTAAACGCCATGGCCGTCGACCAGCAGGTCAAGGATCTCCTGGCGCAATTTCCCATTGCGGCCGCGCAAACCGATTGCAGTACGCCTCCTGCGCCTCCTGCACCTTGCGTTGCCATCGTGAACGGCAACCGCATCCCCCTCGGAACAGTGCAAGCGGTTGCGCCGAGCTATGTCAACCAGCAGGACTACATCATTAACGGCGACTACAACTCCGGCCAGCAGAGCCTGCACGGGCGGTACCTGAAGAGCCGGACGCGGCAGCCCAGCTTTGGGGCGAGCTTTCCGCTCGCCCAATTTGCGTCCTTCTCCGCGGCCGACTCACGCCGGGTAATTCTCAATCACACGTGGACGGCGACGCCGCACCTGGTCAACGACTTCAAAGGGAGCTTTGTCCGGTACACGCAGTTCTTTCCGCTGAGCGGCATCGCGCAGAATTTCCCGACTCTGACAGTAGATGACCTGAATGCCATCACCCTCGGACCCAATGGCAACCTGCCCCAGCATCGCGTTTTCGATGAGTATACGCTCGGGGACACGGTCTCGTTTACTCATGGGCGGCACACGCTGAAGTGGGGCGGGCAGTACTACTGGTATATTTCGCCCTCGGTGTTTTTGCAGAACGAGCGCGGTCAATATGGATATACTTCGCTGAACCAGCTCATTAACGACCAGCTTCCGAGCAAACCCAATTTCACCCTGCAAGGGCTTGGGAGCGGCTTCTTTTCCGGCAACGCCAAGAATTTTAGCTTTTTCATGCAAGACGACGTCAAGGTTACTTCCCGGCTGACACTCAACCTGGGACTGCGCTACGACTTTTTCGGCAATCCGGCCGGCACGAAAAACAATGCACTCAACGCGGTGGCAAGCCTGCCCGGGACACCGCTTGTTTTCCGTGTCCCAAAGCAGGACTGGAACAACATCGGACCACGAATCGGTTTTGCTTGGGACCCGACCGGGCAAGGAAAGTGGGCGATTCGCGGGGGCGGCGGCGTGGCATACGACGTGATTCCCTGGAACTTTTACACCAACGCCAACCCGATTCAGCTGCAAGCAGTCCTGACGCCGGGGGCGGCATGTTTGGGCACGTTTGGCGCCCCGCCAGCGTGGTGCTCAACACCCAATGGAAGCGGGTTCCTTGCCGATGGAGGAATGCACAACATTGTATTCGCACCGCCAGCGACGCAGGCGGCAGCGCGGGCCCAGACCGCGAATATCATGGCGGATGCGGCTGCGCCGAAGGTCTTCACCTGGTCGCTCAGCGTGCAACGGGAGATCATGAAGAAGACCAGCCTCGAGGTGCGCTACCTTGGCACGCGCGCGCTTGAGCTTCCTGTCCAGTTGCAGCTGAATTCCATTTCACCGTTTGAATTGGGTGCGCAGCCGCTGCCTACCTATTTCAAGCAGTCCGATATGCCGGCGAACGTGCCGGCAACGGCGCCCAATCTCGGACAGTTCCTGGCGCTTCGCGCCCGGCGGTATGCCGCGGACGGCTTCACCGGGGGTGTCATCACTGAGGAAGCGGCCGTGGGTTCCAGCGCTTACCACGGCGGCGCCGTAGAACTCTTGCATCGCTTTAGCCACGGCCTGATGCTGCGAGCGAATTACACCTTTGCGAAGACGATGGATAATTCCACCAATGACCTCAACACCAGCGCCGTGAATCCCCGGCGGCCGCAGGATTCCTACAATCTGCGCAACGAATGGGCACGCTCGGCGCTGGATGTAACACACAAAGTGGCGCTCACCTGGGTCTACGATTTGCCGAGTCCGAACTGGAGCAATGCCTTCGCCCGCGGCGCGGCCTCCGGCTGGGAATGGGCCGGATCGTATTTGTTCCAGAGTGGTCAACCCGTTACGATTCAATCTGGCGTGGATTCCAATGGAAACTTGGATGCCGCCGGTGACCGAGCCATCCTGAATTCTGCCGGGTCTGAGGGTGTCGGCAGCACCGTCTCTCGCGTTTGCCGCGATCCCGCTACCGGCGCAACCAGTGTGAACAACGCATGCACAACCGGGAACACTGTCGGCTACGTCGCAAATACTCCTAATGCCCGATATGTTCAGGCGGGGGCAGGAGCAGTGCCGAACCTGGGCCGGAATACGTTCAACTCGCCCTATTTCAACGTCTGGAATATGTCGATCCTGAAGAACCAGAAACTGACGGAACGCTTGCGGTTGCAACTGCGCGTTGACGCCTACGACGTCTTCAATCACCCCAACTACACTTTCGGCAATTTGAGTGTATTCCAGGTGACCACCAACGCACTGAGCCAGAACTACGCCAACTTGAACACCGGAAACGGCTTCCTGGACAAGACCCTCTTTGACGGTGGAAGCCGCATCCTTCAGCTGGGTCTCAAACTCACGTACTAGCGACCCAAGCAAAAGGCGGTTTAGATACATCGGCACCCGGGAAGCGAAAGCTTTCCGGGGTGCTTGTGGTTGGCAGGACGCCTCCACCGAGGCGTCCTGCCTGGTAGCCGGGCGTTTGGAGATGGCCAGAAGGAAAAAGAGAACGGAAATTTGAAAACAGCAATTGAGATTGGGAACAGCGCGTCGTAGTCAGGGAAGTGACGGGGAGAAGTCGGTCAAAGCGAGATACGTGGAATCGATTTTCTCCACTATCTTGCCATTGGCTTCGGATTTGTCGCGCACGCTCTGCCATTCGGGATCGGCGCTGAACGCTTTCCAGTTGGCGGCGGCGGCTTCCCGGCTCGGATGGGCGATGATGTAGATGAGCGTCTTGCCCTTCAGCGGTTCGTCGGTGGGCGTCCAATAGGCCACGTTCTTGATTCCATGCTTTTCAAAGAGCTGCATGGTGTGTTCGCGAAAACGCCGCAGCAAATCATCCAGCTTGCCTTCGTAGGTGTGATAGACACGGAGTTCATAGACCGCGGTGGAAGTTGGTCCGGGGACGGGTTTGTCCCGTTCCGAGGAGGCCCAAGCCGCGGCCGGGAGAAGCGCTGCGGCAGGAAGCGATTGAAGCAATGTTCGTCTTTTCATGGCAGCAATTCTACCAGAGGTTTCAGGTGAGCGCAGCCATACCGAGCCTAGAGCTGGGATTCAATGGCTTTGGTAATTTCTTCGTAGGGGATGAGGCCCTGGATTTTCTTGATTTCCTTGCCGTCTTTGGAGATGAGGAAGCTGGTGGGATAGCCCAGCAGGCCGCCGAATTTGGTGGCGACGTCATCGTTGCCAAGCACAATGGGATAGTTCATGGGAAGCTTCTGGCCGTTGACGTTGAAGCGTTCTTTGGCGAGAAATGGGGCGACGGCGGCTTTGCCTTCGTCGTCCATCGAGACTCCGAGGACGGTGAAACCCTTCGCGCCATACTTCTGCTGCATTTCGATGAGCCAGGGAATTTCGATGTAACAGGGATCGCACCAGGTGGCCCAGAAATTGATGAGGACGACTTTGCCCTTAAAGCTGCTCAGCGGAACGTCCTTGCCTTCGAGATCCTTGAAGATGGCGTCGGGAGCGGGAGTGCCCGCGACGGATTCCACCGGGACGGCGCCGCCCGCCGGGCTCTTGGCTTTGACCCGCGTGGCCATGTCAATGCGATGGGTGGCGTAGGCAAGCGCGACCACAATGGCTAGAATCACGAAGATTTTTTTCATTTTGGCTTGCCCAAATCAGTCAGGCTTACTCCTCTAGAGTGAAAAGCGATTCAAGAAAGATAGTTTGGCCGAGAGCCAAGTCAGCTTGTTGACGAAGACCAGGCCGCCGACGAACAAGAGCAAAGCGCCGCTGAATAGCTCGACGGCGTGAAGATACTTTCGAAAATTCTTGTAGAAAGCCATGAACTGGCCGATGCCGAGGGCCGTGAGCAAGAAGGGAATGGCAAGACCCGCGGAATAGACGGCGAGGAGCAGGACGCCGCGGGCGATGGTGTCGCTGGTGGCGGCGAGAGCAAGAACGGTAGCGAGAATCGGGCCGATACAGGGCGTCCAGCCGAAGGCGAACGCGAAGCCGAGGAGGAAGCCGCTCCAGATGCCGGGCTGCGTGGATTTGCTGCGCAGGTGGACGTCGCGATTGAGCCAGCGCGCCATCGCCGGGCCAAAGAAGCCGATGAGCGAGAGCGAGAAGAAATGGGCAGCGCCGAGTCCGGCGAAGAGCGGAGCGTGGCGGACGAGAGAAACGGCGCCGAGGGCGACCAGGAGCACGCCAAGGATGATGCCAACGCGCAGATTGAGTTTGATGAGCGCGCCGATGAGATGAAGGCCGAAGAGAAGAATCAAGGCACCCGCGACAGGAGCGAGCAGGGCGCGATTCTGACGGAGAAAGGAACCGACGGCGCTGGCGGATGCGCCGAAAGAAATGAACACAACAGAAAAGCCGGCGACAAAGGCGAGAGAAGAAGAGAATAGGCCGGAGGCCGGGACCTCCCCTTTGCGGAGCTGTTCCATGCCGATACCGGAGAGCATGGAGATGTAGCCGGGAACCAGCGGCAGCACGCAAGGCGAGAGGAAGGAAACCAGCCCGGCGAGGAAGGCCCCTGCTAGAGAAACATCGGTCATGTTCGAATCATACCTCTAATCGTGAGAATCCCAGAATTGCCAGAATTATTCCCGAAGCAGGCTGCAGACCCCTGATTAGACGCGGACGGTAAGAAAAGGAGACACGCCAGGAAGCTCAAGCTCATAGGCGCCAAGTGACGGATAAGGCCGACTCCGGACGCTCGATTGGCGCTTCGCCATTCCTGTAAACGCTTGGTAGTAAGCAACTTACTGGGAGGTCCATTGGCAGCATGGTTGCCGTATGGATGGCAAGTTGGCGCGGCGAAACGCGCGGCTGGTGACTATGACGTGGACGACTTGGACGCCGAACAAGGTGACGCTACTGCGAGTGATCGTGGGATTTGGGGCCGTGGGCCTCTTTGGGCGAGGGGCCTGGGCGAACCTCGCGGCGGTGGGGTTGACGGTGGCGGCGATCGCGCTGGATGCGCTGGACGGGCACATCGCGCGGAAGAAGAAAATGGCGACGCCGGTGGGCGCGCAACTGGACATCCTGGGAGACCGGATGATTGAAAACGTGTACTTCACGTATTTTGCTGTTGTGGGAATGGTGTCGCTGTGGCTGCCGATTTTGTTTTTTGCGCGCGGGGCGGTGACGGATTTTCTGCGCGCGCTGGCGATGAAGGCGGGGCATTCGGGCTGGGGCGCGAATGCGATGCTGCAGACGTGGTGGGGACGGGCGCTGGTGGGATCGCGATGGAGCCGGGGACTCTATGCGGCGATGAAATGCCTGTGTTTTTGCTATTTGGGATTGGAGCTGGCGTTGACGCGCGGCCCGGTGGCACTGATCGGCGAACTTACTGCGGATGCGCAGATGATGATTCGCATGGGTGCGCAGGCGCTGACGTGGA
>Ga0137397_10003698_pt1 | contig 10667 bp, 10 predicted proteins | sample czorhiz116metaG_FD_106658 | JGI IMG/M metagenome (GOLD analysis project Ga0137397, IMG submission 106658) | Vadose zone soil microbial communities from Angelo Coast Range Reserve, California, USA - czorhiz1.16 metaG | ecosystem: Environmental > Terrestrial > Soil > Vadose zone | place: USA...
CCGCCACAACCAGTACGAAGACGTTGACAGGCATGTGACATGCACCTCGTTTATTCGATTGTCAAAGTGCGGAACCATGGCAGGACCAATGGGTCCCGCCTCGGGTTGGCTCTATGACTGCGGACGCCTCACGAGCGCCCGTGTGAATGAAATTCTAGTCTTCCGTCCCTGGTCGGGCCGCCCGGCAAGCTGCTCGAACCACATTGGCTGAGAAGCCACGGCGCATTAGCTTGGAACCGATGTCGTTCAGCATCTCCCGTTCGCTCGCCTGAGGTCTCCTCGCGTACAGGCGTTCGGCGAGTCTGGTCGCTGCGGCCAGCTGCGCTTCGGCGTCGAAGGCGGCAAGGGCTGCATCCGCGTGCGCGCGATCGACGCCGCGTGCGGCGAGCTCAGCCGACAGCGCTAGCGGACCGCGGATCGCACCTCGTCGCCTGACGAGCCCCTCCGCGAACGACTGGTCGTCCAGGTAGCGCAGCTCGCTCAACCGCGTCAACGCTGCCTCCGTCTGTTCTTCGGAGTATCCGCGCCGGCTCAGCTTTCGCTTCAGCTCTAGACGGGAGTGCGCCCTCCGGCTGAGGAGACCGAGCCCCACCGCCAGCGCACTGGCCTCCGGCTGGCGTCCCGCACGGGATTTGCCTCGGCTAGAACTCCTCTGCTGCACCTGCAGGAGCCCTCACGACACCTGCCGCCTTCATCACTGCCGACGCCGTCCCTCCCGCCGCCTTCGCTCTGACCTTCGCTTCCATCTCGGCCGAAAGAGTCGGGTTCTCCCTGAGGTAGTTGCGGACGTTCTCGCGACCCTGGCCCAGCCGCTGGTCGCCGTAGGACATCCACGTCCCGCTCTTCTCGAGGATTCCGTACTCGATGGCGGCGTCGATCAGCGAGCCCTCGCGCGAGATTCCCTCGTTGAAGAGGATGTCGAACTCAGCCGACCTGAACGGGGGCGCGACCTTGTTCTTCACAACCTTGACTTTCACCCGGGCGCCGACCGAGTCAAGCCCTGACTTGATGACCTCGACCTTGCGGATGTCGAGTCGAACTGACGAGTAGAACTTCAGGGCGCGGCCGCCAGGCTGCGTCTCCGGGTTGCCGAACATGACCCCGACCTTCTCGCGCAGCTGGTTGAGGAAGATGACCGAACAGTTCGACTTGGAGATGGCGGCGGTCAACTTCCGCAGCGCCTGCGACATGAGTCGAGCCTGCAAGCCCATATGCGAGTCGCCCATCTCGCCCTCGATCTCGGCCTTGGGGACCAAAGCGGCCACGGAGTCGATCACTATCACGTCGACCGCACCGGAGCGGACCAGCACCTCGACGATCTCGAGCGCCTGCTCACCCGTGTCGGGCTGGCTGATCAGGAGGTCGTCGATCTTCACGCCGATGCGCGAGGCGTACAGCGGGTCCAGGGCATGCTCTGCGTCGACGAATGCCGCGACGCCACCCAGCTTCTGGGCTTCGGCGATGACGTGAAGCGCGAGCGTCGTCTTGCCTGCGGACTCAGGGCCGTACAGCTCGGTCACGCGACCGCGCGGGATCCCCCCCACGCCGAGCGCCAGGTCCAGCAGCAGGGCCCCGGTCGGGATGACGGTGATCTCGCCGCGCAGCGCGGCCTGCTCACCCAGCTTCATGATCGCGCCCTTCCCGTAGCTCTTGACGATCTGGGCCATCGCTGAGTCAAGGGACTTCTCTTTTTCCTTTTCCAATGTCGTGACTTGCCTCCTAGGTGGTTGCGGCGAGTGTTCTACGTCGTGGAGTTGAAATCAACGTCGTTAACAGGCCGTTGCGAGAGTGTAGCGAACAGGTGTTCGCCCGTCAAGCAGTCTTCATCCTTAGTCCCAAGCGCGCTTCCTCGGTCAGAAGGCGAAGCGTTTCGAGCGCCGCCTGCCGGCGGTTGGACCAGCGGTCGCCTGTGAACTTGTATTCGTGTGACGACGTCCCGCGCGCTGAGGCGACGGCAATGTAGGTCAATCCGACCGGTTTGCTCGTGCCGTCAGAGTCGGGACCGGCAATGCCTGTCACACCGGCAGCCAGGTCGGTGCCGAATCGCGAGCGGACGCCTTCCGCCATGGCCTTCGCCACCTCGCTGCTCACTGCGCCCACGCGCTTCAGCAGCGCGGCCGGCACTGCCAGCTGGTCCCGCTTGACGTCGTCCGAGTACGCGATCACGCCGCCGAGGAAATAGGCGGAGCTGCCGGGCACGTCAGTGATCAAGCTCCCGACCATCCCCCCGGTGCACGACTCGGCGACGGAAACTGTCAGGCGGCCGTTGCGCAGCACCTCGCCAAGCTCGCGGGCCGGCAGATCGCCGGTCTCCTCCGAGCCAGGCGCTCCTCCACTGGGCGCCGTGACGCGGTGCCGGCGTGAGCTGTCGAACGGCATGATCAGGTGGCGGAACCGCCAGACATAGTCGAGGCCGCTCCAGATCGTGAACACGATGGCGATGCCGACCGCGAGCTCTGCGAGTGGAACGAGGACCGGGTAGGGCCGCTGCAGGATCAGCAGCGTGACGGCGCTCATCTGCATCACCGTCTTGGTCTTGCCGAGCGGCGCCGCGCCGATCACCCGGCCCTGAGTCGAGGCCACCGACCTCAGGATCGTGATGATCAGCTCGCGCGAGAAGATCACGACCACCACCCAGGCCGCCACCAGGTGCTCCTGCACCAGGACGATCAGCACCGACAGCACGAAGAGCTTGTCCGCCAGCGGGTCGAGGAACTTCCCGAAATCGCTTTCGGTTCCGCGGCGGCGGGCGATCTGACCGTCGAGCGTGTCGGTCAACGAGAACACGATGAAGAGGGCAGCGGCGACCTGGTCGTGGCCTTGAAAGTCGATGAGCAGCACGGCCATGAGCAATGGGATCGCCGCCAGCCGGCTCAAGGTCAGTCCGTTCGGGATGTTCACCGTAGTCTTCCGTCCACTAAGAAGAAGTTTGCGACGAGAAGTCTCGCGTTGCCACTCCTGTGCCCATCGCCCCGATCGCGCGGCCGTCGATCGAGATGTAGGTTGACCCCGCCTTTCCGCTCGTGATCTTGATGTCGACGCCGCTGAAGTACACGACGGACCCTGCGGGCAGCGTCTTCCCGGCGTCTGCGTACTGGGGTCTGCCGTCGACGAAGACGTTGATCCAGACCTCTTCCGTGACCCGAACCTCGACGACGATGGGCTTCGTTTGAGGCTTGGGTGTCGGCGCGGGCGACGACGCCGGCGTGACCGCTGCGACCTGCACCGACGGGGAGCCGCCGGCGGGTCGCTGATCGACCTGCATCTGCCGCCACGCGTAGCCGCCGAAAGCTCCGGCGAGCAGCACGATCCCTGCGCCGACGATCGCGGGCGCGGTGAGCACCATCTGGGGCCGCACGATGTGGTTGCCGATGCTGAGCATGCGATGCGGGTCCTGCGCCTCGGTCTTCAGCATTTTCACGAGCGGTTCCGGGTCGAGGCCGAGGTAGCGCGCATACGTCCTGAGGTGGCCCTTGGCGTAGACCGGAGCGACCAGCCGCTCCGGCTCGTCGGACTCGAGCGCGCTCAGGTAATGCGCGCGGATCCGGGTTGCCGTCGCGGCCTGCTCGATGGTGAGGCCACGCTCGCCGCGTTTGGCAGCAAGGACCTCACCAAGTCTCATTCGAGGCCGAGTCTCTCCAACAGCTCATCGACGTCGGGCAGCGTCATCAGCACCTCACGCGACTTGGATCCCTGATAGCTGCCGACCACGCGGTGCTCGGCGAGCTGGTCGACGATCCGTCCTGCACGCGAATAGCCGACGTTGAACTTGCGCTGCACCAGCGAGACGGAAGCGGAACCTTCGGCGGCCACCGCCCGCGACGCCCGTGCGAACAGCGGGTCGAGCTTCCTCTCTGTAGTCTCCCCTCTCTCCCACTCCGAGCCCGCGCCCTCTTCGAGGATTTCCTCCATGTAGCGGGGTCCGCCTTGCGATTTCCAGAAGTTGACGACTGCCTCGACCTCCGGGTCGCTGACGAACGCGCCCTGGATGCGGGTCGGCTTGCCGGCGTCCACCGGCTGGTACAGCATGTCGCCGCGACCTAGCAGCTTTTCAGCGCCGCCTGTGTCGAGGATGACGCGGCTGTCAACCTGCGAACCCACTGCAAACGCGATGCGCGAGGGGATGTTGGCCTTGATCAGCCCTGTGATGATGTCGGTCGAGGGCCGCTGCGTGGCGATGATGAGGTGGATGCCCACCGCCCGCGCGAGCTGCGCGATTCGGCAGATCAGCTCTTCGATCTCGCCGGCGGCGACCATCATCAGGTCGGCCAGCTCATCGATGACGATCACTACGTAAGGCAGCTCGCGCGCCAGACGCTGCGTCGCCTTCTCGTTGTAAGCCGCGATGTTGCGCACGCCCTCGGCCGAGAACATCTTGTAGCGCCGATCCATCTCAGCCACCGCCCAGCGCAGTGCAGCCGCGGCCTGGTGCGATTCGACGAGGACCGGAAGCGCGAGGTGAGGCAGCCCGTTGTATCCGGTCAGCTCGACGCGCTTCGGGTCGATCAGCAGCAGGCGCATGTGCTCGGGCGTGACCTGGAAGAGGAGGCTGGTGATCAAGGCGTTGATGCACACGCTCTTGCCCTGGCCGGTCGCGCCTGCGATGAGCAGGTGCGGCATGCGCGTCAGGTCCGCGACGATCGACTGGCCCGACACGTCGTTGCCCATGCCCAGCGCCAGCTTGTTGGTGCCTTCGCGGAAGGCAGCCGTTTCCAGCACCTCGCGGATGGTGACCAGGCTCGCGGACTTGTTGGGGACCTCGATCCCGACCGCGGATTTGCCCGGGATCGGCGCTTCGATGCGCAGGGGCGCCGCGGCGAGTGCCAGAGAAAGGTCGTTGCTCAGTGCGGTGATGCGCTTCACCTGGACTCCAGCACCAGGCTGAATCTCGTACTGGGTGACCGCAGGTCCGGGATTGACGCCGATAACCTTGCATTCGACGCCGAATGTCGACAGCGTCGTCTCGATGATCTTCACGTTGCGCTTGATCTCATCGGCCATCCGCTCGCGCCGCGCGGTCACGGTGTCGAGCAGCGCGATCGACGGCAGCTTCCAGTCGATTTCGGGGAGTTCGTCTTCGGGCTCAGCCACCACGCGCAGCGCGACGGGCGGAGGTTCCTGTTCGGCTGGGCGCTCATCGGCTCGGGTCCCTCGCGCCTCTGAACCCTCGTCTTCCTCCACCTCCCATGGCTTGACCGCCTCGAGCGCCGGCGGCGGCGTGGCGAAGCTGGCCGCCGAGCGGGCGAGCTCGGCGTTCGTCGCGGGCGCGGGCTTGCCCGGCGTCTTGGTCTTGGGGGCAAGGGGTGGCGAGACGAGGTTCTGGAGCCGCAGGCGCTCGGCGTATGCCGCCTGGCCTGCCGCGACCACCGTCGCGATCAGGGCGCCGGGGCTGAAGTGAACCGTGACGATGAGCCCGATGACGAGCAGCGCAACCAGGAGCACCCACGCTCCCGCTTCGCCGACCACCTGGGTCACAGCGCCGTCGATCGCGGCGCCGGCCGAACCACCGTGTCCGACCAGGCCGAATATCCCGATCAGCGCGACCACTGCGACGGAACCCGAGACGATGTCGACCGGGCGGGGTCGTGGCGCCCTTGGCCACAGCAGGTATGCGCCGAGGGCGAGCGTCGCGCCAACGGGCACGAACCAGGCGCGATCAAAGCTCGTGACCAGCCACTCGCGGATGCCGGTGAGTATCGATCCCGCATTGCTCGCCAGTGCAAGGAGTCCGAGCAGCGCGACGAGGATCAGCAAAACGCCTGTGATCTCACGGCCCTGTCGCGGGGAGAGATGCGGCCTTGTGGCGCGTTTGCTGCGTGCAACGCGGGAGCGCGCGGGCCGCACAACGCGGCGAGCGCGACTAGCAGAGTGACGTGAGCCTCGGGATGTGGTGCGACGCATGCTGCGGGCCCTTGAGCCGTAGCGGATTCTACACTGGCATCACCGCCCGATCCAGAAACCTCCGCCCCATGGGAGCGATACTCTCCGCGTGGCAGTCGATCCGTTCGCCGAGGCTGAGGTCCGTTACAAGTTCCTGGTCGAGGACCGGCGCACCGGCACCCTCCTACCCAGAGCGTTCAGGCTCGCGGTGCGTGATCTGGCGGTCCTGGACAGCGAGGGTCGACGCTGGATGCTCGGCCCGGAAGACGGCATCTGGTATCGCCGCGAGAACGAGCGGTGGCTGCAGGCGGACCCGCCGCGGCGCTTGGTCTGCCCTTCGTGCGGTCATCACAACCTGGGCCGTCACAGCTTCTGCGTCGAGTGCGGCCACCGGCTGAACCGATAGGAGTGGGCTCAAATCCCGTGGGAGCCAGCACGCGCGGGCTTGAGGCAAAAGCGAATGCCGCGGGAGTCAGCACTCGCGGGGAATACTCGAGGTAGATGGCGAAGCGCACGCCCTGGCCGAGCGACTCATTTATCGAAACGCTTGAATCGCTTCTGAGCAGGCGATCTCATCAACCCTGGAGCGGGCGCATATGGGGCGGGGCACTTTGGGCCCCCGGTGTGGCCGCGTCACTGCTGGGGCCAATCCCGTCCTGGCCGAATCCCTGCAGTTGGCGTGCGCCCGCCCACAGCCTCGACTTCAATCGAAGTCGCTCGTTAGCGAACCGGGCTTCGGGCCGTCGTCTCAGGGTTGCGCTGATGGCGGCTCAACGGGGAAGGTGTGCCCTCTGTTCGGACCGAATGGAACCTATGGGTCAAGTCATCGACCGCCCCAATCTCGACCACATAGTGGCCTTAGCGGTCGGGGGGCCGGATACGGCGACCAACCTCCGCTTGGTCCATTACCACTGCAATATGCTCCGCGCCGCGTTGGAGTATCGAGGCACGACCAAGACGAAGGATTATCAGCGCGCCCATAGATCGCTTTCGAAGCACTGGTTACCACCGTCAAAGATGCTGCGTAGTTCGCGGAATCGGACCTAGCGGTGCGGCTGCGCCTGCCAGATCCCGTAGATCAGTCCTCCGACCAGTGGGATCAGCGCGGCGAGGAACCACAGCCGCCACCACATCGGCCGTCTGTCTCCGCGCACCATCTCGTGGCCGCAGAAGCCGCAGTAGCGGTCGAAGGGCCCGGCGATTCCACGGCAGCTACCGCACTGGTGCAGCTGGAGACCGCAGTGGCCGCAGCGCGCCTCCTCCGAATGGTTGAGCACCATCGCCGGCTGATCGCAGCGCGGACACAGGCTGGGCGCAACAAGGGCTAGAGGCGGAAGCTTCACGTTCTCATCAGCCTGGCACGGCGGCCGAGTTCACCTCGGCCGCAACTTTGTCATATTTCAGTTACGACTGGGATCACCATCGGACGGCGGCGGGTCTGGCGATAGACGGTCTTCGAGACGGCATCATGGATCGCTTCCTGCAGCAGGTTGAGGTCTGGTCGCGTGTCGGCGAGGCGTCCGATGCTCTGGATGGCGGCAGCTCGCGCGTCGGCCATCAGCTTTGTCGACAGCTCTGGCTCGATCACACCTCGCGAGATGAGATCCGGGCCCGCGCGAACAGCGCCGGTGTCTCGGTCTAGAGTGAGGGTGACGACGAGGATGCCGTCTTCGGCCAGGTGCCGGCGATCACGCAGCACCACCTGCTCGACGTCACCCACCCCCAGGCCGTCGACGTATACCAGGCCTGTGGCGATTCTCTCGCCGCGCTTGAACACATCGGCATCCAGCTCGACCGTCTCACCGTCCTCGACGACGATCATCCGATCCTCTGGGATGCCGGCCTCGCGCGCGATCTCGGAGTGCAGGAGGAGCTGCCGGTACTCGCCGTGCACAGGGATGAAGTTCCGCGGGCGGACGGCGTCCAGCATCTCGCGCAGCTCGTCGCGCTGTGCGTGCCCGGTGACATGCACGCTGCCCACCTCGGCGTAAAACACGCGGGCCGCGCCATGCCTGTAGAGGTTGTTCACGGTCTGGTGGACCATCCGCTCGTTGCCCGGGATCGGTCGCGCTGAGATCACGACCCAATCGCCTTTCACCACGTTGACGAACGGGTGCCGCTGCAACGCAAAGCGGGCCAGGGCCGACATCGGCTCGCCCTGGCTGCCCGCAGTGAGAAGGAGGAGCTTGGACGGCGGGACTTTGTCTATCTCCTCGAGCGGAACTGTCAACCCCTCCGGGACTTTGAGAAACCCGAGCTCGCGCGCGGTCTTGAAGTTGGTCTGAAGGCTTCGGCCTACGACCCCGACTCGCCGGCCGAACTGGCTCGCCATCCGCACGAGGTGCTGGATGCGGTGGATGTTCGAGGCGAAGTTGGCCACCACGATCCTTCCGGGCGCCTCCGTGAAGATCCGCTCGAGCGGCTCGTGCAGATCACGCTCCGACCCTGACCGTCCGGGGCGCTCTGAGTTGGTCGAGTCGCTGAGCAGGAGCAGCACTCCGTCATCGCCGAGGCGGCGGAAACGTTCGATGTCGGTGGGAAGTCCGTCCGGAGGCGCGGAGTCGAGCTTGAAGTCGCTCGTGTACACCACCTTTCCGACTGGCGTGTCGATGGCAAGGGCCACCGCGTCCGGGATCGAGTGACAGACGGCAATCGTCTCCACCTTGAACGGACCCAGCTGGACCGAGTCGCCGACGCGCACTTCGCGAAGGTCTGACTCGCGAAGGAAGCGATGCTCCTTCAGCTTCGGCTTGACAAGGCCGAGGGTAAGACGCGTCCCGTAGACGGGGACGTTGCGCTTCTTGAGCGCGTACGGCAGCCCGCCGATGTGATCTTCATGCCCGTGCGTAAGGAAGATCCCAAGCAGCTCGCGGTCCTGGCGCAGCAGATAGGAGATATCCGGCAGCACGAGGTCGATGCCGAGCATGTCCTCTTGCGGAAACATGAGGCCGGCGTCGACGGCGAGGAGCTTGTCCTCCCACTCGAGCGCCCACATGTTGATTCCGACTTCCCCGAGGCCGCCCAGCGGGAGGTAGCGCAGACGCCCTGACAGGGGCCCCCGCGAACTCACGCCAACGGCTCAGAGTTATTGGGGAGTCTCACAACAAACGGAGCTGTTCCGCTTCCTGCTTCGGTGCCGGAACCGGCACCGGGGGCGGCGGTGGCGCCAGGATCTTCTCCAGGTACGCCTTCACCCGGTCGAAGTCGTGCTCGAGGTCCGCCACCAGCGAGCCGTTATGAAGGGCGGCGGCCGGATGGTACAGCGGCACGTACGCGATGTCGCCTCGCTTGACCATGCTGCCGTGGATGCGTGAGATGGAGCCCTGACCTGGCATCAGGCGCTCGAGCGCATGCCGCCCGAGGATGAGGACGACCTTCGGTTGGACGAGCTCGAGCTGGCGCTTCAGGTACGGCGAACAAGCCTCCGCCTCGTTGGGCATCGGGTCGCGGTTCATCGGCGGCCGGCACTTGAGCACGTTGGTGATGTAAACGTCCGAGCGGCTGAGCCCGATTCGGGCGAGGAGGGTGTCGAGAAGCTTGCCCGCGGCGCCCACGAAAGGCTCGCCCTGCCTGTCCTCGTTGAAGCCCGGCGCCTCGCCGACGATGAGGATGTCAGCGGGACAAGGACCGACCCCAGGCACCGCCTGGGTCCGAGTTGCGTGGAGGCCGCACTTCGTGCACGAGCGGATCGTGTCGTGGAGCTGATCCAGCTCCGGGGAACTAAGCGACTTTGACTCCTGCGTTAAAGGTGATCAGGTCGCCCGCGTCGCGCACTGTCTGCATGACGGACGCGAGCTGCTCCTCGGTCAGGGGCACCAGCGGCAGCCGGAAAGGACCGGCAGCGAAGCCCATGGCGTTCAGCGCCGATTTGATGGGGACCGGGTTGGCGGCGGTGGTCATGAGCGTCTTGATCACCGGCAGCAGCCCAAGGTGGATCTTTCGCGCGAGGTCGTTGTCACCTTTCGAGTAGGCGTCGATCATCCTTTTCATGGAGCGACCCGCGATGTGGGACACAACGCAGATGACGCCGTAGCCACCCGCCGCAAGGACTGGAAGCGTCCAGCTGTCGTCGCCGCTCCACACCCTGAAGCCGGAAGGCTTTCCGGCGCAGACGAAGCCGATCTGGTCCATGTCTCCACTGGCTTCTTTGACGCCGATGATCCCCGGGAGCTCGGCGCAGCGCAGCGTGGTGGTGGCCGTCATGTTCACCGCGGTGCGGCCCTGGATGTTGTACATGATCGTCGGCCCGACTTCGGAGATCGCCTTGAAGTGCTGGTACATACCTTCCTGCGGCGGCTTGTTGTAGTACGGCACGACCGCAAGCAGTGCATCTGCGCCGGCCTTCATGGCGCGTTCGGACAACTTGACCGAGTGATGCGTGTCGTTGCTGCCGGTGCCCGCCACCACGTTCTTGCCCGGGATCGCCTTCTTGATCGCCTTGACCAGCTCGACTTTCTCGTCGTCGCTCAAAGCGGGTGACTCGCCGGTCGTACCCGAGACCACGACGCCGTCGGACCCGTCCGCGACGAGCATCGCCGCAAGCTTTTCGGCCGCCTCGTAATCAACCGAGCCGTCTTTCTTGAACGGCGTGATCATGGCTGTCAGGAGCTGGCCTATCTCGCTCATCTCTGGGCTACCCCCATTTCGATTGCCTGCTCAGCGATCTGGACCGCGTTCAGCGCGGCGCCTTTGCGCAGGTTGTCGGACACGATCCACAGCGCCAGCCCGTTCTTGGTCGAGGCGTCGTTTCGAATGCGGCCAACATACACCTCGTCTTTGCCGGCGAC
>Ga0137397_10003699_pt1 | contig 10665 bp, 8 predicted proteins | sample czorhiz116metaG_FD_106658 | JGI IMG/M metagenome (GOLD analysis project Ga0137397, IMG submission 106658) | Vadose zone soil microbial communities from Angelo Coast Range Reserve, California, USA - czorhiz1.16 metaG | ecosystem: Environmental > Terrestrial > Soil > Vadose zone | place: USA...
GAAAAAAAAGAAGAGAACAGGGAGGGGGGGGGGGGGGGGGGGGGGGTCGAGGGGATTTGGCAGTTGGAAAGGCTAGTGCCGGACGTAGTCACAAGAAATTAAACTCTAGGTCAGCAGCTGATCCGGGCCTTGCGTCGAACATCACAGTAGTAAACACGGAGACCTTTGATAGGCTACCGACTAAGCGTCCTTTATCATCTTCCCAACGGAGGAGAGAAAACCTACAGCAGCAAGCGCCGGCGTGTTCCCCCATGCGTTGGCCTTATGCGACGGAGAAGGTTGAGGACAAAGCACCTCGTGTAGGGATCATCCTATCCCGCAAGGTATGTTTCAAATTTGTCTCACGTAGTCTGGGCTCAAAGAGCTTGTCACTGGCTTCTCCGAAGGAAAGGAGAAGACAACAGGGGAGCGAATGCCACAGTATCGTCCAACTGGCGATTCGCACCAGCCTTGAACAAGATTGCTTTCGGCATCCGAGTCCAACCAATTGGATCAAACCGGGGCCGCAATTCCGTCAGCAGAATCGTGACAGGAAATTCACGCTATAATCGACCAGTAGAATGAAGTAGTTAGGAGCGACATGCACGTTTCTGCGAGGAATGTACGCGGATTCTATAAATGCATCAAGGGTTAGGCTGGCAGAGAGGAACAACTTAACCAAATTACCCGAGATTTTGCCGACTCGGAAGTGACTGTGAGCTGATCAAATTGGCAATCCGTCACCTCGAGGCGGCCGCCGCAGTGGGCGTCTGAAGTTACGGTGCTGCGCGAGAGCTAACTTATACAGGACTGAAATTGTAATTCCCCCCGGAAGTATCACATAGGTGATGGAATCCGCAGGACGTCTTGCCAGATCACATTTTGACGTGTGGGCGAACTCTCAGCTTAGTTCAAGTGTTGACAATTCACCCTCGATAATGATCCGTGACGTACGGACGGACTCTCCTCGTGTCGAGCAGCTTATTTCTCGTCCGATTGATACTACAGTATGAGTTCAATAAACAGTACACCCATCTGGGCCGACTCTGCGAATCGAGTGAAACGTTCATAAACACCCACAAAGTCCTACTGTGTCGAATCATTACAGAGTCGTTAAATTTAGCACCGGGCTCGGTCCAGGCCCTTCTCGTGCCTGTCCTTTCCACGAATTTCGTTAATGCCTAGATTGAGGGTCGATGATATTGAGTACGGTGATAGATTTATTGACCGCCTTGGAATAAGGCGCAAAGCGTGTTAGCGGAACACAAGAAACAAAAGAAACAAACAGCACGAGCGGAGGGAGGGAAATCTCGGTGACTTGGCCCGAGTTAACGGGAATTCCGGACCGGCACTTTCAACCAGACACAGCATCTTATGACTAAATCTTTTCTTGGTACATCATTCCTCAAGGAGCGTTATTAAGTTTGGTTTAAAACATCTCGTATGGCTACAGTATCTGTGTCACTGGGTCATTTGCAGTCACCATCATGTCGGTCCAGGTCATAGCATGCAGTACAGAAAGCTGTGGAAGGTGTCAAAAGTACGCACTGGCTTACCATATGTTTATATATTACCGTAACTCAATATAAACTCTTCGGGACCTCGTTATCGGATCTCAGCATATTGGGGCTTTGACAGCTTAGCCTGGTTGTCGGCGCGAAATATTGTGCGCCGAACCATCCGTCATCACAGCCCGTTCCGGATTATGGGTCCCAGAAATTACAAATTCTGCACATAGAAGAACCGTGGATGAGGTGTAGGTCGCTTGTCGAGATACGGCTAGTACGGGACCTCGTGAAAGTGTGCGTGTATGTCAATCCAGAGACAGCGGCGAAGTAATAATTGGTATATGCAGAAAGGGGTTTGGCAATGTGAGCCAATGATCGCATCTAGAAGTCACGCTGTCAAAATGCAGATAAATAACACAGAACACGTTACGTGCGGGACCCGTGATCCCTAGGCTACTGTATTCGATCCATTCTTCCGTTGTTCAAAACACGCCGAGTCTTCGTGCTGTGGTTCGATAACACTATCAGTGATAGGCTGAATGGGGACCAGGCCGGCAGTGCTCGCCGCTTGGATGCTCGACCCGTAAATGATACCGATTCGATGGTATCTCTTCCATGCTGTCACAATTTAACGGTATCAAGTAAGTCTTAAGCTTTCATATGCGGGGATGCATCTTCGCACTGTCGTATGTAACGGTATGTCGGACGATCGATGCTGGCCATTTGTTGATCTAACCTTGGTATAGCATGTTTCCAGAAAGTCTGGACGCACGAGGCAGAGGCGCGGCCCTTAACATTCAATCCTTTTATCGTGCTCTGACCTGCTGCCACTCCCCACCATTCTCCTTGCCATGTCTTCTACAGGTCATCCCTCTCCCCATTCTTCTGACCCCAGCTCCAGGTTTGCAGTTGGCTCGCCACCACCACTTCCGATCATCCAGTCCGAGATAATTAGAAAGCGTGTTTTCACTCACAGCAGCCTTTCCGACCGCAGGCATGACTTCCAGGCACCTGCGGGTGATCCGAGTAATGAAGAGTGAGCCCGTCGCTATCCTACTTTTTTTTTCATTTCGTTGAAAGCGCTTTGAGATTGGGGCACATCGGGGACCAAGTATTTGGGCTAGCGTTAACCAATCTTATACAGAATCGCTATCCGCATCTGCGAGTTGGCCCTGCTTCGGTTCGCCAATATAGTGTTATTCACCCTTTGGTCTTATCTCACGTCGGGAATATACAGAAAGTGAGGGATTATGTTAAGCACAAACCCGTACTTGCAGAGATGTAATGTCTCCCTTATCACCACAAGAGGCGTACCTGATGAAGCATGTCTAGATGCGTGTTGTATGGACTGCATAAGAGGCTCAATATCCCCGAGCGCCAAGCTAGCCTCAGGTCTATGCAGAACGTGAAAGGTGAGCCATCATCTCTGTACTCGTGGCCACATTTTGACCCACAGAGCGATCTGAAGTGAATGCCTTCAAGGTACCAGTCTTCTTCCAGTAGGGCGTCCTTCTTCTGAAATCGTGCCCAGGCCTACGTGGGCGGCGTTTATAGGGATCAGGGTTTCGACGTCGTTTCAAACTGGCTTAGCTCGCTCATCCGACGTCAAGTGGAAGCTGCGTACCAGACCGTGCGCAAGGAATATCTCCTACCACCCACTACTACCGTAGCCATCTCACAGACAGGGGGACCCGCGACCCGCTATCCCTCACCTCCCACCTCGTCGAGAGGCGCGAGGCCTGATGCGTCGAGCCATCTTGCGGGGGATCGTGGTGATCCCTCTCAACGCATATCACAACCACAGGCCGATCTACACCAGCAAGGCCCGCGGAACGCGGGTGCGGGCGGCGGCGCTAGCGGTCCTCCCGACGTGGCCGAACGGCCAAGTCACAAGCGCCGGCGACGACGCTCCAATCCGAAAGAGGGCGACTCCAAGGTCGCAGGTGAGCAAGGACGCTTTTCTTCGAGGGGGATTTGCCGATAATATTTCGACGTCGTGTAGCACCCGATTCTCGACGAGCTGAAGGCGCACCGTCGCACCGTCGCTTGTCGACGGGTTCAGACACGACGGGTGGTGTAAGAAAGCGGGCGAAATCGGGGGATGCGGGTGGTGTATGATCGCGTTCGGCGACGTTCCTATCTGTGCATTCCGTCTGGGCCCCCTGTGTCAAGCACAGGGCGCACAGAGGGAGGACTCAGTGAGGGGATGCGCACAGGAGGAAAGGCTCGACGATGACGAAAGGAGTTGTATAATCTGACCCCATTGACTATTTATGCAAAAAAAAAGGAAAAAAAAAAAGGCAGTGTCCAAGGGTTTCAGTTGGCGCCAAGCGTTGTTCTGATGGGGTTAGCCATTGTCAGTTGTGTCACTCTTGAATGTACCCCAAGCGCCATGCATGGTGAATTCCCATGCTAGGGGTTGAAGCCACCATAACATCCATGACAGTGATGGACTGCGGTGTGTACTGTAGAATGAGGACTGTTCCTGTTTCTCTGGTGATGCAGTAGGCAATACTGTACGGTACAGTATTGCGCTGTCCGATACCATACCTGCGTATACGGGCGCTGTGGACACAGCGCCACGCCACGCCACGCCCGTTCACTTGGAGTTAAATTACGGTGTTCCGGTGACGGAAGCGATGTTGGGTTCCGTTAATTGTACTCATGAAAGTTATTGTGGCGGCATGCGGTTCAAGCGTGTGAGGCTTGTACAATCTTGGGCGGTGGCTCGCAGATCATTCAGTTGCGTCCAAACAGAGAACTGACTTCTCTCTCCTGCTATGCAATGCCTCGAGTGAATGAGAGCGTAGAAAATGACGTGGCCGTGCTTTCGTTTAAGGGCCCGGGGTACGTTGCGCTTGGCCTGGGTGACATACACGGGCACCATCGCCCGTTTAATATCGTTTTATATTACGTGATTACATAAACACAACACACGTGGGCCATAGCCGGAGATCCGGGCCGCCAAATGCTGCATAACTTGATCCAGCCAACGCTTCCGTCTCCTTGTATCGCGCTACAGTGTAGTACTGTAAGAGTTGACCGGCTTCACGAAACGTTACTTCGAAGTTCAAACCGATTTCTTGTCTAATTCCATGTCTCACAGTCACGGTCCAACCGCGTGTCCGAGTCATGGCGACTCCGGTCATGGTACTCCATGTGTAACACGTACGCGCAACAAAGCCTTTCCGGTCTTACTTACTGCCGCATTCGATACAGATTCTGTATATGGATACTGTATGCTAGTCTCACAAGAGGGGCGTCAAGAATGACACGTTACTGATCTATCAGCTGAAGATCAGGATGCACTATAGCTACCGTGACCAGAACGCTGGGTTAGCCTTGCTTGATCCCGGTGCTCTCCAGCCACCATGTGCCCCCCTCTTGCTCTTGCGTGGGGGGTTGTCATGTATGAGTAGCCCTATGGGATTTACATCGCCCTGGGCGCAGAGATGGTGAAGACAAATTAATAGGGTTCGACGCGGGTGTGCGGCACGGCAATATCGGTCGAGAGATAACAACCAAAACTGAGGACGAACTGAGGACGAGTATCTCTTCGTGTCGTCACGTACATATTGTACAGTTCAGCATGCATCGTCAACGTTCAATGGTTCAATGTCTGAACCACAAGAGTGACTCGGGGCCAGTGGGTCGTCAGTAGGACCCACACCCCCGCCTAAGGGAATCGCACTACCGCTCACACCACGGCATTTCTCCTCTGAATCTACTGACACGCTGGTAGAAAGTAAGTGCTCGATTTCGTGGTGGCCCTCCTTTGATGCCAAGTCGAAGGGTGTTTCGCCGTCTTCGTTCCGGCCATGAATATTCGCACTGTGCTTGAGTAGGAGCTCCGTAACTTTGAGATGTCCGTAATAAGCCGCTAGGTGTAATGGAGTCTCGCCATCGGCCTCTAAAGTATTGACATCGGCACCGCGACTGAGCAATTGTTGCGCGACTTCCAGATGTCCTTCTTGCGATGCCATGTGTAACGGAGTAAGGCCCAAATCATTCTGAGCTCCTACTGACACCTCAGCTCCCTGATTGAGAAGTAGCTGCACGACCTCGGGCTTGCCGGTCTTGCATGCCATGTGCAATGGGGTCCAGAGACGCTCGTCTTTCGCGTTGGCGTCTGAGCCTCGGTTGAGTAGAACACGAGTGACTTCGTAGTGCCTATTTTCCGATGCTACATGTAGCGGGGTTCGCTTCAACCAATCGGGGCGTTTGAGATCTGCGCCGTATCTTAATAGGAATTGCGTAACTTCCAATCTTCCACTTCTCGATGCAAGAAATAGGGGAGTTTGCTGGTCCTCGTTCTCCACGTTTGCATCTACACGGAGGTCATTCACGCAGATTAGCTGGCTGTCATCATATTCCAGTGCTCTGGTAGCGTACCGATATCCTCCCCGGAGTTGAGCAACAGTCGCACAACCTCTAGATGACCCTCTTCGGACGCGAAGTGCAACGGAGTCCAGTCCGCCACATCCTGGGCATTCACGTGCGCGCCATACATGAGGAGGGTCCAAACAACCTCCTGGTGCCCAAATCTTGACGCCAGATGCAACGGAGTCATGTCATTCTCATCCCGAGAATTCGCGTCTGCGCCACACTGGAGAAGGATCAGGGCATTTACAAGATGTCCATCATGGGATGCCTCATGTAGGGGAGTCAACCCGTGCTTGTCCTCGGCTATAAGTTCGACAAGTAAGCGCGTGAGTTTGGAGCGTCCTAATAGCAGTGCATGTTGCAGGGGAGTCGACCGGTTCTCGTCCTGGGCTGTCACGTCTGCGCCATGTTCGACGAGCAAGCGGGCAACTTCTATACTTCCAGAAAGCGACGCATGATGCAGGGGAGTCCTCCCATGCTCGTCCTTGACTGTCACGTCCGCACCATGCTCGACGAGGAAGCGTGCAAGTTCCACGTGTCGCATTTCCGACGCCTGATGCAGGGGAGCCCACCCATGGTCGTCCTGGACCGTCACGTCCGCACCATGCTCGACAAGGATACCTGCGAGTTGCACGCTTCGCATTTTCAATGCCTGATGCAGGGGAGTCCACCCGTGCTCGTCCTTAGCTGTCACGTCAGCACCATGCTCGACGAGGATAGTTGTGAGCTCCACGCTTCGCATTTTTAACGCTTGATGCAGGGGGGTCTTCCCGTTCTCGTCCTTGGCTGTCACGTCCGCACCATGCTCGACGAGGAAGCGCGCGATTTCTACGCTTCGCATGTTCAATGCCTGGTGCAGGGGAGTCCTCCTGTGCTCGTCCGTGGCGCTGACATCCGCCCCATGTTCGACGAGCAAGCAGACAACTTTTATACTTTCAGAAAGCGATCCTTGATGCAAAGGAGTCCCACCGTGTTCGTCCTTGGCTATCACGTCTGCACCATTCTCGATAAGGATGCGTGCGAGGTCCACGTTTCGCGTTTCCGACGCCTGATGCAAGGGTGTCCATCCATGGTCATTCTGGGCTGTCACGTCCGCGCCATGCTGGATGAGGAGGCGTGCAAGTTCTATGTTTCCCGTTTCCGACGCCAGGTGCAAGGGGGTACGCCCGTGCTTGTCCCGCGCTGTTATGTCCGCACCATGTTCCACAAGCAAACGCGAGAGGTCTACACTTCCAGAAAGCGACGATTGATGCAGGGGTGTCGATCCGTACTCGTCCAGTACTGTGACGTCCGCGCCATGTTCAACGAGGAAGCGCGTCAGTTCCACGCTTTGCATTTTCAATGCCTGATGAAGGGGTGTCCACCCGTGCTTGTCCTGGCCTATCTCATCCGCAACATGTTCGATGAGGAAGTATACGAGTTTCAAGTGTCCAATTTTCAACGCGTGCTCCATAGCAGTCCATCCTTGCTCGTCCTTTGCTGTCGCATCCGCACCGTGTTCGATGAGAAGGCGTGTGAGTTCCATGCTTCCAGAAAGCGACGCCTGGTGGAGGGGAGTCTTCTTGTGGTCGTCCTCCGCTCTCACGTCTGCACCATGTGCAATAAGGAAGCGTGCGACTCCTACGCTTCCAGAGAGCGACGCCTGATGGAGGGGAGTCGAACCATGCATGTCCCGGGCTGCCACTTCCGCACCGTATTCGATGAGGAAACGGACGTGTTCCATACTTCCAAAAAACGACGCCCGATGTAGAAGAGTCGACCCATTCATGTCCCGTGCTTTCGCATCCGCACCATATGCGACAAGCAAGCGGGCGGCTTCCATATGTCCCCCAGACAATGCCCAATGCAACGGAGTGGTTTCGTCGTCGAACAATCGTGAATGCACACTCTGTGAGCGCTCCGAGATCAAGAAATCTATAACCGCGAGAAAGCCACACAGAGCGGCGTAATGCAAGGGAGTTCCTCGAAGTGGCAACGGCCTTTCACCCCGTCTACTTGGCCTCTGATTGGCTGCTTCTGGATCACACATCCAGACCCAAACCGTGAGATGTGGTTTGTTTGGGTCAAACAGCTGAGTAATGCCATCTTCCACGATTTTCGAGACACCCTCGAACCTGACATGGTCAGCCCAGTGGTCGGCAGCGTATTCGGCAAGAGGAAATTTTTGGAGGCTGTCTCCTGTGACATCCTTATCCAGGTGCAGTAAAATGCCCAGACAAGCTTGCGCGATGAGGGTGTGAGCAGATGTCATAGAAATGTGGAAACGGCGGGAGATATCGTCACTTTTTTCGGAAAAGCGGGTGGAGGTCAAGAACTCCTTGGCCGAAAAGTGTGAAAATGTTATGATGAGGGAGTTGTTGACATTGGCAACGGCGAGCAAAGGAGAACACGTGGACAGCACCGCTTCTATGGGATCATTCAAGTGCCAATCCTCGTGATATTTCGGAATCGGTCCTCCATCAAAGTCAAGCGCGAGAATCTCTGCAAGTTCCTCGACACGGAGTGGGCGGGCAGCCACGGCGACGCATTGCAGAAGGCGATGGGTCAACTCCCTGTTTTCCTTTTTAATCCCTCGCAAGATGTGTTCATATGTCTCGTCGAGCATCTCTGGTAATTCGTCCAGGGCACGTCTGATCCGTCCACTGTGGCAGTCGCGAATATGGACCACCTGGCAGTACGCCCAGCGGAACCTATGTTACGGGCGTGGGCAATAGTCATTAACAAAGATAGGTATTGGTTGCTTACATTCCGTCCGCGCGTTTTGTGAGAACGTCGATCGCCAGTTGCTTGTCTTCCGCTTTCCATCTTCGGATCCTTGAATCCATGTCAACAACTGACTTGATATAGTTCTTGATGTCTTCTATGTGTCCCTCCGCATCATGTATGGAAACGGAATGAGATGCCAAAGGTTCGAGGACGGCCTTGATATCAATCTCGGTCCGGCTGGTGACGCATATGTGCAGGTTTGGGAGCTGTGAGTCGATAAGCTCCTCCACAAGCATTAGGACACGCTCGCGAGGGGACGGCATAGCAGATGTGTTAGGACATTCGTCTAAGGCATCTACAATCAGGAATATCGGGGCTTGTCCTGGGAGTCCCAGTATGTCTTTTAAACAGCGGACGAGTGCATTGTCATTGGGATGTTGGGAGCCACAGGCATGTTTCAAGTAGAACTGGGAAAGGATGTCACCATAGGCGTCGGATTGATGGCAAAGCTGGACGAGCACAGATGTGAGTAGCCCACGCAGGTCCTTCTTTTGACCCTCATTAGAGTCATGGTAGAAAAACGCTAGCGAAGCGAGCTCAAAATTCTGCATAGTCTCTATCTCTTGAATTATTGAGGAACTGCGGGTACCGTAAGTTCCCATGACGAGATTATCGAACGGCTAACATACGAAAGTACACTCTTCCCTGAGCCAGCTACAAAATGGAAAACCATAAGTCACCACGAAAGCGGATAGGCATGGCGACGACTGACGCTTCCCATGGATCCATAGTAGGGAACTCGATCCGGAGGATTTCCATTTCGAGAAGGTGTCGCCTCCAACAAACCATGCTCCGGTCCCTGTGTGGTGAGATGCGCAGGCGATGTTGTGATTTTTCCATGGATCGGGGGGAGAGAGCCAGCTCCGAAGATCTCTCTGCAACGTGTTACCTATCAGACAACATCAGTGTTTCCTGTCAGCGATGGCAACGATGAAAAGTACTGACGTTTGGACTCCTTCATATCGCCCGTTATTTGATTAAGGATTTCTAACGCGCACTCAGACACAGAACTGGCTTCTGTCTGCCAACAAACATACCAAGGACTCCCCGGGCGTCACCAACAGATGCGTCATCATCTAGAGGAGAGAATACTCAGCAGACGGTGGATGACAAGTCAAGCACGTTTGCTCACTGCCCATGACCAGCCTCAGATTCTGAATAAGACCGTACACCACCTCGAGCGTCTCCGCTGTGGTTTCCCAAGCCTCGTCCAGCGTGGGTTGGACCAGCCTCTGTAGGATCACTTCAACATCCATCTCTCCAAAGGGTTTCTTTAGACCTTTCACTGTATCATACTAAGTAAGGTAAAACGCACAAGGGGGACCAGACTTACTCGATCGTCCCTGTTTGAGCTTTTTGGTCGCCAGCGCAAGTGTGGAGAGTAGCTCCATAATTATCTTAGCAACTATCTCGTCCATCACGGGCGTGGGAGGCATCCGCGTATATCCATCGAGATGATCGAGTATGTGCTCGATGGACTCCAGCAAGTCTATGAGTGCGTCGTGGGTAGAATTGATGCCTTTAGAGGTCTGATATAATTAAGTATCACAAAGGTATTGACGTGAGGACTAATGTAAGAACATACAACGAGTAGAATGGCGAGGCCAGTATATATTGCTATAACAGGTGTTAATGGCTGCGGAGCAAGCATCAAAGACACGGAACACCCAATCAGCACCTTCCGACGTACCAAATCCGTAGCGCTGCCGAGGGCAGTAAAAGCAGAAAGCGAACACATAACTGATATGACGCTGTTGAGCGATTTGGTCATCCTATCGCTTCCTTTCAGTTCACCGAGGGCTTGAGTTTATCCCTGGAGAAGGGCGGTGATGGACTCGACGGTATAACAATTCTGGAATCGCTGGGCCATCGGGTGTTCTGTCAATGTTATGCCAGTTTGCTTTTGATAGTCCTGCAAGGCAGACTCGAAAAGCACCCGAAAATCAGACGGTCCTGACTGGTGACTCATATCGCTTCAAGTGGGGAAGAAATGTAGCTTCGGAGAGGGGAGCCTCGGAGAAGGGTACTA
>Ga0137397_10003700_pt1 | contig 10664 bp, 11 predicted proteins | sample czorhiz116metaG_FD_106658 | JGI IMG/M metagenome (GOLD analysis project Ga0137397, IMG submission 106658) | Vadose zone soil microbial communities from Angelo Coast Range Reserve, California, USA - czorhiz1.16 metaG | ecosystem: Environmental > Terrestrial > Soil > Vadose zone | place: USA...
CCTGAGGCAGCGCTAGCGACAATTCCTCAAGCTCCTGATTGACGTGAATCCGTAGAGCCTGAAACGTCCGCGTCGCCGGGTTCTGGCCCGGTTCACGCGTCCGGACGGCCGCAGCCACGACAGCGGCAAGTTCCCCGGTCCTCCGGAGAGGCCCTCCTCGCCGAGCAGCAACAATCGCCTTTGCAATCTGTTTAGCAAACCGTTCTTCGCCATAGTTGCTGATCACCCCCCTGATCTCAGCCTCGTCCGCCCGCTCCAGCCACTCCGCCGCCCCCAAGCCACGGGACGGGTCCATGCGCATGTCCAAAGGTCCATCGGCGCGAAAGCCGAAGCCGCGCCGCGGCTCATCGAGCTGCGGCGAGGACACGCCCAGATCGAAGAGCACTCCGTCCGCCTCGCCCGCGCGCAAAGCGTCGAGCGTTGCCTGCAATTCGCTGAAGCGCGCGTGGGCCGGCGTGAACCGCGAGTCGCTGACCGCTTGCGCCGCTGCGAAGGCTTCCGGATCACGGTCGATCGCGATGAGCCGACCACCGGGGCCGAGCCTCTCCAGAATCAGCCTGCTGTGACCGCCCCTGCCGAAGGTCGCGTCCACGAAGGTGCCGTCGGGTCGTAAGTCGATCGCAAGTGCATCGACTGCCGGGTGGAGGAGGACGGGGACGTGTGCATCAGCGTTCACAGCGAGAAGTTCTCGGTCCCCGGGGGCGGGTTAGTGCCCACTTGCGTAAGGCCGTGGGCGAGCCGCTCGTCCCACGCGGTGATGTCCCAGATTTCGAAGTGGCTTCCCTGCCCCACGAGCATCACGTCTTTTTTCAGCCCGGCGAATTTACGCAGCGCGGGCGATACGAGGATCCGGCCTTGGGCGTCCGGCTCGATCTCCTCGGCGAAACCGACCAGGAGCCGCTGCCACCAGCGGGCTTGCTCGTTGAAGCTGGAAAGCGCCTGAACCTTGGCGCCGATCGGTTCCCAGGCAAGGCGCGGATAAAGAAGCAGGCAGCTATCGGGGTGGGCGGTAAGAACCACCGCACGACCTCCGGATAGCAAGGCGTCGCGATGCCGGGTCGGCACGGCAAGCCTTCCCTTGGCGTCGAGATTCAGCTCTGTCGCCCCTTGGAACAATGAACCCCCTTCTTGTGGCGAAGCAAAGCGCCACGGTTCCCCACTAAAACCTACTTCCTACCACTCTAGAGGAAACTGCAGGGGTGGTCAAGCTTGAAACTGATGAAATTTTTAACTACAACAGGGACTTAAGATGGCTTTCTTAGAATAAGCTTGATGTAGAATAAATACCTAAAATGAATGACTTAGGCCATAAAGTGAATGTAATACATTAGGAAATCAAGGACTTCCGATGAATCAGCTGCAGACCCACCCAAAAGAGCGGGAGCTCTAGTTCCAGCGACGAGGCTAGTGCAGATGTTTTTTACCGGATGCACCGCCGGAACGGACTTGAGTACGGTCCTGAGGCGCCTCGGAGCCGCGCCGAGCGAAGAGTTGGTTGACGAGGGCGTGCACCTCCCCGATCTCGGCGTCCCCGAAATGACGCGCCAGCAGCGCCGAGAGATCGTCGATCATCCTTCGCCGCTGCATCTCGCGGATCGCGTCTACCGTCGGCCCGACGAACACCCAGCTGTGCTCGTCCTGCCCGTCCTCCTGGTAGTAGCTCACCTCGACCGCCGCGGCCTCCTCGGAATAGGGCGAAAGAGATTCGAACGCTCCTTCGAGAGAGTGCTGAAAATTGCGGCCGACGTAGCCGGTCCAGCAGATGTCGAGCGCGCGCCTGCGCCGGTCGAACACGATGCCGGGCTCGTCCTGATGGGCGCTGCGCGCGTCCGCCAGCCCGTCCACATCGACGTAGTCGAACCAGGGGCGCAGGGCCACCTCGATTTCGGTCTGGCTCACACCGCTCCTCAGTAGGACGGTGCCGTGGACGTGGACTTCGGTGTGCATGCTTTTCGCTCCGGGGAAACATCGATGCTATGCCGAGAACGCCCGGACTTCAACCCTGATTTGCTCGCGACAATGGGATAATGCCCCCACCAGTAGGCCAAGGAGCCCCGATGTCTGCGACCGGCGACACCGCCAACATGGCGCTGTTCTGCGATTTCGAGAACGTAGCGCTCGGCGTTCGCGACGCGAAATACGCCAAATTCGACATCACCAAGATTCTCGAGCGTCTCCTGCTCAAAGGAAGCATCGTAGTCAAGAAAGCCTACTGCGACTGGGATCGGTACAAGGATTTCAAGGCCGACATGCACGAGGCGTCCTTCGAGCTGATCGAGATCCCGCACGTGCGCATGTCGGGCAAGAATTCCGCGGACATCCGCATGGTGGTCGACGCGCTCGACCTGTGTTACACCAAGTCGCACGTCGACACCTTCGTCATCATCAGCGGTGACTCGGACTTCTCTCCTCTCGTTTCCAAGCTGCGCGAGAACGACAAGACCGTGATCGGGGTCGGCGTGAAGAACTCGAGCTCGGATCTGCTGGTGGCGAACTGCGACGAGTTCATCTTCTACGACGACCTGGTGCGCGAGCAGCCGTCGCGGCGCCCGCCCAAGAAAAAGCCCCAAAGCAGGCCGGCGTCCGCCGAAGGCGCGCCTAAAGACGGCGAGGACAAGACTGAAGAAGCCCTGGATCTGGTGATGCAGACCGTCGAGGCGCTCATTTCGGAGCGAGGCGCCGAAGAAAAAATCTGGGGCTCGATGGTCAAGCAGGCGATGAAACGGCGCAGCCCCGGCTTCAACGAGACCTATTACGGATTTTCTTCATTCTCCAAGCTGCTGGACGAGGCCGAAGCGCGCCGCATGCTGCAACTCGAGCGCGACGAGAAGTCCGGCGGCTATATCGTCAAGAGCGTGGCTCACTGACGACCGGCCGCGCCTGAAGCTCGCGCGGCCTGGTTCGAAACCCCGACCTCGGCTGACGCCTTGGTTTCCCCGCCTGTAGCACGGGAGACACCTGCCGCCAAGCCCTAGACGCGCTCGATAACGAGCGCGATGCCCTGCCCCACGCCGATGCACATGGTGCACAGCGCGTAGCGGGCCCCGATCGCTTGGAGCTGATACATCGCGGTAGTAGCCAGGCGCGCGCCCGATGCTCCGAGCGGGTGACCGATGGCGATCGCGCCGCCGTTGGGATTGACGTGCTCGGCGCCGTCGGGCAGCCCGAGGTCGCGTGTTACGGCAAGCGCCTGCGCCGCGAACGCCTCGTTCAGCTCGATGACCTCCATCTGCGAGAGCTTGAGCCCGGTCTTCTCCAGCACCTTGCGCGTCGCCGGTGCGGGTCCGACCCCCATGATGCGCGGTGCGACGCCCGCGGTCGCCATTCCGATCACGCGGGCGCGCGGCGTGAGCTTGTGTTTCTTAGCCGCAGTATCGGAGGCGAGAACGACCGCGCAGGCGCCGTCGTTAACCCCTGAAGCGTTGCCCGCGGTGACCGTGCCCTCCGGCTTTACGACGCCTTTCAGCTTTGCGAGGCCCTCAAGCGTCGCCTCGGGGCGTGGATGCTCGTCGCGGTCCACCGAGGTCGCGGCGCCCTTCTTGCCGGCAACCGAAACCGTCACGATCTCGCTGCGGTAGAAGCCTCTCGCCTGCGCTGCCGCCCAGCGCTGCTGGCTTCGCAGCGCGAAGGCATCCTGATCCGACCGCGCTACCTTGAATTCCACGGCGACGTTTTCGGCAGTCTCGGGCATCGAATCGATACCGTACTTGGCTTTCATCGCCGGATTCACGAAACGCCAGCCTATGGTCGTGTCCTCGATCTTTGCCGCGCGCGAGAATGCGCTGTCGGCTTTCGGGACGACGAAGGGCGCGCGCGACATGCTCTCGACGCCGCCCGCGATCATCAGCTGCGTCTCGCCGCACTTGATCGCGCGCGCCGCCGTACCGACTGCGTCCAGGCTCGATCCGCACAGGCGGTTCACGGTCGCGCCAGGTACCGTCTGCGGCAATCCGGCGAGGAGCAGGGCCATGCGCGCCACGTTGCGGTTGTCCTCCCCGGCCTGGTTCACGCAACCGTAAATGACGTCGTCGAGCGCACCCCAGTCGACGGAGGGGTTGCGCTCCATCAGCGCCTTGATCGGCAGCGTGGCGAGGTCGTCGGTGCGGATCGAGGAAAGCGAACCCCCATAACGCCCGAAAGGCGTGCGAACCGCGTCGCAAATGAAAACTTCCGTCATTATCGTCTCGAAAAATCGAAAGGGTCGCTATTGTAGATCAGCGCGGCCCCGATATCGGGTGCCGCATTCTCAGACCAGGCCGTTGACTGGGATCGCGGCGCCGTGAATCGCCCTCGCCGCGTCCGATGCGAGGAACAGGACGACATCGGCGAGCGCCTCGGGCTTTACCCAGCGACGCGGATCGGCCTTGGGCATGTCGGCGCGATTCTGCGGCGTATCGATAGTGCTCGGCAGTATGCAGTTCACGTTGATGCCCTTGTCGCGCAACTCCGCCGACATGCTCTCGGTCAGGCGTATGACCGCGCTCTTCGACGCGATGTACGCGCCCATGTTCGCCTTGCCCGAGAGGCCCGCGAGGGCGGCGACGTTGACGATCTTGCCCTGTCCGGCGGCGAGCATCCCGGGAACCACCGCGCGGGCGCAGTTGACCACCGATTTCGCGTTGAGGCCGAGCATCAGGTCCCAGGTCTCGTCGGTCGTCTCGTGCACGGTTTGCCCCATGCGAAATCCGCCGGCGATATTGCAGAGGACGTCGATCCGAGTCCCCGCCGGGAGCGCTCGCGCAACGGATTGCGCGTCGCGAAGGTCGGCGAGCGCAAACCGTTTGCCCTCGCCCTCGCTGCCGTACGCCGAACGCAAATGCTCGACCTGGTGATCCATGAGGAGCAGAGAAGCCCCCGCGGCGGCAAACGCCGCCGCGACCGCTCGGCCTAGATTGCCCGCCGCGCCGGTGACCAGGCAGACCTTGCCCTGGAATTTCACGATTCGGTGCGGGCCGCGCTCGAGGCTACGCGGCCGAGCGGGCCTTGGACTTCACCCAGTACTCCGGCGAAGCCTTGGTGTCGGCGAGGGTGCGAGGATCCTCGAACCCGGGCGCCAGGGACGCGGAGGTCCCGGCGAGGACCTGGTGATGCTCGATGTTGAGCAGGCGCAGCCAGCTCTGCTGGCCGAGCGTCAGCCCGATCATGCAGCCGAGCTCGACCAGCTCCGCTTCGCTGAAGTGCCGATACATGCGCTGCCAGAACGCGTCGTCGGCCGGCGTGTGCCAGGTGATCGCCTCGGCGTAAGCGAGCGCCGCCTTCTGGCGGTCGTTGTAGCGCGTCGACTTCTCGAATTCGAGCAAGTCCTTGATCTGATCCTCGATAACCGCTCCGCTGGTCGTCGCCTTGACCGAGCGCTGGTTGCCGCAGTATTCGCATTCGACCGATCGCGATACGTAGAGGCGGCACAGCTCCTTGATCGCGTGATCGAGGACGCCGTTCCTGAAAATATCGCGCCACGAGTTGGCGAAGAACCAGAAGCAGGCAGGGACGTGCGCGCGGATCGCCGAGCTCTCCGGTCGCGGCGTGCCTTCGCGCTGGCAGCGCTCCATCTCCTTGCGCATCTCGGCGTCCATCTCCGCGAGCGGAACGTAGCTGATTCTCTGCTTGGACATGGACTTCCTCCTCGGCTTACTTCTTCAGACGCAAAGTCTGCGCCCTCGGGAACGCGGTTGCAAGCGCGTGGGCCCGCTCCCAAATCCTCTTACGCGGCGTCACTGCCGCGGGATGCCGGCAGATTTGATCACGCGCGCATATTCGTCGATCTCGCTGCGCACGAACCTGGCGAATTCCTCCGGAGACATGTCCATGGTGTCGTTTCCGAGGTTGGACAGCCGGTCGCGCACACCCGGATCGGCGAGCGCCTTGCGCGTGTCCGCCGAGATCTTGGCGACGATATTCGCTGGCGTGCCGGCAGGCGCCCAGATGCCGAACCACAAGGGCGCGTCCGCCCCCTGGATTCCCGCTTCGCCCGTGGTCGGAATCTCCGGTAGCTGGCTATTGCGCTTCGCCGTGCTCACGGCGAGCGCGCGAACTCTGCCGCCTCTGATGTGCGGTATCGCCGCCGAGATCGGCGCCCAATAGCAATCCACCGACCCGCTCAACATCGCCTGGATCACTTCCGGTGTGCCCTTGAAAGGGATCTGCGTCACGTTGATTTTGGCCGCCGCGACGAACTTCTCCGTGGTGAGGTGCGTGCCGCTGCCCACGCCGGCGTGACCCCAGTTGATCACGCCCGGCTTCGCCTTCGCCCCGTTGACCAGATCCATCAAGGTTTTGTAGGGCGAGGTCGCGTTTACGATAAGGACATTCGGTTGAACAGCGAGCGGCGCGATATCGACGAAATCCTTCAGCGTGTCGTACGGCAGCTTCGCGTAGATCGACGGCGTTACCGTGTGCGCGTTGGAATCGACGAGCAGCGTATAACCGTCGGGGGCCGCTTTCGCCACCACGTTCGTGCCGATCGAGCCGCCTGCGCCGGCGCGGTTCTCCGCCAGCACCGGTTGGCCCCAGAACTCCGAGAGCTTCTGCGACACTATTCGTCCGACGATGTCGGTGGAGCTGCCCGGAGTGAACGATATGATCACGTGCACCGGCTTGTTCGGGTAGTCCTGCGCTGACGCCTGGGAAATGCCCGCGGCTAGCATGATCGTGGCAACGTGAATTGCGTTTTTCATCTGAAGCTCCTCTATGAAAGACTTATTGCGACAGTCCGTCGCCGACCGCTTTGTTTTCCGGCTTCAGCTCGATCCCCGAGGCCTGCGCCTGCTGCACCAGCAGCATCGAGAAATCCTCCTCGGTCATGCCCTTCCCCATCATCGATTGAACGATGTCCCGCGTGATCGACGCGAGGGGCATGGGCACCTCGAACTTGCGCCCGGCTTCGAGCCCGAGGTCGAGGTCCTTTCTCAGCAGGTACGGCGTGAACGTCACGTGAAAGTCCAGGTTCACGAAGGCGGGAGCCTTGTAGCGCGTGAAGGTCGAGCCCATCACGCTTTTGTTCAGGAAATCGAGGAACGCATGGCGCGGAACGCCCGCCTTCTCGGCGAGCACCGTGATCTCCGCCATGCATTGCGTGACCACGCCGAGCATGACGTTGTGGCAGATCTTGACGATGCGCGAGAGCTCGCCCTCACCGACGTAGGAGGACCCCTGCCCCATCATCCCGAGATACGCCGCGGCCTGGTCGTACGCCGCCTTGGGGCCGGACACCACGAAAGTGAGCTTCCCCGCCTCGATCACCTTGGCGTTGCCCGATACAGGCGCGGACAGCAGCTCGACGCCCTTCGCCGTCAGGATCTTGCGCAGATCGGCGGAGCCCTCGAGGGAAATGGAGGAGCATTCGACCACCATGCGCGGCTTGGCGGACCCGGACAGCAAACCCTTCGGTCCCGCGATCACTTCCTTCACGTCGTCGTAGGTCGACACCATGCAGAACACGATGTCGCAGCCGGCGAGCTGCGTCAGGCTATCGACGATCTTCGCGCCGTCCTTGGCGAGCGGCTCGGCCTTGGCGCGCGTGCGGTTCCACACTGCGATGTCGCAGCCGCCCTTCGCCAGGCGCCGCGCCATTTCGAAACCCATGCGACCGGCGCCGATCCAGCCGATTTTCGCGTTCTTGCCGGAGCTCAATTCGTTTCTCCTAGTCTTTACTTCGGCTCGATTACCGCAAGCACCGTCCCGACCGGCACGGTCTTGCCCGCCTCGACCAGGATGGCCTTCACCACGCCGGCGGCGATCGAGGGAATCTCGGTGGTCACCTTGTCGGTTTCGACGTCGAACAAAGGCTCGTCCGCCTTTACGGTGTCGCCCACTTTTTTGTACCAGTTGGCGACCGTGCCTTCGGTCACCGTCTCGCCCAGCTGCGGCATGATCACGTCCATGTCTTCTCCGTTCTGCTACGCGGTACGGCCGAGGCCGCGCTTCACTTCGGCGACGATACGCGCCACCGACGGCACCACCGCATCCTCGAGCTGATCCGCGGAAGGCAGCGGCACGTGCGGCGTGGTGATCCTGATGATCGGACCCTTGAGCGCGCTGAAAGCTTCCTCCTGAATGATCGAGGCGATCTCCGCGCCCCAGCCGCACAGCCGGGGATTCTCCTCGACGGTAAACACGCGTCCGGTGCGCGCCGATTCGGCGAGGATCGTCTTCGTATCGAGCGGTACCAGCGACCGGACGTCGATCACGGTCGCGGAAATTCCGTGCTCCGCCGCAAGCGCTTCCGCGGCTTTGAGCGCCCGCGGGACCATGGCGGCGAGCGCGATGATGGTCGCGTCTGTGCCGGTGCGCAGCATGCTGGCTTTTCCGAGCGGCTCGACATGCTCGCCGTCGGGCACCTCGCCCTTGTTCGCAAGCAGGCTCTTGTGCTCGAAGAACAGCACCGGATCCGGATCGCGGATCGCCGCGGCGAGCAGCCCTTTCGCGTCGGCGGGGTTGGACGGCGCGATGACCTTGATGCCCGGAATCGCCATCGCCCAGTTTTCCACGCTCTGCGAGTGCTGCGCACCGAAGCGCGAGCCCGCCCCGTTCGCGGTGCGGATCACCAGAGGAATCGTGATCTGACCGTCGCTCATGTAGCGCGTCTTGGCGATCTCGTTCGCGACGTAGTCCCAGCAGCACGCGAGAAAGTCCGAGAACATGATCTCCGCCACCGGCCTCAGGCCCGTCATCGCCGCGCCCATCGCCGCGCCGAGAATGGCGAGCTCGGAAATCGGCGTGTCCTTCACGCGTCTCGGTCCGAATTCCTCGAACAGGCCCACCGTAGTCTTGAACACGCCGCCCGCGGCGGCCGTGTCCTCGCCGAACAGCACCACGCGTTCGTCGCGCCTCATCTCCTGCGCGATTCCGGCGGCGACCGCGTCGCGATAGCTCAGTTGCGCCATGCGTTGCCTCCGTCGGCCCACACGTCGGTCATCGCGGATTCCAGCGCGGGCGTGGGCGAGACCTTCGCGGTCTCGGTCGCGCGGTCGAGCTTCGCCATCGACTCCGACTCGATCTGCGCGAGCTTCGCCTCCGAAACGCCCGCCACAAGCAGTCTCGCGCGGTAGAGCGCCACCGGATCGCGCTTCATCCATTCCTCGAGCTCTTCCTTGGGCCGGTACTTGGCCGGATCGGCGCGCGAATGACCGCTGTGCCTATACGTCAGGCATTCGATCAGGGACGGCCCGCCGCCCGAGCGGGCCTTGGCGACGGCGTCGCGCGCCGTGCTGTATACGACGTCGGCGTCGTTGCCGTCGATCACCTGGCGCGGCAAGCCGTAGCTCGCCGCGCGGTCGGCGGCAGGGTGCTTCACCGCGGTGACGGCGGAGATCGGCGTGTACTCCATGTACATGTTGTTCTCGCAGCAGAAGATCACCGGCAGCTTCCACACCGCCGCGAGATTGAGCGCCTCGTGAAAGGCGCCGATGTTGGTCGCGCCGTCGCCGAAGAACGCCACCGCGACCTGCTTGGTGCCGCGGTACTGCGCCGACCATGCGGCGCCGGCGGCGGTCGGCAGGTGCGCGCCGACGATGGCGTACGAGCCCATCACGCCGTGCTCGACGCTTGTCAGGTGCATCGAGCCGCCCTTGCCATTCATCAAGCCGCACTGCCTTCCCATCAGCTCGCCCAGCACCGACACCATCGAGGCGCCGCGCGCGAGCGTGTGGTGATGGCCGCGGTAGGTGCAGAAGGTGTAGTCGTCCTTGTTCATCGCCGCCGCGAATCCGGCGGCTACCGCCTCCTGGCCGAGGGCGAGGTGGCTCGTGCCCTTCACCAGATTCTGGAGGAACAGATCGTAGGCGCGCTTTTCGGTGTGGCGGATCTCCACCTGCAGCTGGAACAACCGCAACCGCGTCGCCTCGGGAATCTCGGCAGCGCTCTTCGCGGGGTGGGCTTGGCGGGTGACGCTCATGTTTCTCCTCAATACGGATTGGCGATCGGCAGCTCTTCGGCCGGATAGAGCGAGATGATTTTCGCGCCGTCGGGCGTGAGGATCACTTCCTCCTCGATACGCGCCGCCGAGACACCGTCGGTCGCCGGACAATAGGTCTCGACCGCAAACACCATTCCCGCTTTCAGCTCGATCGGTTCTTTCAGGGAATTGACCCGCGAGATCAGCGGCCGCTCGTGCAATCCGAGCCCCAGGCCGTGGCAGAAGTTCAGGCCGAAGGCCTCCATCTCGCTCGAAAAACCGATGTCCTTCGCCTGGGGCAACGCGCGCGCGATCTTGTCGCTCGACATGCCGGGCTTCAGCAACTCGATCGCCTTGTCCATCCACTCGCGCGCTTTTCTGTACGCGGTGCGCTGCGGCGCGGTCGCGCGGCCGACGTTGAAGGTGCGGTAGTAGCAGGTGCGGTAACCCATGTACGACTGGATGACGTCGAAGAAGGCCTGGTCGCCGGGCCGGATCAGCCGGTCGGTGAAATTGTGCGGATGCGGAGAGCAGCGTTCGCCCGAGATCGAGTTGATCGCCTCGACGCAATCCGAGCCCATCTCGTACAGGCGCGCGGTCGCGAGCGCCACGATCTCCGATTCCTTGACGCCGGGTTTCAGCGCCTCGGCGATGTCCTGGTACACGCCGTCGACCATGGCCGAAGCCATGTTGAGCAGCGTCAGCTCGTCGATGTTCTTCACCTCGCGCGCCTGCAGCATCACCTGCTGGCCGTCGCGCACCTCGATGCCGA
>Ga0137397_10003701_pt1 | contig 10663 bp, 9 predicted proteins | sample czorhiz116metaG_FD_106658 | JGI IMG/M metagenome (GOLD analysis project Ga0137397, IMG submission 106658) | Vadose zone soil microbial communities from Angelo Coast Range Reserve, California, USA - czorhiz1.16 metaG | ecosystem: Environmental > Terrestrial > Soil > Vadose zone | place: USA...
ATCCCACGTCGCCCATAAAGACTCTGGCCGGATGCAGATTGAAGAGCAAAAAACCGCCCATGGAGATCAGCAGCAGCAGAGCAAGCATGCCGAGGTGCGAATTCACGCCGGCAATCAGGGTTATCGTCCCCAGAGCGATCACCGCCGCACCCGCCGCCAGTCCGTCCATGTTATCGATCAGATTGAAGGCATTGGTGATGCCGGCGATCCAGATCACGGTCAGAATCTGATTGGCGATCAAACTCGGTGTGAGCGAATAGACTACTCCCGCGTAGACCATCAGGCCGGCGAGCAGCAGTTCGACCGCCAGTTTCGGTTTGGGGCCGAGTCCGCGGCGATCGTCCATCAGCCCCATGAGTCCGAGTGCGCCGGTACAGAACAGCAGAATCGCGTAAGGGCGGGCCGGGGGCAGAAGCAATGCCGCGGACCAGAATGACAGCAGGATGGGAATTCCGCCAAACTGGGCGACAACGCGCCGGTTCCAGCGGTTCTGCCGGGGGAAAACCACCCACCCCCGGGCGGGAGCAAGCCTGACCAGCGCGCTCGTCAATGCTACCGAGATCAGCGCCGCCGCCACGCCAATCCAGACCCGGGGAAAGCGCCCCATAGCCTGAAGCGGCACTTGGAAAAAAGCAATTAGCAATTGGCGACTGGCAATTGGCAAGAACCCCACCACGCAGAACCTCGATCGCATTCATCCGCGTACATCCGCGGCTTACTGATTTTTCAGGCGGTTCCGACTCTTCCGCCCGGTACTCCCATGTCCGCATGCTCCGGCGCGCCGATGTCCCGGCTTTTCCGGTGCCCGTTGCTGCGCACCGGTTCGAGCTGTCGCGCGTGGTGCCGGATGATATCCACAAGAATCACATCTAGCCCCATGGTGGGGGCATAGTTAATCAACCGACCGATCTTGGTCAGATCCGGAACGCGGCGCATCATGTCTTCGAACCCCGCCTCGTAGGCCTGATCGTAGGGGACGAAAACGATCTTAGATTCCGAAGCGGTCAGCATCTTGATCCGGTGGGCCAGATCGAGCACTGAAATCTCCTCGGTGCAGCCAACGTTGTAAACCTCGCCGTTGGCAACGGGATGTTCGGCCAGGGCAATCAAGGCCCCTGCGGCATCCGCGACATGGGTGAAACAGCGGGTTTGCGCGCCGCTTCCGAATACCGTCATGGGCTGGCCGGCCAGCGCCTGTCGAATCAGATTGGGAATGACCATTCCGTAGCGGCCGGTCTGGCGCGGTCCGACCACGTTGAAAAGCCTCGCGATTACCGTGGGAATCTTTTTCTCTTTCCAATAGGCCACGGCCAAAAACTCGTCAATGAGCTTCGAACAGGCATAGCTCCAGCGGCCCTTGTCGGGCGGCCCCATGACCAGATCGTCGCTCTCCCGAAACGGCACGCTTTCGCGCTTGCCGTAAACTTCCGAGGTGGAGGTGATCAGGACCCGCTTTTTCTTCTTGGCCGCCAGTTCGAGCACAATCTCCGTGCCGCGGATGTTGGTCTCCATGGCGCGCGTGGGACTCTCCACGATCAGCTTCACACCCACCGCCGCCGCGAGGTGGTAAATGATATCCGCCGAATCGACCAGCTCCGCCATGAGCCGTTCGTTCTTGATGCTGTCAATGTAGTAATTGAAATTGGGCGAGACTTTCAGACCCCGGATATTATCGATGGCCCCCGTGGAAAGATCGTCGATGATGGTAACGTTCTTGCCCTGAGATATCAGCCGCTCCGCCAGATGCGAACCGATAAACCCGGCACCGCCAGTAATGAGGACATTCATGCCCTTACATCTCCCTATACTGCAACCTTCTTTTTTGAATGGTGAGTCCGGTAATTCTACATCAGACTATGAATCTCAGTGCTGTACTTTCCGTCAATTCTAATTTCCGGCACGGAATATTAAGGCGTCGGGCCTGCACAACTCTCCCCAAGTCACACATTAAAAAACTCTAATCTTATTAAAACGGCCAGAGTGTGTATCGTTTGGCGACATTATTGCGCCTAAAGATCTGTTTGAATAAACCAGCGTTACGTGCCTTCCGGCAACCCGGAACACCATGCAAAATTCACCTGACGCAAACTTCTTTGTTAGATAGTGGCGCCGGCACGAGAAACGTTACACAAAAATCTTCAGCGCGCTTAACTGTCTTTTTTGTTTTGATTTTTGTTTTGCCGTTGGTCGAGTCTCTTCGGGCTATACTCAATGCAGTTCACGTAAGGAAAAAAGAAGCTCAGCATCAATATGCCTGCGGAATGCAGAGATTTTGCCACCGCAGGCAAAAAGCATTTTTTAAAGGCGCTCCGCTGCGCTGCGCGCCGGTCCCGCGGACGGCAAGGAAAGGATGTATCTCCCAGTCTACCCAGCCCTTAGCCGCTCTGCCGCGCTAAGACGCGCGGCAGAGCGTCACGGACTGGGCTACGTTATTCCGCGCCATCCGGCGCTGGATGAACGCAGACTCAGCAAATTCGATTTCCTTAAGTGAACTGCATTGGGGCCATACTATACTGCTTCTCGGCTGATCAGCGGTTGCCGTTCGGACTGAAGCCTGGTTCGGGTTACTGGCCGGCCGGCAGAAAAAAGCGTGGGCGTTTTGGCCCCATTGGCCAGCTTATAATGAAACGATTCGGATTTGTCCCAACGCCCGAGGATGTTGATGGCACGCTCAGATGCGCAGAAAATCTTTACCCGGATCTATGCGAGGAACTCCTGGCGTGATGCGGAATCCAGGTCCGGCCCCGGCTCCACGGCTGGGCGCACCGGTCTCCTGCGCTCTCGATTGAGCGAACTGATCGGTGAGTTAGGGGTCCGGTCACTCCTGGATGTACCCTGCGGCGATTTCAACTGGATGCGTCTGACTGAATTGCCTGGCGTCGAATACCTGGGAGCCGACGTGGTTGCTGAACTTGTGCGCACCAACACTCTGCTCTACGGAGGGCCGGGCAGAAAGTTCGTCGAGATCGATATGCTCCGCGGCCCGCTACCCCAGGCGGACCTGGTGCTGTGCCGAGACGGCCTGGTGCATCTTTCATTTTCCGATATTACGAGTGCGATTCTTGCGATCAAGAAAAGCCGGGCGACTTATCTTCTGGTGACCACGTTCACCGCCTGCTCCAGGAACATCGATGTTCCCACAGGAGACTGGCGGCCTTTGAATCTCGATCTGTCGCCATTCCATTTTCCTCCAGCCCTCCGCCTGGTGCCGGACGGACCACGCCCGGATGGCACATATCCGGACAAAGTGCTGGCTCTGTACCGCGTTGAGGACCTCCCGGACCGTCTTCTTCCCGTTTCCACGATCGCGGCCTGGCAGCGTGTGGTCCGCCGCATCATGCCATTTCTGAAACTCGACGCCCGCGGGCGTTCAGCCGCGAGGTCCGAAGCACAATGACAGGCACACCCAATCTCGATGTTAAGACTGTTCAGGGTTTCGGCGAGGAATGGGGTAAATTCACACAGGCGTGCTTAAGCGATGCCGAACGCGCCGAGCTCTTCCACCAATACTTTTCGCTGATCGACTGGACCACGAAGCCAAATCGAGCGCTGGATATGGGTTGTGGCAGCGGACGCTGGGACCTTCTGGTTGCGCCCCTGGTGAACGAACTGGTCGCCGCCGATGCCAGCCGTGAAGCTTTGAAAGTCGCTCAGAGCAACGTCACCGCTCCCAATGTCTCTTTCATTGAAGCGACTCCCGACTCGCTGCCATTTCCCGACCGGTACTTTGATCTGATTTTCTCCCTTGGCGTCCTCCATCACGTACCGGATACCGAAGGAGCGATCCACAGCCTGGCGGCCAAACTCGCCCTCGGCGGTACACTGTTGCTTTATCTCTACTATGCATTCGACGATCGTCCGGCCTGGTTCCGGGCAATCTGGAAAGTCTCCGATCTGGCACGGCGCATCATCAGCGGATTTCCGTTTTCAATACGGTACGTTATCTCGCAGTGCATCGCAGTTTGCCTCTACTGGCCGCTGGCGCGCACGGCCAGGTTCCTGCCCGTTCCATCATCATGGCCTCTTAAATATTATGCCGATCGCAGCTTCTACGTGATGCGCACCGACGCGCTCGACCGCTTCGGAACGAAACTGGAAAGGAGGTTTACCAAGCAGCAGATCGTGACCATGCTGGAAGCTGCCGGGTTCGCGGACATTCGCTTTTCCGGACTCATGCCTCACTGGGTATGCACGGCCATCAAAACCCCTGCGGGTTAGCCGGACGGTTGCTCTCAGGCTTGCGGCCGCTTCAGAATTCCTCGGTAGAGATCTTCATAGCGTCTGGTTATGGCCGATAATGAGAATTCGCTTTCCACTCGAAGCCGCGCCGCCTCGCCGAGTCCACGCCGGACTGTTGGGCCGGCCTTAATAAGCTGACAAACGGCCTGGCCCAGCGCATCGGAATTGCGCGCCGGCACGACTACGCCGGTATCACCGACAATATTGGCGCTGTCTCCGCTGTCGGTGACGACGCAGGGAATGGCACAGGCCATGGCCTCTCCGATGGAATTTGAAAAACCCTCCGCCCACGAGGACGAACAGGCGATATCGAGCGCCGCGGTTAGCTGGGGAATATCCATTCGCTCGCCGAGCAGCAGAGTCCGACCTTGTAACTGGTGTTGCGCTACAAGGTTGGCAAGCTCGGGCTGTTCCATGCTGACACCTCTTCCGGTCAGCAGAAATCGGGTTTCAGGATGCCCTTTGGCTATCAGAGCGGCAGCTCGAAAAAAACCGGCATGATCCTTCAAGGGATCATACCGCGCGATCAGGCCCACAAGAACCTCCTCGTCGGCAATACCAAGCTGATAGCGGATCCGACGCCGTGCCTCAACGTCAGGATGGAACTCCTCACAATCAAATCCGTTGGGAATGACAACCTTCTTGCCGGGGTCGTAGCCGAGGGCCTCGTGTTGTTGGGCGCCGACCCGGCTGTTGTAGATAATGGCCTTAGGGCACGTAGAAAGACGGCCGCTGAAGCGGACCAAAGCTCGGGTGCGCAAACGTTCCGCGCTCAGGCCATAAAGCGACATCCGTATGTTCCATAACACCGGCACCGGATTCCGGGAAAACAAACCAGCCAACGTGGCCATCATATTGCCATGTGGCATCCAGCCCTGTATCAAGGCAGGTTGAATGCGCCGTACCAACCGAATCATGGATAGAGCGCCAAAAGGGTTTGACAGCGCGCGCCTTAACCCCAAGCTGTACACCGGGACCCCCGCCGCTTCGATTCTTGGTCCCATCACACCTGGGGGCTTGAGTGACACAACCAGTGGAGCAAATTCCGCGCTCCTGCCCGATAGAAGCTTGAACAGCATCGTCTCAGCGCCACCTACATCCAGATCGGTAATGACATGCATGATTTGTATCATTGAGAACTCTGAATAAAATCAAACAGCGGTGATAACGCTGAGTCATAAATCATTTTGCTTTGCGGGCAGCGCAAACAGGGGACAGTCAGGATTGGAGTTCGTCGGTATCTACGCGATGCTTGTAATGGCGTGTGTCTGATTGATTGCAAGCAGGTTCTCGCAGGTAACAGATTTGTAACCCGCTTCGCGCCCTGTTTCGAACCGCTGAGAAGCAAGAAACGAGAGAACATCTGACGTCGAATAGCCATACTTTTGAAAATGCGACTCATAAGATTCAATGTATACAACATCGGTTTTCTGCAGCACGCGACCCGCGCCACGCAGGGCAAACAACTCATAGCCTTCGACATCAATTTTGAGAACGCGGATGGGCACATCCGGTAACAGCGACTCAAGAGTGCGAAGGGGAACATCGAGCCCGGATTGGGCTACGCGGTTCTGATCGTCGCTGCGGCCACTGCTGAACTGAACGACTCCTTCGTGTTCGCCGGCAGCGGCATGAATTACGGTCACATTAGCGGCATCGTTGAGCTTAATATTACCGCGAAGGTATTTGACTGTCCGCGGATGCGCTTCGACGGAAAATACTCGTCCGGATTCACCCACGAGCCGGGCCGCCGCAAGGCTGAGCGCACCGATATTTGCCCCAACGTCGACAAAAACATCTCCGGGCCTCAGATATTTTCGCAGAACCTCTTCGTCCTTCCGAAAGAAACCCGGATCACACCACATCATTGCCGATACACTGCTCGGATAGAATCGCAGCCTGTACCCGGCCGCTGCCCTCATGGTCAGCATCGCCGAGCATCTCGTAGCCCAGAGGACCCGTGATACAAGGAAGCGAAACGCCGGTATCCCGTGAATTTTCATAACAAAACTCCAATACTCTACCATACCGCGCTCGTGAGGAGCGCACGAGTTCCTCGCCGGCATGGCGCAAGACAGCCCATGCTTGACTTCTAAAATCATCGGAGGACTTTTACAGGTTTCTAAGCGGAGCCGGTTATTTTGCTGTGCTAGAATCGGGTTTCCTTATGATCGCAGGCATCAAAACTCTGGTGAAGAGCGTCTTTCGACTCTGGCTGTACCGCGATCCGGCTCCCAATCTGAAAACTGAGAGGCTCTACCTTTATCTGCATACGCTGTATGAAACGCGCAATATTCCCGGGTCGATCGTTGAAATAGGCTGTTTTCAGGGCGCCACTGCCGCGTATGCCCACCGATTTCTGAAAGCCATCCATTGCGACAGGGATTACCTCTGCGTTGACACATTTGGCGGATTTCCGCAGGAGCAGTTTGCCGAGGACAGAAAACTAGGCACCGCTTCATTTCTGGAACCGGCTTTTTCAGCAAATTCCAAGTCTCTTGTTCGTAACCTGTTGAATCAGTGGGGATGCGCGTCGATTCAACTGCATCAGGCAGATGTGGTGCATCTGGACACATCGGTGCTTCCGGAAAAGATTGCTGTTGCTCTTCTCGATGTCGATTTGGCGGAACCGACAACTGCGGCTCTGGAGAAGATCATGCCGAGGATGGCGCCGGGTGGCGTGATCCTGATTGACGATTGCGATCTTGCCGGTTTCAAGGGCGCCAGAATTGCCACTGAACGATTCGCCCCGAATGCCCAGTATAAGTTTGGCATGGGAATTATTTTCGTCCCAAATGCGAAAGAGTGATCTGCGCCTTCATGGCTGCGACAGGCTGCATTTTGCGTTCCCATTTCGCAAGCGCTCAAGATGAAGAACGGCCGGAGACTCGAACAAGTTCGGCTGCCAATCTTGGGGCCAGCGCAAGCAGACTGAAATTCTGCACCACCACTTCGCGCCCTGTCCTGCCCATGGCTCCGGCCAATTGCGGGCTGACAAGGATATTCTCGATGGCGCCCACCCAGTCGTCGGTGGTATTGGCAGATGCTCCGACCGCCCCCATCTTTAGAACTTCGCTATTCATTCCCACCGGCGACACCACCACCGGCACACCGCAGCTCATATAGAGAAGCATCTTATATGAACACTTACCTCGGCTCCAAAGCGTATCCCTGAGAGGCATGAGACCGACATCGAGAGTCTGCACTGACTCAACTTCAGCTTCCGGTGACCATTGGACAAATTCAACCTGACGCTGTGGTAAATCCAGATGCGGGGCCTCATTGGCAATCACCCGTAGGCGCGCACTCGGATACTTCCGGAAGACAATCCTCAACGCATCCTGAGCAATCAGAAGATCCGCAAACCCACTGCTACTACCGGACCAGCCGATGACCGGCCCATCGCTTGCCGGTCTCGAAATGCGGGGAGCAAACCGATCGCTGTCCACTGCCGTGGCCAGAACTGTAATATTCGAATTCCATTGCCGAAAATATTCAGCCAAAAAGGTGTTCCCGCAAATCACGGAGTCCGAGATCTCTGCCAATCGGCGCGCGAAGGAACTGCTCCGATTGAGCCAGATCGCGTCATCCACATCCAGAACCCTGGGCCGCTTCGTCAGCGGCTCGAGAGTAATGAAAGTGGACAGCATCTCTCGCTGGATCAGCGAAACGTCATACCGATACGAGCGCACAATGCCCGGCATGCGCGCCGCGAGAGATGCCGCAGCCCATAAGGGCCGTGCCCAACGGAGCTTCGGAGGATACGCGCTCACTGTTGGACAAAACTCGGAAAGTTCGACGCCGCTTAACCTGACGCTCTCGATGTACTGCCTAACCCGAAATCGGGAAGCAGGAATATCTCGCCCAGCGGTGAACGCCGCTACTCTAATCATTGCCCCTCTCAACCGCGTGCGGGGTCCTGTCGACTTCGCTTTAATCTTCGACCAACCGCAATAGTAGCAAAACGGCACAAGTTGACGGCCCCACGGAGTCGGGCCGCGATCGGAGCAGATGACAGGACCAACTCCCGATAGTACATAAGAGTAGCTCTTGGACTGGAAGCGCGGAGATCGGCCATTTTGCGCGAAAGGCCGTCAGAACTGGCGTAGACCATCAGCAGCGGCTCGTTAAAAAAACGGGTGAAATACTTTCTGGACATGCGGTTCCAGACCAGACCTTCGGGAACAAAGCGCTCACCCTCGGGAAATGGGAATTCACGCAGAATATCTGTGCGACTCACTCCCCATCTGTCAATCGCACCACGATGTGAATACTGATCAGAAAAACTGAAAGCATCGACAAATTCCCCCGGAAATGGTTTCCCTCGGGGAGTTCCATCCGGTGTACAGGTAAGCGCAGTGCATGTGGAAAACCCTGCCGGATCCGGGATTTGATGCCAGCGGTAATCGAAGCGTTCGAGTGCGCGAGGAACCGGGCAGTCGTCAGAATCAACAAACGCGACTAGCTCTCCCTGGGCCTCCGCGACTCCCAGGTTCATTGCAGTGTGCTTGCCACCATTTTGTTTGCGAAAGTATCGGACGGGGAAAAATGGTCGCCACCCAGAAACAATCTCCTTTGTCGAATCGGTACTGCCATCGTCGACAATCACCCATTCAAAATCGCGAAAAGTCTGAGCGCAAAGACCCTGGTACAATCGTTGCAGCGTATGGGCCCGGTTGTAAGTTGGCGTGAGGACAGTGAATTTCATAGTTCCCAGACTATTGTAACTTTTGCGTGCAAGAATGCTCCAGCTCTTACCTTCGGCGAACCCTGATCGTCACGCTGTGTCGTAACGGTTTTGCGGGTGGTTACTTACAATACTGCGAGAGCACAAAGCGCGGAAATGCAGCCATCGAACCGGCAAGGCATACACGATCCACGAAACCGCAATCAGCTTCGAGCTGTAGTTGAGGCCCATAAAGAAAAAATCCGCAAAGGGCGATAAAAGCATTGACGTGAACAGATAGCTATATAGAACTGTAGCGATCTTGTGGCCTGAGAGAGCATGCATGTAAACGATCCCAACAACGAAACCAATTCCACAAATAAACAACATAACCACAGGCCAGCCGAAGTCAATATAAGCAAAATAAATCGTATAGACATTCGTGGTTGAGCCATTTGGCCCGATAGCCAGGAATTCAGCATGCGTACCTGGAACGTCGAAATGCGCGCCCAGATGATTGAGAATCAAGAGGGCCGGATTATAAATCTGCCAGTTATGGGCGATTACGGCTGGCTGCTCGACAACCTGACTGAAAGCCGGAATCCCACCGGCTGCGTAGGTCACCAGGCCTTCGGCTACAGGTTTGATGTTTTCAGAGATCGACATCTCCTCTGTTGCCTCACCTTTATGAACCAGTATAGCGAGAGCGCAAACGCCTATCAGCAGCGCCGTAAGAGCTGGAGCGATTATCTTGAGCGACAATTTGCGGGTGCGCATCCATTCAATCGAAATCAAACCCAGAATCATGGTAACCATCGCACCACGGCCGCCGGTCATCGCAGTAATGCCAAAGGCAAGGAAATAAGAGAAGAGAGCTCTCTTGCCGTGTTCGACTCTCTCGCAGATACAGATCATGGCGACTGTGGGCGCGAGGGTAATCAGATTTCCAACAATGATTGATTGCTCGCCATATTCGTAAGCAGCATTCAGGGCCCTATAAGCCGAGAGAAAGAAGTTAGAGGCCGAGAAAGACTCAGCAATTGAGGAAATCCAGTGATAGACCAAAGGAAGAGAGCAAAACATGAGAAACAATAGGCAGTTAATTATCCTATTGGATGCGTTCAAGTTGCGGGTCTCATGTGGGTTCGCCAGAGGAAGGAGGCAAGCGATTAAGGACCCAAAAGAAAAGCACAGGCAGCCAAGAGTGAGAATCGCTAACGTTTTAGCCGATATGGCGTAAAAGAACTCTCCTGCCAATAACACCAGAACCAGGTCCGCTGCCCAGATAGAGCAAAAGACAACCGGCGGATACAACAGTTTCCTGTTGCCAATTCGATAATTGACAACCGCCAGCAGCGACAGAATCAGAACCGTTAGCAGCAACATAAAAGTAGATCAAGAAGCATTGCGAAGTCATTAAAACATGTCAGGCGGGATCTTAGGGATTTGCCAGCGCATTGCGGGGGCGCCGGAGCATGAAAGCTCTCTCCTCCCCATCCAATCCCCAAAACCAACCCACGAGACCGACAATCACCAAGATGGCCATTGCGAAACTCACTCTTCTCAGCAGACTCTCGGAGAGAGCGGTAACACAGAGAGCCAAAAATCCACCAGCGGAAGCCGCTGACAACTTGGGGAAAAAACCGGGTTTGTACGGCAGCAGTCGGTGGGCGAGAAAAAACAGAATGGTTCCCTCCAGTACGAGACGCCCGGCCCAGGCGATGGCCGCGCCTCTTATCCCGAAGGCCCTCACCAACA
>Ga0137397_10003704_pt1 | contig 10661 bp, 14 predicted proteins | sample czorhiz116metaG_FD_106658 | JGI IMG/M metagenome (GOLD analysis project Ga0137397, IMG submission 106658) | Vadose zone soil microbial communities from Angelo Coast Range Reserve, California, USA - czorhiz1.16 metaG | ecosystem: Environmental > Terrestrial > Soil > Vadose zone | place: USA...
ACCTGCCCGTAGGTCTTGCCATAGGGATAAAAGCGACCGTGTTCGCCCCGTTCCCAGTCGGCTTTCAGCTCGGGCCTGGCGATGTCCCAGTGGGGACGGGATTTCCTCAGCACAACACGCAAGTCTTGCCGAAGCTCTTCGATAGTCGGGCGGCCAAAAAACCAGTAGCCATTGTAGATTTTGAACACAACGTAGATCCGAAAGCTTGCGACGTTTACCCCTGTGATCGGTCAGCTCATAATCGGGAAATACTGCGCCAGCAATAATGTCCGCTCTCATGACGTTCAACCTCCTCTAAGACAATGCGACGTACCTTTTTTTATTGGTCACTCGTTTACGGCCGCGCCGCTGGTCGTGACCGTAGCAATCCTGTCGCTTTCATTTAGAAACCGATTTGTTTCAAAAACAAAATCCTCGTGATACTCGTACCAAGATCCATGGTTGGCGTCGGGATACAGGATCAGCTTGGCGTTCGGCATGTTCTGAACCAGATAGAGTGAATTCATGTTGATCTTCCCCGCAATTCGCGCAATCGGGGCGGCCTTCCCTGTGCGTTGGTTCAGGCAATCATTCCCCCATCCACGGTAAGATTCGCCCCGGTAATGTACGAGGACTCCGGCCCGGCGACAAACGCCACCAGGGCGGCGACCTCATCAGCGTGCCCATAGCGGTCGAGTGCTGTGGCGGCCTTCTGCGGTACCGCCCATTCGCCCGCGGCGGGATTCAAATCCGTATCGATCGGACCCGGTTGCACGTTGTTAACCGTGATGCCCCGGCTCGCTACCTCTCTGGACAATCCCTGGGTAAACATCTTCACGGCTCCCTTCGTGGCCGAGTAGGGCACTAGGCCGGGCACCAGGGCACGCTCACCCGCACTCGACCCGATCATGATGATGCGACCGCCGCTCTTCATGTGCTTCAGCGCTGCCTGCGTCGCGACCAGTGTTCCGCGGACATTGATGTCAATCACGCGGTCCAGTTCCTCCAGCGTGGTCTCCTCGAATCTTTTCGGAATGGCCGTGCCGGCATTGTTAACAAGCACATCAAGTCCGCCGAAGGTCTCGACGGCCTTTTCGACCGCGGCTTCGACGGCGCCGGCATCAGTGGCGTCCGCCTGAATTGCGATCGCCTTTCGGCCAGCGCGTTCAATCTCCTTGACGACCGACGCGGCCGCGTCGGCACCTTTCATGTACGTGATGGCCACGTTCGCTCCGTCTGCGGCCAGGCGCTTGGCGATTGCAGCGCCAATGCCGCGCGAGCCGCCCGTAATGAGCGCAATCTTTCCTTCCAGTGTCTTGGACATTGTTTTTCTCCCTTCTTGCTGATTTGTAATCAAACTTCGACTGAGCAAGTCGCTTCTCCTCTGACAAGACAGGATCGATCCCCTACTCCACACGTAATTGACAGTTGCAACGGCGATGCCACTTGCAAGCCGTTGAATAATGGCCTTTGTGGTCTGGAGGAAAAGGCTTCGATTTCAGCGTTTGCTGATATTTCGGCGTGGCACGATCGGTCTGTAATTAAAGGTTGAGCAAACCCGAAAATCAGTGTTCGCGTTCAAGCTCTATGGCGATCCAATCGCGTATATAGGGCGAACAACCGGTAAGCTTGACGCCTTTCAACTGGCACGCTCCGAGAAAACGAACTACGTCGATGTCTACCAGGCTTACTTCGCCCAGATCCAGCGCAACGTCGGGCTCGACCTTCTGCCTGCTGTCTGGATATGGCTCAATGAGAGATTGCAGTAAGGCGGGCGAGGCTGAAGTCTACAAAACCTTGAAACGGTAGCGGTCGATGCCCAACTTCCTTATTTTGGATTCGAGGGTTTGCCGCGGAATGCCAAGTTTGGCTGCTGCGCCGGTTGGTCCCGAAACGAGTCCACGAGCCTCCCGCAGGGCATTCTCAATCATGTCTCTTTCTTGCTCCACGAGATTCGCAAACATGGGAACAGCCGGCACTGCGAATTTGGGCGATACCGGCGCGAACCACGTTTCATCAACAACAAAAGTCTCGCCATCGGACAGAATCACCGCACGCTCAATCACGTTCTGCAACTCGCGGACGTTCCCCGGCCAATGGTAGGCCTGCAATAGATCCAGCGCCTTCTTGCTTATTTTTGTGATTCTCTTGCCGGCGCGTTTGGCATAGCGATCGATGAGGTATTCAGCCAACAGCCGAATGTCGTCCCGTCGCTCGCGGAGTCCCGGCAATTGAATCGGGAAAACATTAAGCCGGTAGAACAAATCCTCACGAAACTTGCCCTCAGCGACGGCCACATTCAAGTCTTTGTTGGTCGCCGTTAGCACCCGCACATCAACCGATATCGGCTGATTACCCCCGACCCGTTCGAATTCCCGCTCTTGGAGAACTCGCAGCAAGGCGACTTGGGTCTCCAGGGGTAACTCTCCGATCTCATCCAGGAAAATCGTTCCGCCATCGGCCGATTCGAAGCGACCCAGACGCCGCTGCAGCGCCCCAGTGAAAGAACCCTTTTCATGTCCGAAAAGTTCGGACGCAATTAGTGAAGGCGGAATCGCGCCACAATTCACGCGAATGAAAGCACGACTCGCGCGCTTTGATCGATTATGAATCGCACGGGCAATCAACTCTTTACCGGTTCCGGTCTCACCTTGGATGAGAACCGTAGAATCAGTGGGAGCCACTCTGGAAACTTGCTCCAATACCTTGCGCAGCGCCTCGGAGGAACCGACGATTTCCTCGAACATGGAAGAGCGCACGATCTCTTCGCGCAACGCGACGGTTTCGTTCCGCATACGATCTTCGGCACGTTTACGATCATCGATGTCCGTCCCGGTCGCATACCATCGAATGACCTTTCCGCTCTCGTCCAGTAGTGGGTTGTAGCGGATCAGAAACCAACGGTACTTGCCGTCTTTCCCCAGAGTTCGTTGCTCATTTTCGAAAGGAACTGTACTGGAAAGAGCTTTGCGCCGTTGTTCATGGAGTCTTTTAACATCCTCGGGATGGAAAACACGCGAGTGAAAACCGTCGGCTCGTACTTCGTCCAGAGACAGCCCAGTGTACTCAACTGCCGCGCGATTTGCGTAAATGGCTTTCCCATCTGTAGTCAGGACGATAATCGCTTGCGGAATAACGTCGACAATTTGTCTTAGTTCCGCTTCGGAGCTCTTGATCTTTTCAAACGCCACCGCTAAAGCGGACTTCGATCGATCGCGCTCAATGGCAATTCCGGCAATCCGGCTGGCGTCGTCGATCAGTTGAATTTCGGCTGGGCCCGGCTCTCGAACTTCACGGTAAAACATACCGAAGGTGCCCAATACTTTGCCGTCGTGGGAAATGATCGGCGACGACCAGGAGGCCCGCATCCCCGTTTGCAGGATAAGGTCCCTAAAGGATGCAAAATGCGGGTGGGAGAGAACATCGGACACAAATACGGGCTGTCCCAGGTAAGCCGCAGCGCCACACGACCCGACATGCGGGCCAATGCTCACACCGTCCGTGGCGATTCGATACTCATCGGACAGTCTTGGTGCTGCGGCGTATCGCAGGTGCACACCGCCCTCATCAAGAAGGAAAACCGAGCAAAGCGCTCCTTCAGTGTGAGCCTCAATCAGGAGAGCGATACTCGTCAAGACATGGTTGAGCGGCGCGCCGATGAGGATCATCTTGAGCGCGTCGAGCACCGCCTCGCTGGACAGAGTGTGCGCGTAGACGGGCGACGTTGCTGATGTCTGATCCTGGAGGGTCGTTGACGTTCGGTCGTCTGTCATAACAAAAACCGCAGGTTGGTCGACGCTAAAAGTATCGCACAAAAGTAATGCTTGCTGGAGCGACGCAGAGGGAGCGAACGCGTGCAAACCCGAGCTGCGTTACCGGACAAGTTGCGAAGTCGGTGATCCCCCGAAGCCAACGGCGCGCCACTTGATGGTGTTCATGGTTTTCCCAAAGAAGAGCTGGATAACACGACAGATGAATAAGGCAGTACCATAACAGCGTTACCACAAAACTGTCGAATTGCGTGATGTTGCGAGTCGCTCGGGGGGACGGGGCAGCAGGGTGGCGGCGTTCGTCACACAGCCCGTGTCTTGCGTTTGCGAACACCTTTGGCGTCTTCCTCATGCCATTTATGGGCAAGTTCATCCAGCTTATCGAGAGCTCCACTGATTTCCTTCATCCGCTCAGTTAGGCCATAGGTCACTGCTGGGGGGATCGTCGGTTCGTAATGGCGGTAGATAAATCCCTTCTCTTCTAAGTCCCGTAACCTCTCTGTTAAGAGCCGTGATGATATTCCGTCAATTTGGCGTCGGAGCGCGCCGAATCTTGTCGGTCCTGACGTGCTCAGAACCCATAGGATGTGCATCGTCCAGGGCCGGGTTAAGAGTTGCAGCAATTCGTGAGTGGGCTTTGGACAATGCGGCGGAAGTTCCTGCGAGCGGCGCATGTAATCATCTCCTCACTTACTTACTTTATAGTGCCTACTTTACAAAAGCTACCAGTTACTTAAAGTAAGTATCAGGAGGCAGTCATGGTTATTCGTTCCGTTTCTGATGTCATCGAAAGCATCCAAATGGGTAAAGGCGCTGAAGCTCATGGGCCGCACATGCGTAAGCGGATCTCTACGCCGCGAAGAATTATTGGTCGGACCCGAGGAAAGCGCCACGGCCCTGTAACGCGGCTCATGAGTCCCGGCGACCTTGGTGAATTACTGAAACCGTTCGTCTTCCTGGATCTCTTCGATATGGATGAGGCCTCCTTTCCTCCGATCGGCCTGCATCCCCACTCCGGGATTGCGACAGTGACATACCTCTTCGAGGGAAGTGTCCGTTACGAAGATTCGACCGGAGCGACTGGTGTCTTGCGCGAAGGCGGCGTTGAATGGTTCAAGGCAGCTCATGGAGCGTGGCACGGTGGTGGACCTGGCGACACCGGCCGTTCCAGAGGGTTCCAACTCTGGCTTGCGTTGCCGCCCGACGAAGAACTCGGAGCAGTGGAAAACATCTATCTGTCGCCTGATGCGGTGGCGCGCGACGGTCCGGCGCGTATTTTGGCTGGCCGCCACGGTGAGGCAACGAGTTCATTAAAGACAGCAGCCTCGCTGAACTACCTGGCCGTGCGCTTGCGAGCTGGCGAGTCCTGGCGCTACCAGCCAGACATCAACCATACGGTTTGTTGGCTTGCTTTGAGCACCGGCCAACTCCTTGTCCCTGACACTGTGGAAAACGGTGAACTTGCGATCTTCGAGCCGTCGAATGACGCGATCGACTTCCATGCGGACGCCGATACGGAGTTCGTCCTTGGGTCGGCGGCTCCGCACGCCCACGACCTCGTGCTCGGACAGTACTCGGTGCATAGCAGCCCCGCGATGTTGCGGGCCGGTGAACAGCGGCTCAGCGAGATCCAGCACCGGTTGCAGAACGAAGGCCGACTCTGATTCTCCGAATCCCAGCCGGCCGAAGGGTCATCTCGGCCGCTGGGGCGCGACCGCGCGGCTACAGCTCGTTGCAGAGGAGTTGGCCGCCGCGGGGGCCGCAGAAATCCCGGACCGTCGTTTCGCCCTCGCCTGGTGAAGGCTCGCATCGCCGAAGCGCGAAGGAAGAAGGCGTTGAGGCGCGCATTCTGCCCCGGTTGGTGCCCTGTGCCGCAACGGGGTTGATGATTGTGATGAATGCTTGAAAGTACCGACTGGCTGCGCCATTGTTCATGAATGGAAGGTGACCCTCTCGCAGACATTCTGACTTTGGCGAGCGCGCGCTGCGTCCGCATCGGGTGCTTGAAGGCGGGAGGGACCTGGGCGCTAAGATTCCCGCCACCCCAGAAGATCAAACTGACCGCAGTCGTGAAGGGCGCTTGCTGGCTGGCCGTCGACGGTGAGGGCGCGCCGCTCCGTCTTGAGACAGGAGATGTATTCGTAGTCCCCGCCGAGCGGTCGTTCGTGCTCGCCTCGGGCTTGAAGGTCCCTCAACTCGACGGCCTCGAGCTTTTCACGAAGGCCACCGACCATATCGGGAGAGTCGGGTAACAGCTATGGATTCGTCGAACTGAGTCGGTCCATGGTGGCGTCGGTTTGGACGGCTTCGTACGAGTACTGGATGTGGAGAGTGGATCGGCCCGCGACCAGAATGTCACTGATGGATTCCGTGCTGTCGCTGAGCCACATTCCGGCGACACGTTTATAGCGGCGATCAATCTCAATTTTCCGCGTCCAGAATGACGGTCTCTTCGCGGGGTAGCCGTGAATGCGAACGATGCCCCAGTCTTCGGCATCCACCCAGATCTGACCTTCAATCAGATACTTTTCTTTTCGCTTGGGGGTGATCCCGAGGGTGTAACACTTTCGGCCGGCGCAGTCTTCGATACCGATGTAGCTGAAGGTGTAATTCTCGGGCACAATGTCCACTTGCTGCCTGACGGCCCCGGATTCGATTTCAGTCTCCGCTTCGAGGATCTTGTTAAACACCCGCTCCCGTATCAGCTTGGAACCCTCGGCTCGCAGCACGTAGGATTCGAGCGTGGCTGGCCGTCGAAATGTGGTCATGACTTCAAGCGTTGCGTCTTCGTTGAATCTCAGATTTGCGGCATGGAATTTTCGTTGTGCGCGGTATTCGAGCAGGTACCGCTGCTGCCATTCGTCGTGGCACTTCATCCGGACCAGGATCTCGTCGACGCTCGGAACAGCTTCTTTCTGGACCACCGGTGCGGAATGAACCATGCCCGCCAACGCGAGCAGGCAAAGACTTAAAAACGATCCTTTACGAAGCATGTCACTAGCCCTCGGAGCACTCGAGTCATCGTTTACAGTAACTAAGGTGCTGCTCACTTGATTTCTCTTCCCTGCAGGACCTGTGCACGTGTAGGCCCAACGCCGGTCACGAGTGCGGAGAACGGCGGATGACGATGGCTAAACCACATGAATGCGCGCCAGGGTTGGGTTCGCGGCGAGCGTGCTCCTAGTAATGAGACCGGGAATCGGAAAGTGGTACTCGACAGGCAGGCCACAGGGAATGATTGTTCCAGGCGTCGGCTGCGACTGGATCGTCAGCAGCGGTTTGTCAGCCTCCATCGCGCGATTCAATTCATTTGCGGACGCGCGAGTGAGATACGGTAACGACTCGACCATCATAAGTGTCACCGTTAAATCGCGAGATCGCTTCAGTCGCTTCCGTTGAAGTAGCCATTTCGATGAAGCCGAAGCCTTTACTGCGCCCGGTTTCGACCTCGGTGATGATTTTTGGCGGAGCGGACGGTTCCGACCTGCTCGAAAATGTGCCGAAGCAAGTCGGATGTAGCAGAGAATGGAAGGTTGCGGAGATAAAGTGTGGTCATGTACAAACAGCCTTTCAATTTGACTCAGGACACACTCGCTTGATTTCGCTCAAAAGGGAATCGCGGAAATGCGGCAAGTCGACAGGTCCAGTGGGTTTGTGAAGTACGGCAGCCGTGCCCAAAGCCCTGGCAGGCCGAACGGGGTCATCATTGCCTCTGCAATCGACCTACCCTTGCCGACGATGCTAATTCGCGGACTGGCGCTCGTGAGTATGTCCTTCACTCCTGATCGCACCCGCTACCGTCACCCGCTTTGAGTGGGCAAACGCAAATGTGATTGGCAGCGCACGTGCCCGTCAATTGGGTCATGCACGGCTTCTTCGGCTCAGTGTTCTCCTGGTTTCTCTCGCCTGTCGGTCTGATCGCTCTTTCAGCGCTCGACTCGTCGATGTTGTTCTTTCTTCCGGCCGCAACAGACATGGGGGTCATCATCCTGACGGCGCGGCATCCCCATCTCGTTTGGGCTTTCCCCATTCTGGCGACCTCAGGATCCCTTGTCGGGGCGTATGTCACGTTCTGGCTGGGCCGCAAAATCGGGGAGAACAGTCTGGCCTGTTGGGTTTCGGAACGCCGCCTAAAGTTGGTCCAGCAGAAGGTCAAAACCAAGGGTGCGATTGCCCTGGCGCTTCCCGGCCTCATGCCTCCGCCCTTTCCCCTGACCCCGTTCATTCTCGTGTGTGGCGCGCTGAAGGTTAACAAAGTTAAATTTTTTCTAACGCTCGGCTCCGCGCGTTTGGTCCGATTTGGTTTGGCGGCGGTTTTAGCGCGGATTTACGGGCGACGCATTATCAGGCTGCTGGAATCGGACCAGTTCCAAGCGATCGTCGCCGGCTCCATTGTTATCGCGTTTCTGGGAACCGCTTATTCCATCTATCGCCTGATCCAGACTACTCGCAAGCACCGTGTCGGCCAATCGCGAGCCACCTCGATAGCCGCATGAGAACCGGAGCCGACCAGGTGCTCGGAAAGCACGTGCAGGTCACCGGTTAGTCCTCATAAAGGCTGGCAGTGTTTACCAACCATAAAATCTCAGATGGAGGGATCGGCTCCGCGGAGAAGTGGATCTCACCCAACTAACTCCTTAACACCGTGCGCAAAAACTCTGAAATCGCGCCTGAACCCAACTGTAGCGGCGGTCTATGACAATCTGAAGATCTGAAAAAAGCCCCGAAAAACCCTTCGAGACCGTATGCCCAGACGTTACGGCACATTGCTTAATCGCTGTAATCCGATGGTTTCAAAGCACCAAAGCAATGGCGTGCGCGATCTTTCCAAACGTCGTCATGTTCCCTCCGGGCCGTGTAACGTTCCCCGAATTTTGCTTCAGTACATAGCGATTTGAAATGAATGACTAGCTATTTCGGGAGGCAAACGTGAATCGAAAAACAGTAGTAGCTTTATTGATCGCGATGGGATCGTTGGTCTTTTCTTCCTTCCTGGTAGGCGCCACGCTGCAAGACTTCGGCTACGGGAAGATGACATATCCGGTTGTTCCGCTGCTTATCGTTACGGCAGAGTATGCGGGCCTTCCCCCGCTCACCCACACGAACGCCGAATACGATTCTTTGGTCTTCAACCCTTTCAACGCCCCGAATGTGAACGGTTTCTTCCTGGAAAACTCGAAGGGACAGTTCTTCTGGCAGCGTGCCGCTCAAGGGATCTACGGTCCGGTGCAACTGCCGGCCGCCGTGGGTCAAGAGACAAATGACAACAAAAGGCCCGCAAGAGTAATCGAAGCAGTAATGGCACGAGGCTTCGACTTTGCTCAGTTTGATAAGAACGGCGATAAGACGGTCGACATCGGGGAACTGGCGGTGTTGATCATCGAAAATTACCCGAGCGGTGCTCGGCGGTCCACGGATCCCCCGTGTATCAAGACCGGCAGCTCTTCGGTTCAAGTGTGTGCCACACCATTACTGGTTGGCGACAGGCCAAGTCTGTTTCTCATCGCGCATGAGCTCAGCCATTTCCTTGGAACACTCGACTTGTATGGCAGGTGGGGCATAGACGCCCTGCATAACCGAATCTCCCTAATGGGACCACTGGTAGGGGGCGCCGATGGACGTGAGTCAGTTCATCTGGATGCCTGGCACAAACTCCAGCTTGGATGGGTAGAACCGCAAATTTATTCCATTAATTCGCCGGCCATTCCTGTTCTGGCGGCTGCGAATACGACGTTCCGCGATTCGGCGATCATCCTGTATGACCCCGCGCGCGGTACGGGCGAATATTTCCTCCTCGAGTATCGTGCTGCAAACCAGCAGGGTTTCCACTATGACAGGGACACTAGCGGTAATGGATTGGCCATCTGGCATATCCAGCAGGATGGGAACAAGAATCCCATGAGCGTTCCCAATCTCCTTGGTAACAACGTGACCTATCTGGGAGTATTTTCTGAAGGCGCCCCGGCACTCGTGCGGACAGGCACTCAACTTTGGGGAAGCGACGCGACGACTCAGCGGCTTCAGTGGCTGGATGGAACTTCAACCAACACCTGCCTTCATGTGAGACCGTTCACTGCGGGGGATTCCACGATGGTCCTCGACATCTTTCAACAACAAGGAACATCGCCTTGTGTAGCTCCCGGCCGTGTTGTATACCCGACTCCTCCTATTCCTAATCCGTGCCAAATGCTTAGAAACATGATTAACGCCCAAACTGCAGTTATCGCTCTTCTCGGGAAGCAGCTTGCCCGGGCAACTTCACCGGCCGAGATCGCAAGGCTCCAGTCGCAGATCGACACCGAACAAACGCAGCTCGACGGACTGTACGAGGATCTTCGCGCACGGGGGTGCTCGAGGAGATAGTACGTTGGAGTGGCGCAACGCCGGCACGTAACGTGGCGCCGCCACTCCATCCGCTCGTCGATAGCCGGGGCTTTCGCGGGCGCGAACTTGCTTTACATTGTTTCCGTTTTCACTAAACTGCTTCCATGTTCCCGCGGGACCCCGGCGTAGCGGCCCAATTCCAAACGACATCCTGGAGCATGGTCATTGCCGCGGCTCAACACCCGACTTTAGCCGCCGAAGCAGCGTTAGCAAAGTTGTGCAGGGCTTATTGGTATCCGGTATATGCATTCATCCGGCGGCGAGGCTACGGCGTCGACGATGCCAGGGACCTTACGCAGGAGTTTTTCTCTCGCGTCCTCGAACACAATTATCTATCCGCCGCTGATCCGGCTCGCGGACGATTCCGCTCCTTCTTGTTGACGGCGGTGCGGCACTTCCTGATCAATGAGCGGGACCGCGACCATGCGCAGAAGCGTGGCGGTGGAACGGCTCCGGTTTCGCTCGAACTGACGACGGCGGAAGGCCGCTACTTACTGGAACCCGTGGACAATCAGAATCCGGAAAACC
>Ga0137397_10003705_pt1 | contig 10660 bp, 12 predicted proteins | sample czorhiz116metaG_FD_106658 | JGI IMG/M metagenome (GOLD analysis project Ga0137397, IMG submission 106658) | Vadose zone soil microbial communities from Angelo Coast Range Reserve, California, USA - czorhiz1.16 metaG | ecosystem: Environmental > Terrestrial > Soil > Vadose zone | place: USA...
AGCAAGCACACTTGGCGCGGCGTCAACGTGGAAAGCCCCATCTCCAACGGTCTGACGACCGTTGCTAGATACAGCGGAAAGATTCAGCTGGCAAGACTTTTACTTGGTCCTAAGAAAAAACGTACGTGGGGCAAGGACTAGATATCGGTTTGTTTAAATTCAACGTAGAACTCGTCATGAGGTGCCAACTTGATTGGATAGTTTGGTGTCTGAACGAAGTGGCGATTAGATAGAAGGGTCGTAGGGTTAAGTTGGCCTGGGCAATGGCTTACAGGGTTCAAGGGTTGCTGAGAATTGGGATTGGGGGATCGATGAAGCGGGTGGGTCAAGGGATGGTCTGTCAGGCACCGTCACCTGCCCGTTATTTATAATTTACAGGCTTTACAGCCTCACCGCCGCACACCCTCCGCAGTTATCTTGAGAATCACGATCAACACTCCTATCAAGAACACTGTGCTGCCGCACGGCACACACGAGGCATATCTAGACAACTAGAAGGTGCATAAATATCAACGTTTCGAATGTTCGACGGACTCATGGGTTATCGGTATCCGGGGTCCTTCAGCCATCGCCGATGACCGATGACGCAAATCCGAGTCACGTAAATGTCACGTACGTCGTCACGTCACGTAAATCACGCAGGCGACAGAAACCCAGGCCAGGCAAAATCATCCATCGACAGCCGACGGACGAGCTCGACATCCCAGGTCCTCAAAACGTGAGTATCGCGCCACTTTCACTTATCCTACGGTCTAGGCAGTGTACATGGAGTCCTTCTCATGACATGTTCGATGAATCGAAACGCACTGGACGTTTCACATCGGTGGATGGATTTACTCTGCTCAGATAACGCCACTCACGCCTATCCCACTCGCACTCGCCCAGCATAGTATCTAACGGTTTCACCCCCATTCTCAGTGCTTCTTTATCTCATCATAAATGGCCGACTCTAGACGAGGGCGTGGAGGATTCGGACGAGGGCGTGGTGGTGACCGTGGCCGGGGGGGGCGTCGTCGCGGCCCTCGCAAGGACGAGGAGAAGGAGTGGTACGTGCTTCGCTTCCTCTTTGCGTCCTTAGAACTTACAACGTTCGTTTTAGGGTCCCCGTCACCAAGCTCGGTCGTCTTGTGAAAGACGGCAAGATCAAATCGATGGAAGAGATCTATCTTTTCTCTCTCCCAGTGAAAGAGTACCAAATTGTCGATTTCTTCCTCCCCAACCTCAAGGATGAAGTCATGAAAATTATGCCTGTGCAGAAACAGACTTGCGCTGGCCAGCGGACACGATTCAAGGCCTTTGTTGCCATCGGGGACTCTGACGGCCATGTCGGTCTTGGCGTCAAATGCGCAAAGGAAGTCGCGACAGCTATTCGCGGTGCAATCATCCTCGCCAAGCTTTCCGTTGTCCCAGTCCGTCGCGGTTATTGGGGTGCCAACCTTGGTTCACCCCATACTGTGCCCTCGAAAGTCAGCGGAAAGGTTGGCTCCGTCATGTGCCGGCTTATACCAGCACCCCGTGGGACGGGAATTGTCGCGGCCCCAGCATCAAAGCGTCTTCTTCAGCTGGCCGGTGTCTCCGATTGCTATACACAGTCAAAGGGTTCAACTGCAACGATGGGCAATTTCTTAAAAGCAACGTTCGCTGCTGTATGTAGCTGAATTGACGAGCTCCGCGTGTTTTACTGACGACTGGATAGATTACCAAGACCTATGCTTTCCTTACGCCGGATCTCTGGCGTGAGATCCCTCTCTCGAAATTCCCCTACGATGAGCACAGTGCGCACCTTCAGTTAGCAGGAAAGAAGCAATATTAGTGGCTTACCCATGAGATTTTCTGTAATACTTCCAAAATTCTACCTGTTTCCTCGCCCGATATGATACACGTCCAAGAGAGTGCTCGTTAACTGTCATTACTGGATCGGTCCACGAGTTCACATGCTCTGCTGTTCGGTTCAGATTCAATTGAAACCAGTTGCAAGAGGAAATATCACTGAAATGTCGACTGCACAACAAGTTATCCAGTATCTATCCGAGCCCAACTCTGGATTCCTATAGTGCAAAGAGACATGTACGTAACCGGGATACGTGCAACTCGGAGTTCTGGCACTCGGCCCTCGGCCATCCGAGTCTCTAACCGTAGGTCGAAGATCAGCCCTTAGGATCAGCCCACTCTCTCCTTCGTCCTATCAACAACACCTGCCGCCTACAGAGTCGCAACCTTTGCCCCGTTGACCGCCAACCGCCCATGGCACGAATTGGGCTCACTTTTCTTGCGCTTTTCACGACACTTTTCGCCATATACTATGAGCTCTCCCTTAAGGCTATCTTGTCTGCGAACGGTGTATGGAGGAAGATAGAATCCGTAGGCAACACGAACTGCATCAAGATACAAGCGCTACAAGCTTGTGAAAGTGCGTCATGAACAAATGTTTTATTCTGGGCTTAACCGCGTCTTTACTCTCTGCAGAGACTGTGTTGCACCCACCGAGTGGTCTTCTCTATCTTGCCTGCTCCACACCTGCCGAACGCAGGAACTGGACCCCGACTTTAGGAGTGCTGGAAGAAGATAAGGTCGCTTTCAACGACTACATAGCTACATACGATCCAGCAAGAGGAACTGTTACACGCCTTACGTTCTCGGGTTTCCCATCTTTCCAGGGTTACTCCTCACATGGTTTGGATGTCGTCCCATCAGCTTCAGACCCAGGACGACTTTTCATATATGCGGTCAACCATCGGAAGCCGGTTAAGGGCCCCGGGAAGTTGGTTGGCGCTGATTCCGTCATAGAAATATTCGAGACCACAATTGGCGGGAACACTCTCACTCATCTGAGGACCATCGAAAGTCCGGTAATTAATACTCCAAATGATATCACTGGTGCTTCAGATGGGCGAAGCTTCTACTTTACCAATGACCACGGCGTCAAAGTCGGGTTCGTAAGTCGCGCATATTTTGGGATTGTGTATTTTGTATTTGTGACATTTGCCGATTCTTTGCCTAGACTAGGTTGCTCGAATTCTTGGGGCTGGCACGAACCTCAGTGGGGTACTGTCATGTCGACAATGGGTGCAAGATTGCAATTTCTCGCTTGCATGGCAACAATGGTATCGCACAGGCTCAGAACGGCACTGTCTACGTTGGTAATTCCAAGCTTGGTCAAATCCGTGTCTTCGAGGAACAAAACGACCAGTCCCTTGTATTGACAGATATCATTGCACTGGGTACGTCCATGATAGTGTTCGGTGTGCTGAGTGTGATCCATAGACATTCTTCTCGAGTACAGACCGTATCGTGAACAATCTCTCCATAGATATAAACGGGGAATTATGGGCCGCAGGAATTTCTGCCACATTGCCGTGGCTCTTTGCGTATCATGACCCGGAGAAAGTGGCACCTTCGTCTGCACTCAGGATCACTAAAAACGTCGGTTATCAAGCGTTCTTTGGTGAAAAGCTGAAAATAGATAAGGTACGACTTATCACGCTTTGGGGTGTAAAGGTAAACCTCATGCAATTCGAGGGTAGGTATTTGAGGACGACGGAATGCAGGTTTCTGCAATAACTTCGGTCGCGCACGATCCTCGGCGTAACCTCCTATTCTTGTCCGGTAAGGACGCTGCGTAAGATCCGTGTTTGTATACCAACTCTTTACCATCAGGTATATTCAGCACCCACATGACCGTATGCGACTTGGAGCATTGAACTTCACCAACCTAATTGCGGGAACTACTGTACTAGTTCATGACACTAGATACGAAGAAATAGCCACGTTCGTTACAAACATGGTCAGCCCTGCGCCGCCTTGGCTGGGTTGGAGCAGCTGCGACAATCTTTTGGCACTCACAAACCATGAAATTGCATGAAAGGGTTACATAACCTTTAAGATTACCATAAAGGGTAAAAATCTTGAATAAACCGAAAACCAGCTTTACCTCATGCCTATGGCCATCTTGCACAGATTTTCCAAATTGGAGGGCTGTCATTGAACTCAGCTGATCAAAAGCAGTTGATTGTGAAATGACATTCTCCAGGGTCTGCCTTCTAATAAATTATTTTTAGGCTTAATTTGCATTGGGTTTATGGTGACTTAAATTGTTCTCTGACTCATTTCTACCTATTTCCAAACCCCATAAGAAATCTTAAAAAATAACTATTATGTTTTCACGTGACAATAGATACGACGTAGAATTCGAAACTATAAATTTACAGTTCGCAGTTCGCGTGTGGCCCTGGTCCTACTTCATACTTCATAAACCATCATCGGCCTCAGATTGAAACGGATCAAGGTGGCCTTATCCAACACGTGAACCAACAGAGAGGTTTACACACCCCTCTGGGCTCTCAAATTCCTTAATCGTGCAAAGATCCGCTTTCGATACCCCATCTCTGAGTCTGCTCACCTTAAATTCAAGTTCATCCATGCCTTGGGAATTCCTTGATGTTCGTACCATTTTCTTCCATTGCTCAACCTCGTGGAAATCTCTCACACAAACAGACCTCCTCCATCAGCGTGGCATATACCCTCCTGGGTGGTTTTGTAGTCATAGTGAGTTTTATATATTGTAGCTTTCCCTGATACAGAGCCATCTAATCGCCATCAAGTACAACTTGATATCTTTGGTTATCAAAGAGAAGGTGAGATACTAGGACTGTCTTTACGTCTCCTCCAGATCATAAATCGCCACGGACAGCTGTACATGAATGAAGTCGCGCTCGGGACAACCTTTGGTATTCTGCTGGGACCTCATGTCCTGGGATTTTTCAATCCCCGTTCTTGGACAGGCGTTACGGATATTCTTACACGAGAGATCATGCGTGTCGTGCTCGCGACAGGTCTCTTTGCTATAGGCGTAGAACTGCCCAAGAGGTACATGGCTGATCATGCGAAGAGTCTGCTCATCATGGTTGTCCCTACTATGGCCTTCGGTTGGCTCATCTCGGCGAGTAAGTGAGCAAGCACAATCACGAGTAGAACGCACATCTCATCCTCATCTCTTCTTTCTACAAGCACTTATCCACATCCTTTTCCCAAAACTGGATTTTGTATCCTCGCTCGTGATCTCGGCATGCTTGACTCCGACAGACCCAATTATCAGCGCTGCTGTTATCGGTTAGTAACAAAGATCATTGAGAATATTGGTAATTTGTTTAGACACTCTGACCGTGAAGGTGGAAAATTTGCTGTAAAAAATGTGCCCCTCCCCATTCGTCGAATTCTCGTAGCCGAGTCCGCTTCGAACGATGGACTTGCGTACCCTTTTCTTAGCATCGCAATTTATCTCACAACGGAGGCTTCGCGTGAAACAGCTTTCGAGAAGTGGATTATTATCGGTTGGTTATGTGTGTAAAATATTCGCGCCTTCCATTTGCTACCGCTGATCTCAACGTTTAGACCAAGTAATCCTGGGGACTGTTCTCGGCGCGATTATCGGTACAAGGCTTGTTTATGCTTGGGCGCCTATAGACTCAACCAGTTTGTCAGGATTTTCATTTTCTCGATTGATGAAATATGCCCATCGGAAAGGCTTCATCGATCGGGAGTCGTACATCGCGCAATACATCGCCCTAGCGTTGTTTACCGTCGGTGCCACCAACTCTCTCGGGAACGATGACCTCCTTGCCGCATTTGCCGCGGGTGTGTCTGCCCTTCGCCATGCTATGTTTCTCTGCTTATCCTTGGTGTAGGCAGTGCGATCTCGTGGGATGGCCACTTCAACGAACAGACCGAAGACGATTCATTCTCTACCATCCTTGATCTTGTCCTCAATTGCGCGTGCTTCATCTATATCGGAGCATGGCTTCCGTTTGATCGATTTCATATCTCTGAACTTGATATAACCCCTTGGCGGCTCGTAATGCTCATGCTGGCCATACTGGCTCTACGCCGAATACCGTCGCTCCTCATTCTGTACAAACTGATGCCCGAGGTGTCGAACTGGCGCGAGGCACTTTTCTGTGGACATTTCGGTCCTGTTAGTCCTTCACAGAGTAGAGCTCTTCCATATCTGAAGCATCCTTTGTTTTAGATTGGCGTTGGTGCCGTCTTCATCTGCACCCTTGCCCAAACCCGCCTTGAAGCGCCGCGAAACCCACCATCATCCCAACAAGATCTGCTTGCCACCGCTCTCCAGCCTATCGTCTCTTTCGTTGTCCTTGGCTCAATTCTTATTCGTATGTCGACCCGTTTCCGTTCGGAGGACGCCTGTTCACGTTTGCATCGTTGTAGATGGCCTTTCTATTCCATTCTTTTCCGCAGGGCGCCATACCTTGACGATGTCTCGCTCGCTGGTCGTCGATCAACCTGACTGGGTCCTGTGGGTACGTCGTGATACACCCCGAGTTGATACGGAGCGCGTTGCCAACGCAAGTGAAAATGCCGCCGCCGAGCGGGATTGGATACAGCGGAGAGAATTTCCGGACTTGCCAGACTCAGTGCCCTCAGGCGCCGGGTCTTCGAAACGAACGGTGAAAATTGATGTGTGTAATAATACTTTTGACCCTGGCATCTCACGGTTCTGACTTATTATTTTGCCCATAGGTTCCCAGAATCAGGAGGAAGCAAAGCACGACGAGCACTATCGTCGTACAGGAGCATGTTGAGTTCACAGCTTCGGACGAAGCAGTAAATGCACGACGCGATAGCTGACGCCTGGCCTTTGCGCCTGATCTTCCTAAGATGCGGCGTACACGCTTGAATAGTTCCAAAGTTAGACATATGCTTGACACGCTTCGATATGCGACTACCCCACCTTGTATCAACCGATTATTGGGATTAGAAGAAAATGAGCAATCGTCCTGCATTCCGTGCGGGCCAGAGGTTCGCTAGTAAATTGCACGATGCAACCATTCGTACGTATGGAACAGAGCCGTTCGACTGCGCATGTGATACGAAATTTTTGATCTTATATTTGGCATTTTAACACACTGGTTGAGATTACAACTACGCTCATAATGCCCAAATTTGCGACATGATGATGATGAGTGATACTTGAGGCAGTTCGGAGGTTTCCTCATCGGTCCGTTCCCCATACGTCATCTCCCACTGCGACCATTGAGTATAGGCTATTCATATTTATCGACACGTCATGCCGAGGGCGACGGAGGCAAGAAATCGGTGCTGTGTCATAACGAGCCATGGTGCGGAACTGAGATACCAACTTTTGAAATGTATCCTGAGGGACTGATAGCTGGTTGGGTCGCTGTCCCCGGTCGATGTTGTCCGACGCTCGGGCTAACCCGCGACTCACCCTCAGCACTGCTGACTGCCACCTGCATCACCATCGTAAAATTCGCTGTATTCTAGAGTCCTTTATTGTCCCCATCTGGCGCAGCCAGCACTAGCTTCTCATCAAAATCAATAGTCATGTCTCAAGTTGGACTCGTCCCGCACAAAGATGATCCGAATCTTCCGCGGCTCGTAGTGAGGCTTGGCCGCGGGGCATGCCATCAGCAAGGATGTCCTCCGACCGGCGTTACCTTGACAAGGTGCTGTTAGTCAATCTACGCACTAGATTCCTTCTTGGTGATACGGTATCGGACATGTCATGTTTGAATCGGCGAATCTAGGCCCCGTTGACCTAGTTTGTAGTCTAGAGCCGTGAATATATGACTGCGGCCAGAGCAGGGAAGCTGGCACAGACCTGCAGGTGCAACAGTAGCCGATGGAACAGACGTTCAGGGTCAAGGGTCCAAAATGGCCGAGTTAGATAAGCGTGCTGGACCGTGACCGCGTTGTTGCCATACCTCACACCTCCGAGTCCAACGATGTCTGTCACTAGGGTTTACGACTGGCTTTGGAGCAAGTTCTAGGACATTACCAACGGTTTTGTGCCACGTTATCTTGTCAAGTACTGGCTATCCGTTCTGGCTCTAGATTCGCTAACATAGGCAATTCTACCCTACTGGCGCAGCTGTTTAATTAACGGTGACTACTAGTAGACCGCCAGTCTCAGGACATCATCTCTCCGGACTCTCCCATGATCCTTTTTCACATCGATCTTTCATTTTCCTCTATCTATACTCTCTATTCCCACCTCGCCTGCTCTACATGACTCTCGCATCACCATTTTGGTACTCGCTTCCTTTTGTAGTGAACTCGCCTGCCGAATCGGATTGCCTAACCGGATGACAGCTGTAGGGCCCAATGGCTCCGAAATCGTGAGGCTTACGCACCCCTGTGGGTTCTTAAAGTCCATGGCAGGGCAAAGAACCCACGCCTTCTCTATCCCCAATCTCTGAGATTCTGACCCAAGGACTCCAACTCTGCTCACCTTGGAGACATCCATGTCTTGGCAATTCCTTGATGTTCGTATCATTTTCTTCCACTGTTCAACCTTTTTGTGGCGCGAAGTCCGAGTCCCACAAACAGGCCTCCTCTGTCAGCGTGGCATATACCCTCTTTGGTGGATTCGTGGTAGCAGTAGGTTTTATAATGTGTCCTTCCGGGATACCGAGTCGTCTAATTGCTATCAAGTACAACTTGATATCCTTGGTCATAAAAGAGAAGGTGAGGTCTCAAGCACGCCCTTATGTCCCCCGGATTATAAAGTCGCCACGGACAGCTATGGACAAATGAAGTCGTGCTCGGCACAGCCTTTGGTATTCTGCTGGGACCTCATGTCCTGGGAATCTTCAATCCCCGTTCTTGGACGAGCGTAACAGATTTTCTTACACGAGAGTTCATGCGTGTTGTGCTCGTGATCGGCCTTTTTGCTCTAGGCGTAGAACTGCCCAAGAGGTACATGGCTGAGCACGCAAAGAGTTTGCTTATCATGGTTGTCCCTACTATGGCCTTTGGATGGCTTGTCTCGGCGGGTAAGTGAGCGGGCGCAATCGAGAATAACACACATCTCTTACCCTCATTTCTCCTCTCTGCAAGCATTCATACACATCCTTTTCCCCAAACTAGATTTTGTATCCTCACTCGTGATCTCGGCATGCTTGACTCCGACAGATCCAATTATCAGTGCCGCCATTATCGGTCAGTAGCAGGGATCGTCGAGAGTATCGGTAACTCGATCAGACTTTCTGAAGGTGGAAGATTTGCTGTGAAGAATGTGCGACTTCCCATTCGGCACCTTCTTGTAGCCGAGTCCGCATCGAACGACGGACTCGCATACCCTTTCCTCAGTATCTCAATATATCTCACAACAGAGGCTTCGCTCGCAACGGCATTTCAGAAATGGATCGTCATCTCTTGGTTATGTGCGTGGATTACTCGCGTCTTTCTCTTGCTGGTACACATTTCTCGGGAAACACAGACCAAGTGATCCTGGGGACTGTCCTGGGCGCTATCATTGGTACGAGACTTGCCTATGCTTGAGTGCCTTGAGACTGAGCGACATTGAAGGACTCTTATTTTCCTGTATAATGAGATACGCTTATCAGAAACGCATCCTCGATCGACAGTCGTACATCGCGCAATACATCGGCCTAGCGTTGTTTACTGCCGGGGCCACCAACTCACTCGGGAACGATGACCTCCTTGCCGCATTTGCTGCGGGTACGTTTCCCCCCTCGCAATGCTGTCTTTCCCTATTTATCCCTGCGCGAAGGTTGTGCGATCTCGTGGGATGGTTATTTCAACGAACAGACAGAAGGCGATTCGTTCTCCGCTATCATCGAGTCCGTCCTCAACTGCGCGTGCTTCATCTATATCGGAGCATGGCTCCCATTCGATCGATTTCATATATCTGAGCTCGATATCACCCCTGGGCGGCTTGTGTTACTCATGCTGGTTATACTGGTTCTACGCCGGATACCCTCGCTTCTCATTCTATACAAGCTGATGCCCGAGGTGTCTGACTGGCGCGAGTCGCTTTTCTGTGGTCATTTTGGTCCTGTCAGTCCTTTACGGAGTTTAATATCTCCACGTCTCTAACCGACTCTATTTCAGATTGGCGTCGGTGCCGTCTTCATTTGCATGCTTGCCCAAACCCGCCTTGAAGCACCGCGAAACCCACCGTTATCCCAACAGGATTTGCTCGCCACTGCCCTCCAGCCAATCGTCTCTTTCGTCGTCCTTGGTTCTATCCTCATTCGTTTGCCAACTCTTTCCGTTTTTGAGAACCCTCTTTCATGTTCACGCTGTTGTAGATGGCCTTTCGATTCCATTTTTTTCTATCGCTCGCCATACCTTGACCGTCTCTCGTTCGCTAGGCGCCGCCTATAAACCAGACTGGTCCCTGTGGGTGCGCCGTGATGCTCCCCAGGCCGATACGGTTGTTGTCATCTCAAGCGAAGGTGCGAGCGCTTTCGTCGCAGAGGGGCCCTAGCAGGAAGACAACTTGAAAAGTGAGTAGAATTGTCATGTCAATCAGACCCACCAGACTCAGCACCTGAAGACGTCAAGACTTCGAAGAGAGCCATGAAAATTGATGAGGTATGTACTACCCATTACCCTCGCATCTTACTATCTTGTTAACTCATTCTTCACCCGAAGGAGTCTCAAATCTAGCACGGAGCAGAGCATTATCGTTATACGGGAGCGTGATGGGATCACAGTTTCGGACGAGGCTAGGCTTTGTGCCAAATCTTCTGATATGCGACAGGGGTAGATTTATGATTGACGCTGAGTAACTATACCTCTATACATACCGACGATCGTTCACTATTCCGTCGAGGGCTGCCCGTAAATTCACGATGACCGATTCATACCAATG
>Ga0137397_10003707_pt1 | contig 10659 bp, 5 predicted proteins | sample czorhiz116metaG_FD_106658 | JGI IMG/M metagenome (GOLD analysis project Ga0137397, IMG submission 106658) | Vadose zone soil microbial communities from Angelo Coast Range Reserve, California, USA - czorhiz1.16 metaG | ecosystem: Environmental > Terrestrial > Soil > Vadose zone | place: USA...
CGGAGCGTCCGGCGGGGTGGGGTTCGCCGGCTGCGCGACCGGCATCGGTTCGGGTTGAATGTCCACGCTTCGGAACACCCCGGTCTCGTAGAGCCGTTGCCGCGCAGTGGCCCACTCGGCGAGGTTCACCGGTTGCCCGGCCTCGAGCTTGAGCGCGCGACGGACCAGTTCGGGATTCGTTCGAACGAGGCCGGCGATCGCAATATCCCGGACGCGTTGCTGCGGTCCCTCGTCGAGGGCGATGGCGACGTCCACGTCCGGCTGCCCGGCGACCGCTTCGATCCGGAGCGTGAGGCCAAGGTTGTTGAATCCCCGCGAACGATAACTCTCGATGATCGCCCGACGCGCGCGATCGATCAGGTCTTCGGAGTAGATCTCGCCGCTCGAAAGCGCGGACATCTTCCTGATGTCGTCCGCAGACGACGCCCGCGCGCCGTCCACGCGAACGTCACGCAGGCGAAACGGCTCCCCCTCGTCCACGTCGATGACTCGCGTCGCCCCATCGCCGTCGATCGCAATCTCCTCCACCGTGACCGACGCGCTCAAGTACCCTTCGCGGCGATAGAAGGCGATCAGCGCGTCGCGGGCACCCGCGGGCTCGAGCCACACACTTCGCGCGAGCGCGGGATTCGCGATCACCTCGAAGAGCTTCACGCTCGGGATGCGCTCGTTGCCTCGGAATACGACACGCCGCACGTCGACGTGGGGGCCCGGATCGACCGCGACGCGCAGCGTCTCTGCATCGGGCGCGTTCTCCAGCGTTGCAGCCACCGAGGAGCGAACGAAGCCACGGTCGACGAGCTCACCTCTGGCGATGGTGACCACCTCCTCCGTGAGGAACTCGTCGACCACCGCGTGGGTCCACGCGCGTTTCATGGCATCGACGACACGATTGGGAAAAGAAACGCCTTCGATGACGACGCTGGTGCGTGGACCGGGACGAACGTCGTACACGATCTCCACGCCCTGCGTGCCAGGCGTTTGCGCCGCAACGCGGCGGGTTGTGACGCGAGCCGAGGCACGGTCCCGCTGCTGGTAGAACAGCTCCAGCCGATCGCGATCGTCCTGCCAGCGGAAGAAGCTGAAGCGATCGCCGGCGCGAAGCGTCAACCGCGAGCGAAGCGCGGCTTCGTCCGGCCCGGCGCCTGAGACTTGCACCCTCGTGACTTTGGGCGGCTCCGGCGGCGGCGTGCGCGCCGAGGCCGGGGTCGACGCGCCGAAGATGAGATCGTGCCTGAACCCGTACAGACGGTCGCCATTGTCGAGAGACACGGCGCGGAGCTCGATGCGCGACTGAGGGGCGTAGCTCACGATCCATGTCGTGCCGCCGCTGTTCCGGAGGCTCTGCGAGAAGACCACCTGCGCGCGACGTCCGATGTTCTTGCCGAAGGTGAGCCGGGCGCCGGGGTCGGTTTCGCCGGCGACGAGCCCTGCATCGAATCGAAGGTCGGGCGTGCCTTGCTCGACACGCAGAGTATCCAGACCGACCGCGCGCCCCGCAGCGCCGAACAGCTCGCCGGAGAGATAGCCGATCAGCTCCTCGCGTCCCACCGCGTAGCCGGCGGATGCGCTCTCAGCCGCGGTTCGGCCGGTCACCAGCAGCGAGATCAGATCGCTCTGCGAATATGTCGGATCGTCCGATGTGAGCGTCGTCTCCAGCGTGGCGGGCGCGCCTTTGATCGCCAGCGTGATCTCGGTGCCGCCGGCGCGCGTCACCGCGCGCAGGTCGAGGATGGGCTCGATCCGGGTCGTGTTGACGAAATCGATCGATCCCTGAGTGGCAAGCCGATAGCGCCGGCCGCCGAAGAAGATGAGCCCCCCTTCAGACAGCGCGGCGCGACCCACCACGGCAGGCTGTGCCGGGGTGCCGGCCAGCCTGAGATCGGCGGCCGCCGTGAGCTGCGCATAATTGTTGTCGATGAGCAGGTCGTCCTGGGTCACGATGCGGATGTCGAGCTGGACCGGTTCGAGCGCAGACGAGGTGCCGGGCTGGACGAAGCCTGACGAAGCGCGCATCGACTGGAGCAGGCCGCCAGTGAGCGAGAGGGGTTCGCGGTAGGCGCCGCGGAGCAGGGTGAGAGTGCCCGCGAGCGTCGGACCTCGTTGTTCGAGCGAGAAGGCGAGGTCCGCGTCCGCTTCGGCTCGAAGGCCGGAGAGATCGATGGCGGCGTCACGAGCGCGAAGCGTGATTTGCCCGTCGAGCGGCTGGAACCACCGATGGTGAATCGACCCGGCGATCTCTGCGGCGCCCCCATTCACGGTGGCATAGATCCGTTCGAGCGTGAGGGCGTCGCGGTTCAACGTCACCGTACCGGTCAGATCGGTCACGATGAGCCTCGGGTCGTTCATGCGGAGCTCGCCCTCGGCGAAGGTCACGAAGCCATCGATTGTCGGCGCGGCGACGGTCCCGCCGAGACGGATTTCCCCGTCGGCCCGGCCGGCGGTCCGTCCGGTACGGGTGAACGCGTTGAGCAGACCCATGTTCAGCGCGGTTTTCGCAGTGATGTCGAGGGCGTGGGCATCGCCGAGCGATACGCCGCCGGTGAGGATCACGTGATTGTCAGCGCGCCCCCAATCCCAGGCGGCGACGTCGACGCGGCCGTCATGCACGAGCAGGCGTGTCGGCGTCTGCTGATCGAACGACACACCCGATAGCGAGAGCTCGGCGCGGTTCAGTACGACCGTTCCTGCCACTCGGTCCAGCGCCGCGCGGTCGGCGCGCAAGTCGACAACGGCATCCACACGTCCGGCGATCGATTCGAGCGTCGTTCGGTCGACGAACGGTGCGGCAGCCTGGGGCGTTACCGATGACAACAGCGCCGTCAGATTGGCCGGCCCGCCTGTCCGTGGCACCAGATCGCGCAATCGCTGAGGAAGGCGATCGCTGAAGAGGTCGATGGGTACCTGGCCCGACGCCGTCAGCGTCGCGCCCTGGAAGGCGGCGCGCAGGTCATCGATCGCCAGAACACCCCGCTCGAGTCTCGCGGTCAGATTCGTATCGGTGATCGCCGCCTGCATCGTGATCGGGAGGCGCCCGTCGCGGAGTTGCAGAGAGCCTGAAAGAATTGGCGCCGCGAGCGAGCCATTGGCGTTCAGTCGAACGGCGATGGAGCCCTCTGGCGGCGGCAACCCGGAGTGATCCGCGTCGGGCGGCCGGGCGAAATGCTGGAGGAACTCGAAGTCGCCGACCGATCCCTGCAGGGTTGCCACAAGTCCCGCTGCAGTGGGATCGCCCAGCGAGCCTGCGATCGTCAGATGAGAACCGCCGACCGTCAGGTCGGCATTGCGCACGCGGAGTGTGCGCGCGTCGTGCTCGAGCCGCGCCGGCTGAGCGAGCCGCACGGCCTCCCCGTCGACGTCGAGGCTCAACCGATCCAGATCGGACGCGATGCGAAGCTCGTCTGGCCGATCCCGTGGTCCGGACACTTCGAAGCGCATGGACCCGGATCCCGTCAGCGGAAATGGCGGCGACCACCCCAGTCGCTGCGAAAGAGCCGCAAGATCGGTTGGGTCCCAGCGGCCGTTCGCCGACACGGAATCGCCGGCGCCGATCCCCACGTTGCCGGAGCCGGTCAATTGGAGATCAGGTGCGCGGAGATCAACCGACACGCGGCGTCCACTCGCGGTGAGGTCAGCGTCGACGGCGCCAAGACTGGCGTCGGCCCAACTGGTATCGACAAATGACAGGCGAGCGCGGCCGCCAGGGTTCGCGAACGACCCCTCTCCATCGACTTGTCCGCTGAGGCGTGTCCTGATCGGTACCATCGCCGCCCCGTTCTCACCTGGAAGCGGGCGAATGGGCAAGCCGACGGCGGTAGCGTGGGCGATGTACGTCCGCCGTGTGAGGTCGACCTGACCGCTGGCGTCGAGCCGCCCTTCGCCGCTTTCCAGCCGAAGCCGGTGGATCGTGATCGCGCTGCCAATCGCGCTCACATGCGCGTCGGCGCGATCGATCTGTTGACCGGCGACCTCGAGCCCCTCTGTCGTCATCGTCACGTCGAGTTGCGGCGATGTCAACGAGCCAGCCACGGAAGCCCGGACGTCGAATGTGCCTTCGGGCCGCGCAGCCAGAGGGATCGCGCTCGAGAGCTGGGTGAGATTTCTCAAGGATGCATCGAACCGCCCCTCGAGCTGGCGCGTATCGATGGTCAGCTGCACGCGGCCGTGCGCCGAGCTCTCGCCGAGTCTGCCCTCGATCTCGTCCAGGCGGGCAATGTGGCTCGTCGCGGCGGCTCGCGCATGAAGAGTTGCGGGGCCGACCGACTCGTACCGCAGTTGAACAGCTTCGAGCGTGCCCTCGAGTCGCGGATCGCCAATCGTGCCATTCAGCGAGAAGTCGCCCTGCGCGGCGCCGCGGATCGCGAGCGGAGTCGCGACGAGTCCCGCGCGTGCCAATGTGCCGGAGAGACGGCCCACGTCGGGTGCCGACAGGTGGACGAGGCCAGTTACTGACGAACGGAACACATCCGGTCGACTCAAGCTGCCCGAGATGTTCGCGGTCGCGCGAGCGTTGTGGTCGAGGGTCTGTTCTGCCCGAACCGTCCAACGTTGATGCTGAAGTTCGAGCGCGATTGACCCGTCAATCGGCGGCCCTCCGCCGATGTCGCCGCTCGATCCGATCGACCGGGCTTCACCGCGCAGGCGGAGCGCGTCGGCACGCGGCGCCGACCATTGCGCGTCGAGCGAGCCGTCCACCCGAGCCGCGAGCCTGACACTGTCGCCGCGCAGGACCGGCCGCATCAGCGTCGCGAGATCGAGCTGACGCCAGTCCAGACGGATGGCCCCGCTGCCTGCAGCCAGGACCATCCGCCCGCGCGCGGTGATCGTGCCGCTTGCCACGCGCGCGGTGAACCTGGACAGCTCGGCGCTGTCGCCTGCGATGCGCCCGGCGGCCTCGATGGTGACCCCGTGCAGACCGGCCGCGCTGACGTCCCGACCGTTGACTGTGAGAGCAGCATCCGGCGTCGATACGGAGCCCGTGACTGCGGCGTCGACGTGGAGCGCGCCCGACAGCGGATCGTTCAGTTGCGCCAGTTGTGCCCACGGCGCCAGGGCGGCGAGGTTCGCGTCGGCCGCGACGCGCAGATTGAGTCGACCTTCGTCCACTCGGCCATCGGCATGCAGCTGGCCCTCCGGGAGCACGACGTGTAGGGCGTCGATTGAAAGGTCACGCCCGTTCCACGACAGACGGCCTTCGAGGACGTCAATGGTCGTGCGCTGATCGTTCAGTTGAATTCGCCCAGGACGACTCAATCGCAGAGGTCCGGTCGTTTCAGCGCCGCTCGGCGCGAGACGAAGCGACAGACCGGTGGCATCGATGGTCAGACCGGCGCGTGCGTCCTGCCACATCACATCGAGATCCGGAATGTCCACGCGCCCGAGATCGAGAGAGACCGGCGAGGTTGAAGCCGATTGCTGATCCGACGCGGGCCAGTTCCCCACGCCTTGCTCGTTTCGCACCAGAACGATTCGCGGGTGCGTGACCTCGAACAGCGTGACGGTGATGCGGCCGCGCAGAATGCCCCACCCGAGCGCCGCATGCACATCGTCGGCGGTTAGAAATGGCGTGGCGAGGGCGGTCGTTGTGGCGAGCGTCACCCGATGAAGGCGCACGTCGAACGTGGTGAGGTTGTATTCAATCCAATCCGCGTGCGCGACGATTCCCGTCCGCTCCAGCCGCGAGATCAGCATGGCGAGGACTCGAGCTCGCACCGGCGGCGCATGAAGAATGGCGAGCCCGACAAGCGCCAAGAGCGCGACGACGGCAGTACGGGCCAGCCAGAGCCAGCGCCGCGCGACGAACAGGGGCATCCCGAGCATCATCGCTCATCAGGAGCCCCTTCGGGCCGGGCGCTCTACAATACCCTCGTCCAGCCGGCCAGGTCCGACAGCCGACTGCACGTGCTCGGGAACGGAGAAGTACAGGATGCGCCGGTTTTGTTTGTGGTTGACTGCCGCCGGACTCGTCACGGCATTGGCTCATGCCCAGAGTCCAGGTGCTTCCACCACGCGCGAAGATTACGCCGCGCTCCCTGGCGTGCGCATCTGGTACGTCGACACAGGCGGCAGCGGCGTGCCGGTCGTCTTCATGCATGCGGCGACCGGCAGCAGCCGCGTGTGGGAGCACCAGGTGCCGGCGTTCGCGGCGGCAGGCTATCGCTTCATCGCGTACGACCGGCGAGGGTGGGGCCGCTCCGTCATCGACCCGGCGGGTCCGCAGCCGGGCAGCGCAGCCGACGACCTCCTGGCGTTGATGCACCACTTGCGGATCGATCGCTTCCACCTGGTCGGAACGGCGGCCGGCGCCTTTGCGTCGCTGGACTTCGCGTTGTCGTTCCCGCAGAAGCTCCGAAGCCTGGTCGTCGCCAACAGCATCGGCGGCGTGCAGGACGAAGACTTTCTGGCGCTCGGCCGCAGATTGCGTCCGCCACAGTTCGACGCGTTGCCCCCCGAGGTTCGCGAAGTAGGGCCTTCCTACCGGGCGGCCAATCCCGAGGGCACGCGCCGCTGGCGGGACTTGGAGCAGATGAGCCGGCCCGCCGGATCGTCGGCGCCTGCGCAGACAATGCGGAACAGGCTCTCGTTCTCGCTGCTCGAGACGATCAAAGTACCGACGCTGCTGATCGCCGGCGGGGCGGATCTGTACGCACCGCCTCCCGTCATGCGGCTCTTCGCCGATCGCATCAAGGACTCCGAGTTCGTGATCGTCCCGGACGCTGGACACTCGTCGTACTGGGAGCAGCCCGAAGTCTTCAACCGCGCCGTCCTGGACTTCATCCGGAAGTATTAGCTGCTCGGCGCGAGAGCCCGTCGAGCGCTTCGGCGACGCGCATCGCGTGTATCGGCGTGATGTTCCGCGATTCATTCCGCGCATCCGGAAGCCTCCCACGGCGCGTTGACTTGCCTGCGCGCGGAGCCTACGATGAGCCGCTTCAAGCCATGCTGCGGCAGATGAACTTTCCAGGATAGAGAGGGCACGATGACAGACCTGTCCGCGCTGTGGATGCCGATCTTGCTGTCGGCGGTCATCGTGTTCGTCACGAGCTCCGTCATTCACATGGCGTCGCCGTGGCACAAGAGCGACTACCCGAAGATGCGGAACGAAGATCACGTGATGGACGCGCTTCGTCCGCTCGCCATCCCGCCCGGAGACTATCTGATTCCCCGCCCGTCGGGCCGAGAGGAGATGCGCTCGCCTGCGTTTGCCGAGAAGCTGAAGAGGGGCCCGGTCGTGCTGCTCACGGTCATGCCGGAAGGGCCGATGTCGATGCGTCGAAACCTCGGCCTCTGGTTCCTCTACCTGGTAGCGGTCGGGATCTTCGCCGCATACGTCACCGGCCGCGCGCTGCCCCCCGGCGCGCCCTATCTTCAGGTCTTCAGATTCACCGGCGCAGTCGCGTTCGCCGCCTACGCGCTCGCGCTCTGGCAGATGTCGATTTGGTACCGCCGCGCCTGGACCACGACGATCAAGGCGACGGTCGACGGGTTGATCTACGCGCTCCTGACGGCGGGCTGTTTCGGATGGTTGTGGCCCAGATAGAGAATTCGTGATCCATCGGATCCACCGCCGCGTGTTTCGACCAGATCCAGGCGGAAGTCGATGCTGACGCTGCGGCGACCCTCCGACGCTGACATCGCCGCGTTCCTGGAGCGTCAGTCTCGCGGATCCCTTTCGTACGCCGGCGTGGGCGCCACGCGCTTTGATCCGCCATCCGGCTACAACATCGATCACAACCGTATCAGGCTTGGCGAAGGCGAAACGGTCTTCGATCGATCGATGGCCGCCGTCCGGCGCTGGGAGATGTTCAACATCGGATGGGTCACGCTCTGCTGGCCGGCGACGCCGATCGAAGAGGGCCGGACCGTCGCCATCCTGTTGCCGCTGTTCGGCCTCTGGTCGTTGAACGCCAGCCGCATCGTCTACACCATCGACGGCGGAGATGATGTCCGCCGATTCGGGTTCGCCTATGGCACGCTGGCCGATCACGTGGAGTCCGGCGAGGAGCGCTTTTCGGTGGAATGGCGCCGGCAGGACGGTTCTGTGTGGTACGACCTTCTCGCGTTCTCGCGTCCGCGACATCCGCTGGCGAAGCTCGGGACGCCGGTAGGTCGGGCGCTGCAGCGGCGGTTTGCGCGCGACTCACTGCAGGCCATGGCCCGCGCCGTCGTTCATGAAGCCTGAGCGGGCCTTCAACCACGGCATGTCTCGAGGCGGCGCGGTCACGCGCGCGCAGCCGGTTCGCGGGCAGGTCATCGACACGAAGCACCCTGCTCGATACACTCTTAATGTCATGTCCGTGACTGCTGTCGCTCCGCCGGGGCCGAAGCTGTCGATGATCGCCCAGCTGGTCTATCGGCCCGGCCGCGGCAACCCGCTCGAGTTCTTCGCCCAGATCGCGCGGACGTACGGCGACATCGTCTCCTACCGGATGGGCGGCGAGCATCTGTTTCTGGTCAACGATCCGCAGCACATCCGCGACATCCTGGTCACGAACAACCGCAACTTCACGAAGAGCCGCGGCCTCGAGCGCTCAAAGCGCCTGCTCGGCAAGGGTCTGCTGACCAGCGAAAGCGCGCTTCACCTGCGCCAGCGCCGCTTGATGCAGCCGGCGTTTCACCGCGAGCGGATCGCCGGATACGGCCGGACGATGGTGGAGTACGCCGATCGGACGAGGAACGCCTGGACCGGCGGGGCCACGCTCGACATCGCGCGCGAGATGAACCGCCTCACGCTGTCCATCGTCGGGAAGACGCTGTTCGACGCCGATGTCGAGTCGCAGGCGGCCGAAGTGGGCGAGGCGCTGACCGGCGTGATGGAAAGCTTCTGGATGATGATGCTGCCGCTCGCAGACGTGCTCGAGCGGCTCCCGGTGCCGCGCATGCGGCGGGGCCGCATCGCGCGGGCGAGGCTCGACGCGATCATCTACGGGATGATCGCCGAGCGCCGCGCGAGCGGCCGCGATCACGGCGATCTGCTGTCGATGCTGCTCAGCGCGCAGGACGAAGACGACGGCGGCATCATGACCGACCAGCAGGTGCGCGACGAAGCGATGACGATCTTCCTCGCCGGCCACGAGACCACCGCCAACGCGCTGACCTGGACGTGGTACCTGCTCGGCGGCGCGCCGGACGTCGAAGCGAAGGTGCACGAGGAAATCGATCGTGTGCTGAAGGGCCGGCTTCCCACGATGGCCGATCTCGCGTCGCTGCCGTACGTCGAGCGCGTGGTGACGGAGTCGATGCGCCTCTATCCGCCGGCCTGGATCATCGGACGGCGCGCGATTGCGGATTATCCGATTGGTCCCTACGTCGCACCGGCGCGATCGATCCTGATCATGAGCCCGTACATCGTCCACCGCGACGCGCGGCACTACGCGGATCCGGAGCGGTTCAACCCCGATCGGTGGACGCCCGAGTTCCGCGCCGCGCTCCCGAAGTTCGCGTACTTCCCGTTTGGCGGCGGACCGCGCCAGTGCATCGGCGAGGCGTTCGCCTGGATGGAGCTGATCATGATCGTGGCGACGATCGCGCAGCGGTGGCAGCTTCGCCTCGTGCCCGGGCATCCGGTGGTCCCGCAGCCGATGATCACGCTGCGAACGAAACATGGGATGCGCATGACCGTTGAGAAACGTGAAGTCGGTGACCTGGTGGGTGTGTGACTTGGTGAATCTCAGGATCAGGCGCGTGGTCGAGACGGCGCTGGACTGCGAGGATCTGGCTCGGAGCGCCGCGTTCTACATCGCGCTGTTCAACGCAACGCCGATGGTCTCCGGCGATCGTCTGGTGGCGATCGACGCGGGGCAGGGCACCGTGCTGCTCCTGTTTCAGCGCGGGCTCTCGGCGGAGCCGATGGAGACACCGGGCGGCATCGTCCCACCGCACGACCCCGGAGGGCCCGGTCACGTCGCGTTCGCGATCGATGCGGTCGACGTGCCGGGGTGGGAAGCGCGGCTCGCCGAGCTCGGGATCGCGATCGAGAGTCGGATGCGATGGCCGCGCGGCGGATTCAGCCTCTACTTCCGCGATCCCGACAACTGCCTGGTCGAGCTGGCGACGCCGGGCATCTGGCCGTCGTATTGATGCATCGCTAACCACGAAACTCACGAAACTCGCTGAATTCACGAAAGTCACGAAAGCCACGAAAAGATCTGATGTCGTGTTGTCGTGTTTTTCGTGTGTTTCGTGGGCCTAGTCCGGGCCTAGTCCGAAGCGATGCAGTACAGGTTCTGATAGCCGCGCAGGTAGATCGCGTTGTCCACCAGCGCCGGCGACGCATCGAACCCGTCGTCCAGCTTGTTCTTCGCGAGCACCTCGTATGTCTTTCCGTTGCGGATGACGATCACGATGCCGTCGCGGCCGGCGATGTACACGCGCCCGCTCGCGCCCACCGGCGAGGCGAACACCTCGGGCAGACCGTCAAGACGCTGAAGCTGATAATGCGGCTTGCCGGTGCCGGCGTCGAACGCGGACAGGATGCCTGAGTTCGTCTTGAGCAGGTAGAGGACGCCGTCGTAGAGCAGCGGCGACGGCACGTACGGCGTATCGCGATCGAGCGTCCAGACGATCGCGTCCGTGCCCGTGATGTCGCCCTTCGCGTTGGCGAGGCGGATCGCCTTGAGGTGATTCCCCTGGAATCCGCTGGTCACGAACACCATGCCG
>Ga0137397_10003708_pt1 | contig 10659 bp, 10 predicted proteins | sample czorhiz116metaG_FD_106658 | JGI IMG/M metagenome (GOLD analysis project Ga0137397, IMG submission 106658) | Vadose zone soil microbial communities from Angelo Coast Range Reserve, California, USA - czorhiz1.16 metaG | ecosystem: Environmental > Terrestrial > Soil > Vadose zone | place: USA...
CAGGCTTTCTAGAAGCTTCATACTACGGTCGACTTTGCTTTGCACGCGCTCCATCTCGGATTTGATGGCTTGAGTTTGGCTGATGAGGACCGCGTACTCTTCTTTGTACCTTTGAATGCTAGCCTCGAGTTCGGAGATCATCGTGATAATCGTGGCTGCCTGTTGCTTAGTCTGTTCGGCCTGCTGTTCGAGGGACTGAACTTCATTTCGCAGTGGTTCGACCTTGTCCAGAATTTCGGAGAAGCGGACTTGAGCAAGCACCCATTTCACAAGAGGCCCACAAGCCTTGGAGGCTCGCTGGACGGTCTCAAAGTTGTAAGTGGAGCGACTCAGGTAATCCCTCTTCATCTGCTCCCGGAGCATCTTTGTCATCTGACTTGTCGTGTCGAAATTCACGATTCGCTGGATGAAATCATCACGGCGAATGATGCCTTGAACGGTACGCCAGCTATCAATTTTATGTCCCAAGACGGTACACACGGATTCCATTGTCGATTTGACGGCATCCGGTGGGTTCGCCATTGTTCGGACTTCCTGGAGGTGCTGCCTCTTGATACTACTGACGGCGGATTGAGCGTCCAGTACGGCAGGCTCAGCGTCAGCGAGGTCTGCCATCACGACTGCGCGACGTTGTTCGATGTTCTTGTCCTGTTCAAGAAGAGCAGCCTGGATCTCGATGGAAGCAGCTTTCTTATGCTCGGCCTCCTGTTGGTCCGCAACCATCTGACGCAGTTTTTCGTTGGCTTCTTTGTCCTTGGCTTCAAGTTGAGCCCGCTTGACAGCGAGGCTCTTTCTTAACTGCTCGACCTGAGTGACGGTGTCGCGGAGTTTATCCAATCCGACATGAAGATGACGCTGTTGCTCTTCTAGTTCGTCTCTCTTTTCATTATAAAGGCGGACATAGTGATTGATACTGCCATCGGGTCAACATAGAAGTAAGGGAAGGTAGAATAGTGACTTACAAGTCCAGGTAATGACGGGGCGTGACATAGTTGTAGCGGCCTTGCCTGCGGCTGAGACGTTGATTGATTTGATATAATGATATATGAACGTAGACCAGGGCATTGACGACAGCTGTGCGATGAATGGGAGGCATGGAAAGTTCGCGATACGCGATGGGGAAGATTGCAGGTGGCGAGTATGATGATAAGTCGAGATCGAGGGTGTGGGTGAATTCCATGCCGACTTGGTAGAAGGCTTGATCGGACCAATCCCCGAACCAGTCAAGAACGCAACGGTTGAAAAGGGCTGGAGAAGTAGCCGCGCGAGAGGCCAAGCCGTTTTCTGGAGGATTCATCGTGAAAACAACGTGGAGGTTTTTCGCCACTTGCTGGGTGAACCAGCGGTATAGCTCCTCGTGTGAATCCAGCATTAGGCCGTCCCGTTGTGATCCCTCTTTGCAAGCCGTCATGAGGGCAGCGTGTTCATCGCCCTCAAACAGGCCGGGTACTTCTGCGTTGGCGAGTAAGGTGTTCATGCGTTCCAAAAATCCGGATTCAAGGACATTGGATTCGTCCATGATGAAGCATATCTTCTCTCCTTTGGTACCTGCACGGCGAAGTACGGTACGCAAGTCTTCGTCGAAGTCATCGCCAGTATACTTATTGGAAACTTTGATTTGGAAGATGCTGAGACCGTTCATCCACGCGACGAAACGAGATAATGTGGTCTGGATATGGCAGCGTCAGCAGGTGATCTATACGGCAATACGAAACCCATGCCTTTCCGCTTCCGCTGACGCCAATTAATAAGAGATGGCCTTGGACTTGGCGGAACACACGATCGATACGAAGAACGTGATCAAGGACGTCATTGAAAAGTACGAGAGGGACATCAAGTTCTTCTTCGTAGAACACGCGAAGGCGCTGCTTTGTATACTCGCGAAGTACCTCGCGATCCACGGGGATATAGTTCTTGGAAGTCCAGTTGGAGAATAGAATCGGCCGTACAAGGGCTTCGTCTTTGTTGATGGTGGGGAAGTGGGTCATAGCGGTAGCATCAACGTGCTCGTCTGTCCATTGCCGTTCTTCTTCCGCAACCAGCCTGTCTTGGAAGAGTCGGAGGGCCTCATGTGCCCAGACCCGCACGAGACCTTCTACGGTCAAGATCTCCAACGGCCGTATTGCTTCGTAAATCCCGCGTACCCATCGGGTAAGTTCACGAGGACTGTAAACGTAGTGAGCTTGAATGTCTGTCGTGAATCGCCGTTGTGACGCCAAGTAGAAGTCCACCATGGCGTCGGTGAGGGGGTTGGTGTATGCACGGAGATTGGGGACGACCTTCAGTACAGCACGCACGTACGTGCCATAAATTTGCTTCAATGAAACCTCTCCCGGATAGTCGACCATGATAAGTGGGGAATGGCGCAGGAAACGATGACTAAGAGGGACACGGCCAGGGTCTGTAGGAGGGTTGCACGCGCCTACGAATTGGATACGCTCCAGTTTAACCCATGACATATCAGTGGTCCGCCAGAAGCCACCGGATTCGACGAGCTGACGAATGAAGGATATGACCCTCTGAGTCCCGTATTTATCGGTTGCAGGAAGGTTGATTTCGTCGCAGAACACCACGAGCCAGCGACCCAACTGAATGGGGGCGAGTAGGACGCCGTTGGGAGTCTTTCTATATTCACAATATTGCTCGAAGGTCTTCAATATCAATTCCGGGGTCGTCGCGCTGGAGAAGTTGAGACCAACCACCTCCATGTCAGGAAGTTTTCTGAGTGCGCTGAATAGCGTCATCGTCTTTCCAGAACCGGGGGGCCCGCAAAGCATAAGGGGCTTATGTTCAGAAAGCCAAGAGTAAAGGACCTCTTCATGGCGCACGGTATCCATGGTAGGGACCACAACATCGGAGGCGGTTACTGTATGCGGCTCAATCTCGATTTGTGGAACCTTGGAGGCCCATGAGGCCCATTCGCCACTTACAATGTGAACGTCAAAGTCGATCAACGAGGCCCCAGATAGCAAGGGAGGGGGGTCCACTCCTGTCCTTTGGCGTAGGAAGTGCCCAAGCTCCGCGCGTAAATCGAGCTTTGTATCTCCAGAGAAGGCCCAGATGATACTGACAAGCAACCGCTTCGTGACATATTGCTCTACCTGCTCCGCGCTAAGGGGGAAATCTGAGTGCTGTGAATTGTAATCAAGAACATTCCGGACAGTCTTGTTGAGTAGAGAGAATAGGGTATTAAGCGCACGCGTCGTAGTGAAGTCCATGATATGCTCTATGCTGGATGCGAATTCAAGGGCTGCCTCAACCAGTTCGCCACTCGAGAAGTATGGCTCCAAGATAGTGGCAATCTGCTTCTGGGTGGACAGGTTGAGACCGGATCCGTCGGCGCCTTCTTCCACGCGCCGACCTGGGAGGCCAGAAGTCTCGTCGTCTTCAGCATCCAGAGGCACGGCCGCCAAGGTGTCGAGGTATTGGCGATAGATCATCGGCGATTCAACAACGTCTTCACTGAACCAGATCATGCCACAACGACTGACGGTTGCGAGTGTGGCATAACGAAGATGTTCAACCTCGAACATTATACGGACATTGGGTGGGAGGTTAAGGCGTTCACCATTCGGTAGTGTGAGTAATTTGTTGTCATCGAGTACGCTGTTATGTTGCGTGAATAGGGATGTAAAGGGACCGAGTGAGGTACAAACCTATTCAGGTTCTCAACCCATTCAGGATCGACGTCGCCATCAAAGATGATCCAATGTCTTTTCCCACTTTCACCGCGGACATCATCTACTATCTTGCGCAAGATATGGGTGAAAAGGCCATCGTTCCATTCACGTGTCGTCGGATCGAGGGTCCCGTATAACGCGTCTTTATGCATTGCCTTCGGGTCAATCACGTACGCGACGCCTTCGATATCATCCAGTCGTTCAAGCGCGGTAAGCAAGACCTGCCAAGCATTTGTCTTGCCACTTCCAGAAGGTCCCACCATCATCAGCCCATGCTGAATCTTCTGAATTTGATAAAGCTGCAAGATCTTGTTGACCCAGCGCTCCCCTTGGACTAGGCGCCTCTCTTCGCAAACCTTGCCAATATGGCTACGGAGAGCGCCGAGGTCCACTGGAATATATTCGGTGCCAGGGAAGACGTCGGCAAGAAGGCTGTGGAACGAGTTACTTGACAACACGTGGTTTCAAATTCAGATTACAAGCCTTGTGAGCAGAGGCACATCTTCTGCAACCAGCTTGGGCACAATGGTCTCGGTAACGCTCTGGATAAGAATCACTTGCTCAGAGATGACATTCGATAGTCCGGCAACGTCAGGGCTATCGCCACTGGAGCGTGCTTCTTGGAGTCGCTCGCGCTTGAGGATACCAGCACTGGCAAGGACCGCCTTCAGCGCACGAAGACCGAAATCGTAATGTGGTTGGGGGGAGAGCTGCTCGTCGCAAAGATTGAAGAAAGGAACAATTTTGGAGGCGAGAGACTCCGCTGTGCGGAATCCTTGGGAGAACAGCATGACTTGAGCAATGAGCTCACGATCAGGACGGGTCATAGCCATACTAGAAGATGGTAAGAAGGTTGCGTTCGAAAGACATGTTGAACACTTACGGCCTGAATAACTTCGTCAAATTCGGTGGGAGCTGAGAACGACCGGCATAGTTGGGATTAGTCGTGATGAAGATTCCGATATTCTTGTTGATCTTCAAGTTTTTTCCCACAAGCTCGATTTCAGCGTTTGGGTTCTTCACGAGCGCGGCCAAACCTTGCTGGATACTCTGCACTTGTTGGCTGACGGCGCTGAGAATTCTCTCTTCCAGTCGATTGAACTCGTCGAAACAACCCCATGCGCCAACTTGGCAGAGCCCCACAAAGATACGGCCCATGGCCTGGAAATCAAAGGTCTCATCGCAACAGAAGACGAGTACAAATCTGCCAAGTTGGAGGCCAAGAGCCTTGACGGATTCTGTCTTTCCCGTACCAGCAGGGCCAAAGGGTGCTCCGCCTAGCTGCGTGTCAAGAGCTTGGGTTAATGTGAGATAGCACCGGTCAGTGAGCGGGGTTTGGACCAAGCGGTCGGGAACACCAAGGTACTCCCATCCATACGGGAACGAAGCATTCGCTGCACGAATGACCAATCGGTCAAGCAGGTTTTCCATGGTGCGATCAAGATAGAAACGCATTTGATATAGCCATGCGAAGCTCCTGTTATCGGCCGCACGTTGTTGAACGAGTGTGCGTGTCACATCGCGCTGGTGCACCAGCTCCGTGATAAGATGTTCACACTTCTTGCGGGTGACAGGGCTGAGTTCTGTGAGCACGATATCAGCAAGGAGATCCAGGCTTTGCTTGATGGTATCGAGAGGCTTGCTGAGCGAGTCGGACGCCTCGAAAGCAGTCTCGATGGATGCAGTCCAGGCAACTTGAACAGCGAGCGTGACGAGCTGCGCAGGAAACTTCTCCACCCAAGGGATGAACTTATCTACGAGCAATGTTACTCCAGTTCCGTAAAACGTTTGCAACTCGTCGACGGCATCGCAAAGTAGCTGAGCCAGGGATAACCGCATAGAGTACTCGATCCTGGCTAACCAATCATTGATCTTGGGGTAATCCTTGAGCAATATCGGCTCTTTGAACGCGACCTCCTCGCCTTCTCGTGAAGCCATACCCTGGATTTGCGTGATGTCGTCATCGAGCTTGATAGTCGCGATGCCCGCAAACATCTTCTTGAGATGCTTCATTATACGCACAATGTCTTTGCTGTTCCCGATGATTTCGAGTAAATCTTCGTCACCAACGAAGTAGAAGCGAGGGAAGGAAGCCCGCTCTCGTTCCAGATATTCGCCGAGAGCCTTTTGTATCTTATTCAGCAGGTCTGCAAGGCGCTCGAAGCTCTTCTGGATGCCTGGGATATTCATGACGTCCGTGATGAATGGGGACTTGTAAACCTTCTTCATCACGGTTAGAAATTCGGTGTTGATGTTTTGAAAACGTGCGCTCTCGACAGGAAGGAGGTGTTTGATGTCGGCGCTCCCAGAAAAGATGCCCTCCAGGTACACCCATTGACGTTGAACGTCGATCCATATGTCTGTTGACACGTCAGCGTTATTTCGCAATTCAAAAGGGTTGTGAAGCTTTACCAAAAAGGACGTGTATCCGGTTGAGCTTTTCTTCCCAGGAGCTTGCCTTAAAAACAAATCAACGGTGATCCTGTGACTTAATACCGTAAGCATACCTCTTCCTCGAACACTACGGAAAGTTCTCAGCAAAGAAACGATAAAAATATGTAGGGGATATCACCTTTGTAGTAAGGAGATAGCTTCATGGCCACCAAGGAGTTCAAGTTCTCGCTGCATTTGTTAAAGAGATCGTCCCAACCACTATGGAAGCAGGGGTTAGTTTCTAAAGGTAACGCACCCCATATGCGTACCGGATCAAACGACACTTGTTCTGGTAGTTGACAAGATCAAGAGTGTAGTTGGTCCAGGTTTCCTTGACTTGCTTGATGTACTCCTCAAGAGCCATCTATGACCAGTAAATCGAGGTCGCGAAGAAGGGTAACAAGAGCGAACCTCTCCCTGAGCTTGAATGATGACATCTTTGATTTTACTTTCATTCTTCTTCAGGTCCAGGTCGTAGACATTACCCAAGGTCATACTACACACAACAAGTTCGACCAACATCGACGGAAAGAATAACGGGATGACTTACAGTGTCAGACTTGGTTGAGACGATGTCTTCAGCAACTTGAATAGCTGTTTCCAGTGTCTGTCCTTAAGAGCCTCGCTCTTTAGCTCCCCGATGAGGGTGTTCGACTTGAGCAGACCCCTCAATACATCCTGCACGTATTCAAACGCCGCATATTGCCGCATCCGTGTCGGCATGTCCTTAGTACTACCCAGCAGCCCGTCGATTTGTTGCCTCAACTTCCGCGGTTGAACGGTTGCCCATGCCAAGTCACGCAGCTCGCTGATCTGACTCCAGATGCCAGAGAGCGCTGTCCAGACGGCTTTTAGGTCCCGTAATTCTTCAAACACGGGTTCGAGGCGAGTATGACGGATAAGCTCTAGATCCAAGGCCTCCTTGGCGCGACAGAGGAGATCATAATCCTCCTGCACACGGTTAAGCTTCCCCTCGAACACATTGATTGTATTCATTGCGGTATCGGCACGCATGTTGCCCTGCACCGGACGTATCTGTATCCATTCCTCTAGTATGTCGTTGATCTTGCTCTCCACAATTTTGTCTTCCGCGACAATCTTGAGTTGAAGACCGGCTGTGCAGAAAATATGTCAAGGGTGGAAACGTCGCAATATACGGCATATGGCGAGCGTACCAAGTTGTTCCTGGATTGAGTCATTCTTCCTCTTCAAAATCTCGTTGTATGCACTCCACTCTCCACGTAGTTGGTCACTGTAGAGCCAATCGTCAGGAAATTGGTATCTGAACCTTTCCAGGGTCTTCTCCCCAGAAGCACAGAGTTCGATCATAGGGCCCCATGTTTTCGTTTTCTTCTTGAGGTCCTGGACAAATGTGATGAAGCTGACCGCCGCAGCGGTGGAAGAGTTACTTGGTGCCAGCAGCTATGTGTAGAGTGGTTGAGTTAACACGAAACCAGATGAAGTTACGCGTGAAAATACGCACCTCCATCGTGATGGAACCAAGGCAAGCGTTGAGAGAACCCGTTGACGCGTCCCAACATCGAAGGAAATCCGCGCGAACCTTAACCCTAGTTACGTGTCGCGTTCAGTCACATAACTGAACCTCATTGTCCTGTACCATCAACCAGAAGAACCAGAACACCTTCACCAGCAAATTATAGCACCTCTCTCAACATGTCGGGACGTCAGCAGCGTGTGATGGTTCAACCCATCGTGCGTAATATCTAACTTGTCGCACTCTGATCTTAATCTTTCATCACTGGGCAGAATGTTATCTTCAAAAATCTTCAGCAGGTGCGTCCTCGCGTATAGTAATTAGTTTATCCTCTAATCATTAACCATCCAGAGGGCGAAGGTCGTCGTCTGGCTGTATGACAACATCGAAATGCGGATAGAGGGCCGACTTATTGTACGTGACTGGCCAAGCACTGTCATCGTTGTGTGGAAGTCGTATCGCCACGCTCAAGGGGACGCTCCCTCTTTTTTCCTTGCTCTTGGAGCCTTACTTGCGTGTGCCCAAATTTGTCATTTTCCTTCGATTTATTTTCCGTTTCCTTTCGATCAATGGATACTGATATACCACTAAACTAGGGTTTCGACGAGTTCATGAACGTGGTCATAGATGAGGCAGCGGAGGTGTACGTAAAGGAAGCAAAACCACGGCGTGAACTAGGTGTGTGAGCTGCCAGAGAGTCGCGAGTACTAACAAACACCCTGCCAGGGCGCATCTTATTGAAAGGGGATAACATCACACTTATCCAGCAAGCTGTATGACCCTTCGGCTTTCTCAATTTGTCGTCATAAAAGTTGTTTCGCTATACATGTGTCAGCGAGCTCGCACGTGGCCCAATTTGATGTCTAATCTGATCGGCCAATGCAACTTCGTAGGCTTTGGTTTGCTATTACTATAAGTTGTAAATCGGCAAAAGCCTTGTCAAGTTCAATGACTGGCGGCAGAGGGGACACTCGGCCTGCACGAAGCACGCGTCAGGAGATCCTCTCAAATACCGCCACAGTAAGCAAGGACGCACCCTTTCCCTTCCCCAGCTGTATATGCAATTCCAATCAAAAATATGTCCGCACTCCGTGACGCAGGTCGCAGTACGCTCTTCCAAGCAAAGCGTACAAGTCCTGCCAGCTCTGATGGACGCCGGGACCGTTTCAAGATCGAGGACTGTTAGCTTTTCTGTCCCGTCTGCCGAAGCAAGCTCGGCTTCCGGGTCGTAATTGAGTAAAGTCGAGACAGGACGATCATCGATGTGCGGTTCATCGGGATTGCTGGAGCAGGGGCTCTTCTCGTCGGCAATAGACGGCGCACGCTGCGGCGAACGAGCGCGCAGATAGTTCAGGAGGCGATAGCCTATTCGAACGAGGATGAGGACACCAAGCAATGAGTACGATGGTGGCCGGGTGTTCGGGTCGATCGGCGTGGCGGAAATCTGCAGGTCCACCAATTCGAGAAATCAGTGCTATGCCGAGGCATGTGGTAGTGAATGTGCGCACGCACATGCGGTACGCCCAAGAGCCTCCGCACGAGGCGATAATACACTCCGCTAATATAGAACACAGCGAGATTGACCTCGCCCACGACTTCGAGCGCATTCACGGCCGCAATCGCGATGTCCTTTGACCGTGGGTAACGCGAATATAGGGAAGGTCCCAGCCGCACGAGGAGATATGATGGGATGGTGGGAAGGAGGATGAGAGCTGCCCGGATGCGTGGCGAGCGTGCCCACTTCGGGTGTAACCATATGTTGGTGTACTCCTCTCCCAGAGTCTGGATCGCTAGCAAAGAAAATTCCGGAATCAATGATCGCGAGTGGGGATCGATTGAATTGTGAAGGGGTGAGACCGACCACGTCCTGTCGTAAGTGCGTGATAGACGAGTCGAACGGAAAGCTCGACCTCCTTGTCAAAGCGCGTCAACCAACGTGTTCCTGCGACGCAAGGGGTTCCCGTCGATTATATATGTATGTGAGAGAAATGAGGGATGATTCAGGGGAAGGGGCAAGGGGGCGGTTTGCTCACCGAACAACGAACGCAGTATGTTCTCCGTCTGCTCTCTCAGCGAAGACACGTGAATCAGGTCCCTCTGGTGTGCGCGAACTGGGCTCAGTCAGTCAGCGACTCAGCGTCCGTTCGGCGTTACACTCCATGAGAAACGGGGGAAAAACATTGGGACGGTTTGTGAGAAAATGCTCTCGACGCACTTATTTGGGCTTGCTGTGCGAGTGGGAAGGAGGGCATGCGCATGGAGGACATTGTCAGAGTTATTTGCTTCGGACCTACGGACTGCGTGTGCGTGCGAGGTGTCGATCTTCCCCTTCCAAATTCGTCGCCCGGGGTTTCTGTAAGGTTTGGCGCCGACAGCTCGGACGGTCTCTGAGGGTAAAACACTCCGCTCGCTCACGCTTCACAACTCCCATTTCTGAAATCACTTGCAGAAAAAATGCCTCCTCCCGCGAGACATGGTGGAGAACCATCTATCTGGCAGAAAAGTGCGTTTCTCAACGTTTCCATCTAAATCCAAATCTGTGGTCCTGATGTCTGTCACCCCGCACGCGCAGTGAAGTATGTCTTTTGCTGATTCTGTCATCTCTCACCTGGCTCTCGCGAGTTGACGAAGATCCTTTCTTTTTCTGTGTCATTTTTTGTGTAGAATGGGCGCCCTCATGGGAGGGGGAGTCGGTCTCACCATAGGTTTCATCTTTGGCAGTTATAGCATCCTGCGGTACGCACCTTTCCCGTCCTCCCTCCTCATCTCCGCTGTCCACCGTACTCACGCAACCGAACGAAAAGGGGTGGTGCCGGCCCTCGCGGCTTGCTTGCGACCCTCTCGCAGTACATGCTCAGCAGCGCGGCGACATTCTCGTTCTTCCTTGCCATCGGATCAGTGCGTTCTGTTTCTTACGCATCCTCCCCCCCCCCCCCCCCCCCCGTCCTTCTCTTTCTCCTCTACGATTTCGTTTTTTTCCACCTCAACCCCCCCCCCGCGATCCCCAAAACTCTCCTCCCCCACACCGCCCTATAAAAGCCCCGCGACCAG
>Ga0137397_10003711_pt1 | contig 10657 bp, 11 predicted proteins | sample czorhiz116metaG_FD_106658 | JGI IMG/M metagenome (GOLD analysis project Ga0137397, IMG submission 106658) | Vadose zone soil microbial communities from Angelo Coast Range Reserve, California, USA - czorhiz1.16 metaG | ecosystem: Environmental > Terrestrial > Soil > Vadose zone | place: USA...
GCTCGCCCTCACCGCCAGCTTCACACATCTGACTCCTCTGTTGCACATTGCCCTTCTCCACCATGCTCACCACCTATCTCATCCACGTGTGTCGACATTGCGTTGCCTCGTCCCCTTTCGCCACTCGTCCTGATGCACCACTAACCCCTCCACTTTCCCCCTTGCCACACACAATTCCAATGCCAGTACAATCCGAATACATGACCGACATCGCTCTTCCCTTGTCCACTGATCCGTCGCCCATGCCGTCTCTGCATCTCAACCCCACTGGCACTGTGCACACTCCCCCTCTTGCTGCAGTTTCCTCTCCAGCCCCTTCCCTTCCTGCCCTCTGAGCCCTGATCCTACTGTCAACAATGCCTGCCATCTCTGTCCTTGCCTGGAAGGGCCCTTGCACATCAAGTATAATATTTATGTGTACATAAGCATTTTCTTGTGTAGTACTAGTCTTTCATTACATGTTGGTGCAGACTGGTGCAGGGTGCAGATGTTGGGTGCAGATGTTGAGTCTGGGTTGTCTGATGTATCTAGCTGCTCTCCCAATAGACTTGCATTTTGAATACAGTACCTCTCGAAAAGACTGACATGCCTGGCACACCAGGCATGCTTTGTGACCCTAATCCGAGGTCAAGGCCAAACAGGCCAAACACGGCCCCTGGGCACTTTCGGAACTGACCGAAGCCCAGCCACGTGACTACGGTTTGTCATCGGCCTCGGACGATTTTTAACCAAAACTTGAAATATTACCAGTTCAGGTGCGAGAGCAAGGTGAAGTTGGAGGATCAACATAGTGACCCCAGCGCACCTCGGTGTAGATAAATGGAATTTTCAATGAACATTACCTGGGGGGTTGAGCTGGAGAGTGCTGCACCTTGGTGCGGTGCAATCTACGGGGGCGCTCATGTGCTCATAAGGCTACTCCCTATGGCAGGGAATGCAGGTCCAGGAGAGACTTGCGACATCTCATGGCTGAGTGTTCCACTCTTATGTTGCTCGCAACAATGGGTACCTCTATGTGGGAAGCAGGGGAGGTGCCAAAGGGAAAGGAGCATGCAGTTGGAGGATAGTTATCATGATGGTGAAGAGAGAAAGGGCATGTATCACGAGAAAATCCAAACTGCATGGAGTCAGAATCATAACAATCAAACATGGCGGAAAAAACAGATCTCACCAAATGTGGATGTGGAGCAGGCACCGATATGCGCAGATTTGACCCGATATGAGTACTGCTTACTTGAAAGGCTCCCAGTGGTGCCCGTGCAAAGCACGGGATCCCACTAGTGATATTGAAAGATGAGACTGCGCGCACTAGCACCAAACGGAAAGAGCATGAAAAGGGGAACGGAGCTGCGCAACGCGGACGTGGTGTGGGACGCAAGTCGGCGAGGAGAGATGGGGCCGTTTTTGAGTGTTACGAGAATGGCAACGCCTTTGTGAGATCTTCCAGTGAGGATATGGTTCTGGTTCTGTATGAGGGCGTGCCAGGGTGCGTCACGTCCGGCTTCACTGATCATGCGCCATATTGTGAGCACGGGGAAGGCCTCAGTTCTTGATAGGGTTACGGTGAGGTCAGAGTGACGAGAAGACAGGAAAGTTACTTGTTGGCTAAGTGGGACGTTGTGCAGTGTCGAGAAAAGACATGGCAACGGGAGCAGGTGCCAGGGTGCGAGTAATGGGGATATGTCGCTCCCGGGTTTTTCTCCGACGTCCTACTTTGTGACGTCCACTCAAGGTGACGGCTGTCTGAGTGCGGATCACTCTTGCAGAAACGCGCGGCATAAACTGCGGCCAACTGGTCATCAATTGACTAATGGCAAGTCAGTCTAACTTCGTTCAAAGAGTACCAGGTTAACCTTCATCGAGGGACTCGAGGTCTTTGCGGCCAGTACGACAGGTCTCAAGTCATCCAGTAGTACGGTGTGTATTTCGCCTCAAAGGTTTGATCGAGTACTGAGAACCGAGAGATTGAGGTGTTGAGTAGTCGCTGGCAAGCGGCACGTGCGGCACATCGAGTCAGCTTATGTAATGTCTCATCACGAGCCCCGGCTGTAGGCCTAAATCAGGTTACCGGCTCAACTCACCGAGTGACAACCAACTCCTGTCCTTTGATTCGTTTCTCTTCGCGTCCATTCACCCATGCTGACCCACACGCTGCTTTGAATTTGGCGAGGCCCTCATGACCTCGAAAAGTGACGTTTATCTCTCTTCCGATCAGCGAAGCACCCACCTACAGTATTATTTTTTAAGTCTGGTGATTTTTCGGCTGCGTGATGCCTCTCATTAATCTGCCAGAAATTCGGTGTTCCTCGGCCCGCTTTGGAGCAAGCCACTTCCATCTTTCGGAACCTCTGATGACCTCGTGCTCGTCCTTCTGGCTACTCGAGCACATTGTCCCGACGCCGAAAGAGTATGTCCTTCTCCTTTATCCTTAGCTAGGGTACTTCGGATGGTTCCTAACACGAATAACGTTTATCCGAACGGCTCCTCGAAACAAACTGCAAGGGTGTTGTCCTATGTCGAGTTCTCAGGACCACGCGTGTCTCCTTTTCTCCAGGCTTTCATTCTCCACCACGTGGGAAGGAGGAGGTGCCGGTTATTCAACAATTTAGACAGCCCGGGCTGAGAATCACACAAAGAACCATCTCCAGGATGACGAGGCTCAGTGGTCATGGTTCACTCCCTCTGCGTGGCATGCTCGTCGCTATTCCTGTACACTTGTAGCCTCCAGGTTCAGCTCCGTTCATGTTGCTTCTCCTCGCAACGAAGTTTTGCGTACCCACGGGACATCGGAGAATCCATGGCTCCTCCCACTTCTAGCGTACAGTTTCCACCTATATGTGGCCACAGCTCGCGATGATCCTTGTAATCCCGTCTTCTTGGGATATCCAGCTTCCTCCTGGGTTTGCATTTTGAACGAGTAGTCAGCCATTGTCAGCCATTGTGATCCCGACGAGGAATGCAGCTGCCCCTGATGAGACTCCATGACCACTCCTATCGAGCAATTCGTTTCTCTACCTCTACCCCTGCACTCTAGCGTACTCCTACAGCTTCAGCTGTCTCTCTCGAGAAAGCCCATCCTCGTGAGTGGCCCGAGTCCCGATCTTTGCTGCCAGTGCAAAGCTTGTCTGTGCAGCATAAAAGAGCCGTCTAACTCTGCTACGTTTTTGACCAGGTGGCTACGCCTACTCACTGTGTTCTCACCCGCCCTTGCGATGAAGTTCATCTCTGCTTCGACCATTGCCCTCTCCATCCTTCTCGCCGGGGGCGCCCGCGCGGCAACATACAACGTCGCCGAGACTTTCCAAGGCCCCTCGTTTCTCTCAGGTTTCTCCTTTTTTTCCGCGCCCGATCCGACGCATGGACGCGTGTAAGTGTATTTGTCATCGACTCTTCGCCAAGAGTTTTGCTGACATGGACGGTGACCGCGCGCGCAGTAACTATGTGACGCGGTCGGAGGCGCTAAGCCTCGGACTTGCCACCGTGGACGGCGACAGCTTCATTCTGCGCGCCGACGACACAACAACGCTCAGCCCCGGCGGGAAAGGCCGCAACTCGTTCCGCATCATCTCGAACAACCGGTACGGCACGCATGTCTCCGTGTGGGTAGTCCATTTCGCGTTCCCGTTCTTCCACGTAGCTCGGTGTTCATGATTGGTGGTGGCCACACAGTTTCAACATGCAGCACATGCCGCAGGGTTGTGGGTGAGTCTGTCTGAGCACTTTTCCTTCCTATCGTCGTGGTAAGACGGCGCGACCACACAGGACATGGCCCGCAATCTGGGAGCTCGGTAACACCTGGCCTGAGGGGGTAGGTATTCCAAGCTTTGTAGAGTCTCAAGTTTGTGATGGTGACCCGCGTAATGCTTTCAGGGTGAGGTTGACATAGTCGAAGGAGTCAATGACCAAGTGCCAAATGCCTCATCTTTGCACACAGGCCCTGGTACGTGTCGCTGTCACTGTCGTCATCTGATCACGCGTTGACAGAGGATCACTTTTTATTTTTCAGGGTGCTCTATGCCACAGCAACGCTCACAGACCGGGTAAGGGCCCAGTTCACCTCGTAGCAAATTGAAATTGCTGAACACGGATATTTTTTTCCCTCGCTCTGGCAGCAACCCCACCGGATCGGACTGCTATGCATTCGCAAACGGCAACGCCGGATGTGGCGTGCAGACTACCTCCCCCAACAACTATGGTCCGGCATTCAATAACAACGGCGGTGGATGGTGCGTGAACTGCCCTCTTCCCTGCCCTCCCCATAAGATTGATTAATGAGATATGATATTCCCGTTTTGCAGGTATGCGATGGAGCGCACCCCGAATTTCATCAAGGTCTGGTTCTGGTCACGCCATGCGAGCAACGTCCCATCGGACGTGCTGAACGGCTCCGGATCGATTAATACGGACGCGTGGGGCACGCCCACCGCGTACTTCCCGAACACCCAGTGCAACATCGACAGCCATTTCACTCCTTCGAACATCATCATCAACCTGACGTTCTGTGAGTTGGCGCTCGTCCAGCGTTGTCTTTCTAGTTTCAGAGGGGGAAAAAATTACCTCTAATGATTTTTCTGTTGTACGTATCACACAGGTGGAGACTGGGCCGGCGCTGTCTACGGTTCCTCTGGTTGCCCCGGGACCTGCGAAGGTATGTTATGATACTACTACGTTGTGTGCAGCGTGGAAGCCCTGACTTTTGACCCAAACGTAGATTTCGTCAACAATAACCCCGGCGCGTTCGCGGATGCCTACTTTGAGTTCAACTCGGTGAAAGTGTACGAATAGATGGACACCTCACGGGAGTGTCCTCATTCGGAACGATGTCCTGCGCTGAATCGCGCGAGACTTTCGGTAGGTGTGGAAGTTGGCCGTCACACGGCCACAGGCGTAGTTATTTTCGGACCCTGTGTTTGCGAAAAACAGTTTGTTAAAAGTGGTGAAATATACATCTATTAGGTTTTGTGCCCCAAAATCCGCATGAATAGAAGTCAGAGAAAATAACCGTGTGAAACATCGCAGACGTAGTCCATCGTCAACCCATAGAGGAACGTGGTCCCGAATTAGAACAGGAATAGAAACCTGTGTTGCTCCCCTTGAGCGAACTATGACTGTATGCATGTTCCTCAGATTACGCTTTGATGGAACACTTTTTTTTTTAGAAGACATGTCGCGAAGGGGGAAAATTTTGACGAATCTGCGTGCGATGCCTTTGATTGAGAAGCGGATGGTGCGGCTCTGATCAGAAATATCAGAATACCACTGGCGCCCGGGACGTGGTGCCAGTGAGGCAGCCTTTCAATCACTGGTGTACGACTTCTTACGGCCCTGCCAGACCGTGACGTGACTACTACACATCAGCAAATCGGGGAGATTCTTGTGAGGAAGCACGGCTCCGACTCGGAGTCTCACGAGTTCGATACTACGGGCCGGTACGAGGTATGGGGGCCATCACGCCACCATGATACAAGTACAAGGTTAATAGGATCGCCTTCGGAAAAAACTAGCTGCGGAAATGGGAGACAGTCAGGGTTGACAGATCTGTTCGTCGTGTGGAAAGGTCAATGGTGGTCGCACGTACTACCAAGCGAGGCCGCACTGCCGGTGCAGCGATGAACAAAGAAAAAAAAAGGCGACCGGCGATGGATCGCATAACTAGTAGTACCAGTACTAGTGAAGGAATAAATCGAACGTCGCGCGCCAGGTATGATACAGCATCATGATTCATGATGCCTTATTAATGTCTGATTAATTCCTGTTGATGGCCCGAGGTTCCGCTTATCATCGGTCCGTTTGATCCTAGGATCGAGTACTAGTAGGCGCCGTACAGTCGCATTTTTGGAATGCCCATTAGCTGCGGCGCACCCCTTGATGAAGATACACCACTGTAGCTGGCCGACCGACCCCGAAACTTCCGAAAGAGTGCCAGTGCCATGATGATTTTCTAGATCATATCGATCACTGTTCCCGATCCAAGGATAACTTGTTTGCCTTCGATGGGCGTGGGTGTATGAATGACTGATGCGGGCAATCGTATTGATGATCTGAGATGACATATATCATAGTCACGGTGGTGATTGAACGTGGGAGGGAAACAAATATGTTTGTTAGGTACCGCTAGTGCGGCTTTTCCCACGGGCCCGACAGTGTTGGCCCCAGTGAGTGAGCTCTCACAGTACAGTACTAACTCTCGGGCTCTCGGTCGTAGTAAGCCCTAATCAGGTCACTAGCGCAACCCACTAGACGATAGCGGCTCTTCGCCTTCGGCTCTCTTCTTGTCGTTTGCTCATATGCTGACCGTAGTCCCTGGCACTGTCCGCTGCTTCGAATTCGACCAGGTCTCTCTGCTCTGTTTCAGGTGGCGTGTCAGTGATCCTCTCACATAAATCTCCCAGACTCGGTGCCCGTCGTCCTGCTTTGAAGCAAGCCACTCCCCATGTTTTGGAACTTCTGATGGCCCGGTGCTCCGTGCTCATCCTTCTGATTACTCGCGCGCATTGTCCTGACACTTGAAAGGGCGCTGGCATATCAAAGTGCTTTGGATGGTTCTTGACTTTTCATCCGGCCGGCCTCTCATAACAATCTGCACGGGTGTTGTCCTATGCTAGTCCTTAAGATGCACTGGCAAGGGCGTGTTTCCTTTTCTCAGAGCTTGGAACCTTCTCCGCATGGGCGGGATGAAATATTACACAGCAATTTACACAACCAGGCCTGAGAATCGCACACAAAGAATCATCGATTAATCGTTTCCAGGATAACGAGTCACCCGTGACGAGACTTTGGCGGTCATGGTTCACTCCATCTGCATGGCGCCATGCTCGTCACTATGTATGTACATTGATCGAGTTCTATACCCCCAAACCCACATGAATGGAAGTCGGAGGAAAAAACTTACAGTATGAAAGTATTGCGAATGTGGATCGTCGTCACCACAAGGAGACGTAGTCCTGTATTAACATACCCAAAGGGGGAAAGAACCCTGAGAAACGATTTTGCGACGCATTCAGTCGTCGAGGGTGCGATGATGCATGCAACTCGCATCAGAATATCAGAATATCAAGAGCGCCGAGGGCGTGAAGCCAGAAAGGGGCTTTTCAGTGGACTTCTTCTCGCGATTCGACCGTGGCACTGGCACAACTAATGTTCGATTCGGACCAATGTACCCGTTGAATAGTTAGTATTGAGGCTCGATGGAACCTACCGCAGAAATGATACAGTCTATTAGTTCAATGACGGTTGCACTGCGAGTCTGCAAGCTGCAACGATCAACCGAAAAAGGGAGCGACTGGCGATGGATCGCTGTAACAGTATCCAGTATAGATAGTGGAGAAGAAAATCGAACCGCGCGCCAGGTACGACCTCGACGACCGCGATTGTGAGCGCGTCATGATACAGGACGGCCTGGGAGTTGTACAACAGGTGTGATTCCAGGGGACTCGGATCATGGTCGCGATGCTACTGGCTAGTACTGTATATCATATATCATGCATACGTGTGGTCCGACGGACCCAGAGGGAACCCCGATGCAGTATGTGAAACACCGCAGCTGTAGTGGTGACCTGCCATGGATTGCAAAGTACCGGAATTAGTTGCCAATGGGACAAGGGACCTCACAGCCAAGACCAGCTTGAAATGCCACACGTCCAGGCTCTACTTGGATGATGAGAAATTACCCGGCCCGTAGGAACTGAAATTACCGAAATCCGGATCAATAGGCAGTGCAGAGTCCGACTCGGCAAGTGTTCACGCGCACTGGCACAGGAAAAAGAAGTACTCACCTGCCGTATGAATGAAAGGTTACAACATACAGAATTCATACAGTACGCCGCACAGCCCAAGAAGCACCCGTGACGGGTCCGACGGCCAGGTCTCAGGTTTGTCATATTCATACGAAGAACTGTCAAACGAACGCACATGGCGATGATGCCGAAGTGATGAAAAATGACGTGATCCTTGGTTTTTGGTCATTCGGCCCTTTGGGTAAAACAAAAAGAAGACCCCAATGCGGGCGGGTTTTGATTTGCAAAGTGAAGTTTGAGAAGCAAATAGAGCAATGGCCGTAGCCTTGGCGCTTAGCATCGGGCTGTATCCGGTTGCTGCTCTATTGGTTTTCCAGGTTCCAGGGCCCGTTCGGACTTGGATGCGGGGTTCTGAAATCTCAGTGCCTAACTATGGGTCCGTGGCTGGCCAGTGGTACTTGTGCGGGGACTCCTGCCAACAATGCCGCCGTCCAGGATAGGACAGAAACCCCCCAACTCTGTACATGCCCATCAAATGTTTGACACCGAGGATCGTGGGTAGGTCAGGTGGCCGAATGCCAACATTCCGATAACAATAAGAGATCGTCCGTTTCGTCAATACCCACGCGCACCGTGCCCGCACCCGTGACCCGCCGGGAGCTCCTCCTCCTTGATTCGGACCAGGATCGTCCTCGCGCTGTCAGAGGGAAAATCTGACTTGGCTAATCGGACCGAAACGCGGACTTGGTGAGGAATGCGTGCGCGATCGAGGTACTGTAGCCGCCTATTGCTGCGGGCGATTCAGGTGACCCGGGCGTTGGCAACGCCAGCAAGTAGGTAGGCACTACTAGTAATAGTACTCGTCTATGCCACCCCGGACTCTCTCACGGCGCAAGGCTATGATTGCCGGGCTGCGCCTCACTACCACATGTCGGATCACATCCCATTCGCTGCGTTAAGAGCGCTTGGTTGTTTCCAAGTTACGCGTGGAATACGAGTACAATATTTCACTGGCAGTCCCTGCAGGGGCTATGGAAACCTGTGCGTACAACTGTTTCTTCTACCGAGAACATCAGACGTTCATATGCACCAAAGCCGTCAACGATCTTGGTTGGGAATTCATAACCCACACGGTAATCACATGGGAACCGCATGTGGATGTCCTGCGGAGGGCACTATCCTGCTCCGCTGGTACGGCCTACGGCAATGATGGAGTCTCGCTTGGTAATTTCCCGCGCGCATCAAATGACTCCCACTCTTCACCGCTAACAATCCAACCTGAGAACGGAGCACCTGACCCTAATAAAGATTGCTTTGCGACTTGGTAGGTTGTCGCAGTCTTCTTGACCTCGTGATATGAAGTACTCTCCCTATGGAAGGTTGAGTAGGGTCGCACCACTGATCATGAGAAACGTAAACAAGCAGACACACCGGGGCACCTGGTGACCAAGAATGTTCATGGTGGTGCGGGTAAGCTCGAATAAGGACATCTTTGAGAGCATAGGGCTGCGTGGTGTTTTCGAAACGGTAAAGACTGAGACTGGGAGAGGGAGGTAACATGATCAGAAACGCCGCACCGGAACTTAGGATTGGACCTGTGCTTTGGCGACACGCCGCGCTTGAGGCCATTGATGAGGACCTCCCACCCGCTGTCTGCTACCCAGCAAGCCGCTGCGTAGGGTCGAAAAAGTTAGGGTTTTGTCCCAAGATGCCGTTCCCGCTACCTGGACGGACCATCATTCGACGTAGTATTGATGGCAGTGGAGGTCATGACAGAAACCACAGAACACGAGTGTTGGAATGGAAGATCCGCAAAGTAGATCGTGGGACGAGCAACGCCATGTGGCGGCGGAAGGTCTTATTTTTCGTGGATACGTAGCGGCGTAAACTATCATATCATGCAGGCCAAAAAAAACCTTACTTTCCAAACGTCCGAGCCTTTCGTAGAACGCGCGATCGCAGTCTGCTCGAACTCGTGCTCGCATGGATTCATCCACCTCGCCAATCACGATCGCGTGGATGTACACGGGCGCGAGGACCAGACTCGCGAGCGCCCCCTGTATGCCGAGCACGGACCAGCGCGCGATCTTGTCGCTGCAGGACATGCTGAGCACGCGTGGGGCGTCACCACGCCCCGGTTTAGTCCGTAACACGCCGAGCCGCGCGTACCCATCACGGCCCCGTGACGGCGTGCCCGGCGGCAGGAGAGGACGCACGACGGCATCCATGTGCGCGGACACTTCGGGGTCCTGCGCGGTCGCAAGAAGTCCCATGGATGCATCTCCGCCTGCCAACGCAGGAGAGTGAAGAATTGAAGAAGAAACAAGAAATCAAGGATGCGCAAAGGGGGGAAGTGGTGGGAGAAAAAAAAAAAAAGGAATGAGCCTTGGTGCACGGAGCCGAGGAAGAGGAATGGAGTAGGAATGGACCGTACATGGCACGGTCGATACGTACATCCAAAGATGCACGTTGTCCCTGAGCGCGTATAGACCATCCGGGCGCGGACAAACCCACGTGGAGGAACCCGAACCCGAACCCGAACCCGAATCCTCAGGCTCCGAGTCGGCGTCGCGACCCGCAGGCCCAGGCTGTGTGCGGGCCCGGGCACGAGCATCGCGCTGCACCTCCTCGAGGAGCCACCGCACCGCGCCCCGGCGCGCGATCACTTCCGCGTGCGAGTCGTGGAGGGCGTCGCCGCGTTTGGGCAGGCGGCAAGCCGGGAGGCACTTGGCGCCGGCGCCGAGGGAAAGGAGTACTAGTCGCGTCGCGGTGTGCGAGTGGTGGCCCGTGTGGTCCGGCGTGCATGGATCCTGATCCGAGTCCGAGTCGTGCTGCAGCGCCAGCCTGAGTGCGAAGCCGGCCAGAACGGTGTATTTCCCTGGTTGCGGGGCGATGGGCAACTGGGCGTACTGCGAGAGGAC
>Ga0137397_10003712_pt1 | contig 10657 bp, 10 predicted proteins | sample czorhiz116metaG_FD_106658 | JGI IMG/M metagenome (GOLD analysis project Ga0137397, IMG submission 106658) | Vadose zone soil microbial communities from Angelo Coast Range Reserve, California, USA - czorhiz1.16 metaG | ecosystem: Environmental > Terrestrial > Soil > Vadose zone | place: USA...
TCACCGCCGATCAACTTCCTAAAACGATATAGGATTTCCGCTATTTTGCTGTGACTTTCCGGGCACAGTCGCCCACAAACAACCCACACTTGCCACGAAAAGTTGAGGTGGTCAGCTTAAGCTAATGAAAATACTGTGGAAATTGCCAATGCTTCGGATGAAGAATTATCACGTTTAGTTTACTTTTTAAGCAGAGCTAGATCGAAGTTGAGGCAACGGCTTTTTGGATCGGCCGCTGGCCTGGCCGGCATTTTCGCCGTCTATTCGATAGGAAACGCAACCGTGCTGGATCCAGTGATCGCGGTGGCTGTAGTGGAAGAGGTCGCACGTGATCCGACTGTCGATCAGAAGAAAGATCATGGGGATCGCCGTTGCGCTGATCGTCCTGATGGCCGTCACCGCCACGCTGTCGATGATATCGGTGATTCAGGTCAGCGATCGCCTCGAAGAACTCACGCAAAGTTATGTTCCGGCCTATGGAGATTTGGCGCGGGCCAATATTCGTTCGGTTGAACGGGCCTTGGCCCTGCGCCGCATGGTGATCGAAAAAATCAGGCCGCCATCGGGCGCTGACCGGTCTGCGGCCATCCGTAGCGCGTTCGACGCCAAGGGCGCGGAATTCGATCGCGAAGTGCAGGCCGCGCAGGCCATGATCCATGCCTTGATTGAAAAAAGAGGTGCGTCGGGCGACGCAACGGCGCTGGTTCGACTAGAGAGCACGCTCGACGGAGCTGTCAGCGATTCCCGCCGCCATCTCAACGATGAGATCGAGCGCCTGCTGCGCCTGCTCGACTCAGGCGACAGCAAAGCCATCGACGAAGGCCTTGCTCGCGTGGATGCCCTGCGCGATGAGCTCAATGAGAAGCTCGACACCATCCGGGCGGACATGCTCGCTCTGCTGCGCATGGAAGCCGAGGTGACGACGCGCAAACAGCACCATGTCGTGCTGATCGCGGCGGCCTTGACGGCTCTCGCGACCATCCTGGGTCTGGTGTTCTCGACATTGGTCAGTGCCGGCGTAACGCGCCCGGTCCGACGGTTACTGGAGGGTGCGCGTGCGGTCGAGGCGGGTCGTCTCGAAGAAACGGTCGCGGTCACCTCGCAGGACGAAATCGGCCACCTGACCACTGCGTTCAACCGGATGATCGAGCAGCTTCGCCTCAAGGAACGTATCCGCGAGACCTTCGGCAAATATATCGATCCACGCATCGTCGAAGGGCTGATCGACCGGCCGGCGCTGGCTGCCGAGGGACAACGCCGCGTCATGACCGTTCTGTTTTGCGACGTCAAAGGATTTTCCAGCACCAGCGAAGGGATGACCCCGCAGGGACTGGTCAAGGTGATGAACCGTTACTTTTCGACGATGTCGGCGCCGATCCGCCGGCATGAGGGCATCATCGACAAATATATCGGCGATGCCATCATGGCCTATTGGGGACCTCCGTTCACGGACGACGCCGAGCAGGCGAAGCTTGCCAGCCTTGCCGCGCTGGAAATGCTGGAGCGCGTTCCGCAATTGCGCGCCGAACTTCCCGAGTTGCTCGGGGTTCGCACGCTTCCCAACAATTTCGATGTACGCATCGGCGTCGCCACCGGCGAAGTGCTGGTCGGCAGTATCGGCTCCGAGCTGATGATGAGCTACACCGTGATGGGTGATACCGTGAACCTGGCATCGCGCCTGGAGGGCGCGAACAAAGAGTATGGCGGCCGCATTCTCGTGTCCGAGGCCACCGTCGCCGGTGCCTCCGCCGCCATCGAAGTGCGCGAAATCGATCGGATCGTGACGCTCGGTCAATCCAGGCCTCAAACCGTGTTCGAGATCATGGGACAAAAGGGGGAGCTGACGCCCGAACGGATCGAACTTCGTGATCGCTTCGCCGAGGGGCTGACGGCCTACCGCGCGCAGCGTTGGGACGAGTCACGTCGCGCCTTCGAGGCAGCGCTCAAGGCCGTACCCGGCGATGGACCGTCGACGGCCTTCTTAAAGCGCCTCGGCCGCTTCGCAGCAAACCCTCCCGGGCCCGACTGGGACGGCGCATGGCACCTTGAACAAAAGTGACCTTGGCCGGGCGTGACGTCGCAAAGCGGCTCTAAAGCGTTTTCGAACGAAGTGGATACCGGTTCGCGTGAAGAAAACGCGTCAAAACAAGAATCTAGAGCTTCGGTTCTGATTTAATCAGAACCGATCGTGCTCTAAGCCCGCCGTCAATAACGAGGCGCGATCTGGAGTTCCAACAACGCCATTCTTTGCAGCGTGACGGGGTCTCTCTCGCCCTCCTTGGCGGTGCGAAGAATGGTTTCGGCTATGGCGTTTACATGCGCGGAACTGACCGGGTCGGGCAGCGACGCAACCGCCGCATCGAGCGCATCTTTCATGATGCTGATGGTTTCAGGCGGAAAAGATGCGTTCGAAAAGTCTTTCATCTCGAGTCAATCTCACTAGCAACGTCGCTACGCTCAACGTCGTCCAGCAATTCCGTCAGGGTAAGAAGATGTGTCGGCAACTGGACCGGATTCCCTGTCGGCGTGGCACGCAGCCTCTCGCCGATCTCCGTGCAGATTGCACCGCTATGGACGCGGTCGATTTGAACGCCGTTTGGATCCTGGCTGGTCATGACGGGCCCGTTGGTTGCAATTCAACTTGCAGACCAAGTCCCAGAAGGGGAATTGGTTCATTAGGGATGGCCAGAAACCGGAAATGAAAGGCCCCGCCCGCTGCGGGGGCCCGGAGGATGGCAGACGAAATACCCGATATGCCTCAAAAACCGGCTTCTCGGGAATGTCGCCGTTTGGCGCAAGGCGGACATTTGCCGAGGTATGAGGCCCGGCTCGGGCCAACGCCACCATCCCGCCCACGCGACGTCTCGCCATCCCAGAGAATCTCTGGAGTGGCAACCGCGATATTGGAGTCGATGGTGCGAGGACTATACCAACTACGCGCGCGCCAACGCGTCCCGCAGGTCGAGGCGTTCCCCGCCTGGCTTGCTGACGTAAAGATGGCTCTCCAATACGGATTGCATGTTCTCAAACATTGAATAGAGATCGTCGCAATAGACCGAAGGATTATCGTAACCGTTTTTCTTGGAAAAACGATGCGGAAGATAGCCGCCGCCGCAGGCGTTCATGAACCTGCACTTCTGGCAGGTCTCGCAAAGATTGATCGAAGCATCGCGTGCGGCTTTCCAGCGAGGCTCGTTCCTGACGTCGTCGATCGCATGCTCGAAAATGTTGAACTTCGTTTGCGTGAAGCCGTCGCCCGCAATCCGCAGCACGTCGTGGGCCTCCACGGAACCGTCGGTCATGACGGTGCAAAGTTCGATAGGTTTGTGGCCTACGCCCTCGGTCGGTGAATTGTTGCCGAGCAAGGCGGTGATCATATCGGAAATGATCCGGATATTGACCGTTGGCTTGCCGCGGTTTGCCTCTAGCCATGAGTCGAACAGACCGTTGTAGAACGCGGCAATGGATGGCGGGTTCTCATCCACCGTCGCATCAGGGATCATGATGTCGTAGTTGGCAATTCCGCATTCGGCGAAAAATTCGACATACTGCTGCGGCAGGTAAGCGGGATTGCAGACTGCCAAAGCGCTTACGCCGATGTCGCGTGATACAAGCATGCGAGCCGCCCGTTCCACCGCGGCGTGGGTGCCCGTACCTTGAAACGTCCGGCGGTGAATGTCGTGAATATGCGCCGGTCCATCCAGGCTGATCGCAACCGAAATGTTGCGAGCCTCGAAACAGTCCAGCCATTCATCGTCAATCAATACGCCATTGGTGGTCACCGCGATGGGGATGTCGCAGCCCGTTCGCGATGATATGGCTTCGCAGGCCTCGGCGATGCGGTGAAAATTCTCGATCCCCCACAGCAGGGGCTCGCCGCCGTGCAGAATGATGGGAAAATCGACAAGGGAATGCTTGGCGACGTGCTCCTCGATGCGCTGCAACAACCGATGCAGCACGTCGGCGCTCATGAGCTTGGGCTTGTCATAAACGGCCGCGTCGCGGAACCAGTAACAATAAGTGCAGTCGATGTTGCATCTCGATGCAACCTTGACAAGCAGCTGCGAGATTGGCTGATCCTGAAAGGCGGAAGCATCTGGATCGTCAGCCGACATGCCGATACCGGGTGGGTACGAGGAAATTACGAAGTAAACCTAATACCCTCGGATAAACCCGCCTCTGCGAAATCCGCCGCCCCCTCCATATCCCGCTCTGCGAAATCCGCCCGCGTTTGCCCCTCGGATAAAGCCGCCTCGTCGGAAATAAACCTGGGTCACTTCTTCCGAATTTTGTGCGCGTAGATCACTCAGCAATGCATCGATGCCCTGATGATCGCTCTGAATTGTTGCGCCAGGCCCATGCAGTTGGACGAGGCTCGCTAAAACCTTCAGCGTCGTAATCGGCATGATTGTGCTCCTTTTTTTGCGACGCAACTAAAGGGAACGAACGAAAGGCCGGTGTATGCAAAACATCTGAGCGTTGGTGAAGTTTACACCTTTTCCATTACCACGGCAACGTGGCGGGCTCGCTTGTGAAGGTTTGTTCCGTCGACATGAAGCAATATGTTCCCATCGGCTCATTGGCCGACGTCACACCCGCTTCTCAAAGACGGCAGTCAGAGATCAAAGAGCGTAGCAACCCATATTTCCCCGGAGATGCGCGGCGCACCAGCGGACATAAACTCGGGCCTTTTCGATTATCCACGACGGCCCAAAGTCGACCTGTGACCGCTATTGGCGTGAAGCGGACAGCACGCTCTCGCTTCCAGAGATTGCGCAGAGATGCCGTCAGGGTTAGTTTCCCCCGAAAGAGGGAGGCAGCGATGCGCTATGGTCTGTTCATCTTGGGGTTGCTTGTGCTTTCTGCACCGGCGCATGCCGAGTCCCGCGGAGCCTATGTGACAATGGTCTTGCAGGCCTTCGCCGCAAAGGTGGAATGCCCCGGCATGGACGTCGTCTATCAGGATCTGCTGCAGAAGGCCCAGGAGATGCAACTGCCGGACGGAACCACCGAGAAGGTGCGAAAGGCCATCGCTTACATGCACACGGGCGGGAAAATGGGCGAGCGCCAGGATGACGATCTGATGTCTGAAGTCGCCATGGCGACCAAATCAACAGACCTGGATCAGAACCGTCTCGGCATGACAACCTGGTGCGAGACTCAGAAAACGAGGCTCGCCGGATTTGTTCGCACGAAAAACTAGCTTCGGCTCAGCGTTGGCGCGAAGCGGACCCTAATCAGTCTTTGTCTTCTTGACCGTCTTTTTGGCGGGGTGGGCCTGTTTGGTGCGGTGGGCCTCTGCCGCATTGCGCATGGACCTTGCGTAACTGTCGGCGGCGTTGTCGGCGGAAATTTGCAACCGCGTTGCGGCGGCCGCTCCCTGCGACATGGTATTTTTCGCGATCTGCTTATATCGCTCCTTGGTCTCTTTGTCTTTCGCCTTGGCAGCGAGGCTGAGGTATCGATCACGCCGGCTTTTTGCCGCGGCCATGAGACCTTTATTCTGTTGCTTCGCAAGGAGCCGAATCACGACATCCAGATCGGCGTCCGCCATCTCAAATTTCCTCAAGTGCCATCACAATATGGCATATGATCGAGTATGCAATTGCTGAGCGCACTTTGCAATTATGCGGCTGGCGAATGCACCAATTGCTCCGCAGCGGACTTCAGGTCCGGTCGAGACCGGGACAACGTCAAGCGCTGGGAAAGTCTTCGGTCTGTTTTGAGCGGGAGCGACTTAGGCCGATATCGCGCCGGCCGACCCCTGTGGGAGTAAGGAATGTTGAACGTCCGCTTGTGGCAAAGCGGACATACCGGTCGGCTGATCGCGCGCAAGTACGTGAACAGACTGAAACTGAACGCTTGAGGGGGAGCAGAGCCGCTCTCCGTGCTGACCGGGTGCGCTCGTCAGCCTTGCGTGCCCGTGGGTTGAACCGCTGCGTGTGCTGACGTAAGCGTCCGCGATGAACGAGCCGACAAGCGGCGTTGAACCTTTAGCCCAAAAATCAGACGCGACAACGGGCCTGTTTGGAGTCGCGTGCGGCCTTGGCGCGGCACTGTTCTGGGCGCTCGGCTTCGTGGCGACACGGCACGGCCTGAAAGTCGGATTCACGCCCGCGGACCTGCTGATGCACCGTTTCTTGTGGTCGGGCCTCGCCTTCCTGCCGCTCGCCCTTCGCGCCGGCCTCGGCGATCTCTGCGGCATCGGATGGGGCCACGGACTGGTACTGATGGTGCTGGGCGGACCGGTGATGTCGATCATCAGCTATACCGGCTTCCTGTTCGTGCCCTTGGGGCATGGCAGCGTCATCCAGCCTTCCTGCGCGACCCTGGGCGGTCTGTTCCTCGCGGCCGCCTTGCTCAGGGAGCGAATTTCGTATTCGCGGTTCTTCGGCGCGGTCGTCATCGTCGGCGGCCTTGCCGTGATCGGCGGCGAGTCGATCGGCCATATCGGACTCAGCGGCGTGCAGGGCGATTTGATCTTCGTCCTGACCGGTTTCATGTTCGCGGGCTTCGCCACGCTGGTGCGGTATTGGCGTGTCTCCGCCTTCTCCGCGGCCGCCGTCATCAATGTTCTGTCGCTCTCGCTGTTTCCGGTCTATGCGGCATCGGGCGGGTTCGGCCGCGTGGCGGCGATCGGCCTCGGCGAGAATGCGCTGCAAGCCCTGGGGCAGGGGATCCTGGCCGGCCCCGGGGCCCTGTATCTGTTCACGTTCTCAATCCAGCTTCTCGGCGTCGCCCGCGCCGCGATTTTCCCGGCGATCGTGCCGGCGCTGACCCTGCTCATCGGCTGGCTGCTCCTCGGTGAGCCGCCAACCACGCTGCAGGCGGCGGGGCTTCTCACGGTGCTCTCCGGGTTCTATCTGGCGCAGCGGCAGCGTTAGGTTTTTGTGCCGGGTGCCATAGCAGCTCAGAAGGCAGAAGTTCTTGCCAGTCGCTGAATGACCGTTCCTGGCGGCTTGGCCGACACTGCCGTTTGGCGGAATGTCCACTTTGCGTGCCGGATTTTGACCTGGAACCGACGTCACTGGCCTCTTCCGATATCGCTATCCGAGCCGCTATGATCGCCTTCGGGAGGGGCGAGCATGAAGCGCCGCGAGGTTATTTGTATTCTCGGCGGTATCGCGGCGGGATTTTGGCCCCACCGCACCATCATCGCCGCGATGGCCGCATTGGTGCTGCTGCCGATCGAGGTCAGCGATGCCGGCTGGCTGTCGGATGTTTTCAAAAGCTCGTCGAAGCAAGACAAATCGGCAAAGCGCGTCATCTCGCGAAAGCGAGCCGCCTTGGCGAAGCCTGCCGCCTCGCCAAAGCTCCACGCTGCAAAGCTTGCCGCTCTAGGGCCGGCCGCCTTGACCCCTTCCGCTTTGAAACCGGTCTCGACAAGTTGCGATCCCTCGAAATTCCGGATCGTTCTGGATGTGGGGCATACCGCCGAATCAGAAGGCGCGATCAGCGCCCGCAATGTCGCTGAGTTCGTCTTCAATCTGCGCCTTGCGCAGCGGATCGAGGAGAAATTGAAGGCCGAAGGTTTTGCCGAGACCAGGTTGCTCTTGACCGAGGGCAAGGCCAAGCCCAGCCTCGTCAAACGTGTCGCCGCCGCCAACAATCTGCACGCGGATCTCTTCCTGTCGATCCACCATGATTCCGTGCCCAACAAACTCCTCGATGACTGGGAATTCGAGGGCAAGAAAAGCCATTTCAGCGACCGCTTCAGCGGTTATTCCGTCTTCGTCTCCCGCAACAATCCGGATTTCAAGACGAGCCTCTCCTTCGCCGAACTGGTCGGCAGGGAAATGAAGGCCCAGGGCCTGCAATATGCCCAGCAATATACCCAGCCCATTATGGGTCGGTACCGGCACCCGCTGCTGAACAAGGAAACGGGCGTCTATAGCTACGATCAGCTCGTCGTGCTGAGAAAGGCCCGGATGCCTGCCGTCCTGCTGGAGGCCGGCTCGATCATCAACCGGGACGAAGAGCTCAAGATGGACTCGCCGGAACGCCGGGACATCATCAGCAGCGGTGTCACGGCGGCCGTGAGGGAATTCTGTGATCCTCGCTGGGCCATCCTCGGTCCGCTCTGATGGCGGTGACGCATCCGGATATCAAAAATTTCTCGGCTTTTTTTGGCCCAGGCGAATAAGCAGCCACCGCCGGGGGTACGCGCACAATTGCCGACGTCCGCCAAAAATAGCTCGCTGAATAGTCAGCCTGTAACTCCGATCGCGTCACTGCATCTTGTCATGAAAAATGTAATTGCCAACTTTATCGTCTGTGCATTCGCTGTTGTGTGCAATTCAGCAGCGTGGGCTGATGCACGGCTGCCTAAAGGCTTAGTGTATCTAAGCAAAGTCGATCCAACGATTCATCAGGACATGCGCTATGCTGGCGCGCATAATTTTGTCGGACGGCCCATCGTGGGGTATGCGGCCGCGGAGTGCATTTTATCGGAGCGAGCCGCTGCTGCCTTAAAGGCCGCGCAGGAACTGCTAGCGGCGAAACAACTTTCGTTGATCGTTTGGGATTGTTATCGGCCGGTGCAAGCGGTTCATGATTTCCTAAAGTGGACAACCGATTCGTCCGCATCGCAAATGAAGCGAGAGTTTTTTCCCAAGACGAACAAGAACCTGTTATTCCCGCTTGGATATCTGACAAGACGTTCGAAGCACTCGCGCGCCAGCACTGTCGACTTGGGGATCACGCCGAGCTCGCTCAAAGAGCTCCCAGCTTTTGATCCCAAGGCAAAACTCGTCCCCTGCACAGAAACTCAAGGGGTCCGCTTCGAGGATGGTACAATCGACCTTGGAACAGGTTATGACTGCCTGGACGTGCTGGCAAATGTTAACGCGAAAGAAGTGGGCAAGGTGGCGCGGGACAACCGAATCTACCTCAGAGACATCATGCGATCAGTCGGATTTAGACCCTACAATAAAGAGTGGTGGCATTTCGAGCTGCGAAATGAGCCTTTTCCGACCACCGAATTCGACTTCCAGATCCACCACGCAGAATAGTTGGTCGTTGTCCGGCGATGGATTTGCACAACCGTCGTACGACACCGTCACACAAAAGAAAGTCGGAACCGACTTCAACCCTTTTGCAGCGCCTTGATCTCATCGAATTTGGAAAGCGCTCGTTCAAATTTGACATTGAAGAGCCACATCGCATCAAGAATTTCGCGAAAGTTTGCAGATGTTCTTGTCCTGTCAGCCTGTCCAAAGGCGAAGATGCTGTTGTTTCGCAGATATCCCATGATCTTCGGGTCGGAAATTCTATAGTTGACCAGGTTGCCTGACTTGAGTGCGGACCTGGTCGGGGTGGGGATGATCTGGATGAGTTCAAAGAACTTCATCTGATCGATCGGATCTGGCAGCGCTTTCACGATCGCCGCTATTTGCGGGAAAATATCTGCGTGGGCGCTCATAAGGGCATCGCGCACGGCGGTCCAATGGTTGAGCCGATGATCCAGATTGCCAACCCGTGCCTCTTCCTTGTCGTCGCGAAGGATCAGCGCAGGATCAAAGGCTGCTATCGACTCTTTTATCGATGCCCACCTCTTTCGACCAATTTGATCTTCGGATGGACCGGTCTGCAAACTTCCCTTGTAGCGATTCGAGCGTGCATTGCCTATATTTTGCTTGCCATTCGTCTCGGCAAAGAAGAGCCCCAAGCTGATGCGACCGGCCGCTTCGGCATAGGGCGCATCAAGACCCCTGGCTCGCGCAATAGCAATTCCCAAATCGACAACGTCCTTGAATGGAGTATCTGATTTTTGCGCGTTGACGGGCGGCGCATCCATGAGGTCGAAAAGCTTGCTGTACTCATCGACCAGCGGCTCATTGTCGGCGTCGAAGTACGCCGGAGGCATTCCCAATTTATTGGTCCCTCCGATCTTGGATGGGAGCGCGTCGGTGAGGTCTTTGTAGGCACTGATCATGTCGTTGCGTGCAAGGTAGAGTGCTTGTCCCGGCAAGTTCGGCAGCGGTTGATTCGAATTGATCTGTGCGCGCCGCTGGTCCAGGATTGATTGGAAGTTGTTGACTGCATTGTTGTACGTATTGAGCGCATCCGACTGTTTTTTCGAGAGTGCGCGCGGCTGACCCATTGCAGGAGACGTAAAGCTGAGATTGCCGATGGTGGCCGAAACGAGCGACGCCACCATGTTGATGATCGCATCGACGGCGATGGAAACCGGCGGCGTGAAGAAGAGTCCGAGAGCAAGAGCTGCCGTGGGCGCAGCGGTATGACTTTTTATCCCCATGGCGGTCTCCCAGTGCCTAAGTACGAATCACTGGATCGTAAACAACGAACGCGACGCTTGGTGAGACGAAAGCCCCAAATCCGATGCGAAGACCGCTGATGGCGCAAAGCGGACATTCGGCGCGACGCGTAAGTCGGCTAAGTGCCACTTGCTGCCATGAGCAGATGCAGCGAACTATCCTATGAAACCGGGCAATGGTCGATCAGAGGGTGGCGGCCGAAAAGCAAAACGGCGTGGGGACACCCTACATACCGCCCATGACGCGCCGCTTAAAATGCCGGATCGATCCCGAGCAGAGCCCCTACACCTGCATGCTGCCGGAGCACAAGCCGGTGCGGCGCGGGCGCGAGATGATCGACCTGCTCGCGGTGGAGGAGCCGAAGCCTAAGCCGGCGAAGA
>Ga0137397_10003713_pt1 | contig 10654 bp, 8 predicted proteins | sample czorhiz116metaG_FD_106658 | JGI IMG/M metagenome (GOLD analysis project Ga0137397, IMG submission 106658) | Vadose zone soil microbial communities from Angelo Coast Range Reserve, California, USA - czorhiz1.16 metaG | ecosystem: Environmental > Terrestrial > Soil > Vadose zone | place: USA...
CGAACTCTGCCGCGCGAACGAACGCCCGATGCGCGCAGCCTGCGCCATCTCGACCTGCTCGCAAAGAACTACTACGGCGCGCTCGGGATTGCGGAAGGCCTGATGTTGAACAAGGAGGGCTACTCGGTCGGCGCAGTCGCAAACTTCCTCGACCGCGCGCGGGACATAATGCCCCCCGACATCCCCAAGTCGCATCAGTCGCGTTTTTTCTACCTGCGGGGAGCGGTTCGCGCCGACATGCGGGACACCGCCGGCGCCATGCAGGACTTCGAAACAGCGCTGTCCATCTGGCCAACGCCGGACAACACGGCGATCAAGACGCTCGAGGATCTCTACCGCCAAACCGGCAACGAGAGGGCCTTGCAGGCCATGCGGGAGCGCGTGAGCCGATTCAAGACCCTCAAACGCTAGCGCCGCCGGAGCACGGGGTGGGACGTACGGCGCTGCTCCTTGCTTTTTGCCTGCCGGCCGCAATTTGCGCGGCGTGGACCGTCTTTGCCGGCAAGGACGTCAACTGGGACCTGCTCAATTACCACTATTACCTGCCGTTCGAGCTGCTTGCCGGCCGGCTCGAGCAGGATTTTTTCGCCGCGAGTGCGCAGAGCTATCTCAACCCGATCGGCTACGTGCCGTTCTACCTGATGGTTTCTTCGGGCTGGCACAGCGTCGTCGCATCCATCGCGCTTGCCGTGGCGCACAGCCTGAACATCGCCTTGCTCTACCTCCTTGCCTGGAGGCTGTTCGCCCACCTGCCGGGGCGCGATCGAGCCGTTCTGTCGGTCCTCGCGACCGCGCTGGGAGCCAGCACGGCGGTGTACTGGGAGACGGTGGGCAGCTCCTTTCTCGATCCGCTGCTCGTTCCGCCAATGCTCGCCGGCCTGCTCCTCCTGCTGGACGAAAGTCCGATAGCGGCGCGTCGCGCGCTGGCTGCCGGGGCGCTATTCGGCGCCGCTGCGGCGCTGAAGTATTCCAACGCGATCTATGCGCTCGCGGCGCTTCCCTTGGCGCTCGCGATGCCGAGGCTGTCAGGAGTTGCACGCGCGCGCGCCTGCCTGGCATACATGGCAGGCGGGGCCGTGACGCTCGCCGCGATGGCAGGTCCGTGGCTCGCATTGCTGATGCGGGAGTTTGGCAATCCGGTGTTTCCGCTCATGAACGGGTGGTTCCAATCGCCGTACGCACCAGCGGTCAATATGGTCAGCGAGCGCTTCACGCCGGCGGAGTTCACCGCCGTACTCAGTTTCCCCTTCCGCATGATCGCGCTCGACCGCGGGCTGTACTCAGAGAATTTCGCGCCCGATGTCCGGTTCGCGGCACTGCTTGCCGCTGCCGTCGCCCTGCCCTTCGTTGCCGGAAGGCGAAACGCGCCGCCGCCGGGAGCGCTGCGAGGCGACGACTGGCGCCTACTCGCCTTTTTTACTGCCAGCCTGATGCTGTGGCTGGTGAGCTCGGCAAACGGTCGCTATGGGTTGATCGTGCTGCTCCTCGCCGGCGTGTGTCTCGCCCGGATCACCGAGCGTCTGCTGCCGGGCGGCGCGGCGCGCGTCACACTCGGCGTGCTGCTGGTCGCGCAGCTCGCCACGTCCATCGTGGCGGCGCCGTCTCGATGGTTCATCGCCGAGCCGTGGTCCAGGCACTGGCTGCCTTACGAGGTGCCGCAGCGCGCCTTGCTTGAACGCGCGCTCTATATCACGGTCGAGATGCTTCCCATGGCAGTGGTCGCGCCTTTCGTGCATCCCGCCTCGTCGTTCGTGAACTTTCGCGGCCAGCACAGCCTGCCTGCCGATTCGCCGAAATTGGCGACATTGCTGGAGCGGCATCGCGGCCACGTGCGGGCTCTCGGCCGCGGCCTGGAGCTCGTCGAGGGCAGGCCGCCCGCAGACCAGGTGAAGGCCTACGACGATACACTGCTGCGCCTCGGCTATCGCGTGGACGCAGCGGACTGCTTCACCATCGCATGGAGGCCCGATGACGACGACCTCCTGTCGCGAATGGCGAACCGGCTGGCGGGCCCCCGCCTGCCGCATGAGCCGCTCTCGGTCGTCAGCTGCGCGCTTCGCATGGCAACACGCGATCCGGCCGGTGTCGAGAAGGAGCGTCATGCTTCGGCGCTCTTCGACCGGATTGAAAGAGCCTGCCCGAGGCTGTTTCGCGGGCAGACCGCCGTCACGGAGCCGCTGGGCAGCGGCTGGTCGCGCCACTACCCGGGCCTCGACGCCCGGCTGAATGCCTACGCCGACAGGGCGATCCTGAACCGCTACCGTGCGGGGACTCATTTCGATCTCGGCCTGCTTTCCGACTGGGAGCGGGAAAACGCGCCGGTTCCCGCGGCGTGCCGCGATCGGCGGACAGATCGGGAGGACCGATGAACGAGCGGGACTACCACGACCGCCTCTACCAGACCGAGGCGGCGGCGATCCAGGGAACGGCGCTCTTCGAGCGCGTCCATGATCGCGCCGCGCGCCAGTTTCTGCGTTCCACGCGGATTGGCAGCGCGCACAGAGTGCTGAGCCTGGGATGCGGGGACGGTTCGATCGAGCGGCGCCTTGCGCCACAGGTCGGGGAAATCGTCGGCCTGGACATCTCGCCAGTCGCCATCGATCAGGCGCGGGCTCGATCGGAGGCGGCGGGCCTTAGCAATCTTTCCTTCGCGGTGTCCGACGCCGGCAGTTCACGCATCGACAGCCTCGGCCGCTTTGATGTCATCGCGGCGTTCGCGTTCCTGCATCATCTGAGCGATGCCCAGATCGGCGCTACGCTGATCGCGGCGCGCCGGGCGTTACGCGCCGGGGGCGCTTTCTATTCCAGCGACCCCAGTCGCCGTCGGCTGGTAGGGCTCTTTGCGGGATGCGTGCGCGCGACGTACGACCGTTACCACAGCCCGGACGAGCGCGAGCTCGATCCGGACAGGCTCGCCGCGCTCGCCATGCAGGCCGGCTTCGCGCGGCCGGTGATCGGCTACGTCGACTATTTTCTCGGACCGCTCGCCTGGCTTGCGCCGGGGACGCCGCGCTGGCTCGGTCCGGCGCTCGGGGCGCTGGACGACTTGGCGCTGAGCGTGCCGCTCGTTCGCCGGCATGCGTCGTCCTTCAGCCTGCTGGCGCGCGCTTCCTAGGTAGCCGCGTCACACATGCGCTTGCTCGACATTCTGTTCGGGACGCTCGTCCTTTTTCCCTTGCTGGCGGATGCGGCTTGGTTCGAGATACCAGGCTTCCATTCCCTTGCGTTGTCCGATCTGGGAATCCCGCTTCTGGCGGCGGCCCTCATCGTCGAGGCGGCACGACGCTGGTCGCGGTGGCCTTGGATGAAAGTACTCTGGCCTGCTGCGGGAGTGCTGGGAGCGCTCTTTCTTTTGGTTTTGCTGTGGCGCCGTTGGGCGCCGGAGAACGCGATTTGGAATGCGACGCACGGGGGTGGCGCGGTTACGCTCGTGGCCCTTGTGGCAATGGCAGTGCGGCGCTGGTCGCGCGAGCCGTGGGAAAAGAGCTTCTTTTTCCGCCAGGGAACGACGCTTGCGCAGGCATGGCTCGATGCGCTTGCGCGCTCGCCGGGCCGCACACTCTGGAGTGCTGCGGGTGTGGTGGGAGCGCTCTTTCTTTGGGTTTCGCTCTTGCGTCACCGCGCTTTCGAGACGCATGGGTTCGACTTGGGCATTTTCACCAACGCGATCTGGAATCTGACGCATGGGAATGGCTACGTTTCGTCGGTGAAAGGAGGAATCAACCTCTTCTCCGACCACCAATCGCCTTTGTTCTGGGTGCTGGCTCCCTTGTTCTGGATGATTCCGCGGCCAGAAACCTTGCTCTTTGCGCAGGCGTTCGGGCTTGCCGCGGGCGGTCCGGCGCTGTTTTACCTCGCGCGCGCGCGGCTCGGTCGCGAGCACTGGGCGCCGGCCGCTTTGCCTTGGCTTTACTGGTCCTATCTTCCGCTTAGAAACGCGAACGCCTTTGATTTTCATCCCGAAGTTTTCATGTTGCCGTTGTTCTTGTGGGCTTTCGCCGGCTTCGCCTCGGAACGACGCTGGGCGAGAGGACTTGGCTTCCTGGCTCTGGTCGCGGCGCTCGGCGCGAAGGAATCGGCGGCAATCGTGGCCCTTGGCATTGGGATTGCCTGGGCTTTGAGCGCCGGCGGTTCTCGGCGCGACCTCTGGTTCGGTGTTGCGCTGGCGGCTGCGGGCGCAATGCTTTTCTTTGTAGACGTGAAGGTCGTGCCCCGATTCTTCGGCGGCGACTACGCCTACATGGGTCTTTACCAGCGATTCGGGGGCGGAGTGAGCGATGTGCTCCTCGCTCCCTTTGCGCAGCCCGCTTACTTCTTCTCCCAGCTTTTCAATCACGAGCGCCTCAATTTTCTTTTCTGGACTCTTGCGCCGCTGGGGTTTCTCCCGCTTTTTCACTGGCGCGCGGCGCTTGCGGCGCTACCGCCCTATCTCATGCTCTTTCTCAGTGAAGGCGATCAACGGGTCCGAATCATTTTTCACTACGGGATCGAACCCGGATCAGCGCTTTTCTGGGCGCTTCCTTTGGGCCTTGCGGCCTTCGCTGGGCGTTTCGGGTGGAAATGTGCGGGCCTATGGATGCTTTTCTGGAGTCTTGCCTGTATGAGCCCCACGGAGCTGACTCGTGCGCGCCGCTATGTCCAGTCTCCGCATGCGCAATGGCTCGCGCAAGCCATGCCGTGCCTGAACACGGAGGCCGCGACCGCGGCCTCCGATGTACTCATCCCGCACCTCGCGACCCGGTCTTGGATCAGCTATCCGGATGGCCTCCGGCAACGGCCGTCGGGCGAACCCGTTCGCTGCGTCGTGACGGACCTGAAGGTCGACAACTGGCCGCTGGGAACGGCGGGGGTCGAGCGAGTGCTTGCCCGTTTGCCCGACCAGGGCTACCACGAATCGTACCGATGCCGCAGCTTCAGTGTCTACGAGCTGGGGGGGGCGGGGTGTCTGCGATGCCTGCCGGATTGCCGCTGATCGCCTGCAGGTTACACGCAGCGCACTCCTTCAACTTCGGCGCGATGATCCGGAATCCATCGATCACTCCCACCACGTCCGAAGGCCTGCGCTGAGCCAAGGCCACTGTCCATAGCGCCGCGTCTCCGAACACGTATAGATTTTCGGGCTGCAGCCGATTGACTCTCACCGCGGTTATCGTGGCGGTCCTCGCCGCATGCAGCCTCGCCCAATTGACACGTGCAAAGTAGCCAAAATTCATGGCCATGCCGTGATCGGCGGCAAATACCGCCCATGGCAAGTAGTCATCGGAGGCATTGTTGCGGGGGTAAACGTAAATAATACGTTTGTACCGTTTTCCTATTTCGGCCCATAGCGGCGACTTCAGGGGTGATGACCAGGCAGGCGGGTGAGCGAGTATGTCGCTGAAGTGCCGAAACGCCGCCGAAGAGTCTGCAACCTGGACGATCAGCAGGGCCGCAAATACCCCGATCGCCGTGCGGCGCGCGAGCCTGCGGAATAGAAAAATGAAGATCGCAAGGTAAATGAGGTAATACACCGGCCAGAACATCCGCCCTGAACTGCGCAACGCCCCGGCAAAAGGTCCGAGAACGTCGGGGATCATGTAGACGATGAGCTCGAAGCTGCCGAGGGTCACGTGATTGGACAGCGCCAATATGACCAGTGCGAGCGCGACAGACAGGAGCGGAACAAGGGATCGACGGTCGATGAAGGTTTCCCTGTATCCCCGGAGCAGCTCGCAGCCAGCGAGCAGCGCCAGGACAAGCACCCCGGTGCCTAAATAGCTGAACCCCTCGTACTCGCCCACATCACCGGGTTGATCCGGCAGCAACAAAGACCACAGGCTGTCCGGATCGATCATCGACAGCAGGTTCATTCGATAAAGCCCGAAGCCCCCTTCCTCGATCTCAAGGCCGAGCATGAAATAACCGGCGAGCCACATGACGACCAAAGTCACCAGTACGCCGGTCACGAGATGCATCGCTGCCTGTGCCGTGCTTATTTCATTTCGCCAACGCCGCTGCCACAGATCCGCCGCCCAGATAAAACCGACCATCACCAGAAAATAAAAATGGATGAGCGCGCTGATGCTCAGTAGCATGACGCGCGACAACAGCGACAATCGGGGAGCGAAGTAAAGGTAAATTGAAGCGAGCACCACCCATTGGCCGAAGAGGGCGAAATGGCCCTCCAGCCGGGCAATGCAAACGGGCGCGATCGCAAAGAATGCACTGCCGATCAACGACAGCCATCGATCGTCGGAGAACCGGCTGAGCAGCTTGTAGGCGAAGATCGACTGGAGCACGAAGCTCAGCAGGATCCACAGGCCGAAATACTGAAACGTGCCGGGCAGCAAGGAAGCGAAAGGTTTGAACAAGAACGCCAGCAGCGGTATGGAGTCGCTGAACACCACCGAGCTGCCGATCTCCATCCCATAGTTCGGATTGGCTCCGAATGGAGCCTGAAATACGGGAGACTGCCGGAAGAAGCGCCAGCCCAGGAAGCTTGTCGCAGGATCTGACGCCCGCAGAAGCCAGTCGGTATTCCGCGGGTCCAGAATCGATCCACGCGTGAGGGCGAAGAAAATAGTCACGCCGTTGAGCATCGCCAGCCACAGACCCGGATCGCCACCGGGAGCCAGGCCAGGATCGGACAATTCATCTTCCCTGTAGGTCCAGGCTTTGTGCAGTAGAAAGGTCACCGGGGGAACCGCAAGAACGACGCCCGCTATTCCAAGCCAGTAGTTCAGGCCGTAGAGCTCGGCCAGCCCGGAGATTGCAACGGTCAAGGCAAGTCCGAATAGCGAGACGGCAACGAAGCGAGCGAGCGTTATTCCGTGCAACGGCCGAGAGAAGCTCCAGAGCGTATTGATGGCGTATGAAAGGACGCTGGCCAGGATGAAGGCCGTGCCATTCGCCAGCTCGGGGGATACCTGCAGCAGGCCGATCAGAGTGGCGGCAATTACAACGTGAAATGCCGTGACGAAGGCGCCGGATACAGCGAAGCGCCGCGCCTGTTGCGCCGAAACCTCGCCCGGCATTCGAAAGGCTAGGCCGAACGTAGAACCGCCATCATGGAAACCCCGAATGGCAGGGGCAGTCGCCCCACCAGGAAACGTTCGGCGCTGAACACCATGTGGAATAGGCTGTTGATAGGCCGCGCTGGGAGCGCCGTGCCGCTCGCCCTGTCTTGATTGAGGAGCCGGTCCTTGACCCGCACTGCGGCCGCCAGCGGGAAAAGGAGAGTGTTGAAATAGGATAGCTTTGCTATTCGCAGGCCGGCGGCCGATATTTTGGCTCGCAGTTCGGCAGCGGAATAGCGGCGCTTGTGGTGCAGAAATTCGTCGTGCGAGCTCCACAACCAGCGGTACGCCGGCACCGTGACGACCGCCTGACCGCCGCGGGCCAGCAGGGTTCCGACCGCTTCGAGCGTGGCCACATCCTCCTCGATGTGCTCGAGCACGTCGAACAGGCAGACGAGATCGAAGCCTTGCCTGGCAAACGGAATGTCGCGCGGGCAGCGCCCGGCGCGAATGTCGAAGCGGCCGGCGGTGTTATGGCTGGCAATGGCGAGCGCGGTCTGGTTGCTTTCCAGCGCGCTCACGCGGCCAAAGGCGGAGAGCATCTCAAGGTTGCCGCCGGTCCCGCAGCCGATCTCGAGGATTCGCGCCTCGTCCGGCAGCCCTAATCGGCGGATTACTGAGGACAATATTGCACGCCGTCCCGTGAACCACCAATGGCGGGCTTCGGTGCCGGCCATTTCACGGTAGGCGTCAGGGTGCATCGCGCTGCCCGAATTCCCGTCGAACGACGTAGATGGGACGCTGCTTGGATTCCAGGTAGATGCGCCCGATGTATTCCCCGAGCAGCCCAACGCTCAGGAGCTGAAGGCTGCCGAGAAACAGGATGGCAACCAGCAGCGACGCGTATCCCGGCACATCGACCCCCAGGATCACGATTCTCAGCACGATGTAGAGGGCGTAGAGGAAGGAAATGAGCGCTCCCGCGCCGCCGATGTACGTCCAGACGCGCAAGGGAACCGTGCTGAAGCTCGTGATGCCTTCCAAGGCGAAGTTCCACAGCCTCCAGCCGGAGAATTTGCTGGAGCCGGCTGTGCGCGCACCGCGAGCGTAATCGACGGTCGCAGTCTTGAAGCCGATCCACGCGAACAACCCCTTCATGAAGCGCTGACGTTCCGGAAGCGCTTTAATGGCTTCCACCGCGGCCCGATCCAGTAGTCGGAAATCACCTACGTTTTCGGGGATCTTGACGCTCGAAAGACGGTTATGCACTCCGTAGAACAGTTCAGCGGTCTTGCGTTTCAGGAAGGGGTCAATGCTTCGGTCCGTGCGCCGAGCGACCACCACGTCCGCGCCGCGCAGCAGCCACTCATCGATCAGGCGGGGGATCAATTCAGGCGGATCCTGCAGGTCCGCGTCCATGGGGATTACCGCATCGCCGCGGCTGGCGTCGATCCCGGCCGTCAACGCGGCCTCCTTACCGAAGTTACGGGACAACTCGAGCACCCGGAAGCGCGAGTCCCGCTCGACCAAAGCCAACAGGCTGGCAAGTGTCTCGTCGCGGCTACCGTCGTCGACGCAGATCACCTCGAACCGGTGACCTGCCAGCCCGTCAAGGACGAGACACAGCTCCCGGTAGAAGGCTTCGACGCCGCCGGCCTCGTTGTAGAGCGGGACGACGACAGAAATGAGCCCCGTTCTACGGCCACTGACCTGGTTCGATACCATCAGTATTCCTCTTAGAGTCCACAGCGGGCGGCCATGCCGCGAGTTCGCGCGAAAAGCGCTCCCAGTGGGAGCGCAGCAGCTCCTCAAACCGCTGTCTGAAGCGGGCGCGGTCGAAGCGCATCGCGTTCTCGCGGCAGCTGCTCGGCGCGAAGCGGCCCGCATCCAGCTCGAAGCGGTGCACCGCCTCCAGCAGAGAGTCGGCGGTCTGCTCGGCAAACAGCACGCCCGTCGGCTGCGGCGAGCTCTCGCTTCGCACGATCTCGGCGGCCCCGCCGTGGCCGAGCGCGATCACCGGCGTGCCGCACGCCTGCGCTTCGGCCATCACGATGCCGAAATCCTCGATGCCGGCAAAAAGAAAGGCGCGCGCCCGCTGCATGCGCTCCACCACGTCGGGCGTCGGCAGCCGTCCCAGGAACTCGACATTCGGCGACGCCTTGGACCGCAGGTGGCGCATCTCCGGGCCGTCGCCGATCACGACCAGGCGCCGCTCCGGCCTGCGCCCGAATGCCTCGACCAGGAGATCGACCCTCTTGTATGCCTCCAGGCGCGATACGGTCAGGTAGAAGTCCTCCTTCTTGTCCCGCAGCGGAAAGCCGGAGACGTCGACCGGAGGGTAGAGCACCTCGGCTTCCCTGCGGTATGCCTTGCTGATGCGCCGCGCAACGTGAGCTGAGTTTGCGAGGAACACGTCGACGCCATTTGCGCTGCGCGCATCCCACTGCCGCAGGCGATGCAGCACCAGGCGCGCGGCCCAGCCTGCTGGGCCGCGTTCGAGTCCCGCGGCGCGCAGGTATTCGTGCTGCAGATCCCACGCATAGCGCATCGGCGTATGCACGTAGCTCAGGTGAAACTGGCGCGGCCCGGTGATGACGCCTTTCGCCACCGCATGGTTGCTCGATACGACGATGTCGTAGGCCGAAACGTCAAACTGCTCGACCGCCAGAGGCATGAGCGGCACGTAGTACCGCAGCCAACGTCGTGGGCGCGGCAGCCGCTGCAGGAAGCTGGTTGCCTTGGCCCGGCGGGGAATCGCGGTCTTGAGCTCCTCGTCGGGCTGATCCACCAACGCGAAAAGGTCAGCCTGCGGCAAGATTTCGAGAATCTCGCGCAGCACGCGTTCGCTGCCGGCGAAATCGAGCAGCCATTCATGAACCACGGCGATGCGCGGCCTGGCCAGCCGGCTCATCGCTGCATCCGGAAGCTCCAGCGATCGCTGGCGAGGAAATTGGCGATGACCAGCGCTACCGCCACCAGGACGCTTGCGGGCAAATACCACATGCCGAGCACCGAGACGAGAAGGTACATGAGCGCGAGGTTCATCGCGAAGCTGGCCGCCATGGCGCTGAAGTAGCGCGGCAATTCGATTCGAGCGTATTCACGCCGCGTGCGGAAAGTCAACACTTTGTTGAGGAGGAAACCGAGGGGCGTGATCGAGATAAACGCGATCACCGTCGACAGAAGATAATGAATCCCGAGTCCTGAGGTCAGCAGCCAGAGTGTCATGACGTTGACCGCCAGACAGAAACAGCCGACGAGCACGAACGCCGCAAAACGCGCGGGCAGGCGAAGGTTATCTCGCCTATTCGCCGTCACGCGGTGCGCGGGCGCAGTGCGAGCGACAGCACATAGTAACCCGCCGCCACCAGCAGCAGATAGTTGAAGCCGAGCACGAGGGACAGGTGCTCGCTCAGCCCGCCGAGGATGATGCCGGCCACGTTCGAGCCGAAATCGATGTCCGGCTGGCGGCTCTCCCTGAACGCGCAGGCGAAAATGACGCCGGCGAAGAATACCGGAACGAAGACCACCAGGCAGGAGGCGGCGATCCGCGCGACGGACGGCAGCGACAGGAACACGTTCATCGGCACGAGCGCGTTCACGAGCAGCGCCGCGACGAGCAGCACGTAGTAGGGCGCCAGGTAGCGCGGCTTCACCGC